>OFTY01000080.1_pt1 | contig 105489 bp, 91 predicted proteins | sample 1775061 | NCBI WGS metagenome assembly OFTY01 (sample SAMN08195773, study PRJEB24354) | sludge metagenome | isolation source: sludge from phenol fed wastewater aerobic bioreactor B | place: India: Nagpur | collected 2016-09-16 | reverse complement strand
CGCAAGGAAGGCCGGCCTCTTTTATCGAATATTTTCAGAAACTTTGTATCTTCTTATTTTGCCATGCTGATCGAATAGCCCTGCTCAAAATAACCGGCTGTAACACCTGCAGAAGTTTTCCCCAGTATGTCGATACGAAGCGAAATGGTATTATCGCAGGAGGAGAAGGTATTACCGGTGGTAGAAGTCCTGATCCATACCTGGTATCCGCTCCAAACCAGACCTGTGTTTTGCTCAGGTATGGTAACCGTAAAGTTCGCCGGATTTGACCAGTCGAACAAGACGTTATTGGCAGTGATCCCATTGTCATACATATTCGAGATTGTCGCTGTAGCTTTAGTTGTGCCGGTAGATACAACGTTGCTCACGGTAGATGTATATGGTCCGTACGTCCCTTCAAAAGTGCGGGTATAAGCACCACCGATGTTAGCCAATACTACATCGCAATAGCGCTGCAGAACAACACGAACTGTATCCATGAAACCTGCCGGATCAAGCGATGGTTGTTTCAACGTAAAAATAATCGTATCCCTTCTGGTCCCGGAATAGCCAGCGAATATACCGTGTAAGGGAATATTGGCAGTTGCCTTTCCTGAAGGGATAGTTACTGTACTACCGCCCGCAATGCTGTACTGAGTGCCAGCAACGGCGGAATTGGACTTTACATCATAGGTAACCACTCTATCCGACGACACAACATTCGTAGTCCCGACAGTTACATTATATACACTATTGGCATCATTGGTCACAAAGTAGGCCACATACTGTGAGCTGGAACCTGCAGTATTAGTGAAATGCACCTGGGCAGGCGGGGTATCGACAGAATATGGTTTGGTTTTATCACAACCCGCCATAGCAATCCCAAGAACTGCCACAAGGCCAGTAATGAGTTTATAGTTTCGCATTTTCATATAATTATTTTTTTAGGGATTAATATCCGTCATTTTGGGTCATGTTCGGATTTGCATTCATTTCATCCTGTGGGATCGGGAATACAAACTTGTAGGAAGTGGCAGGCAATGTCAGCCAATCAGCACTGGCATCTGAAGCAATTCGCTGAACGGGAAGACCATTGCGTCTCAGGTCATAGAAACGGAACCCTTCGAAGCAAAGCTCTTTGAACCTCTCAGCCAGAACCGCTGTGATCAGGTCGTCAGGAGAAGCAAATGTTACAGGAGTATACCCTGTAATACGCATTGCACGCAGCGCATTCAGGTCTGCTGCACCGGCAGTAACGTCAGGGGAAGCTTTCTTTGCATTGGCTTCTGCCCTGATCAGGTACATTTCAGCTATACGGCAAGCCTTTATATCAACTATCCTGGCTCCTCTTGAAGAAACATAGAATTTGTTGACATAATTGTTGCCTCCGGTTGTACCGATATAAGCGGCTTTGCGTATGTCACCGGCGCCATAGGACGCTACCAGTTTATCGGAAGGCGCTATATAAATGTTGGCGCCCGCTGTCCACAAACTTCCGATCGTATTGGTCGTGTAACGAACGCGGAACAATGTTTCATTAAAATTGGCGTCTGTCCAGATCCCGGCAAAATCCGATCCGTTCACCAGAGGCTTAACTCCTGAGCTGATAACCTCAGTGCTGTAAGTAATAGCCGCAGGATAGTCCCCTTTGTAAAGGGCTGCCCTCGCCTGGTAGGCTGCAATATTTACCTTATTGAATACTGTGTCGGAAAAAGTAGCCGGAGTCACTGCCGGCAACAGTGTTTTTGCCTGGGCAAAGTCCGCTTCGATCTGAGCCATAACCTCACCCATTGTATTTCGTTTGGGCTTAGCAGATGGATCGAGTTGTATCATAATTGGAACCCCTACCCCGGATGGGTTATAGTTTTTACAAAAAGCCTGAAGCACGGCGAAGTGTGCGGCGGCACGCAGCGCCAACAACTGGCCTTTAACAATATCTCTCCTAGGCAATTGATCGGGAGTGGCGGTTACAGTATATATCCACGGCAGCACCCTGTTTACCTGGTCGATGAGGCTATAATAGGGGAAATAGCCGGCAATTACATCCCCACCTGTGGTATTGTCTGAGCTGTATTGATACCGGTAGGTCAATGCGCCCTGACCACTGTTATTTATTCCGAGCTTGCCTTCATCGGAAACGAGGGCATTTGCATACATATCTGTTGAATAAGCCCCGTATCGGCCAAAAGCGCCGTTTACACCCAGTTGTACATGTTCGAAGGTTGTAAAGGCTTTCGTGTCAATAATCTTGGTCGGATCATCCTGCTGCAACTCTTTCTTACAGCCGCCCAGTGCCATTACCGCTATCAGCAAATAGAGACTATTATTTATGCGTTTCATAATTAGTTCCGTTTAAAAGTTAAAAAGTAACGCTCACACCACCTGTAAAGGCGCGGGGGTTGGGATATTCGTTCAAATTGAGATTAACTGCTCCTGCTTCAGGATCCATTCCCCTCCATTTGGTCCACATATAAAGATTGGTGCCTTGAACAAAAATTCTCGCACGTGAAATGAACTTCACCCTGCTCAATACAGAGGCAGGCAGTGTATAGCCCAGTGTTATATCTTTCAGACGCAGAAAAGAGGCGTCATGAATTATTTTGGAAGAGAAATTGGTGCCGTATAGAGGGCTTGGAGTATTCACCACATCACCGGGCTTTTGCCAGAATTTCAGGTCAGCCGATTGATTATAACCAAAGGACAAGAATCCAACGGGATTTTCAACGAAATATTCCAGGTTATCGGTTTTAAATGCATCTTTCTGCCAACTGAACAATACGCCGAAATCAAAACCTTTGAAAGCAAGATTTGTTCCGAACCCGCCTTTCCACGGAGCTTCCCAGGTACCGAATTCGGCCACATTATTACTGGCGTTGTATACGGTGGTCAGTTTACCATTTTTATCATAATAAAGCGGGGCACCTGTTGCAGCGTCCACACCACCCCATTTTACGGTGTAATTGCTGCCCAGGGGAAGACCAATCTTCAGGTAAGATGTTCCTGATTCATAAGGCTCTTCACCGCCAAGTGATAACAGTTTGTTCTTGTTATAAGCACCGTTGGCAAATACAGTCCAGGTAATATTATTGTTCTTGATCACATCATAGTTGATGTTCCATTCAACACCTTTGTTTTGTAATTGGCCTGCATTTACCTTGATATCAAATCCACCAGCCTCTGCGCTCAAGCTACGATTAACAAACAGGTCCTTTGTTCTTTTATCGTATAAATTGATATCACCGTACAATCTCCTGTTGAAAAGCTCGAAATCGAGACCTATATTGGTGGTCCAGGTCGTTTCCCATTTCGCATTGGCATTACCGGGGTAGGTAGCTATCTGGGTAGGCAACCCTGCGTAGGAACCTGTTCCATAAGTGGGCTGGTACAGGTAATTACCAGGGAAGTTATTGGCATTACCAGCGCCGCCATAACTAATACGGAATCTTAATACATCGATAGCGCGCACATTGGTCATAAAATTTTCTTTGGTAACGTCCCACACAGCGCCCACAGAATAGAAGTTTTGCCAGCGGGTATTTGTAGGAAGCTTGGAAGAACCATCCCTTCTGTACGAACCTGAAAGGGTATATTTCCCATCGAATGTATAGCGTGCTATTCCAAAAACAGAGGCCAGTGTGGTTCTGGATTTGCTACCTGTAGCAGTGATAAATAACTGGTTGGTGGCATTGCCAGGTAGGATCGCGGAAGGAGTATTGGGTGTACGGGGGTCAATGCCAAAACCGGTCAATGTAAAGAATTTGGCATTTTCCTGTACATATTCTCCTGCACCAAGAATTTCCAGGTCATGTTTCTCGGCAAAGATTTTATGATAGGTAAGAGAAGGACGCACGTCGGAGGTCAGGAACCGGTCCAGGCTTTCTGTTTGTCCACCTGCCTGAGCGGTGATACTGGCGCCTGCTGCTGCAGTCCGTAAATAGGCAAGTTTGCTGGCATATACTGTTGACTGGGTCTCACGGAAGTCTGCCCCGGCAATCAATCCAGCAGTCAGATCTTTAGTAATTTTATAAGCAACATTGATACTTAAGGTTCCCTTGAACTGATCGTTATAATTCTGATCATTCATCACCAGGTCCAGCGCATTGATAGCGGCAAAGGCCGGGCCGTTGCCAGTATTTAATGTAACGCCATCGTCCTTATATGGTTTCGCATAAGGCTGCATAACGTTAACGCTCAGGAACGGGTTGTTCAGGTTGGCATTGGCTGTTGATTGCTGAAAATTCCTTTTCACATAGCCGAACGTAGAAGAAAGTCCGAAGGTCAGTTTGTCATCAGCATAATCGACATTGGTACGCAATGTAGCCCGCTTCATATCTGAACGGGGTGTGGTACCTTGTTCATTATACAGTGCGAGACTGCTATAGACACGGGTTTTACCGGTACCACCGGAAAGGGATAGCTGGTGATTGGTAAAAGTACCCTGACGGAAAAAGAAATCTCTCCAGTCTACATTGATCCTGGAAATCGAATCCAGCGCACGATCTGCAGCGGCCTGCCCTGCAGGCGTCAGAGTAGCATAACGCGGATTTTCTTTGGAATAGTACCAACCCGGATTGACGCTGCTCCCTGTGTAGGGGGTGGGGGAATAAGTATTGAGGGTGCGGCCATAATCTGCCTGTGCTTTCAGCAATTCTGAAGTGTTCATCGGGCGGAAAGCATAGTCAGGCTTGGATTTGATGCCATATTGGCCATCATAAGTCAGGCGCATTTTACCTGCGGTTCCCCTTTTAGTAGTTACAACAACCACACCTGCGGACCCTCTCGACCCGTACAGGGCTGCCGTAGCTGCATCACGCAGTATCTCGACAGAAAGGAAATCATTCGGGTTCAAACCCTGAAAAACTGTTGCTTCAACAGGAACACCATCCACTACATACAGCGGATTGTTACTTCCTTCCACAGAGCTTTGTCCGCGGATAATGATAGTAGTGTTGTTCCCAGGCTGTCCGCTTCCGGTAAGCCCCAGAACACCAGGAGCCCGGCCCTGCAATAACTGATCGAAGGACCCTACGGGTTTGTTTTCGATCTCTTTTGCAATGATCTTACTCGCAGCTCCTGTAAACTGCGATTTCTTGATCCTGTTGATACCAGTCACGATCACCTCATCCAGGCCAGGTTCTTATCCTCAGAGGGCGACATGGAAAAAGAATAGATGTGGGAACCCGTAATGTTCACGGTCCTGGCCTTATAGCCGATGATCGAAAACTCAAGTGCCTTTGCATTGGCCGGAATGGTGAGGGAAAAGGTACCATCCTCTTTTGTAGTGGTACCGGTTGAAGTGCCTTTAACGATAACCGACACATTGGGTAGAGGGGCCCCTGTTTCATCAGTTATCTTACCTGAAATGGTTCGGGTTTGGGCGAGTAACTGCGCAGATAACAGCAGCCCCCCCAAAAGGAGTAATAGCATTTTTCTCATACAGTCATGTTTAAAAAAAAGAGTAAAAAATTTTGTAGCTATTCAAAATCTATATCCAAAGGACAGCAAATGTAATAGACAAGCTGCGTAAATTCCTCATTTTTTTTAGCAAATATTTAATGGTTACCCCTATTTCGGGGGTCAAATTACCCACTTCCCATGATAAAAATGCCGGTTCATCTGGAAATTCATGGTTTTTTCACATGAGTACAAATACTAATTTGTTCATAGCTCCTTTTAGCAGTTCAGCGATAATTTAATAACGGTAATATATATACGAAATCAAAGAGGCCGTTCCGAAAGCTTTCGGAACGACCTCTTAATCTTAAACAGTGACTGGATTATAGAAAAACCTAGATCATGGTCCTTAATCGACCCATAACTTGTTGAGAGACTTTTCATTTATAGAAACCGGCCAGATATACCCCCCTTCCGACGGGGCCTTGGGATCTACCGTTGCCTTGCCAGGGATCGTTTGCAGCAAACGCATGATATCATTGTTGCGCAAACCTTCACCCAAAAATTCAATCCTCCTCTCCGTCATGATCGCATCGATCAGGGCATTCGCATTGGCAAAGCTGGCAGGAGTGTACGTTGTACCCGCATCAGACCTGTTCCGGACGGCATTCAATAATTTCACGGCCTGGGCATCTATGGTATTGGTAGAGCGCACTTTTGCCTCTGCCAGGTTCAGCAATACTTCCGCCCACCTGATCACAGGAGAGTAATCGGCCGGAGAAGCATTGGGATATTTATTGAGGTATTTTTTTCCGCTGGCGGCACTATAGATGAACGATTTTCTTTTGTCAGCAGCCGTCCACCCGGCATTTCCGATAATACCGACAGGGTTCAATGAAAAGATTGAGCCAATACCGGTAGATGCTGCAAAATAGTAGCCCTGAAGGCCATTCTGCGTACCAGGGATATCGCCACCGCCTGTTGTGAATGGCATCGAAAAGATCGATTCGGTAGTAGTATAAGGCGCCTTGAAAACATTCGTGATGTCTGTCTGCAATGCATGTGCAACACCGCTGGTAGCAGTGAATGGTACATCTGCCGGCACTATTTTATTCGCTTCGGTTATTACCTTGGGATAGTCCTGCATGCTGAGATATACGCGCGTCTTCAGTGAAATGGCTGTGTTCCGGTGGGCACGGGTAGTATTGTTATAAGCATTACCATTCGTCAATGGTAAGTTGGCCTCGGCAAAATTCAGATCGTCCAGCACCTGTGCATATACCTGGGCCACTGTGCTCCTGGCCAGATCGGATGAACCAGGACCTGTGATCCCTTTCAACCTCAAAGGCAGGCCCGGTTTGCTGCCATTGCCATCTGCATAGGGCCTTGCATAATATTGGAGCAGGCTATAATACGACAAAGCCCTTATCAGCCTTGCTTCACCGAGATACTGATTGCCTATAGTGGCGCCTATTACAGCCAGGCCTTTAGCATTCATACCATCGATAAATACGTTGCAACGGTTGATGGTAAGATAAGCCTGTGCCCACAAACCTGTGATGGCAGTAGCGCTATTGCTGGGGTTCAGTTGCCATACATCGGCATTGGTTACCAGGTTGGGATCTTCCGATAAAAAGTCATCTGCCCTGATATCTCCATACACAATGTACCTGCCACCATAGAAGGTGCCTCCCTTCAACGTACCATATAAAGAATACACCTGGTTGGTGATCCGGTAAGGCTGGTCGAATGCAGAGGCATCGGAAATAGAAGTTTCAGGAGCGGGGTTAAGATATTCTCTCTTACAGGAATTGAGAAGAACAATACTTACGCCTGCTGCTACTATATATTTTATTTTCTTGTTCATCGTTTGTCTTTTTAAGATGTGAAATGCTAGAATCCGATATTAAGACCTACGGTAATCGTGCGTCCATTACCAAGGTTGTTCCTGTCTACACCAAATCCTGTCGGGTTGTTACCATTGGTAGATACCTCAGGGTCCGGACCGGGATAGTTGGTGATGACTGCCAGGTTTTGTCCGGCCACATAGAATCTCGCATTAGCGATCCCAGCCTTTCCAAGGATCTTTTTAGGCAAAGAGTAGCCCACCTGCAATGTTCTCAATTTGATGAAATCGCCTTTGTATACATAGATGTTCAAAGGAATGGTAGAACCGTTCGATACGTTGTCGCCGTAAATCGGCTTGGGGATATCGGTAACATCTCCTGCCTTCTGCCAGTACCTCAATACATCCGTCGAGTTGTTCCAGAACCGCTGGTCCCTTAAACCGGCATTACTTCCATAATAGATCGAAAAGCCGAATTGGTAAGTGAACAGGATGTTCAGATCGAAATCTTTGTACTTTACTGTATTGTCCCATCCACCGATATATTTGGGGATCGAATTGGCATACATTATGCCGTCATCCGCCTGGTTGATCGCTAAAGGAGTACCGTCCGGTTTCGCATACTGGGTACCGTCAGGGTTCATGAATCCATTCCCACCGGAGCCCACATGCTGGTATTGTATAGGTTGGCCGGCAGCGTTCAGGAAGATCCTTCTACCTGTTGCCGGATCGACACCCGGTGTACGGACAACCCACAGATAACCGACTGAATAGCCGGGCATGGTTTTATTGACGGTCTCCAGGCTGGTTGCGGTCTGGATCTCTTTCAATCCGTCTGCGAGTGCCGTGACCTCATTCTTATTGTAGGAAAAATTGAACGAAGAGTTCCAGGTAAATTCCTTGGTCGATATCGGAGTACCTTCCACCATCAATTCAATGCCTTTATTGTACATGGTACCTACGTTCAGCAAGGGGTTGGTGGGTAACCCTGTAGAAGGAGCCTGTGGAACGTTCAGTATCAAACCATCGATGTTATTCTTATACCAGGCAAATTCTATTCTCAACTTTTCGTTGAATAATCCGGCATTGAAACCCACATCGGTTTTTTTGCTGGTTTCCCAGGCAATATTGGGAGTACCTACTGAATTATATACCAGTGAGGCCGTTCCGCCATATAAGCCTGATCCATACGATGAGAAGGTCGGGAAGTTACCGAGACCGGCAGTGTTCCCCACTTTACCATAGCTTCCCCTGAATTTGAAGCTGCTGAAGATCCTGTCGAGACCGGCAGCAGTCCAGAATTTTTCCTGTGCAATTTCCCAACCTGCTGAAACACCGTAGAAGGTACCTTTCTTGATACCGAAGGCAGAGTATTCATCCTGGCGGATGTTACCAGCCACGTAATATTTCCGGTCGAAATTATAGCTCAGACGGCCGAATGATGATAACAAATAGTTTTCACCCAGGTCCATCCCTGTAGCGTTGTTGGTGGTAAAACCTGCCTGTACCGAAGTATAAGCAGAATCGGATAATGTTCTGCGTGCAATGCCAAACCCTGTGCTGGTACGGCGTTGTTGCTCGTTACCTACGAGCAGGCTGACATTATGCTTGTCGGCAAATGTATAATCGGCCTGCAGGGTATTGGTCCATAACCATGTTTTACCTTTCGTGAAAATGCCAGAAGCGCCACCGCCCGGCCCGAGGCTGGTACCGGCGCCATCACCATGATATGGGTTGAAGAAGATGTCGTTATCGATCAGCATATTGTCGATACCGTATGACGTTCTCAAGGTGAGCCAGTTCAACGGCCGCACCTGCAGGTAAATGTTAGATTGCAGGTGATTCACCTCGTTGTTGGAACGGTTCAGGTTCAGCAACATGGTAATATTGTTGAACGTATAGGGGTTTGAGCCGTTCACCAGGCTTCCCATACTACCGATGGCAGTAGCCGAAGCTATATTATAAGTACCATTATTATTATATGGAGCAACATTGGGAGGAAGCGCAAATGCAAGGCGGGCAGCACCTGCCGATGCAAAGGATTCGCCGGGGAGTGAACCGGAGCTTCCCCCGATCAGGTTCTTCTCATTGGAATAAGAAAGTTTACCGCCGATGCTGATATATTTATTCACCCTGCTATCCACGTTCAGCAAGGCATTCATCCTTCTGAAATCATTCTTCCTGAGGATACCCTGCTGGTCCGTATAGCCTAAAGAAAGATAATAGGTCGTTCCTTCAGTACCACCGGAAACATTTATACTATGGCTATGAGAGATTCCCTGACGGTACACCTCATCGAGCCATTTTGTATCGATAGGTTTTCCATTGGCGTCATTGGGGATGATGAAATTACCGGTAGTGGCCGGGTTCAGCGCTTTCAGGTTGGCCAGCGCATTATTTTTATAATTGACATACTGTTCTGCGTTCAGTACTTCCGGCAGGCGGGTGGCTTTTGACCAGCCAACCCATCCGCTATAGTTCACCCTTGCCTTTCCGCTTTTACCTTTTTTGGTGGTGATGAACACAACACCATTGGCAGCCCGGCTTCCGTAAATAGCCGCCGAAGCAGCGTCTTTGGCAATGTCAACACTCTCGATATCATTCGGATTAATACTGGCAAGCGCATTGGCGGGAGCACTGGTCGATCCCTGATCTCCTGTATAAGTAGGCACTCCATCCACCACGATAAGCGGATAAGAGCTGAGTGAGATGGAGTTCACACCACGGATCCTGAAAACGGGAGGATTGTTCACTACACCATTCGGAACGGTGATCTGAACACCGGCCGCTTTACCGCTCAACGCAGATTCAAAGCTTTGAACGGGCTTTTCAGCCAATGCAGTCCCTTTCACCGTGGAGATATTACCGGTAGCATCTCCCCTTTTCTGCGTTCCATATCCTACAACAACTACTTCCTGCAGATCTTTCTCCTGTGATTTCAGGGAAACATCCACAACATTCCTGGTGCCGATGGTGATTTCCACCGACTTCAATCCAACCGAAGAAAAAACAAGCACTTTTGCAGAAGCCGGAACAGTGAGTGAATAGGTTCCGTCGAATTTGGTAGTGGTACCTGTGTTGGTACCCTTGATGATGACTGATACATTGGGAATGGGGTTCCCGGTGTCGTCAGTAGCCTTACCCGAAACTACGCGGGTTTGTGCCTGGAGTTGCGCCATAAAGAACACAACTGCCAATGGCAGCAGGAGCATTTTTCTCATGTGTAAGTTTAGTTTTGATCAAAAAAATTACAAAAGTCGGTATCGCCTTAACGTTACTTAACTTCCGGTAACATTTGCTTAACGAAGGACAAATGTAATGGTAAAACTGCTGCGCAAAACACGATAAGATAGAAATTTATTTTCCAAGGCCAAATGCAGTATGGGTCTGCAATACATCAGAAAGTCTTCGTAGGAAAACTAGATAATTATGTCATAAATCGAGATCAATTGGTCATTTCAAATGATGTATACATAACACTAATTGATGATTTGTACGAATTTTGGGGTCAAAAAACCGCTCATAGATCGCATATCCGGATTCATCATTAAAATTTCCACATTCATCAACAAAAAGGGGCGTCTTTACAAAGACAGCCCCCTGGATAGCCTGACTGTATATTACTATTTATCCTGAAAGACGCTTTTCAGGATACGTTTGTTATTTATTTTTTTTGATCAGACTGAGCAGCAACGCAGGAAGGAATACAAGATTGGTTAAAGTTGCCAGCACGAGGGTCAGTGATGTCAGCCAGCCCAATGCTTTGGTGCCGCCAAAATCACTGAAACAAAAGATCACGAACCCTGCTATCAATACTAAGGAAGTATATATGATGCTAATTCCTGTTTTGTGGATCGTATCGACGACGACCTCTTTCGGTGAGCTTTTACTCAACTGCAATTCCTGTTTATAATTTACCAGGAACCGGATGGTGATGTCGATCGCAATACCAAGCGCCACGGAAAATACCAGTACGGTCGATGGCTTGATGGTAACACCCACCCAACCCATTACGCCGGCAGTGATGATCAGCGGAATGATATTCGGGACCAGTGAACAGACCAGGATCCTGAAAGAGCGGAACAGGTACAACATGCAAAGTGCTATCAACCCAAAAGCCCACATGATGCTTTCCTTCAAACCATTGATGATAAAAGCACTCCCTTCCAGGAAAGTGACCGTCGTGCCGGTGAACTGTATATTGTATTTGGCCGTGTCGAACAACTGGTTGCTCCTTTGCTCCAGTGAATGGATGATCTCCGGTAAACGCTTGCTGCCCACATCCGCCATATTTACGCTGATGCGCGCATACTCCCTCGTACTATCCATGAACGACCGCACGATACGTGTAAAATTATTCGGCTTACCGCTGCTGTCTTCCCCTTTACTGCCCAGGTATTGCGCCAGGAATGCAATGTCGAGGGAATTCGGCAAAGCGTAGTTCACACTGTCTCCATTATAATAAGCCTGCTTGGCGAATTTCAATCCTTCCACGATCGATAAGGGCCTGGCCATTTCGGGCTGTATCGTAATGTATTGCGATAAGGAATCGATCCTTTCAAAATGCTGCAGGGGATTGCTTCGCAATCCATTCTTCCTTTTGGTATCCACAATGATCTCCAACGGCATTATACCTTTGAAATGATGCTCGAAGAATTTCAGGTCGGTATAGATCTTGTCGGTTTTCGGCAGGTCGTCGACCATGAACCCTTCAGAGCGCAGCCGGAAGATCCCGGCCACAGCAACGATCAGCACAATCCCCGTTACACCGTAGATCAGTTTCTGGTGATGCAACGACCATATTTCCAGTCTATCGAGTATTGCCAGCAACCACTTATTCTCAAGGTATTTCGTATGCTTTTCCTTCGGCGATGGCAGAAAGCTCAGCACGGTTGGGATGAAGATGATAGAGATGAAGAACAGGGCCATGATGTTGATGCCTGCCACTACACCGAATTCTTTCAACACAGCACTCTTGGTAAGTGCGAATACGGCAAATCCGATAGCAGCAGCAATATTACAGAACAAGGTCACTACGCCCATCCGTTCGATCATCAGTTCCAGCGCTGCATGTTTCCGCACATGCGCCGCCAGCGCAGGGTCCGTATCATTATAGGCAGTGTGGAATTTGTTGAGGAAGTAGATACAGTTGGGGATGCCGATCACTACTATCAATGGCGGTATCAGCGCATTCAGCAGGGAGATTTTGTACCCAACCCATTCGATGGTGCCCAGGCTCCAGATCACACCGATGATCACCACAGTCAGGGAGAGCGCCGTTGCGGAGAAGCTCCTGAAAAAGACCAGGAGGATCACGGCAGAGAGTATGATCGATCCCAACAGGAACCATTGCATTTCATTGGCCACTTTAGTGGCCATATTGGTACGGATGAGCGGAAGCCCGCTGTAGTGCATTTCTATCGAATGTTCCTGGCCGAAGGCATCTGCTTTTTTCAGGATGTTACCGACCACCTCATTCCTTTTTTTCGAGTTCAACACATCCTTGTTGATGCGAATGCCCATGAGGTAGGTTGAGGTAGCAGGATTGTATAAGAGCCCCTGGTAAAAAGGGAGGTTGAGGAAAACAGCCGCGCAACTATCCAGGACCGGTTGTGATAATGGGCCTTCCGGAAATACACGCACTGCATTCAGTTTCTCGGAGCTCACGTCTTTCAACAGGTTGGTGGCGCCGGGCACACTCAGGATATCTTCCACACTGTATACCTGTTTGAGATCTTTCACCAGTGCCGCATAATCATTGAAGAAATTTTCCTTGAAGAGCGTATTGGTCTGGATACCGATCACCAGCAAGTTCCCATCTTCCCCAAATCTTTCACGGAATTGCTGGTATGCCTGGTATTTAGGATTGTCGGTAGGAATGGCCCTCGTGAATTCATAGCTCAACTGCACTTTGGAAGCATGCCAGGCCATCAGCGCTGTTGCTGCCAGCAACAATGCGAATAACACCAAACGAAATTTCAAAACAAACCGCGCAATAGTCCTCCACATGGATGATCGATTTAGTATGCAAGGAGACAAAGAAAGTTAATTTGGGGGGAAAAATGAAATCGGGCGCCCTTCCTTACCTTTGATCACTATGCGTCAATGCATCATGGTCATATTGTATGCCGCAGGCTTCCTGCCGTTGGCATCCCGTTCTCAGATTCCACCTATCGGCCATTGGAGAGATCACCTGCCCTATCACCAGGCCATTCGCCTCACCGACCCTGATAATGGGAATGATCAACTCGTATGGTGCGCCACTCCTTATAGTGTATTCTCCATAAACCTCAGTGATAAAAGTATCGAGCGCTGGAGCAAGACCGGCGGGCTCAGTGAAACAGGTATCAGCGCTATTGCCCAAGGCATCACCCCAGACCAGCTTATCATTGCCTATAACAGCAGCAATGTAGATATACTGGAAAAGAACAAAGTGATCAATATCGATGATATCAAAAGATCTCCATTGGCCGGCAATAAAACGATCTTCCGGGTCCATACGCGCGCTCCCTTTGCTTATCTCAGCACCGGCATCGGTATTATCGTGATCGATCTTCAGAAACATGAAGTACGCGATACCTGGATCATCGGCAGCAGTGGCAGCAAAACAGCCGTGTATGCCACCGGGTCCGATGACCGGTTCTTTTATGCGGCCACTGCTGAAGGATTGAAGAAGGCGCCGGTCAATAGCAATAACCTGGCTGATTTCCGCAACTGGCAATTGGTGTCCGGCACGAATGCCCTGCCCAATGGCCCTGTTCAATCAGTGAGCACAATGACCAATTCCGTGATCGTTCTGAAGAACGATTCCCTGTTCGTGAATACGGGTACGAACTGGAGTTTCCTGTATACCGATGGATGGACGATCAGCGACTGCACCATCACCGGTGGCAAGATCCTGCTGAGCGAATCGCAGCCAGGTACCGGCCGCATCGTAGTGCTTACACCTGCAGGCAACGTGGAACGGATCATACAGGACCCGTCCTTTATCTCCAACCCCCGCCAGGCCATCCTGCACAATAATGAATACTGGATCGCCGATTCACTGACAGGATTATCGAAGTTCAACGGCTCATCCTTTGAACAATTCATTCCCAATTCCCCTTATTCCTTTGCTTCGGGCAATATGCAGGTTTTGAGCAACATGCTCTGGGCAGCCGCAGGTGCAGTCAATACCAACTGGGAACCCACCGGCAATAAAAATGGACTGTATACATTTTCGTCCGATACCTGGACCAATTTCAACAATGCTTCCAGATCATTGCCGGATAGCCTGCCCGATCTCGTTTCATTGGCCATCGATCCCCGTGATGCATCGGTGTGGGCAGGTTCTTATGGAGGCGGGTTATTGCACTTCAAATCCGGGCAGCCGCCTGAAGTGTTCAAACAACGGTCGCCGCTGCAGCCTGCTTATTTTTCACCCGGCAGCTATCGCGTGAGTGGCCTGAGCTTTGATACGGAAAATAATTTGTGGGTGGCGAATTATGGGTCACCGTCGGCCCTGCTGGTGAGAAAGCCCGATGGGAACTGGCGTTCATTTATCGTCCCATTCCCTGTTGGTGAGAATGCCTTGTCGCAGATCGTGATCGATGATGCGAAGCAGGTATGGACCGTTTCTCCAAAAAGCAATGGACTGTTTTGTTTTAATTATGGGGCTTCGGTCGACAATCCCGCCGATGACCGGTGGAAATGGTATCGTGCAGGAAAAGGCAATGGCAACCTCCCGCATGATAATGTACTGAGCATTGCCAAAGACAAAAGCGGGTTCATCTGGGTGGGAACCATGCAGGGCGTGGGCATCATTCAATGCCCGCAGGAAGCATTCAGCAATGCCGGATGTGAAGCAGTGATCCCTGTAGTGCAGCAGGATAATTTTGCAGGTTATCTTTTCGGCAATGAACAGGTGCAGGCAATTGCAGTGGATGGGGCCGATCGAAAATGGGTAGGCACCCAACACGGTGTCTGGCTCATCAGTGCCGACGGCGCCAAAACAATTTACCGGTTTGCGGAAGAGAATAGCCCGCTCCTCAGCAACGATGTCCGCCAGATCGCCATCGACGGTAATACAGGAGAGGTTTTTTTTGCTACCGCCAAAGGCATCTGCTCATTCAGAAGTACAGCCACCGAAGGCACCAACACCAATACCGATGTGCTGGTGTTCCCCAACCCGGTACCGCCTGGGTATAACGGTACCATTGCCATTCGTGGTGTGGCCAATAATTCCATCGTGAAGATCACGGAGATGGATGGGAGGTTGGTATATCAGACCCGCGCGTTGGGCGGACAGGCCATCTGGAATGGAAAGACCTACCAGGGAGCCGCCATCTCCACAGGCATATACCTCGTATTGATCAGGGATGATGCAGGCAATGAGAAAATGGTCACCAAAATAGTATTCATCAAAAAATGACGCTCCATCATACCAAAGGGATTGTATTGCGCACCGTGAAGTATGGCGAAACCAGCGTCATCGTTACCATCTACACGGAGCTCTTCGGCATACAGTCGTACCTGGTGAATGGTGTTAGAACATCTTCCAAAAAAGGTTCAGGCAAGGCCAACCTCTTCCAGCCGGCAGCCATCCTCGATATGATCGTATATCATAATGAGCTGAAGAACCTGCAAAGGATCAAAGAGTTCAAATGGGGCTATCTCTATCAGCATATTTTTTTCAACGTGGTGAAGAATGCAGTAGCCCTGTTCATGGTAGAGCTGTTGCAGAAAACGCTGAAACAGCCCGAATCCAATCCTGACCTTTTTCATTTCCTGGAAGATGCCTTTATTCATCTCGATGAAGCAGAGGATCAGGCGGCAGCCAATTTCCCTTTATTTTTCGCCCTTCATCTCACCGCTTTCTATGGTTTCCGTTTCAGCGACGACTATTCCGAGCACAACCATTACCTCGATCTGAAGGAAGGTGAATTTACGCATGAGCATCCGGTACATCCTTATTTCATTGAAGGGCAATACAGTTTTATCACTTCACAATTGCTGAGGGTAATGCAGCCGCATGAATTGAAACAGATCCCTTTGAACCAGGAGATCAGGCGGGCATTATTGCAGGCTTATCAGACTTTCTATGCTTTGCATATACAGGATTTCGGCCAGATGAAGACTTTACCGGTGCTGCAGGAGATACTGACTGTCTGAACTGGGATTGGTGGGATGTATGGGATTTATGGGAAATGACTCTGCGTAGGTATCTTATCCCATCTGTCCCATACATCCCACCAATCCCAGTTCAGACAACCCTTCTCACTGTTGCATTCCCTATTCTCATCCCTTCCCCAACATTTTCCAATAATATCACTCCCGGTCTCTTACCGGCATCGAAGCTCCCGAAACGATCTTCCATCTGCAATGCTGCGGCTCCATTCAATGTAGCCCACTGCAATAACTCACGGAGATCAATATGCGCAAAATAGTGCTGAATCGTTTTCAACTCTTCCAGTACACTGAGCTGATGATTGGAAGCCAGGCTATCGGTACCGATCGTGATACGGGCATCTGACCGGCGTAGCAGGTCGATCGGAGGCAGGCCATTGCCGATATATAGATTGGCATTCGGACAACAGCAGAAGAAACAATGAGAAGGCGGGAGTTGGCCATTGGCGATAGAGCGGATATCTGCCTCCTGGGTCGTTACATTGTGAACGAAGATCACTGATTGCTGGGGAAGAAAGGCAGGGAAGTAAGTCTGCAGACTGCTCTTGCCGGAACCTTTATAAAAAGCCACATCGATGCCCAGGGCTTTGTAGAGGCGGTGGAAATCTCTGGCGCCACGCTCGATGAATTCATTTTCTGCCCTGCTCTCCTGGTTGTGGACCGTAAGCAGGCGGTTCCCCGGCATTTCAGTGATCAGCTTCAGCAAAGCTGGAGAAACCGAGTAAGGCGCATGTGGAACGATGGACCCCGGGCCTGTACCGCTCAATTCATCCAGCACGGACCTCGATGCTTCAAATCGTTTTTGGGCAGTGGCTTCGATAAAGCCTGTTGCTTCCACAAAATTGTGGTAGACCAGGTTCTTTTTTCGTTTTTGATGAAGGGTATCGGCCGTATTGCAGATATCGCCCACGGCCACGATCCCATTGCGCAGCATTTCTGCTTCGCCATCGGCGATCGCTTCAAGGACCTGATCTGCAGGGAAATTTCTTTGCCCCATTACCCCCAGCAGAAAATCGATCATTCCTGTATTTTCAGGGATCCTGCCTTTCAAATGGCTCAGCTCCAGGTGGCAATGGGTATTCACGAAACCTGGACAAAGAATCCCGTTGAACTTTTCGATATCATCCCCGGCAGATGACAAAGGCGCCAGGTCAATGATCACACCCTGCATGTCGGTGATCAATACCCGGTTGCCGGTCAACAACTGGCTGCCGGTAAATAAATAATCTGCGCTGAACTTTCTGTAACTCATGGAAGCCTTGAAACGATTAACTTTGCACTCCTTAAAATAAAAGGCGCAATATATTTACACTACGAAGACTAAAGGAATAATGTTGAAATCGATCCCTTTGTGCCTTCGGGCCTTCGTGGTCAACTGAATTTTGTGCCTTTCTTTGTAAAAATAAGATAAAACATGTTAGACAAACTGGAAGCTATTACTGCCCGGTTCGAGAACCTCGGGGTGTCGCTGACAAACCCTGAGATCGTGAGCAATAACAAGCAGTTCACTGCTTTAAGCAAGGAGTATCGCAGCCTGGAAAAAATTGTACATGCGCATCAGCAATATAAATCCGTACTGAATGACCTCGAAAGCTATCGTGCAGCTTTGAATGGCGATGATGCCGAACTGCGCGAACTGGCCAAGGAAGAACTGCCTGTTCTCGAAGAAAGGAAGGAAGCCCTGGAAGCAGAGATCCGCCAACTCCTGATCCCGAAAGACCCACAGGATGAGAAGAATGCCATTCTGGAGATCCGTGCAGGTACCGGGGGTGATGAAGCCTCTCTCTTTGCCGGCGACCTGCTGCGTATGTATCTCCGTTATTTTGAAAAGAAAGGCTGGAAAACAGCCGTGTTGAGCGAAACGGAAGGGACCGTAGGCGGATACAAGGAAGTGCAGGTGGAAGTGGTGGGCGATGATGTGTATGGCACCATGAAATTCGAAAGCGGCGTACATCGTGTGCAGCGTGTGCCCGATACAGAGGCTTCCGGCCGCGTGCATACTTCGGCTGCCACGGTGGCCGTAATGCCCGAAGCGGAAGAGGTGGACGTGGAAGTGAAAGAGAGCGACGTGAAAATGGAAACGGCACGAAGTGGAGGCGCCGGTGGTCAGAACGTGAACAAAGTAGAAACAAAAGTAATTCTCACCCATATCCCTACTGGCACCGTGGTCATGTGTCAAACGGAACGCACCCAGTTGGGCAACCGCGAAAAGGCCATGCAAATGCTGCGTACCAAATTATATGAAGAACAGGTGCGCAAGCAGGAAGATGAGATCGCACGCCACCGCAAAAGCCTGGTAAGCACCGGCGACCGCAGCGCCAAGATCCGTACTTACAACTATCCACAGGGACGGGTAACCGATCACCGCATCGGGTTGACCGTTTATAACCTCGATGAAGTGCTGAACGGGAGCATCCAGGAGTTTATCGATAAACTGCAGTTCGCTGAAAATGCGGAAAAGCTGGCGAAGCAGCAATAGTAGAGTTGACAGGTTAACAGGTTGACAGGTTGATAAGGGAGGAACCGGAGTTACGGCTATTCCTTGTAAACTTTTCAACCAGTCAACCTGTCAACTTCTTTTCAACTTAACATCAAAATAATTCTTCCCCACATCTTTCGGTTCCTCAATGTCGTATCTTAGATAGCATAAAAACATTATGCTTATGTTAGAGAACCTCATTAACCTCGTGAAAGGACAGGCAGGCGATGCTATCGTCAACAATCCTGCCGTACCTAATGAACAGAACGAAGAAGTGATCGCGGCAACAGGCAATTCCATTGCAGGCAGTCTCCAGAATATCCTGTCGGGCGGTGGCCTTCAGGACCTGCTCGGTTTGTTCGGCAAGAAGGAAGCTGCTGCCGACCCTAATAACCCCGTTGTACAAAATGTGTCCGGCAACGTGATCCAGGACCTCATGAGCAAATTCGGGCTCGACCAGCAGGCAGCCAGCGGCATTGCCGGCAACCTGGTGCCCAATGTGCTGCAGAAGCTCGTGGGGAAGACCAACGATCCCAATGATAGCAGTTTCGATATACAGGGCATCTTCAACCATCTCAGTGGCGGTAAATCGGAGGGGATCGACATACAGGGATTATTGGGTAAAGTAACCCAGGGAGGGTTAGACAAGAATGGAGATGGTCATGTTGACCTGAAGGATATTACGGCCATGTTTTCGGGTGGGGGACAAGGTGGCAGTATACTGGACACCGTGAAAGGTCTTTTCAGCCGCTAATGGCCAAACTGCTTTCTCAACGGAAAGGTTTAATAGTTTTTTAATCGTAGCGTGATATATAGTTCATTGAAAAGTCTTATTGATAGCGGATTTGCGGGAATTCGGATTGTTAACATTTTGAAAAAATCCAGCAGAGGAATGGAAATTACGCGCACACATAGTTCCTTTGTATCGTAATTCTATTACGCTCTTTGCAAATCCCCGGTAACTGTGTTTTAAACCTTCTTTAACGCAAAGCGTTATACTAATGGCACCGGATTTGCGTTATATAAATCAGAAGTTCTTTTTAAAAGACTCACATAAAGCAGTCAATTTTCTCATAAGCAGTTAGTTTTGGTTACGGCCCCTGTTTCTACAGGGGCCATTTTTTTGCCCATAGCGGAACCAAAAAATTACGAATTGATTTTCAGCAGTTTAATATTACAGATGAGCCAGGCGATGCCGGCGCCGGCGGTATTGGCCAGGATATCGCTCCCATCGAAGGTGCGGCCGGGGATAAAATAGCGCTGTATGAACTCCAGGGCGGTCCCGTTCGCCACTGCCGTCAGGAATACCCACAAAAAGATCTTCCGGAGCTTTTCTGCAGATCTTTCCTTACACGAAAAATAATAGCACCAAAGGCTTGTAAAAGTGCCGAACAAAACAATATGGACATATTTGTCCATAAAGGGTATCCAATGCCACTTCATGCCTGGAATAGAGGAGGCCGGTAAACAGAGCAATACCTGGATAAAGAGTGTCCAGGTCAGCGGAACAGCCAGATGGCTGAAAAATTTCTTCACGTAGTACCTGATTATGGCGCCAAAACTAATTGGATTTCCCGGATGAAGAAATAATGTTTAAAAGTTCACAGGTTAAAAAGTTGACATGGGATGTCCTTATCCCAGGTTCGCCTTATCAACTTTTCAACCTGTGGACCTGTCAACAAAAAAGAGACCTGACCAGGTCCCTTTTAGAATTAAGATAATCAGGTTTTATCAATAGATGCGTCACTGTCGCATCTTACCCATCGATTGCATTTTTTCAAGTGTTGGTGACGGATTGCCGCCCTTCTTCTCGATAGTGATCGCAAAAGCTTCTGCTTTTTGCGTATTGTTCATCTTCAAGATGAGTTTTTCCTGTTCCGCATCGAAGACACCGAGATCTTTTGGTTTGCCATCGATCAAAGCCCAAAGCTGGTATTGTTGATCGGAAGGCAGCTTCGGCATATTCTTCACAACGAGATAAACACTGGATGAAGCCGAATCCCAGTAAACGTTGGCAGAAGAACGTGGTGCGATCTGTGTTCCTACCATGTTCACCACCGTTACATTGGAATCCTTGAAAACTTTTTGCTCAGCCACGATCTGGTTAAGGATGTTGTCTGTAGAATCCAACCTCGACTGAAGCTCTTTGTTGGTTTTTTTAAGTTCCTCGCTTTGGGAATAGAACTGGTAAGCAAAATAAGCGCAACCGATTAAGAGGATTACTGCTGCTACGGCCAACCAGTTTGTTCGCCGCACGGGTTTTTGTGAATTTTCCATAGTGATGACTTTTGATGATTGATTTATAGAAGGGCTGCTATCAATTGCTTCTAAAAATCGATACCTCAAATTCTCAGGAAGTACGATCGTATTGGCCAGCGCAAACTTTTCCAGCGTTTCTTCAAACGCGGTCCTTGCTTCCACAAGCTCAGGATATTGCAGGCAAAGCTGTTCAAACTCTGCCCTTTCGCCCTCACCTGCCAGGCCCAGTACATAGCTTTCAACTATGCCACTTGATATGTATTCCTGTATGTTCACTTTAAATATCCCCGTAATTGAATCAATGCGTTTCTGATGCGCGTTTTCACTGTACCTAATGGAATCTGCTGCAAATTCGCTATTTCTTCGTGTGTATATCCTTTAAAATATGCCAGTTCGATCAATACCCGCTGGTCTTCCCTCAATTGCCCCAATACCTTCCTGAACCCGATATTATCAATATTCATCTGCGCTGCCTGAGTGTTCATGTTCTCATCTGCGGGTCCCGGCATGGGCTGGTTTTTCCTGTCGTTTTGGTAGGTTTTGGAACGAAGTGTATCGATGGAAGCGTTGCGGGCTATGTTAAGCATCCACGTGAATAAACGACCCTTCGTATGGTCGTAGCTTTCAATTTTTCGCCAGATATTGATAAAGACTTCCTGTAAAACGTCGTTTGCAAGTTCCACATCACCCAGGATCTGCAATATGATACTGTACAGTGCACCGGAGTAATTATCGTAGAGATAACCAAAAGCCTTATTATCCCTGCGTTTCAACAAGGATACCAGTTCATGCTCAGTGTATGTGGTTGTGGTGGCCAATATATTTAACCCAAGCGAGGCTAAATATAATAAAAAAGAGTGGATATGCAAACCACTCTCTTATATACGTAAACGGATAATCGACGGATTTAGGCGCCTACCAGCTTCTTATAAGCGGCAGCGTCCATCAGGGTGTTCACATCGGCCGGATTGGTTACTGTCATCTTAACCATCCAACCCTCTCCGTAAGGATCAGTATTCACTGCATCGGGGGCAGCTTCCAGTTCTGCATTCACCTCAGTAATAGTACCTGCCACAGGCAGGAAAAGGTCGGATACGGTCTTAACCGCTTCTACCGTTCCAAATACTTCTTCGGCAGCCAATGTTTTGCCAACAGTGGGAATATCAACATACACGATGTCGCCTAATTCACCTTGTGCAAAATCCGTAATGCCAACAGTTGCTGTGTTTCCTTCCAGCAATACCCATTCATGATCTTTTGTGTAGCGGAGGTTATCGGGAAAATTCATGGTGTGAAATTTTGTGCTGCAAAGATTAGGAAAAGGAGCGGAAAAAAAAGGGCCGGTCAAAAATTAATTCGGCCCCTCTCAATTCCCATAAAATCGCCAGTTGGTCACGAAGTCTTTTTTTAAGGGCTGGTCTGTGAGCAATGCCCTCACCATTTCTACAGGCATACCGTTTTCCTGCAAAACGGCATCATGAAATTGCCTGAAGCTCATTTTCCCTGAATCTACCAGCTCCTTTTTCAGGGCATAGAATTGTTGCCCTCCTACCATATAGGCAAGCTGGTACAGGGGGCCATACCCGCCGGTAAAGGAACGCCTCACTTCTCCTTCGGCATTGGCCCTTTCATGACCAACCCTGTCTACCAGGAAATCGATGCATTGCTGCGGCATCCAGTTACCCAGGTGATAGTTAAGTGAAAAGATGATCCTGGCACAACGGTGCATTCGCCAGAACAGCATCCCGATACGGTCTTCCGCAGATTGGGGGAATTTCAGGTCCCACAGTATGAATTCCCAGTACAAAGCCCATCCTTCCGTCCAGAATGGCGTAAAAAAATTGCGATAAGCCTTATAACGGTCATTCATGAAGCCCTGCAGGTGATGGCCTGCAATGAGCTCATGATGTACAGTGGCCCGCGAGAAATGCGGGTTGTTGCCTCTCATGCTCATCAGCTTTTCATCCTGCTCCATGGTATTGGTGGGATAGGCGATCATGATCACTTCCCCACCCAGAAAGAATGGACTGATCAGTTGTTGCTTCGGGCTCATCATTACCATACGCCAGGTCTCTTCCGCCACCGGCGGAATGGTGACGAGGTCATTTTTTTTGATGAACCCGATCGATTCATTGTACAGCCGAAGGATCGTTTCGGGCTGCTTCCCTTCGGGCACATAACTGTTCTTGACCTTTTCCAGCGCTTTTTTCCAGTCGTCCCCAAAACCCAGTTCCCTGCTGGCTTTGAGCATTTCCTGGTCGCACCAGGCAAATTCCTTATTGGCCATCCCGATCAATTCCTCCGGAGAGTACGGGATCATTTCAAATTGCAATTGCCTGATCAGGGCCTCACGGCCGATGGGCACACCAATGATCCCGCTGCCATCATCCTGTTGCGCTTTACTGTTCCTGCCTTTTGCTTTCAACAGGCCGGCATATATTCCCAACAGGCTGTCCACTTTTTTGTAAGGCTGTGGCATCCACCAGGTGAAGACCGGATCATAGCCATAATAGAAATCGTAGACGCTTTTCAAGGCCGACTGCAATCCTTTTACCGCGGCTTCGCCGCGGTCGGCCAGCCTTTTGTCCATTTCCGGTGCAGTGGAGATATTATCGATCGACTGGCTGATGGTCTGCTGCCAGTTGAAGAATTCTTTCGCCAGTTTTTCCCCATCCATCCAGGTTCCCCTGCGGCGCTTCTTTTCCAGCTCATAGATGGGGGCAGCAAATGGGACCAGTGGACTGATCTGCCCTATGTCCCCTCTCTCGATATCGAGTACCCGTAATTCGGCAAGGAGGTTGCGTTTGAAAAGAATATAGTCCACTTTCCCTTCCTGCGACATTTTATCGAATGGCAGTGCCTCCAGGCGTTGCAGGTAGGTTTTGTCGAGCAGTTCCAGCCGCTGCCTGCGCTCCGGGGAGTTGGAGATGGTATAAAAGCGGGTGAGGCTTCCTTTATCAGCTTCAAATTCCACCATGAGCGGATGCACTTCACTGGTCTGCGCCAGCAGCCCCTGATTGTTTTTTGTCTGGGCTATGATCCGATCACCGGCAGTGATACAGGCCCCTGTGATCAGCAAACAGGAAATAGCAATCTTACAGGAAGGGATCATCTGAAAGGTTTAATAGTTAGCTTTTCGTTTGATGAGCGTTGCTTTGATGATACGCAGATCTTTCAGCGGTCTGTCGCCCCCATCACGCCCACTGGTAGGCACAGCCGCAATACTATCGATCACGGAGAGGCCGGATACCACTTCTCCGAACACTGTATAGTTCTGATCGAGATGGGGAGCGCCTCCCAGGGATTTATATACTTGCCGGTGCGCTGCGGGGATCTTCCTGCCCTTCAACCGGAATGTTTCTACTGAATCGAGACCTGCATCCGTGAAGACCTTCCCCTGCACAATATAGAACTGGGAGCCGCTGCTGGCTTTTTGCGGGTTCACATCATCACCTGTACGGGCAGCAGCGATCACACCTTTTTTATGGAATAAGGTGGTTCGGAATTCGGCGGGGACCGTATACGGCTTATCCCCTTCGCCCAGCTCGGCGCCGGGAGCAGCATGCTTGCTGGTGGGGTCACCGGCCTGCACCATGAAACGCTGAATGACGCGGTGGAATAAAACGCTGTCGTAGAAATGTTCCTTTACCAGTTTGAGGAAATTGTTGCGGTGAAGTGGGGTCGAATCAGACAACCGGATGATCATCGTGCCTTTATCGGTCACCATTTCCACGTCTTTCCGGAGGTCATTCTTTCGCAGTCCGTTGGATAGTTTAGGGTTGCAGGAAAGGGCCAGGCATGCAATTCCCGCCAGGGCAATCAGTCGGTACATGTTGTTTTATTGATAGGATGTTTAAAACCCAACCTGGTCGAAATACAGGAGGATATGGTCTTTCAGGAAATTCTCCTGTTCCGGCATGGTCAATACCGGCAGGGTCTTCAACTGCCTGAAATGCGGCCACCCGTCCTTGTCGACCTTTTCCAGTTCATAATACCCGCTTTGTGATAACAGGGAGCAAATGGCTATGTGCATGAGGTCCTGTTTCTGTTCTTTGGAGAATTTTTTCCTGATCTCTCCGAATTCCTGGATGCCCACCAGAAATAAAATGGTTTCCAGGTCAGGCTTCTTGCCAAACTTCTCCACCAGTTTCGCTTCGAGGGTCCACCATCTTGTTTGCAGATCGTCCTGTGCTTGCATAATTGGCAAAGATAAAACACTTAGGGCTATTAATGCTATTGTACCAACGGTTGGTCAGGCACCGTTCACCTGCTTATTTTTGCCAATCAAAAACAGCGGCCATGAATTGGTATAAAGACGATTGCAGGATCAGCACCGACAAATCCCTGCTGAATATTCCTTACATCCATCATTACCTCTCTACTCAATCTTATTGGGCAGAGGGCATTCCATTATGGATCGTTGAAAGATCGATCAAAGGATCTTTATGTTTCGGCATTTACCGGGAGCAGCAACAGATCGGTTTTGCACGTGTGATCACCGATGAGGCCACCTTCGCCTATCTTGCAGATGTATTCATCGATGCGTCGTTTCGCGGGCAGGGGCTCAGCAAATGGCTGATGGAAGTGATCATGGCCCACCCCGATCTGCAACACCTTCGCAGGTTTATGCTGGCCACCATGGATGCGCATGGCCTGTACCGTCAATATGGGTTCACCCCGATCTCAAAGCCCGACCGGTGGATGGAGATAGCTCATCTCGATCTCTATAAAAATATGGGCGACCTGAGCCAGTGAGTGACCGAACAGTTATCTTTGTTGCAAATCATTTGAAGGATGTTACAGGTTCCATTTTTACGACAACACACAGCATTGGTAAAAGAGCGACTGGCCATCAAACTGTTCAAGGAAACGGGCCTGGTCGATGAAGTGCTGGCCCTGGACGATGAACGCAAAAAACTGCAACTCGAATTCGATACCACCCAATCCAAAGTGAACGGCGCTTCGAAAGAGATCGGGCAATTGATGGCCAAGGGACAAAAGGCAGAAGCCGAATCGAAGAAACAGGAAGTGGCTGCGTGGAAGTTATCGCTGGAACCTATCTCCCAACAACTGGCGGGAGTAGAAAAAAAACTGGAAGAGACCATCGTGAAACTGCCCAACCTTCCCGGCCCTGCAGTGCCTCCCGGCAAAACACCGGAAGATAATGTGATAGTGCGGGAAGGTGGTAACAAGCCAACGCTCCATGCCAATGCAGTTCCGCACTGGGACCTCGCCAAAAAATACAGGCTGATCGATTTCGAGCTGGGCAATAAAATTACCGGCAGCGGGTTCCCCGTCTATACCGGCCGGGGCGCACGCTTGCAAAGGGCATTGATCCAGTATTTCCTCGACTTCAATACCGGCGCAGGTTATACGGAATTCCTGCCACCTTTCATGGTCAATGAAGCTTCTGCTTTCGGTACCGGGCAATTGCCCGATAAGGAAGGGCAGATGTATTTCGTAACGGAAGACAAATTCTACCTCATCCCAACATCCGAAGTGCCCGTTACCAATATTTACCGCGATGAGCTGCTGAAAGAAAGCGACCTGCCCATCAGGATGACGGCTTATTCTCCCTGCTTCCGCCGCGAAGCAGGCAGCTATGGAAAAGACGTGCGCGGATTGAACCGCCTGCATCAGTTCGAAAAGGTGGAACTGGTACAACTGGTACACCCGGAAAAAAGTTATGAAACGCTCGAAGAAATGGTGAGCCATGTGGAACGGTTGATCCAGTCTCTCGGACTGTCATACAGGATTCTCAATCTCTGTGGTGGCGATATGAGCTTCACTTCAGCGCAGACCTATGATTTCGAGGTGTATTCGGCCGCTCAGCAAAAATGGCTGGAAGTTAGCTCCGTATCGAACTTCGAAGCTTACCAGACCAACCGCATGAAGATCCGTTTCAAAGATGCACAGGGCAGGAACCAACTCGTTCACTCACTGAATGGCAGTTCGCTCGCATTGCCCCGGATCGTGGCCTGCCTGCTGGAAAACAATCAAACGGAAAGCGGCATTGAATTACCGGCTGTCCTTCACAGTTATTTCGGCAGCAAAAACATTCAATAGTAAATATTGCAGCAATATCGAATTTGAATTTGATTTTGCTTAACATAATTCTTTGTGAAAGGAAGCAACCGCAACTGGTTGCTTCCTTTTTCATGTACATATTTGTACACACTAAATACCTACATTATGAAAGGAAAATTTTCTACTCTCCTGATTGGCTCGATGGTGACCGGATTGCTTAGCCAGGCCCAGATAAAAAAGGGCTCTGTTCTGTTGGGAGGCGATATCGGCGTCAGTACCCAGAAGACCACGATCAACAATGTTGAACAAAAATTCACTGCCTTTGCAATCGGGCCGGCTTTCGGAAAAGCGATCAGTGATAATCTCATTCTTGGTGCTGACCTCCGTTACTCTTATGCGAAACAGGGCAGCGCACCACTCGAATATAAGAATCAAACGTTTGGTGGAGGCATCTTTCTTCGCCGGTACTGGCCGATCGTTAACCGCCTTTATTTCTTCGGCCAGGGGCGCCTGGGTGGCTATTACTCGAAAACCGATAATCCCAATTCAGGGATCGGCTTTGATGGAGAGAGAAAGGGCTATTCCATCGGTCTTGGGTTCTATCCGGGGATATCCTTTGCCGTCAATGACAAAATACATTTGGAGAGCGGTTTCAATAACCTGGTCTCTGTCAATTATAGCCATGAAAAAGAGACCCAGAATCTGGGAGGGGCCACACCACAAAGGGTCACTAAAACCAGCAGTTTCAACATGGGGGCCAACCTCAACAATGGTACTGCTTTTACAGTTGGCATGAGAGTATTGCTGGCGAATTAATACTGATCACGGCATTAACGTACAGTTAACCCGTAGCGCCGTTACTGCAAACCTTCAATAGATGTAGATTTGCAGGCGGCGCTTTGTTATTTGACAGCAGGGATAAGATTTAATCGTAATATATCGGCATACTCCTCCAGAAAGGAATAAAATTTGTTGTTAAACTTTTCGTTGTCAGTGAAGTCATAACTAAAATTTTTTCTGATGGTCCCGTCCAACCAGCTCAAAAACCAACACCTGCTCTGGCGGGCAGGCTTCGGTCCGGCTGCCGAAAACCTATCCGATCTTCATTCCGCCTCTCAGAAATCCCTTCTCAAATCATTGTTCAGATCTTCCCAAAAAACACCGGCCTACATCGATGTGGCCGATCCTGAATTGAAGGATCTGTATATGAACATGGATGAGATGGCGAAACAAAAAAAACAACTCTCCGAAGATCAAAGAAAATTATTACGCGATAAATCTGCCCTGGGCATCAAAACCCTCAACCTCACCTGGCTCGACCAGATGGTCACCAGCGAAGAGCAACTGCGCGAAAAAATGTCGCTGTTCTGGCATGGGCACTTCGCCAGCCGCGTTCAAAATATCCTCTACCAGCAGCAATTGCTCGACATCATCCGCCGCAATGCACTGGGTAAATTCCCCGATCTTCTACGTGAAGTGAGCAAGAGTGCTTCCATGATCAATTTCCTAAATAATAACCAGAACCGAAAAGACCATCCCAACGAAAATTTCGCCCGCGAAGTGATGGAGCTGTTCACCATGGGCCGTGGAAATTATACGGAAGATGATATCAAGGAAGCAGCCCGCGCCTTCACCGGATGGGGCGCCAACCAGGCCGGTGATTTCGTGTTCAGAAAACCCCTGCACGATGAAGGTAACAAGACCGTGCTCGGCAAAACAGGCAACTTCGATGGAGATGATGTGCTCAATATTCTTACAGACCATCCGCAGACCGCTACTTATATAACCCGTAAAATATATCGCTACTTTGTCAATGAACAGGTAGATGAATCGAAAGTGGAATGGCTGGCCAAACGCTTCTACCGCCATTATGATATCAGTGAGCTGATGCACGATATTTTCAGCAGCGATTGGTTCTATGATCCGGCCAATATCGGTTGCCAGATCAAATCACCGGTGGAGTTGATAGCGGGCATCCGTCGCACATTGCCCATGAAGATCTCGAATGAGGATGTACAGCTCACCCTTCAACGCCTGCTGGGCCAGCAATTGTTCTATCCGCCGAATGTGGCCGGATGGCCGGGAGGAAAGAACTGGATCGACAGCTCTTCACTCATGCTCCGTATGCGACTTCCCCAAATGATCTACATGGAACAGGAATTGAACATGAAGCCCAAGGACGACGATGACCAGATGATGGGCATGAAAGATAAACCTCCTGTGGCCAAAGGGAATCCTAAAAAGCCGGGACAGATGATCTCCGCATTGGTAGACTGGCCGCTCTATTCCTCTGCCTACGAAAAAGTAGCGCGCGAAAACCTGCTGAAAGAGATCAGCAATACCTTGCTGCAGGCGCCTACCGGTGTAAGCGATACCATCCTGAACAAATACATAGATGCCGGCAGCAGGGAAAACTTCATCAAATCAGCCACCATTCAACTGATGAGCACTCCGGAATACCAACTTTGTTAACAGCTAAAAGCTAAAAAAATGCTCCTGAAAAGAAAAGAATTCATCCAGCTCGGTTCACTGGCTACAGCATCCCTGATGCTGCCGAAATTCCTGAAAGCCTTTGAACGCCCTGCCATGGTTCCCCCGGGTAACAAAGTGATGGTGATCCTGCAGCTCAGCGGTGGTAACGATGGACTGAATACCGTGATCCCTGTTCGCAATGATATCTATTATAAGGTAAGGCCCAAACTGGGTATTACTAAAGACAAGGCGCTCGCCCTCACAGATGAAGTGGGCCTGCACCCTGCGCTGACAGAACTAAAAGAATTGTATGATGACGGCAGCCTGGGCATCCTTAACAGTGTGGGATACCCGAATCCCGATCGCTCCCATTTCCGCAGCATGGATATCTGGCAAAGCGCCAGCAACAGCAATGAATATGTTTATACCGGCTGGATCGGCCGCTACCTCGATGCCCAGTGCTCCGGTTGCGATAAACCAACGCAAGCCCTCGAGATCGATGACGTATTGAGCATGGCATTGAAAGGGGATCATATAAAAGGATTGGCCATCAAAGATCCACAACGGCTCTTCAATACTTCCAACGAAAAATATTTTAAAGATGTTACTGCCAGTCACCCGGTCGCAGACAGCGAACGGCCAGTCGACTATCTCTACAAAACAATGGCGGAAACGATGAGCAGCGCGGATTATATTTTCAAACAGAGCCGCCTGCATCCCACTACCACGGTGTATCCTAAAACCGAAATAGGCAATAGCCTGAAGACCATCGCTTCACTGATCTTCTCGGATATCAATACCAAAGTATACTATCTCTCACTGGGTAGCTTCGATACGCATGTGGCGCAGGACGGGCAACAAAACCGCTTATTCACCGATATGAGCGCAGCCATCAGCGCCTTCGTAAATGACCTGAAATCGAATAACCGTTTCCAGGATGTAATGCTGATGACCTTTTCGGAATTCGGCCGGAGAGTATCGCAAAATGCCAGCGGAGGTACCGATCATGGAACAGCGAACAATATGTTCTTCGTGAGTGGCGGACTTCAGCAGAAAGGGTTATTGAATCCCATGCCGGACCTTGCCGATCTGCAGTATGGCGACCTGAAGCACCAGGTGGATTTCAAGAATGTGTATGCCACGATGCTGAACAAATGGCTCGGGACCGATGATCAGAAGATACTGGGAAAGAAGTACGAGTATTTAAATTTCATATAATATAAATTATATCGTATATTAACATTGTCGCCTTTTCCTTCACTTTTTAAATGATTTACTAATTCACCTTATCTAAAAATAGTGCTTACCCGCACAGTAGGGCCTTCTTGTATGGAGATCTTCGAAATACGGGAGGGCCTTCGTGATTATAATAACGACAAAGCTGCCTACCCCTTACCTATCAGGGATGGACAGCTTCAATTTCTTACGTTAGTCTTTACAATGGGGATTACCAGCCCTGTTTTGCAACACCGGCCTTGATAGCTGCCAGCGCTTTCTCTTCATTGAGAAGGGTAGTAAGCTTATTACCCTTTCCGTCGGTTCCCTGGGCCATGTATGCACCTTTAGCGGTCTTGGTGATCACTGCATCCTGGATGGGCACATTTTTTTCTTTTGTCTTCACATTGTATGCAGTGAGTTTTACGTCTGCCATAGTTATACATTTAATCGGTTAGTAAATTGAATACACTTTCTTTGCAAATATTTCTCCAAAGAGCGTACAAAATATGGCTAAATATACATTTTTTTTCAATATAAGGTATATCAGCATTGATTTTGAACGTATTCTACAAAAAAAATACTGGCAAAAAATATTCTGCTCCCATTTTGGCTCCGCCTGCTTTTCCTGCTGCCTCATCCTGGTGGTGTTTCCCGGTCTCCTTCCGGCACAGGTTGCCCCTGCAACGGGCATTCCTGAAAGGGCATTGAAAAAGATCCCGCTCGACAGCAATATGATCATCGATTTTAGCGGGGCCTGGGGCCGGGCAGCCTATTCCAGTTTCAATTATTTCGATTCCAAAGCCGATCCGGTGCATCATAATTTCAGTCCCGACAGCACCAGCGGCAATACCTCTATCGGCGGCGAAGGCTATTACAGTTACCGGCAGCAAAGATTGATCGGCGGTAATTTCCAGCAGGCCTGGCGTGTGAAAGAGATCTGGGTCTGCACTTCTCCCTACCTTCCCTTCACCGACACCGTAGACCTTGTGTTGGGAGATAGCGCCAAATCCGCTTCCTTCATTTACAATTACACCAATCAAACCACTCCCACCTGCAGGGCCATCACAAAAGGCGATGGGTATGGCTGGAAAAAAATATGGGAAGGCGATACCGTTGTGCAATACTTTCTCACCAATATCCACTACCGGAAATTCTTTCACCAGGAGGGAGGTTATTGGGTAACCATGGAAACCAACCTCACCGGCATCCTGTTCTATGGCTACCCAACGGGTGAGGGTGAAACAAAATTCAATTACGCATCCGATGAAGTAGTCGATAAAGCCGATGCGCATCGCACCACCATCCGAAACCTGAATGGTTCCAATTTTTATAATTATTTCCCCCTTGCCGACTGCGACAGCTTTACCATTGCCCGCAAAGGGATCCAGCAAACGAACCGCTTCTATCATGATTCAATGGTACTGAACCCCCAGGCAGACCTGGGCTCTGCAGAATATTACGATTCGGTTATGCGGTCCCGTATGATCGGGAGGAGACTGTATTACCAAATGGCAGGGCCTACCACACGGGTGTATCAGCAAACCAATAATTATTCCTGGCGGCCGGTGAACGATACAGCCTCAGACAGAAGAGATCCGTTGAGCTATACCACTTTCGGCAGGAATATGTACACGCTCGCCTACGCTTACGGCAATAACCCGAGGGCAGAAGATGTTTATGCCCGGCAGAAGAACGGGTGGAGGAAGGCAATGAATATCCATTGGGGAGTAGAGCCCGGGAATGAATACAACGCGGTTTATTTTCCCAACTACTGGCTCGATCCTATTGCCGCAGGCTGCCTGATGCTCATGAGCATCGATGGCTGGAAAAACAAGTGGGGTAAGGGTTTGGGGGCTAAGAATGCCGATCCGTCATTCAAGGTCTATCTGCCGGGAACGGCCGGGCTCGACGTTCAATACCAGCGCGCAGTGCTGAAGTTCCTTCAATACGCTTACAACACCACGCATCCTTCAATCGATTATATCGCTTTCCACGCTTATCCGCTGATCATGAAAAAAGGAGTGGGGCCTTTTGTGGAAGAGATGGTGGGCAATTATGTTACGTTCCCGTCGGACAAAGGCTATTACCAGGATGAGATCGATGCAGTGCGGGCCATGTACCGTGAGTGGCAGGGTTATATTCCCTGTACCATTAATGAATATGGGGCCGATAAATCTTATTTGCGCACGAGATCTGTGAACGGTCAATATGATACTTCTCTCTATGGCATTGTGCGATATGATCATTATACACCTGCTCAAAGTCTTGGGATCTTCCTGGTAAGCTCCAAACTGATGGGCGCCGCCACTTCCCAGGCCGAAAGAGTGCAATATGCTTTCAAGGATGATGAGGCGCCGCGGTCTTCATCACGCTATACCAGCTATAGCGGCAGCGGTTATCTGTGGTATCATTATAATTCATCCTGGAAGATCGATTCCACCATCTATTGGGATAATTATTATTACGATCAGGGTATCAGCAGGGCATTGTTCAGTTATGGGCAGGGCGCTATCATCGATTCGGCCAGTGGTGGCTTATTCATCATCAAGTTCCGCCATCAGACAGACCCACGTAAAGTTGTATATGCTGTATGGAAAGATTCCAGCAACACTGGGAAAGGCATTCCGGTGAAGCTGCGGGTAGGCAATGTGCGCGAAGCGCAACGGATGCAGGGATCATTCACCAGCTTAACGCCGACAATATCTCCTGCAGCTGTCAGTAACGGTATCATTCATACAAAGGCAACGGCGCTCCATCAATTTTTCATGGTAACGGAAACAGAAAATTATCGTGCCCGTGGTAAAACAAAAAGGTGAATCACTTTCGTAATTCACCTTCCATAAGTTCTGCTGTATTTATCTATACGTCGATCTTGGCATATTTTGCGTGGCTTTCAATGAAATCGCGACGCGGGGCCACTTCATCGCCCATCAGCATGCTGAACACACGGTCCGCTTCTGCCGCGCTTTCTATCGTTACCTGTTTCAATGTTCGGGTATCGGGATTCATGGTAGTTTCCCATAATTGTTCGGCGTTCATCTCACCCAAACCTTTGTAACGCTGGATATTTACGCTGTCTTCTTTTCCGCCGCCCAGTTTTTCAACCAACAGTTTGCGCTGATCTTCATTCCAGGCATAAGCCTGTTCCTTTCCTTTCTTCACCAGGTAGAGAGGCGGCTGGGCAATGTATACATAGCCTTGTTCAACCAGTTCTTTCATGTACCTGTAAATGAAGGTTAGGATCAGTGTGGCGATATGGCTTCCGTCCACATCGGCATCGGTCATGATGATCAGCTTATGATAGCGGAGCTTTACGAGGTTAAGTGCTTTGGGATCTTCGGGAGTGCCTACTGTTACACCAAGCGCAGTATACATATTGCGGATCTCCTCATTCTCGTAGATCTTGTGCTCCATGGCTTTTTCCACGTTGAGGATCTTACCGCGCAGGGGCAGGATAGCCTGGAAATTGCGGTTACGGCCTTGTTTGGCGGTACCACCGGCCGAATCACCTTCCACGAGGAAGAGCTCGCAGCTATCAGGATCACGATCGGAGCAGTCGGCCAGCTTGCCCGGCAGTCCACCTCCGCTCAGTACGCTCTTGCGCTGTACCAGTTCACGCGCTTTACGGGCAGCGGCCCTGGCTTGTGCGGCGAGGATCACTTTGGAAATAATATTCTTCGCTTCCCTGGGATTTTCCTCCAGGAAAGCTTCCAGCACTTTGGATACGGTAGTATCTACCACGCCCATCACATCGCTGTTACCGAGCTTGGTCTTGGTTTGCCCTTCGAACTGCGGTTCCGGTACTTTTACCGAAACAATGGCGCTTAACCCTTCCCGGAAGTCATCTCCTTCGATCTCTACTTTTGCTTTTTCGAAAAGGTTCTGTTTATCGCCATAGCTTTTGAAGACCCTGGTGAGCGAGCGGCGGAATCCGGAAACGTGGGTACCGCCTTCGATGGTATTGATATTATTGACGTAGGAATAGATATGTTCATGATAGCTGTCGTTGTAGCTGAGAGCCACTTCCACGGCCACATTGGAGGATTCATCTCTGCCTTCCACATAGATCACTTTCGGGATCAGGGGATTGCGGCCTGCATTCTTGTCGAGCATTTCCACGAACTCGACGATACCGCCTTCACTGTAGAAAGTTTTGGAATAGGTAGATCCGTCGTCTTCTTTTTCACGGAGATCGTTGAGGGTGATGCTGATGCCCCGGTTGAGATAGGCCAGCTCACGGAGACGGCCTTCGAGAATATCTTTTTTATAGGTAGTGGTGATGAAAATAGTGCTATCGGGCCAGAAATGAACGCTGGTGCCGGTAGTAGGGCTTACTCCTATTTCACGCACTGCGTATTGCGGGATACCGATATGGTATTCCTGTTCGAAGACCTTGCCTTCCCTGTTCACTACAACATGCAGACGCGTGCTCAGTGCATTCACGCAGCTTACGCCCACACCGTGAAGACCACCGGACACTTTGTAGGTATTCTTGTCGAATTTACCACCGGCATGCAGTACGGTCATCACGATCTCCAGGGCGCTTCTTTTTTCTTTGGTGTTCATCCCCGTGGGAATGCCACGGCCATCATCGATCACGGACACTGAATTGTCTTCATGAATAGTGACGATGATGTTTTTGCAAAAACCGGCAAGCGCTTCATCGATGGAGTTGTCGACCACTTCATAGACCAGGTGATGCAACCCTTTTTCGCCAACATCTCCGATATACATGGCAGGGCGTTTACGCACTGCTTCCAAACCTTCTAAAACCTGTATACTGTCGGCACCATATCCATTGTTGGCGGGGTTGAGGATTTCTGTAGTTTCTGTAGCCATAAATTCGTCTGAAAATGCTTCTGCAGTTTAAAAATGTTGATTCCGGCAAATGTACGAAAAATAAGGGTTTCAGCCGTTTTTGGAGGTCTAATTTATACACTTTTTTAGCACTTTTCAGGGCTGTATTTCAGGCTGGTTTACCAATGCGATTTTTTGCCCGGAAATGGGCAATTTTTCAGCTTCGTGGCCCTGGGATTTTCATGTATTTCCGGGCCTTACTTACGAGCGTTTTTTCCACAGTGGAAGGCATAGGATGGCGTATTAAAGGCAGCAGTTCCGAATGTTCGTACTTTTACTGCACGATATTTGTTGTTTGTTATTGATCCTTTGTACATACTATGGAAAAAAAGACTTATTCGCAGATCAATTTCGATTTCAGTGATCCTTCCTCTAACAGGGAGGAACCTGCGGTAGGTGTACGGATAAAGGCGCTGAAAACGGCCGGTCCCGACCCTGTTGAACCAACAGGCCCTGAAGAACAGGAAACGCCGGTAAAACATGCAGCAGCGGCCCGTAATGAAGGAGTGAAGAAGTCCACCCGTGGACGCAAATCACTGAAGGCGCTCGATGCCGCTGCCGACCTGGTCAATATTCCGGATGATGCCACGCTTTTCCAGAGACAATATTATTCCATCGGCGAAGTAGCCACCATGTTTGGCGTGAACCAGTCCCTGCTTCGCTTCTGGGAGAATGAATTCGATATCATACAGCCCCGCAAGAACCGGAAAGGCGACCGCCATTTCCGGCCTGTCGATATCAGGAACCTGGAGCTGATCTACGACCTGCTGCGCCGGCGCAAACTCACCATTGAAGGCGCCAAGGAATTCCTGCGGAAAAACAAACAGGCCAGGGAAAGATTTGAAATGATCCAGTCACTACAACAGGTAAAGGATTTCCTGCTGGAGATCAAGGCTTCGCTGTGAACAAATAAGACAGGTGATAATCCTAGAATTTATATTGTAACCCACCAATCGCGCCGATGAATATCCCATGGAACTCATTGTTCCCTACGGTCTCACTCCAGAGATAATGATCAGTGAGGTCCTTCCCCTTTTGATTGGAAAAATGCGCATAATTGAACGTAGGACCGGCAAATAATTCAAATCTCCGACCAAACGCGAACGACGGGAATACACGCAGGGCAGCCTTGAAATAATGGCCCTTCCTGAAATCATCCAGCGAAACCGTAACAGCTTCCGTATTGATGCGGAAATTGGGCGAAACCTGGAAATGCGCGCCGATACCGGCTTCCAGGGCATACAAACGGTCTTCGCTTTTAAAATTGTAACCAATGCCCAATATCCCGTAAAGGCGCTTGCTCCCCGAACGGAAAGATACCAGCGTTGTTGCCGTTTCATCCACGCTCACACTGATGGATTTTTCACCATTCCTGATGATGTTCACTATCCCGATAGGATATTCGCTGCTATCGGCAATATTCAGGAATGCAGCCACCTGAACTCCTTTTACTTTTTTGGCAAGATTCATAAAACCAGCCACCTGATTATTTGCATTGCCTGCCATGTTGAGAAAACCTCCTACCTGTGTACCTGCATTGCCGTTTGAATAATTTGCAAAGCCGGCCACTTGCGCACCTTGCACGGATCCGGCAATGTTAAGATAACCCGATCCCTGGAATCCTTTCATTTCGTTTTTCACCGAATTCAGAAATCCGGCCAGTTGTACTCCGCCGGCACGGTTCAATACATGATTCGAAAAGCCGGCCAGTTGCACTCCCCTGGCGCTGTCTTTGATGATCAGCGTAATGCCTGCGGCCGCCAATCCTGTTTCTGCCTTTGAAAGTCCTGCCAGCACATGAAATGACAAACTATTCGTGTATTCATCTGCTTTTATGCCATTGCTGCTGATCGGATAAATAAGGCCGATATGCGCATGCTTCTTTTTGCTGGACTGAGCCATTACCACGACTGATAGAAAGATAAAGCTTACCGACAATACCCATTTTTTTGCTGACCCGGCAGCAATCGTAACAAACGTTCTCATCCTGTTCCTATTTAATAGGATTGACAACGTGCCGGAGATTTACCCCCATGGCAGAAAAATATTTCAGGATTCTTTGGTAACGACGAGCTCTGTTTCCCTGGAAGCCAGTTTGAGGTCCATTTCTTCCAGGATACCGATGATGGCGAGATTCACTTCCTGGCGTACAATATTGAAATCAGCTACAGGAATGGGTGCAGTAAAAAATTCGACCTGCACAACGAATATATTCCTGGTAATGTCTGCGAGGAACACAGAATAGTTCTCGACTTTGTCGTTCCGGGTCTGCAGCAATTTTTGAATGGCCAGCACCAGTTGATCGACCGATCCGCGGGAAGTGCCGGCACTCAATTCAAGTTGTACGAAGGCCCGCCTTTGCGTGCGAAGGGAGAGATTGTCCATGATGCTATCCACCATTTGCTTATTGGGCATGGTGACATAGGTTTTCTGATCGGTGCGGATACGGGTGCTGCGCAGCCCGATCTTTTCTACAGTGCCCGTGATGTTCTGCACCTTCACCGTATCCCCCACCATGAATGGTTTATCGATGAAGATGATAAAAGAGGCAATAAGATTTTCCAGGCTTTCACGTGTAGCGAGAGCGATGGCAGCGCCACCAATACTCAGGGCTGTGATCAGATTGGTGATAGGGTAATTGAAGGCAAGTTTCAACACCATCAGAATGCCGAGGATCACCAGCAGCACTTTAAAGAAATCCTTGAAAAAGACCACCAGTTGGTTTTCTTTCTGATCAGCGGCCTGTTCTGCTTTCTGGTGCAGGATCATGGCCACAAAATCAATGATCCGCAATTGCAGCCAGATAAAGGTGATGATAAGCACGATGATGGTAATGCCATCGATGAGTGCATGGAGCGTGATCTTATAGATCTTGAGATCAAGGACAGCAGGAAAGGTGAGCTTATCGAGACTGATGATGCTCACGAGCAGGATCAGGAAGGTTTCCAGTGGGGAGACCACCAGGTTCACGAAGGATTTTTTATCTACCCCTTTCGCCACTTTTTGCACCAGTAGGAACAAAAGGCCTGCGATATATCGCGATAGTACCCGTTTCAAAAACACCATGAGCAGGATGGTACCTGCTACCAGCATATAATCCCTGATCGTATTGTCGAGAATGATCTTGTCGAAAAATGTCTCCATGCCCTGATAACATTGATGCAGGTTACAAAGGTATTATATTAGGAACAGTTGTCAGCGATAGGAATATACTTCCAGGCGGTTATCGCGCAGCAAATACAGGTTACCGGGAGTGATCCTGATCTTGCGGGCGTCCTGCATCCCGCTGGGGATGCGGAATTGCTGGAGGTTGAGGGTGCCAGGTTCATATTTGTAGAACATGCCTGCATCCCTTCCGTACAGGGCATTGCCGATAACGGTGAAATCGGACCACCCGGTCAGCCGCAACCGATTCTTGAACGCTCCATAGTAATCGAAAATATAGACACCTTTCAGAGAATCGTAAAGGAAAACCTGTTTTTGCTGGTCGACGATAAATGCAGGGGATGGCGTTGAATCGAAGATCAGGCGGAAATCGGTGGACTGGTCGAGCGTTCTTCCATCCTCACCGATCCTTTTCAGTTTGCTTTCCAGCTCATCGAATACCCAGATATTATTATCGTACGACTGGCCGATGGCCTTTACCTGGAACAATTGCTGTTTTCTCAGATCGATGGTCGACCGGGTATTGAGGAAGCGGTCGAGCACCACCACGGTACCGAAATCCCGGAAATACAGTAAGACCTTCAGCGGGTTGGTAACATCGATAGAATATATCTTTCCATACTGCCGAACATTATTGAATACTGCCAGTGAATCACCGCCGGGGCTCATTTTTTTGAGCTGCCCGGTTTGGCTCACCAAATAAAGATTGCCGAGGTTATCAACTGTGAAATCGATGAAATCGCCGGTAAAGGTTTTCTGCAACTGGAATTCAGCATCTGTCTGCGCATAGGGCAGCAGGTATGCGAACAGGAAGAAGGCCAGTATAATCGGTCTTTTCATCATGGTTGTCGGATAATCTTTTTTTCCAATTCAGGATATCGGGTGTGCAGGCTCAGTTCCTGCCCTTCGAACACCGCGTAGGTATAATAACGGATCCAGTCGCCCAGATTGATATACCTGCTACTGCCATTATTCAGTGAAAAATCGATCGGCAGGTGCCTATGCCCGAAGATCAGGTAATCGTAATGTTTCGACTGTAACGCCTCCTTACTGTAAGTGATCAGCCATTCTCCTTTTTCTCCAAAGAACTGTTCATCTGTCTGGCCGGTCACTGCCCTGCTTCTCCTGCTGGCGAAATTGGCGATGCCCATGCCGATATAGGGTGGCAGGATGCCGAAGAGCCAGCGGCAGACCGGATTGCGAAAGATCTTCTTCAGCATTTTATAACCATGATCGCCGGGGCCTAATCCGTCTCCATGCCCGATCAGGAATTGTTTTCCGTTGAACTCGAATTCTTTTGGTTCAAAATAGACAGGAATATTGAGCTCTTTCTGAAAATAGTCCGTCATCCACATATCGTGGTTCCCCACAAAAAAATGGATAGGGACACCTGAATCCGTGATCTCTGCCAGTTTTCCCAACAAGCGGACATAGCCTTTGGGCACTACGGTGCGGTATTCGTACCAGAAATCGAACATATCGCCTACTATGAAAATGACGGCTGCATCTTTCCGCACCTCTTCCAGGAATTCTACCACAAGTTTTTCGCGGACCAGGCTGGTAGCGGCGTCGGGCGCACCAAGATGAAAGTCGGAGAGAAAATATACTTTTTTATCAGGAGGTAATTGCATGTCTTGGATCGCTTGCCCACCGAGGCTGCTGGCCGGGGCGGGTATATCTTCAATTATTTTTTATTTTGCCAATACGATAACAGATCGCCGGTGATCTGCTCTTTATCTTTCACATCGCGGTTGTACCAATAGATCCAGGCAGTATTCGGTATTTCCTGGTGCAGAATGCTGGCAGGTTCACGGCGAAATAAAGGTATTTCTCCCTTTTCAACCAGCATTCCTTCATAATCGTCGAGTTGTTTGATAGCCCAGGAAAACTCATCGTCATTATTGATCCGGTACAATTCTCCTTTGATAAAAACTTCTTCTTCGCAAGGCACAGCGCCGGGATACTCACCGAGATCATACAATTTTCCTTTTACGGAGGCGGGGCCGATCAATGTAAAATAGCGGCTGATCCAGGTATAAGCCGGATGATGAAACCCGCTCAGCAGGGATCCGTAAACGAAGAGATGGTAAATTCCGGAGGTCATGTTTTATTGAACCTGGTGTCACTTCCCTATAAAGATAGGCTGAATTATACAATTACTCGTCTACCAGGAATACATACACTTCTTTGGGCCCATGCACACCTACTACCAGTGTTTTCTCTATATCGGCTGTGCGGCTGGGGCCGGTAGCGAAAGTGATCAGGGAAGGTAACTGGTTGCCATATTTTTCCCTGGCCTGTTGCAGACTGTCCTTTATATCATACACCAATTGACTGGTGCGGGCAATACAAATATGAATGGGCGTATACACGCTCACGGTGCGGCCGCTCTGCCCTGCAGCGCTCATCACAATGGAACCCGTTCTGGCGATCAGCCATTCGCAGGTAGTGATAGCGGCATCGCAGGTATCTACTGATGCATAGCCTGTTTGGGTAAAACCGTGTATGGCCAGTGTTTTCTTCAGGTCTTCTTCACAGCAGTAGATCTTCTCCCATTTATTATGTACCTGTACCGACTTCAACTGGTTCATCAGCTCCGAATAATTCAGGCAAAAAATGAATTTACCCTGGAGTTTGGTAAACTGCTCTGCGAATTCCACTTCCAGTTCCTGTTGCGATGGCTGAAATACGAAGCTATTGCCTTCACTATGCGGAAAAGGAAGAGGCGTTGACTGCGTCAACGCCTTTCTTATTTTTTTGAGAATATTTTCTTTGGAAGGAGAAACGTTCATGATCAGTTTTCCGATTCTTGTGATTGAACAGGATGATTGGTGACATTGCTATCATAGGGTGGAACACCTTCACTGATAGTACCGCTTTCTCCGCCATGCGAAGGGTTTCCATCAACATCGAGCAATTTCTTTTCTCCGTAAGGGCGTTTGCCGATCAGCACTTCCACGTCGCTCTGGAATAATACTTCTTTTTCGAGCAGGGCTTCGGCGAGCTTTTCTACCTGTTGCTTTTTCTCGGTAAGGAGGCGCTTTGTTTTTTCGTAGGCATCGTCGATCAGTTTTCTTACTTCTTCATCGATGAGCCTGGAAGTTTCTTCTGAATATGGTTTGGTGAAAGAGTTCTCTGCGGAAGGATCATAGAAGCTAACGTTCCCGACCTTTTCGTTCATCCCATATACCGTGATCATGGAATAGGCGATCTTGGTAACCTGCTGGAGATCGTTTTGTGCGCCTGTGGAGATCTTGCCGAAGAAGATATCTTCACTGGCGCGGCCTCCCAATGTCATACAGATCTGATCGAGCAACTGATCGGTATTGTAGAGGTATTGTTCCTTGGGCGTATACTGGGCATAACCGAGTGCGGCTACGCCTCTGGGTACGATGGTCACTTTCAGGAGCGGATAAGCGTGCTCGAGGAACCAGCCGCAGATGGCGTGACCTGCTTCGTGATAGGCGATGATCCTTTTTTCGTCGGGTGAAATGATCTTGTTCTTCTTTTCCAACCCGCCGATCACACGGTCTACGGCATCCTGGAAATCTTCCATTTCCACCGACTGTTTGCCTTTGCGGGCAGCGATCAGGGCCGCTTCATTGCAGATATTAGCAATATCGGCGCCGGCAAAACCGGGTGTTTGTTCAGCAAGCTTATGGATATCTACCTTTTCGGAGATCTTGATTGGCTTCAGGTGAACTTTGAAAATATGCTCACGGCCCTTGAGATCGGGTTTATCGATGGATATCTGGCGGTCGAAACGGCCCGGGCGCAGGAGGGCGCTGTCGAGCACATCCGGTCTGTTGGTAGCGGCCAGTACAATGATGCCGCTTTCTCCGCTGAAGCCGTCCATTTCCACGAGTAACTGGTTCAGGGTGCTTTCACGTTCATCATTGCTCATGATGGCGTTCTTACCACGTGCGCGGCCAATGGCGTCGATCTCATCGATAAATATGATACAGGGCGCTTTTTCCCTGGCTTGCTTGAATAAATCCCTCACACGGCTGGCGCCCACCCCTACGAACAGTTCCACGAAATCGGAACCGCTCATGGAGAAGAAAGGCACTTGTGCTTCGCCTGCCATCGCTTTGGCGAGCAGGGTTTTACCGGTACCGGGAGGGCCTACGAGCAATGCTCCCTTGGGAATCTTACCACCGAGGGAAGTATATTTTTTGGGATTCTTTAAAAAGTCAACGATCTCCATCACTTCCACTTTGGCTTCATCGAGGCCGGCAACATCGGCAAATGTGATATTTACTTTGGTGCCTTTATCGAACAGGGTGGCCCTTGATTTTCCGATATTGAAAATGCCTCCGGGACCGCTGCCACCGCCGGCTCCACCGCCCATTTTCCGCATGAGCATTACCCAGATCAGGATGATCACTACCAATGGGAGCAGGAACTGGATAATGGAACCGAACCATTCTCCTTCCTGAACGGGGTTATTGGCAACCCGGTTGATCTCGGGGTGTTTCTCATAATAGGCATTGAGATCTTTGTTGAAATCTTCCGCCTTGATCACTCGGAACTGGAATTGGGGGCCTTTTTCGATGGAAGAGCCCCAGTTCTTGGAGAGCTGGGCCTTGTATTTTTCGAGGCTGTCTTTTTTGATATAGACCCTTACCAGGTTCTTATTGGTAACGGTGGTCAGTTTTTCAACATCTCCTTTATTGAGCATCTGGTAAAACTCCAGGTCATTGATCTCTTTGGCTTCAGGGGCAAAGGAACCGACGAGCTGGAAACCAACCAATACGGCAAAAATGATAGCCCAAACCCAGTAAATATTGAATCGGGGGCCTTTGCGTTGTCCATTTCCATCTTCCCTCGGGCGCATTCGGGGGAAATTACGATCGCTCTGTCTTGACTCGTCTTGTGACATATTAATAATCTTGCTTCTACTTGTTTTCTAATTAATAATTAATTATATGACAAAATTGTTCAAAAACCAACCCTGTATTTGAAATTTATGGTTCATTTCAAATAATACGGCCGGTCTGAACGGCTTATCTTATGGGTGTTCTTCCCCTATAGCATCGCTCCACATCTCTTCCAGCTTGTAAAATTTCCTGGTTTCGGGCTGCATAACATGCACAACCACATTCACATAGTCGATCAGTACCCATTGTGCAGTCTGGTGACCCTCATGATGATATGGGTTTTCCCCCACAGTTTTTTTAATATGCTCCTCTACAAAGTCGGCAATGGCCCTGATCTGCGTGGTACTGCCGGCTTCGCAAATAATGAAAAAATCAGCAACTGCTTCGGGAATTTTTCGGAGGTCGAGCGAAACAATATTGTTTCCTTTCTTTTCCTGAATGGCGTGGATAATAGCTTTAATGATCTTCGAGTTCTTTGTTAACCGCGCTACACTTTTTCGTTTACGACGGGTAGCTAACAATGACAGTTGTTCCAATAATCAAAACTTTTTAATGATCAATTTTATTTTATGGCTGGAATGAGATCAACCCTGTTTTTCAGGCTAAAAGCCCATTGCCTGACTTTCAACAGCAAAGAGGGTGAATCGTTCACCGGGAATGCCTAATTTCGCCTCAGTCAAAAATAGGAATCTTTTGTCACATCCCCCTGTTATCTTACCTGTTATTGGTCAGTCTTTTACTGTGTTACCTACTGTCGACAGCACCAACAACTATGCCATGGGACAGGTACGGGCCGGACTGGCTGGCCATGGGGCAGCCTATTTTGCCCTGGAGCAGACAGCCGGGAGAGGTCAACGCGGCAAAACCTGGATCACCAACCCCGGTGAAAACATCATGCTAAGCGTGGTAATTCAACCACATGGACTGCAAATCTCCCAACAATTCCTGCTTTCAGCGGCCGTTGCACTAGGTTGTTACGATTTCTTTAAAAACCATGCCGGGGAAGAAACCCGTATAAAATGGCCTAATGATCTCTACTGGCGTGACAGAAAGGCAGGGGGTATCCTTATCGAGAACCGGGTAGAAACCACGGGCAGTGGGCAATTTGCAGTGGGCAGTTCGCAATGGACAACAGGGGATAATGATCCAACTGCCGACTGCCAACTGCCAACTGCCAACTGGCTTTGGGCGATCGTTGGGATAGGGATCAATATCAATCAAACGAGTTTTGCGGATGAGGTGAAGAACCCGGTATCGTTGAAGCAGATCGCCGGGAAGGAAATGGCGGTGGAAGAAATGGTGATGCAACTCTGCGCCTGCCTGGAAATACGCTGGCAATCGGTGATAAGGGGAAATAATAATGAGATCTTCACGGCCTATCACCAGGTGATGTATAAATTAAATGAGCAGGTAAAATTGAAACAGGGAAGCCGCGTATTCGAGACAAAGGTTTGTGGGGTAAATGCAGGGGGGCAACTATTGACGAAAGATGTGATCGAACGGCAATTCGATGTTGGAGAAGTAGAGTGGGTCTTCTGAGAAAGAAATCTGCACAATATTTTCGGTTCGTTTTTTACACAATTATTAACGGGGAAAATAACAAAAAGAAATGTGCTTATATGAATTGCACATTTTCGGTTATGCATTATTTTTAGATTGTAAATAATCTTCTTACCTTTATAAAACAATGAAACATGGCTACCATAGGAGCAGGAGCAATCAATGTTCGGTTATATGATATGTTTAGGAGTAAGTTCAAGCTCCCTGAGCCGGACGCGCGCGATGTTTCCATTGAAATGATTGAAGTAATCAAAGAACAAGCTCAAATGACGCAAGTAACAAAATTCGATCAATTAATGGGTGAAATAGCTGCCCTGAGAACAACAATGGAGTTCCGGTTTGAGAAGATCGATGCAAGATTTGAGGCACTTGAAAGCCGGATGGATGCAAGGTTTGAAGCATTGGAAAACCAGACGGACGCAAGGTTTGCAGCATTCGAGAACCGGACGGCCGCAAAATTTGCTGAACATGAGGGCAAATTTGCTACACATGCAGATCTATTGAGCACCAAAAGTGAGCTGTTAAGATGGATGTTCATCTTCTGGAGCAGCCAGCTCATCGCTACTTTTTCATTTCTGTTATTGTTCCTCAGAAAATAGGCCCATAGCCACTTGCGTTAATACCTTCCCAACAAGCTTTTTTCAATAGTTTCCGGCAATTCTCTCTCACGGCGCTACAACCTTCTTTTCCTTTGGTTTCACCAATGTGAATACTCTTGAAATATTGAACCCAAAACGGATATCGCCTTTCCAGAAATCATCCGTTGTATTCGTAATAAAGGCTTTCTCGTTCATTCCTGTGCTATTCGAAACGTGCAACTGGAATACGTGGCCGCCGGTTTCAATATCGAAACCGAGCGACAAAGGATCTTTTGTGCCATACTGCCTTCCGGCAAGTATTGGATGATAATCCACTACAAAAGCGGTCCGTTTGGTGATCTTCAGCCTGGAACCAATGCCCAATGCAAAAGTGTTGTTCTTATCATTGGCGCCAGGCACCAGGTTACGATGCACCAGTATAGGACTGAGCTGTAAACTGAACGTTTCCGTGAATTTGTGGCCAATGATCACCTCATGATAATAGCCGATCCTGGAATGAAAATAATTTTTGCGGTCGGGAAATGCCCAGGGCGCCGTTCCCAGCGTCATCCCTGCAACCAGGACAACGGAAAATGGAACACCACGTGCGTCATTGGATTGCCATACAGGGCGATATTTGATGAAACCATCCAGCTCTTTACCCACCCCGCTTCTACCGATCCCGATCATGAGGCTCTTACCAAGCCCATAATCGAGCCCGATACGTGTAGTGGCCTGGTCGAGCCCGAAGAAATTATTGGCGCCTGAATTGATGGTACCGAACCGGTGCAGGAAACGCACGTCCAGCACGCCTTTCCCGAGGAACTCCATCGATTGGCCATTGATCACTCTCGTCGATTTGAACGCATTGGTAACATGTGTCCTTGCAGGCTTGTCTTCCCCGGCCAGTTTCAACAGGTCGGGTTCCTGGGCCAATAATTTATCGCCTGCCAGTGACAGGTTAATGATGAACAACCAAAGCGATAACGATTTTTTCATACTGTATTACTTTTTCTACGATGAGTCAATGAATCAATTCTTTAAAGGTTCCATCGGGCAATCGACCGTTATATTCACCGTATTTGAAATATTGTCTTTCACCACTGCCGGTATCCTGATCCTATAATCCGAGAGCAGGATGTTGAAATCAGCACTGGCCGTCAGTCGCCCGTTCTTCACCACAATAGTGCCGGCTGATTCAACATCCCTGGTTTCACCGTGGAGAGTAAGCTTGCCCTTCACATTGGCATTGTAAGTACCCTCTTTCGAGTAATCGATAGCATTATTATTGGTAATATCTCCTTTGAATGTTGCTTTGGGATATTTATCGCTTTCCACATAGTTCTCATTGAAATGTTCCTGCATCAGCGCCTTGCGGAACTCGAATCCCCGCATCAGTACTGCAAATTGTATCTGCCCCGATTTCGTATCAAGCACACAGGTAACGCTATTATGTTTGGCGCTAATGGTTTCGATAACACCTTTCGAAACAAAAGATATCTTTCCGGTACGGGTAAAATATTTGTCCTGCGCAACAGCCGGCAGTAATGCGAACACCAATATCCCAGTCAAGACCGATTTCCAATTTTTCATGTTTCCCCTTTTTAGAAAATATCATTCTTGTTGAATTACGCAACGATTGAATTCGATATCATCGCCCAGCAAGCCGGTCTCATCTTTCTTGAACCCTGTGATAGCTCCTTTCACGGTGATGCTCATACCGCGTTGCACAGCAGCGGCCTTTATGGCAGAACTGGTGTCCATCGAGAAGCGGAGCGACGACAGGATATTCGTATCGCCCATGGCGATGGTATATTGTCCATCTGCAGAGTCGATTCCCTTCACCATTCCATGAACAGCTATGATCTTGTTCCGGTATTTATGGTCGGCCACTGAATCATTGACGGTGAATTCTCTGATAAGACTATCGGCTTCTATGGTTACCTGAGGCTTTACATAGCGGAGGTCCTTATTAGTGCGTGTGAATTCCTTATAACTATAGACAGCCGCTGCTGCAACGACCAGGATGAGAACGGATATAATGATCTTTCTTTTGCTCATGCGTTGGTACCGTTAATTATTGGGAGTGCCGGAATCGATCCAGCAAACGATCTTCCTGATATCATCGGTACTTAGGGTTGAACCTTTGGGCATGGTACGATCTACTACTGCCGTTCTGATACGTGATGCAGCATCCCTGATCCTGTCATAACTGGTGAGCGGCCCCGGACCATTGGTGCTAGACCCATCATGGCATCCTGAAATTGCACAATTGGTTTGAATGATAGGGTTCACGTCTACGCTGAATTTGGCATTGATACCATTGCAATTGGCGCCCAGAGGATACAGCAATTCTTCTTTTTGATTGTAACAACTACTGATCAGAACTACAGTTGCTGAAAAAACTATTACAACTTTTTTTACCATATAACCAATTATGATTTGTAATTACACACAACCGGCCCCCTACGGAAAGTCAACGAAAAGTCGATCCCGATATGATGGCATGCCGCTGTTTTTTTTACGGAGTTTTATCGGGGAAGGTTGCCTGCTTTTACTGAAGATGGTTTTGACGTTCATTCCTGTATGCAGAAATCCCTGTCCTCGACAGGACAGGGATACCAAACCCTAACTATAAATAACCCATGATAGAAGAGTTATTTCACTATTAGCTATGGCAGATAGTTACAACATCTCCTTTTCATGTAGCTATTGGGTAATACGTTATTTCGCCCAGGCGGGTTTCCTCCGTCCATGTATGTAATGGGGGCGACGGGTAATGGGTCAGCCCAGTTCTTTCCATGCTTTGATGATCTCTTCAGCATGTTGTTTATTCCTGGGGCGAAGAAATACTTTGCGGATCACCCCTTCTTCATCGATCAGGAAGGTAGTGCGATGCAGTCCCATGTATTTTCTGCCGTATAATTGTTTCTCACCCCAAACACCGTATTGATCGATGATATGATGATCGGGATCGGCGATGAGTGTAAATGGGAGCTTGTATTTGGTTTCAAATTTCTTGTGTTTGGCCGGAGGATCGGGGCTTACTCCCAGGACCACATATCCTTCTTTGCGAAGCAGTGCATACTTATCGCGCAGATTGCAGGCCTGCACCGTGCAGGTGGGCGTATCATCTTCAGGATAGAAATAGAGCACTACTTTTTTCCCGCGAAAGTTACTCAACGCAATGGGCTTTTCATCCTGGTCCGGTGCCGTGAACAGGGGTGCTTTATCTCCTTCTTGTAATATCATGCTTCAAAATTATGTATTCTCCTATCACCTGCTGAACCTGAAAGTTCTGGTGACCTGGTTGCCTGCCTCATCTTCTGCGTTGATGGTAAGCTCATGTTCACCAGGCGGACATTTTTCATCGAAACGATAGATGAAGTTCCTGCCTTTATCATTCGTAAAACGCAACCATTTTCCGTCGAGCAGGGTCCTTACATTTTTGAACTTTTCGAAATTGTCCTTTATGGTGAACACGATCCGGCTGGCTTTACTGAGGTTGGCCCCGTCTGTAAAACCGATCGGGACGATCTGCGGCGGTTCAGTGTCCAATACCAACTGGTAAGAGCCAAAATCGCGGAACCTTGCAGAGGCCCATTCGCCCTGCCATTCCACTTTCTGCACATCCTTCTTACTGCCGGCATACCATTGCATAGCGACCTGCTGTTTTTCAGCCGCCGTCAGCGCCCTGGTGGGCTGTATCCTCACGAGGAAGGCTTCCTGTAGCGGAATATAGCTGGCGCCGATACTATGCACTGCTGAAACTACCGCGGGATTCGATGCAGCAGACCGGGCATAGCGGATATGCACGGAATCATAGAGGCATCGTTCGCCGATGAAGAATTCGCAGTCTGTGGTCTCATATCCGTCGAGCATGAGCGGGTAGAACATTTTACCCGGCATCGGAGGGGTGGCTGTGGCGGAAGCGGGATCGAACTGCACCTTGCATTCGAGGGTGGAGCTGTTCAGGTAAGTGTCCTTTACCACGATCCGGACAGTATGAATAGCCCCATCACTCAGATCGATAACACCATCTCCCTTCACGTGTTTATAGATAGAGTTGATATACCCAGGAAGGTCCGACAAATGTTGCAGCCACGGCCCCCCGCCGGACTTTGTTCTGTAATCGGTATGGGCATTGATATACCGGGTATCGTTGTAGCTGATCTTGTCCATCTGGAAACCGGTAATGGCCTGCCCGTCCACATAGAGTATGGATTCGAAAATACCATTGAGATTGGAAGAACCGGTATGGGTATCGAAAGCCCCGATGGCAAAACTGATCTTTGGGCTGGTGACCCTGATCAGCTCAGGATTGGTAACATAATTGCTTCCTGCCTGGGCCTTAACGGGGAAAAGCCGGGCGGGCCTTTCATAAATGCTGACCGTTCTGTCGTAGATAGCCATGCGCAGGATACGGGGAGGCACATTATCGGCCAGGGGCAGTCCGAACAGCAGCGGGTTACAATTGATATCATCGGCGGTACGACGGACCTCGAAATGCAGGTGTGGCGCCTGGGAGCCTCCGGTGTTGCCGCTATAGGCCAGGAAATCTCCTTTCTTCACCGGGAAGAGATCGGGGCTCAACTCCAGGAAGACCTTCCAGGATTCCAGTTTGTATTGTTGCTGCTTCACCCATTGTTCCAGGGCCGGGTTGAATTCATTGAGGTGGGCATATAATGTGGAGTATCCATTGGGGTGATTGATATAGATGGCCCTTCCAAAACCGGCCGGCTCGATCTTGATACGGGCTATGTACCCATCTGCAGCTGCATACACGGGCTGGTTTTCGACGGCTTTCGTTTTCATGTCGAGCCCCATATGGTAATGGTTGGGACGCAGCTCGCCGAAATTACCACTGAGGTCCATGGGGAGCGCCAAAGGGTTCCGGAAATAGCCTTTGGGATAATCGGACGCCGGGAAGACCTGCGCAGAGAGCATTTCAGCCCAGAGGAGGGAAACGATCACCAATACTCGCATTATGCAAAATGTTTTTTTGTTAACTGGTTGCAAAACTAAGGAAAATGGGCTGGGGGCTAAGTGAAACCGGTTGTTAATGCAGCAGGGCCGGCATACCTGATCCGAATGGTAGAGCTACCGGATGCAGCTATGATCATTCTTTTATATTAAACCTGTATTAAAAGTTTGAAAGCAGGGTTACCCGGCATGGCAATGGGTATAAACAGGTATACACTGAAGACAATGTGTAGACGCTTGTTAAATCTTTAAAAATACCCACTTAGTGGTATCATTTTTTCTGAACTATGGAACAGCTTTTGGCGTATATAAATTGTCTAATGATGTAAGATGGTATAACTCTACAACCTGTGGTTATGAAAACGATAATAAACAGCGCGGTTTTACTACTGGCGATCACGGTAGGAACCATAGTGGGAATCTTCAAAGGAAGTGAAGCAAAACAAAAGTGGATGTTCAAGGTAAAAAGTCACTTTGAGGAAAAGCGCCATCTGGCCGAGCAGCGAAAGTTAGAGCGCCAGGGCGGTGTACCCCTCGATGACATTGAAATAGCCGCTTTTCACAACAACTGATTGAATATTTTCCAGCCAGCAATTCAAACCTCTGCCGGGTGCGGTAGAGGTTTTTTATTTTCAAAATTCCTGCTGCTACCTTACTTTTGCGCAATTTGTTTTTAAAAAAAACCGCTTCTTACAACATGCCAAAAGACAGTTCTATCAAGTCAGTGCTTATTATCGGTTCAGGCCCCATTATTATCGGACAAGCTTGTGAATTTGATTATTCCGGCTCCCAGGCTGCCCGCAGCTTACGGGAAGAAGGTATTAAGGTGATCCTCATCAACAGTAATCCGGCCACTATCATGACCGACCCCATGATGGCCGACAAAGTGTACCTGCTGCCACTGACGGTAGAGAGCCTCGAGCAGATCCTGGAGGAAAACCAGATCGATGCCGTATTGCCGACCATGGGCGGACAAACAGCTCTCAACCTTACCAAAGAAGCGGCTGAACTGGGGGTTTGGGAAAAATACAATGTCCGCCTGATCGGGGTCGATGTGGAAGCCATCGACACAGCGGAAGACAGGGAAAAATTCCGCCAGTTGATGATGAAGATCGGGGTACCGGTGGCGCCTTCAAAAGTGGCCAACTCATTGCTGGAAGGAAAGGAATATGCCCAGGAGATCGGCTTCCCCCTCGTGATCCGCCCCTCTTTCACGCTGGGTGGCACCGGCGGCGGCTTCGTTCACGACAAATCTGAACTGGAAGCTGCGCTCGACAGAGGCTTGAAAGCTTCCCCCATTCACGAGGTGTTGGTAGAAAAGGCCTTGCTCGGATGGAAAGAATATGAGCTGGAACTGCTACGCGATAAGAACGACAATGTCGCCATCATCTGTACTGTGGAAAATGTGGACCCGATGGGCGTTCATACCGGCGACTCCATTACCGTGGCCCCTGCCATGACCCTGAGCGATACCGCTTTCCAGCAAATGCGCAACCTGGCCATCCTCATGATGCGCAGCCTGGGCAACTTTGCCGGTGGCTGTAACGTGCAGTTTGCCATGGACCCGGCCACCGAGCACCTGATCTCCGTAGAGATCAACCCCCGTGTGAGCCGTTCTTCAGCCCTTGCCTCTAAAGCCACGGGTTACCCTATTGCCAAGATAGCCGCCAAACTCGCCATTGGTTATACATTGGATGAACTGAAGAACCAGATCACCAAAACCACTTCCGCTTATTTTGAACCGGCGCTCGATTACGTGATCGTAAAAATGCCGCGCTGGAACTTCGATAAATTCAAGGGCGCCAATGATACCCTTGGCCTTCAAATGAAGAGCGTGGGCGAAGTAATGGCCATCGGCCGCAGCTTTGCCGAAGCTGTTCAGAAAGCCTGCCAAAGCCTGGAGAATAATGCGGTGGGACTGGGTTATTACGGCAAAAGCCAGATGCATGCCGAGGAACTGATCGAATACATCAAAGTACCGAAATGGGACCGCATTTTCAGGATCAAGGATGCGCTGATGCAAGGCATATCGGTTGGCACCATCTCCAAGGCTACCGGCATAGACCGGTGGTTTGTGAATGAAGTGAGGAAGATAGTAGATATCGAAAAAGAGATCGCCAAACATAAACTGAACAACCTGCCCGACGGGTTGCTGAAAGAGGCCAAGGACCTTGGTTTCAGCGATCAGCAGATTGCCCTCATCATGCAGGACGGGAAAGATGAGGACGTTTATGCGAAAAGAAAAGCCCTGGGAATTACCCGTGTCTATAAAATGGTGGATACCTGCAGTGCGGAGTTCGAGGCTAAAACGCCGTATTTCTATTCAACTTTCGAAGCCGGCAATCACAATGAAAGCAAGGTAAGCAATAAGAAAAAAGTGATCGTGCTGGGATCGGGTCCCAACCGCATCGGGCAGGGCATCGAGTTCGATTACTGCTGCGTGCATGGACTGCTGGCGCTCAAAGAATGCGGTTATGAGGCCATCATGGTGAACTGCAACCCGGAAACCGTTTCCACCGATTTCGATATGGCCGACAAACTGTATTTCGAGCCGGTATTCTGGGAACACCTCTGGGAGATCATCGAGCTGGAAAAACCCGATGGGGTGATCGTTCAGCTTGGCGGACAAACAGCCCTGAAGATGGCGGAACGTCTCACCCAGAAAGGCGTCACGATCATCGGCACATCCTTCGACAATATGGATATTGCCGAAGACCGCGGCCGGTTCAGCGATATGTTGAAAGAGCTTGGAATTCCTTACCCCGATTATGGCACTGCCTACACAGTCGATGAAGCAGTAGAAGTGGCCAACAAAGTGGGTTACCCGGTACTGGTACGGCCCAGCTATGTGTTGGGTGGACAACGGATGAGGATCGTGATCAATGATGAAGAGGTGGAAAAGGCGGTGGTGAGCCTCCTGAAACATATTCCCGGCAACAAGATCCTGATCGACCACTTCCTCGATCGTTGCCAGGAAGCGGAGATCGATGCCATTTGTGATGGGGAAGATTTTCATGTGATGGGTGTGATGGAGCATATCGAGCCGGCCGGTATTCACAGTGGGGATAGCAATGCGGTACTGCCGCAGTTCAATTTATCACCCCTGATCGTGGAGACGATGGAGGAATATGCCCGTAAGATCGCTTTCAAGCTGAACATAAAAGGGTTGATCAATATCCAGTTTGCCATCAAGGATAATAAGGTATATGTGATCGAGGCAAACCCGAGAGCATCACGCACAACGCCATTCATAGCAAAAGCATACCAGATCCCTTACCTAAATGTGGCCACCAAAGTGATGCTCGGCGCCAATAAGCTCCGTGATTTCAAATTCGTGAAGCGTTTGAAAGGTTATGCGATCAAGGAGCCGGTATTCAGTTTTGAAAAATTCCCCGGTGTAAGCAAGGAGTTGGGGCCTGAAATGAAATCGACCGGCGAAGCGATCAGGTTCATAAAAGATCTTCGTGATCCATATTTCCGGCAGTTGTATAAGGACAGGAGTATGTATCTCTCCAAATAATGTTTTATACTGTTGGTGGTTTGTGGTTGGTCGTTGGTTGTTTGTCGTTCTTTAGGTGTAACATTCCTGATAAATTAGGAACATTCCTTTATGCAGGGAATGTTAAGCATGGAACAACGACAAACGACCAACCACAAACAATTTATACCTCCACCATTCCATGGCGGATAGCATACAAAACGAGTCCGATCCTTGATTTTACTTTTAGTTTTTCGAAGAGTGCATTCCTGTAATCGTCGACCGTGCGCGGGCTGACGAACATTTTGAGGGCAATATCCTTATAGGTCATTTCGGTACATGCCCACTGGAGGAATTCTTTTTCTTTATCGCTGAGCACAACGGGTTCATCGGGAAGATCGATGTCTTTGTGCAGGCCGCTAATGACTTTTCCTGAAATATATTCTGAGAGATAGGAGTCTTTTTGCATCACGGAATCGAGTGCCAGTTTAAGCTCATCGGGATCTGCGTTCTTGAGGATATAGCCTTTGGCGCCCAGGCGAAGCATGCGGATGATGATACTTTCATCGGTGAACATGGAGAGGGCGAGGATCTTGATCTGCGGATGATTCTTATATATCCATTTGGCAGTTTCGTAACCGTCTATGTCGGGCATATTGACATCAAGGAGAATGATATCCGGCAGGATGTGTTTGCTGATCTTGTCTTTCACTTCTTTGCCGTTACCGGCTTCGAACAGTACGGCATAATTCTCGAACGAGCCGATGAGCCTCGCCAGCGCATTACGCATCAGCGTGTGATCATCTGCCACTGCAACCTGTATTTTTCTGTCGCCTGTCATTTGCAAAAATTAGCTTTCGGTTTCCCCGGGCAAAGATAACCAGATGGTTACAGTGGTGCCTTTGCCGATCTCGCTTTGCATATCGATCTCGGCGCCCACGAGCTTTGCGCGGTTGAAGATACTTTTTAATCCGACACCGGAGGAAGAAGATACGGAATTTCTCTTTTCGGCTATGTTAAAACCTACTCCGTTGTCGGCGAGGGTCAGGATAAATTTGTTGTCATCGGTATAGGTGATGGTGATCTCCACCCTGGTTGCTTTGGAATGTTTCAGGATATTATTGAGCATTTCCTGGAACATGCGGAACAGAAGCACTGATTGTTGTTCAGCGAGCAACTGCTCGTACCCGTTCACGTTGAATTCCACATCGAGGAGCCTCGATTTGCGAAGGCTCTCCACCTCGAAACGGATGGCCTCTACCAGCCCGATCTGTGCTATGCGGTCCGTGTGCAGGCTTTTGTTGAGCCCCGCCAGGTCAAGTACGGCTTTGTTGAGAATTTCCCGGGCATTCTGGATAGGTTCCCAGGCTTCGTGTTGTTTATCGACCGGCAGGATGGCGAGCGACAGCTTTACGACCGAGAGTGACTGACCGATATTATCGTGCAATTCCTGGCTGAGCATTTTGAAGGTCTCTTCCTGAATTTCGAGCTGGGATTGGAGGGCCTCCCTTTCGTATTGGCCTTTAACCTGGGCAAGCTCCTGTTCCTGCTGGTGCTGCCTGCGCTGGTAAGTGAACAGGATGGTAACGATAAAGCCTACCAGTAACAGGGCCAGAATACCGCCTATTATGATGATAAAATAAATTTCCTGACCCTGCTGGTTCTCCATAAAATGGGAATAGTAAAAATAATAATGTAAGGGTTTTCAAGGGTTGAAATAGGACAGGTTGAAGGGATAAGGCATTTTCAGGGAACAAAATAAGAAATAAATTTTGGTATTGGGTAGAGACATGAGGAGGGATTCACAAATGTTGCATATTTATACGCTAAATAGATTCTTTTTCTACTTTAGGCTTTATTAAAAGGCATACGAGAGAGATCGTAAATACCACATACAGCATTTGGTCAGAAATCATTAAAAAAAAGGTCATAATATTCAGAAAATGCTCGGGAAGCCCCACCATTAAATGAGTTGCTGTTAACCCTATAAAAGTAGCTCCATAAAAGAACAATAGGCCCATGACTACCCAAAACACAGAATTATATCGCAAGTTGGTAGGGGGATTCGCAGCAAAAAATAATTCTTGGAGATAATAAACGCAGCAACCAACGACCAACATTGCGCCAAATCCATAGGTAATCGTATGAAAATTGTTCAGCCCTTGTAAAAAGAATATGTTTAGCAAAGAACAAACTGAAAAAAGACAAATCCAAAAAAGAATAAATGATTTCACATTCCGATTCTGGATAAAGATGCGCAAGAGAAATAGGTAAAAATCAATCGTGACGACAGAGAAAAAATTATATACAATATGATTATTACCGACATCAATAGCAAGCTTATGGCCCAGGAATTTTGCAGTAAGTGTACAGGAAACGAGTAGAAAAAAATAACGAAGAAAAGTTGGTGCGTCTTTTCGAAAAAACGGAATAAGACTTGCCAGCAAACAAAGACCTAGTATACCTATATTAAAATAAAATAGAGTAAAATACATAGAAGAAAAAATGATTCGTTCATCATTGAATATTTCTTGAAAACAATAATTATAAATTGAATTCTTTCAGATAATAAACGTCCACCGCATGAAAAAATCAATACTTGAAAAATTCCCTCAATTATGAAGGGCACATGGGGCTTTTGAAATATTAATTATGCATTCGACCATTCAGAATGAGATGATCTTAAAAATTAAAACTCATTAAAATAAAAAAGAAGAGGTAGGTAAAGGTTAGCTTTCTACAAAAAGAGTATCTGGGTCGAAGTCAGTATTTTCATCCCAAACAACGGCTCCATTAAACACTTTAGCTCTCTTGCAAAATGCCTGGTCTTTGAGAACCATATATACAAGATAGTTTAGATAATTACTAAAATCAAATTCTTTTATCTATTTATTGGTAAAAGTAAGAATAAGCATATACGGGTTTTCATATTTCACTATTGCAACTCTCGGGTTCATAATCTATTATTTTAAAGGATCAATTTTAAAGATTTGGTTACCCGTCACAGCTAATTACCAATTTGCCATTAGTTCTTCTTGATGAATTTCAATCCATGCCTATACTAATTTTTCCTTATTTCCTGGTAAAGATCCTTCTAACAAGTTACCATTCGGTATCTCGTAAAGTCCTTCCATTTCTCCATACTTAACATGGATATGAGGTGATTTATGTTACCATCGAAGGCTTCCACAGTCAGGTCAGAAAAGTGACCAAAACAGAAGGGGCTATTACGTACATCAGGCATGGCTTTACTGAAGTAATATTTATCCGGAACATTTAATAGCCAGTTTTCGAAAACGATATCTAAATCAAGGCCTGGTTACTGCCGGATATTTTATTTCCGGAAAATTACTGATAATTAATACATCATGAGTATCTGCTTTGACTAAAAATAGCCCATAAATAGTAATCATGTTCAGATTAGTACTTTTTACAATTATTTCAAAGTGGGTTACTCAAACAATTGTGTTTTCACATGTCTCATGCAGTCAACCTTACCTGGATACCTCATACAACAAAAGAATGCAATAAGAAAAAATATATACAAACCGTAATTCGAAAGCATCATAATACAAGACATAACATTAATGAACGAAAGGGAAGAGGCACTAATGATATGGATTCCGGCAAAGCTTACAAATGTTACACCATAAAAAAAGAACAGCCCTAGGCAAATCCAAAAATCAGGACGTTTAGTAAGATTCGGAACAGGTTCATCAACAAAAAAGACTTCTTGCAGATAATAGGCACAAGATCCAACAATAAGAGTTGAGCCTATACTATTAGTGTAGGTATGAAAACTATCCATTCCTTGAAAATAAAAAATGTTTGTAAGAGCGATAAAAGGATAGATTAAACAACAAACGCTTATTACTCTTTTCATTTTCTTATTTTGAATAATCACCCGCATTATCAAAATATAAAAGACTGTAGTATAAACAGAAAAAAGATTATAAATAGCGTGGTTGTTTTGAGTTTTAACTGCAATTCGATGAGCAACGATAGTTACTATTATAATTGAAATTAAGGTTGGCGAAAACCATTTTATATAGGAAGGAGTATTACTTCTAAAGGTTATTGTTAGTGCTGCCAAAAAGCAAAGCCAAAGAATTGTAAGATAAATGTATAGTAGAATATAATACATAGACAATGGGTTGTTGTAAGATTCTTATTAAATAAAATCTGATAAACTGAAAAGCTCATCCTAAGAGCATTCGAATATCTACGTATGTGAAGGGTTTATCCAGGCAGTGCGATACGCATATAATCAACAAGGTCCAAGATAAAAAAGGGATCGAACCTTTTTGTAGATGGCAAAGCCAAATTTCATTAAAAACTTCTATGCAAACAAGAAAATTAAGTATGTAGCACCTACACAATTCTGCGATTTCAATTGCGACCGGTTTTATTCAACTTTTTAGATACTCATACAGAAGTTTAACTTGATGGGAAAGTTCATTACAACAAGCATTCTGAATAGGAATTGAAAATGCTCATTTCATACTCTTAGATCGAAAATTTAGTCTACATAAGAATGCGATGGTAAACAAAGAATACAGAAGAAAATTTACAATTGTTAGAATGGAGCCAAAATTTCTGGAGATGGCCTTTGAAATGCGATATAGGTAATTCGTCAGTCCAATCAGGGGAAATGTACAACAGAAAAAGAATAGCAATCCAGAACAAATCCAGAAGGAAGGTTCTTTTAATAAATTCACATATTTCGGTTGCCTGAATAATTCAAAGAAGTAATAGATACAAGTTGCCACGACAAGCAGGCATCCTAATGAGAAAGTCATTGAATGAAAAGCGTTTTTTTGTATGAAATAGATATTAAAGATTGTCAGAAGTGGATAGATCCATAACAGATGCTCGATGATCCTCTTTGCCTTAGGGCTATGCACAATATTTCGCAGGTAGAACAAATAAAAAGAAAAGCTAAGAATACCAGAATAATTGTATAGTGCGAGATTGTTTTGTCCGTTTTTTGCAAATTCAAATCCGATTATCTCCAATATCAAAGTTATCAGTAGGAATGGTGGAAATAATTTGAGATAAAATGGGGTTCCCTTTTGAAAGAAAAGAGTGATCGAGGCAATTAAGCTTATTAATTCAAAATAGAGTGATGCTGGAAAATACATTACCCCAATATAGCTTATATAATACTTAGAAAAGTCAATGTTAAATAAAAAAGCCCCCTGATTAATGATCAGGAGGCTTCAGGTTAACTTATTTTATAGACGTTTGAAATTACTAGATTATGGTCATACCTTTATCACCACGGTCCAGGATAGTAACCCCAAGTCCACCCCAATCCGGATCTGGATCTTCGCTGGTTCCAGGTTTCTTGGTACTTGGGCATTGAGTTGGGCACATTCCTGCGTAGTTGTAGGCTAACAATCTTGCACCTTTTTCAGTGGCTACATAAACATTCTTTTCAGTCATACCTTCCTCCGTTTCTTTGTTCTTCGTAGCAACCAGGACCATAGTCAACTGATTCGATCCGGCAGGATTATCAGCAAAGTTTTCAGGATACACTCCAAAATGCAATCTGATCCCATTCGCTCCTGATGATTTGGCCTTTTGAATGAATTCTTCCAGTTCCTGCAGGCTATACCACAGGCTCAATGTATCTTCTTTTCCGATTGCTTCAGAATTTTGAAGCCACCTCTTTTGTTTATAGTTCCGGATTACGGTATCTACATGCGCTGTGTCCACGTATTTACCAACCTTTAAGGATTTTGTTTCAATCGCTGTCATAGTCTGGGGGGTTTAAATATGAATAATTGAATTGCTGCTGTAAAAGTATACCGGGGAGGCAGAGCAACTTCGGTTACAATTGAGTGTTAGTCAAATGATTATAAATTACTGTTATTTATAAGGTGAAGCCATTCAAGGATTCATGTGAAAAACATCCCCAAAAAACCGTTGAAACCAACATCCAAAAACCGTAAAACAATGGGAGAATTATACCGTTAAACCACGGTCTTGCCTGATCCGTGTTTTCCACGGGCAAAATACCGTTCCGAATAATAGTGGCTTTATGCGCAGCATTGCATTATTTGTCTGAAATTAGATACCGGAGAGTTGCTATCATCCCGTTTTTCAAAGTCCAATACTCCTGTGAAAACCCGCCGACAGATTTCCTCAAGGTCTTTGTTTAACAAAATTCTTGAGGAAATTTTTTCTCCGATCTTCCTTACTCAACATATTAAAACTAATTACCGTTACCTTATTAGACCACCATTAACCTTATCCTTGTCCTTTTTTCAGGTTAAGCTGGTATATTTGTCCTGAACTATTGAATTCCCAACAATCTTATAGTTTAGTATAACACCCCGCCTCCGGCGGGGATGACCAGCTTTAACCAGATCCTACAACACCGCGCTATCTCCCTTATACCATTCTTTACGGCGACCAGAAAACAGATTTCTCAACCAGTGATCTGCCAGTCAATTACTTAGCTATTCCTTCTCCGGTTATTGATTTTTATTAAACTCCTTTTTTTCAGCTTTTAGTATGCACCAGCTACCTTTATTTAACTGGAAGGAGGCTCCTTTCCTGCGCCTCATTATCCCCCTCATCGCAGGGATTATTATCCAATATTATCTTCAACCACCCTGCTCAATTACCTGGACCACCTTCGCCATAGCGTGCTCCCTCCTCATTATTCTCGCCCGGCTGCCCATCCGGTATCAGTTCAGGTTCCGGCTCCTGACAGGCATCGCCATTATCGCTCTTGTTCTTTCCACCGGGACACTTCTTTCCTTCTATAATGACCCACGCCAGCACCCACACTGGTTCGGCCACCTCACCCATCCTCATGATACAATCCTCGTCACCATCCAGGAACCCCTATCCGAAAAACCAAATTCATGGAAAACCACCGCTACCATAGAATCCGTTATTTCCGGCAATGAGTGGAAGAAAGCAAGGGGCACAATACTCCTTTATTTTCAGAAAGATTCCCTTTTTCAACGGGTACATTACGGTGACAGGCTCGTTCTTACCAAAGCCCTCCAACCCGTTAAAAATTCCGGCAACCCTGGCGCATTCGATTTCAAAGAATACTGCGGCCGTCAGGGAATCTATCACCAGGCATACCTACGTCACGGGGACTTCACCGTTATAACACCCTCGAATACTCCGCGATCTCCACTTCATGATCTTTTCAGTTTTCTATTTCATTCAAGAGATCATATCGTTTCCACCCTTCGCCGGTATATTCCCGGCGCCAAAGAATGTGGGCTCGCAGAAGCATTGCTGATCGGTTATAAAGATGATCTCGACAAAGACCTTGTCCAGGCATATTCCAGCACAGGGGTAGTGCATGTGATCGCCATTTCGGGCCTGCACCTGGGTATCATATACCTGCTGCTTTCATTCCTGTGCAAACCCTTTGCCCGCCGGTCTGCCACAAGATGGATCAAGACGCTGGTGATCATTGCGGGTCTCTGGACATTCAGCCTGCTGGCAGGCGCTTCGCCCTCCATACTTCGCTCAGCCATTATGTTTACCTGTCTCGCTATTGGCGATTCCATCTCCAGGAATTCTTCCATCTACAATTCATTAGCGGCTTCTGCATTCCTACTGCTTGCCTGGCAGCCTGCCTGGCTTTGGGATGCAGGCTTTCAACTGTCGTATACAGCAGTGCTAAGCATCGCCATTTTTCAAAAACCCATCTACCATCTATTTTTCTTTTCGCATACACTAACAGATAATCTCTGGAAGATGATTTCCACCACCATTGCCGCACAGATACTCACATTACCTGTAAGCATATTTCTCTTCCATCAGTTCCCCACCCTGTTCCTCATCACCAACCTGCTGGCCATTCCACTCTCAAGTATTATATTGATGGGAGAATTATTGTTGTGTGCCATTTCATTCATTCCTTTTGCTGCCAAAGGCATCGGCTGGTTGCTTCACTGGCTGATATGGCTGTTGAACAACAGTATGGAGAGAACAGCGGAATTGCCCTTCGCTACTATTTCCAATATCTCTGTCAGTCTGGCCCAGGTTTTTATCCTGTATGCCTTCATTGCGGCTATTGGCTTTTGGCTACTTCAAAAAATGAAGAAAGCATTACTGGTTGCCATCTCCCTCCTTCTTCTTTTTACCATCATCCATTCCTTTTCAAGTTGGCAATACAGGCATCAGCAAAAGATGATCGTTTATCACATACCGCATCACCAGGCTATCGACCTGGTACTGGATGATCATTTCTACTTCATAGGTGATACCACCCTGCAGCAGGATGGCCGGCTGGTTTCTAATCACCTCCAACCTGGCCGGTCGTTATACAGGGTAAAGCAGGTCGATAGTTTGCCGAACCTGCTTTTTCAGGCACCCCTCCTGCAATTCGGTAATAAATCCATATTACTCATCGACCCCAACCATCCATTTTCTCCCATTCGCAATGACCAATCATTCATGGCAGACATCGCTAACGTTAACCGCATCCCCATCGACATTATCATCGTTTCCAACAATCCCTCCATCTCCCTGCAACAACTCGATACCTTGTTTTCCTGTAAGCTGCTCATTATCGATGGGTCCAACTCAACCCGCAAGACTGTCCAATGGGAAAAGGAAGCTGCAAGGATGGGAATCCCCTGCCATTCAACAGCACGAGAAGGCGCTTTTGTTTTGAACCTGTATTGAATTACCTTTGCGCCTCTCAATAAAGCGGGTGTTGCGTGCCGAACTTTTAGTTTGCAGTTGGCAATTGGCAGTAGGCACTTCAAACTGAAAAATGCCCACTGGCGCGCAGCCTCTTAACACATCAATGTCGAAATATGACCAAAAAAATTCAATCAGCACTGATCTCCGTTTTTTATAAAGATGGCCTGGAACCACTGGCGCATCAATTGCACCAACTGGGCATTACCATCTATTCCACCGGCGGCACCCAGGGCTTTCTCGAAAAGCTCGGCATCCCGGTCGTTCCGGTCGAGGATCTTACTACCTATCCTTCCATCCTCGGCGGTCGCGTGAAGACCTTGCACCCTTCGGTTTTCGGCGGCATCCTGGGCCGCAGGGATAATGAAACGGATGTGGAGGAGATGAAGCAATACAATATTCCTCCCATAGACCTCGTGATCGTTGACCTCTACCCCTTCGAAGAAACAGTAGCAAGCACCAGTGAAGAAAAAGCGATCATTGAGAAGATCGATATCGGAGGCCCTTCCATGATCCGCGGAGCCGCCAAAAATTTTAAAGACGTATTGGTGGTTGCCGCCAAAAGCGAATACCTGTCACTGGAACAATTACTGAAAGAACAGAAAGGTGAGACCACCCTCGAACAACGCAAAGCTTTTGCCGCCAAAGCATTCGAGATCGTTGCACATTATGATGTAGCCATCGCCAAATATTTCAACCCGGAGAACGCACTGTATTTCGTGGAATCGGTGCCGGGCCCCAAAATCCTCCGCTATGGTGAGAACCCGCACCAGCCCGGAATTTTTTATGGAGACCTCTCGAAGATGTTCGACCAATTGCATGGAAAGGAGCTTTCATACAATAACCTCGTAGACGTAGATGCAGCCGTTCAGCTCATCGATGAATTTGCAGGCAATAACGCACCGGTTTTCGCCATCATCAAACATACCAATGTATGCGGCATCGCTGCCCGCAATTCCGTGAAAGAAGCCTGGGATGCAGCCCTGGCCGGCGATCCCGAAAGCGCCTTCGGCGGCGTGCTCGTTTCCAATTCGACCATCGATACCGTTACAGCCAACGCCATCAATGAAATTTTCTTCGAAGTATTGATAGCTCCTGCCTTCGATGTAGAAGCATTGAGCATCCTGCAATCCAAAAAGAACCGCATCCTGCTCCAACAAAAAACAGCGCTCAAAAAAGGAAATGAGTTCGCTTCCGTGCTGAATGGAGTACTGGTGCAGCAAACGGATACCGGTAACTATACTAAATGGGAAGAAACAGGCGGCCGCCATGCTACCCCTGCTGAAAAAGAGGACCTGATCTTCGCCAACCTGGTTTGCAAACATCTTAAATCTAATGCCATTGCCCTGGTGAAGAACAGGCAACTGATCGGGAAAGGCTGCGGACAAACCAGCCGCGTAGATGCAGTGAGGCAGGCACTGGAAAAAGCCAGGCAGTTCCAGTTCGATCTCAATGGTGCCGTACTGGCCAGCGATGCCTTCTTCCCATTCAATGATTCAGTGCAACTTGGACATGCAGCAGGCATCACAGCTTTTATTCAGCCGGGCGGTTCCGTGCGTGATAAAGATTCCATCGAGTATTGCCGTGAACACAACCTGGCTATGGTGATGACTGGCGTGCGGCACTTCAAACATTAAAATATCTATTTGGTTGACCGGGGATAACCGAGATACAGGCGGCTCATTTTTTCAGCATCGTGGCACGCACTTCAAGGCGCTGTTCGCTCTCGGCATGGTTTGCTTTTTCTGGGGAACTACCTGGCTCGCTTCAAAAGAAGGTGTCCGATATATGCCGGCCCTGCAACTGGCAGGCATCAGGCAAATAGTAGGCGGTATATTTTATCTCATCTATTTTTCATTCAAAGGAAGAGCATGGCCCCGTGGAAAGGAATGGTGGCCCATCATTGTGCTCGGTCTGCTCAATTTTGCCCTCACCAATGGACTTACCACCTGGGGAGTGAAATACATTTCTGCCGGCCTGGGCGCTATCATCGCTGCTACATTTCCACTCTGGATCGTGCTCATCAAACTGGTTGGGGCGAGATCGAAACCGCCTCTCGCCGCCATTATCGGCCTCCTGCTTGGATTTGCCGGGGTCTGCCTTATTTTTTATGAGCACCTGCATGATTTTTTCAATGCCGATTTCCGCTTCGGGATCTGGGTGTCGCTGATCGGGGCATGGTCATGGGCATTTGGCACTCTTTATACCAAACAGCAGGCCACGGCATTCAATCCGTATTTCAGTTTGGGTTTGCAGATGGTGATCTCAGGCATTATACTTTCCGTTATCGTTAATAGTACCGGCACCGGTATCCCCTATCAGGATATTCCCTGGCAGTCATGGGTTTCTATCGCCTACCTGGCCGTTATCGGATCGGTGATCTCATTTATTGCTTACCTGTATGCTTTACAACACCTGCCTACCGAGCAGGTCTCCATTTACGCATATATCAATCCGGTAGTGGCTGTGTTACTGGGATCATTGCTGTTCGATGAACAGCTTACCGTATTTTTTGCGATGGGGGCCATCATAACTTTGGTAGGCGTGAATATCATTAACCGTGCTTTCCGGACAAAGGAGAAGAGTGCAGTTTGACAGATCAATCGTAGTAAGCATCCCAGTAAACGGTTTCCCGCATGAACAGCTCGAACATTTCACGCCATCCCCCGAAAGCAGGATCAGTGCCCAGGATGGAGTTGTGCCAGACACTGATCAGCATCCCATTCAGCTTTTTGACCATTCCATAATACTGCATGAGCTCATTGTAGGCCTGTTGTGGCGTGTAATGCATTTCATAGTAAGCATTGGCATCCATGAAACAATATGGATAGAGGATGAGGGAGGTAGTTGTTTCCTTGGCAAGATCGTACCAATAAAAAGAGGAACAAACGGAAGCCCTGAAACCGTTAATGGTAGCATATCCCATGGAGAAGTCCTTCTGAATGCCCAGGTCGAGCAGGTTACGGAAGGTATGAGGCAGGGTGAACCGGATATAGTGCTGGCGACTGTGGATGATGGCTTTGTCGGCCACGCCCTCCATCCATTCCAGTTCCTCATCGAGCAATGATCGATCATCACCGCTCTGCCAGGATGGGTGAATTCCTACTTTGTAAGCCGTGGCATAATATTCAATGAGGCTGCGGAATGATTTTACATGAAGTGGGGTATTCTTATCATATCCCAACTGCTTTTTCGCGGCCAGGAAAAAATAATATGGTTTGAGGCGACAGTATAAATGCAGCGCATCGAGCCATTCGAAACAGTCGAAAGGATCTCTCTTGCTTCCCCTGATCACCATCCACCTGTCTTTCACCTCCTGCCACCTGCCTTTCAGGATCGACCTGCCAAAACCGCCCACCGTTCTTTTGAATCCTTTGTGACGGTAAGAATAGGCCATATCGATATCGTACGATAAAATACATTTGAAGTTCTTCCTTCTGAATCGCAGGGCCGGGAATTTTTTCTGCAGGGCCTTTTTGAATTCTTCCAGCCAGATATTGACGAGCGGTTGTTTCAGAAAGCCTTCCCTGAAAGCCAGGGAATTGGTGTGACCATAACGACCATATTCATCCTTTTCATGAGGCAGGTATTCCTCATACCTGCTCAATAAATAAAAGGATGCTGCAAAAATATCGAAAGGAAAATCGCCGTCTGTTTGAAAGAATGCTTTATGATAGTTCACTTCAAAACATTCCGTTTGTTGCTCCCTGATGCCCGTTTCAAAAAGCAATCCTGTGTGATGGATGAAAAATTCTTCTTCGGAAAATGCCTGGTTCGAGTAGTTCAATCTCGGTTGTGTGCTGGTATTGTAGGCTACCCTGCTGGTGGTTACTTGGATGGGCTCATCGAATAATTCATTACTGAAGAAGTCAACGATATATTGAAGGCGGGGTGTAGCAGTATGACAATAAAGCAGCAACATGAGACCCACAAAATAAAAAAGTAACCGGAATAACCTACGCCGGGCAAGGAATTTTTATTTTGTGTACCTACCCGTGGAAAGGAATTTGTTTTATGACAATTTATCCTTTTCAGGGTGTTTTTCTTTCCAGAGTTGGTTGAAGGTCTTTTCCGAAAAGTTGAGCTCCCCGCGATGGGAAGTCCACCCTTTGAAGAGCTTGTTCACTGTCCAGTTCTTGAGCTTCTGGTTGCCCAAATTCATCATCTTGCGGTTCAGGCTGGCCTTCTTCCATGCTTTCCAGGCCATTTTTTCCATAAAGACCGATGCCCCTTCTTCTACCGCTTCATGGCGGTTCTCGAGCAATAGCTCATGCAGGTTGATCTTCACGGCACATACTTCGGTGCAGTTACCGCAGAGGGATGAAGCATAGCTGAGGTGCTTCCATTCGCCCATTTCTTTCAAATGAGGAGTGATCACCGAGCCGATGGGCCCGCTGTAAGTGGTGCCATAAGCATGGCCCCCGATATTCTTGTAAACCGGGCAGGCATTGAGGCAGGCGCCGCAACGGATACAATAGAGGCTTTCCCTGGTCTTTTCGTTGGCGAGAATATTGGTGCGGCCATTATCGAGGAGGATCACATACATCTCTTCGGGGCCATCGGCTTCATTGACCTGCCGGGGGCCGGAGATGATGGTATTGTATACGGTCAATCGCTGGCCTGTACCATAAGTGGCCAGCAGGGGCCAGAACAATCCCAGGTCGGTGATGGAAGGTATCATTTTCTCGATCCCTGCGATCACGATATGGGTCTTCGGGAAAGAGCAGCTCAGCCGGGCATTGCCTTCATTCTCGGTTACGGCAACACCGCCGATATCTGCAATGAGAAAATTGGCGCCTGTAATACCGATCTCCGCTTCCACATATTTCTTACGCAATTTCTCCCTGGCCACCAGGGTGAGCTGGCTGGGAGTAAGGTTGGGCGCTGTGTGCAGTTTATCGTAAAATAATTTGGCAACGTCTTCCTTGCTTTTGTGCATGGCAGGCGTTACGATATGGTAAGGTGGCTCATTATCGAGTTGCTGGATATATTCACCCAGGTCGGTCTCCACACTTTCGATACCCTGCTTTTCGAGAAAATCATTGAGATGGATCTCTTCTGTCACCATGCTCTTGCTTTTCACGATCGTTTTACAATTCTTCTCCTTACAGATCTTCATCACTTCTTCCAATGCCTGTTTGGCATCTTCGGCCCAGATCACTTTACCACCTCTTTTTACAAGGTTGGCCTCGAATTCTTCAAGGTATTGATCGAGCATTTCAAGTGCGCGCCATTTCACATTCTTGGCCCTTTCCCTGGCCAGGTGCACATCGGGGAACTGTTGTTTGCCCAATGGCACAGTGGCATCATAGCGGCTGATATTGAAAGCTACTTTCCGCCTGTGTTCCAGATCGGCGGCCTTGATGGTGCTTTTGGCCATGAATGAAGAGGATGATTCGCTCATGCTGGCTATGATTTTTTGCTCGTTGAGAAATGGTCCCGGGCCACTTTTTCCAAAGCGGAATAAAATGCTTCGCCGTATTTACGGATGATGGGTTCCTTGAGGAAGGCGTAAACAGGTACTTTCAATTTCTTTCCGAATGCACAGGCAGGTTTGCAAAGCGTTTCGCGCGGTTCATAGTTCATCCGGTCGAAAGTGCCATTTCTGCCGTTCTTTTGAATGATGGGGAAGAAGTGACAGCTCAGAGGTTTTTTCCAGCCGATCTTGCCATCATAATAGGCCTGCTCGAAAGCGCATTTGATGATGCCTTTTTCGTCGCGGACGCCATATACACAAATTTCATTGTCGTTGCCGAGAGTGGGCGTTACCCAGCCAAATTCCCGGTGATATACATATTTTCCTTTCTTTTCGATCTCTGCAATGGCCTCCGGTGTGAGATAAGGCTTCACTTTTTCAAAGAGTTCCACCATCAGGTCAAGTTCGCTTTCATCGAGTGGAGCGCCGGCATCCCCTTCTTCGCAACAGCCTCCTTTGCATTTTGCCAGATCGCATACGAATTGCTCTTCTACAATAGCATCGCTGATCAGGACATTGTCTACTACTATCACATGCAGAATTTTAGTTCTGCAAATCTACAGATTTCCGGCAGGCATTTGCTTTTCTTTCTTTTTGAACCATCTGCCGATCAGATGGCGGGCCGGCACTTTCAGCATCCGGTGTGAGGTGAGGTAATGGATGAGCTTTTCTTCCATCCAGTGATGGAGCGGCAAGAGCCCTGCAATAAGGCCGATCTTGATGAGAAGCACTTTCCAGGGCTCACCGTGGGTCCAATGGTGGATCTGGTTATCGGCAAGCAGTATGATGAACTCGAAGAAGAAGATAAATGCAAAAAATCCCAGGACCCTGATCGTAGTTTTTGACACGCTGAACAGGCCTGCCATCACCAGCAAGATGAATACACCTGCAATGGCAATGGTGATGCCCATATATTGGATATTGCGCCAGCGGCGGTCCTTTTCTTCCTGCAATCTTAGTTCCCTTTCTTTTCGCTGTTGTTCATTGGCAATTTCCAGTTGTAGCAGGTCTTTTTCTTTTGAAAGTTTTTCAAGGCTGTCTGTATACCGATGATAGAGGGAATTATAAGTGTAGGCTGTTTTGAAATCACCCTTGTTCTGGTATAAGGTATCGAGGTTCGACATGATCTTTTGCTGGTTGCCCAGATCACTCATTTGCTCAGCCACCGCTTTGGCTTTCATGAACCATTCGATGGCCTGATCATGATCCTGCCTGCTTTTATAAAAAGCTCCGTAAGAACTATAGAACCAGTATTTGCTTCTCAATGGCGCGTTTGCTTCAATGGCAGGCGCCGCTTTTCTGAAGTAAAAAGCTGCTGAATCCGTTTTGCCTACCAGGGTATAAAGGCTCGCATATCCCTGATCGATGATATAACCCAGTCCGCTATTGGTCAGGAATTTATTCAATTCCTGGTGCGTTCTGAAATATTCCAGGCTTTTCTCGTATTGATTACTGAATACAAAGAGGTTAACGATATTGATATAGGCATTGACCTTGAAGATATCGGCCATTTTCAGCGAATCGATCAGAGAAAGTGATCTTTCATAATATTTCTTCCCTTCTTCATATTGTTTAGCTGCTGTATAAATACGCCCCATAAAATTGTAACTCTCCACGAGATCGTAGGGCTTGTTGTATTTGCGTTCCACGGCCAGTACCTTGAATACATAATCCTTCGCCTTCTCATTGTCTCCTATTAAAAAATAAAAATTGCCCATTGCTTCATACGAAGCTTTCAGTAGAGAATACTGTTCGGGCATGGATTGCTCGGCAATATTCATGGCCTGCAAAAAGTGCCTGAAGGCCAGCAGGTTTTCGTTTTTGAAGAGATAGGTATAGCCTGTCTCTTCGTATACACCCACTTTCAGCGAATCATTGGCGGGCATCGACGCCACCATCGAGATGGCCATGTTACAATAGTTGATGGCTTTGTCTACTTTCCCCGAGAAGCGGGACCCGCGGGCCAGGTAACAGTATGACCAGGCCGTATAATCGTCGAAGTTATTGGCACGCGCCATTTCCAGCGCCTTCCCGGAATATTCCAGGCCTTTGAGGATGGATTGTTGAAGACCGGTAAATGAATAGGCGCGATCGGCGGTGTAGAGCATAGTCCTGATCATGAGGATGCGATCCCGGCTGGAATCGGCCAGCTCGATGCTCCTGTTCTCATATTGCTCTGCAAGCGGAGTATTCAGACCGGAATAATAGTCTGCCATTTTATTGAGCCAATACACCTTTTCACTGATGGTGACTGCATGGGCCAGTTGCCTGTTCAGGCTGTCTTCCAGGTGATTTGATTGGGCTATTGCCTCCAGGCGGAGAAGGAGTAAGATCGGAATAAGATAAAGGCTTCTCATGTATGGCAGTTGGTTTTGAGCCGTCCTTACCAAAATAATGATAATTCCAGAGAGCGCCAAAAAGTGGTAGCAGGGGATTGCCTCCTCCTAATTCTTCCATTGAAGAGTATTGATGAGGTGGTTCATATCGGTCTGTAGAAAATCATTCACGATACCCAGTGAATCTTCATTGGGTGTGGCATCGAAATAGAGGGCGCCGCGGAGAAAATGCTTTACGGAATCGGAAATGAAGAATTGTTTTGCCGTTGCCGCATTGCCGCCCACATCAAAGAACACGCCGGTAAGCCCGGCAGGAGTATGCATGAGTGAATCCCTGATCTCGCTGGCTTTGGAAGTATGTTTATAGGTCATGTTGAAAGCATCGTTCACCAGCTTATTGAAATCGTTTTGACCGATCTCCTTATAGCTCATATAAATTTTTCCATTGAATCGCGGGAATTCAATATTGATCCAATAAGGGTTCTCCGGTTTTGCCTCGAAGAACGAAGTGTCTTGCACCACCCTGGCATATATGGGATATTCGAATGTATAGGGATAGCCTGGTCGATTGAACTGCTGGTATTCATGTTTTGGGAAATCGATCCTGAAATAGCCTTTTTTTCTTACGGTATAATCACTGTTGCAGGAGATCGTTGCCATTACCATCCACAACATACAACTCAGCACTGCTACGGAAGATATTCTCATAAAATTGATTCTGTTGGATTACACTACATGCGGGTTCACCACCACTTTCACTTTCCTGATCCGGTTACGGTCTATTTCCTGGATGATGAATTCGAAATCGCCCACCGTCACCACGTCATTCACTTTGGGTATTTCACCGGCCTGTTCGAGGATCAGGCCGGCCAGTGAATCGCTGTCGCCTTTTACCTGGTCGAATGTATCGGCGGGCAGGTTCATCGCTTTGCATACATCATGGAGCATGGTATTGCCTTCGAAGATATAGGTGGCGTCATCGATCTTTTTGTTGACCGATTCTTCTTCATCGAATTCATCCTTGATATCTCCCACCACTTCTTCGAGGATGTCTTCGAGCGTGATGATGCCGCTGGTACCGCCGAATTCATCTACTACTACCGCGAAATGGATATGCTTGCTTTGGAATTCGCCTAAAAGGTCCTCTATGTATTTCTGTTCATGCACAAAGTAAGGAGGCCGCATGAGCGTATGCCAGTCGAAACTATCGGGCTCATGGAGATGCGGGATGATGTCTTTGGTATGGATGATGCCCAGGATATCGTCGAGACTTCCCTTGTAAACAGGGAGCCTGGAGTAATGCAGTTCTTCCACTTTTTTCTTCAATGCGCCGAAGGAGATGCCATGGTCGATGCCGCTCACGTCGAGCCTTGTGCGCATTACCTGTTTAACGGTGATATTCGCGAATTTGTAAATACCCGCGAGTATGCGTTGTTCATCTTCTTCATGGATGGTGGAGCGAATAGCTTCTTCGAGCTGTTGCTGGCTATATGCGCGGGAGGCTTTGCCACCGAAGATCTTCTCTACCCTGTCCGACAGGTTGATCATGCCTGTACCTATCCTCTTGAAAAGGTAGTACAGTATCTCTACGAGGAAAGAGGTTTCATAGGCGGAGCGCAGGTTGTTCTGTGTGGCCCTGATCTTGGGCAGCACTTCGCCGAAGAGTATGATGAGGGACGCTATCACTATCACTTTGATCACAAAGCGCACCAGTTCGAGCAGGTTCCCGTTGGAATTGGCATTTTCGAAAATCAGGATCTGGTCTATGAGGTAATTGGCGAGAATGATGATGGCGATATTCACGAGCGTATTGGCCACGGTGAGCGCAGCCAGCAGCGACCTTGGTTCTTCCATGAGATTGGCGATCCTTTTCCAACCGCTATCCTGCTTGGTCTTGAGCATATTGATATCGCGGTAGGTGAGGGAGAAGAAAGCGAGTTTTGCGCCGGAGGTGAAAAAGGAGAGTAATAACAGAATAAGCACGACAGCACCCAGTATGGTAGTGGCCTGTGCATTTACGACCAGTAGCACCGGCTGAAAGAGATCCCCTAAAAAAAGCAGCGTCGAGAGGTTATCCAAAGCAAAGGGTTTGCGTGATCAATTTTTCGTCAGCAGGCAGGTTGTAAAGGCTGCCATAACATATTAACGGGATGTAAAAATAATAATTGTATGGCTTACAGTGAGTTTATCGGGCTATCAATTTGTGTGGCCGGCATTTTTCAGAACGGGAGGTCCTGGGAAGGTTCGCCGAGAGGGGGAGGCGCATCGTGGCTGTTGAACCCTTCCAGGTTCTCACCGTGGGGCCCGGCGACATTATGGCCATGACCGGCTCCGTCTGATCTTTTATCGAGCATGATCAGGTTATCGCCCACTACTTCGGTAGCAAACTTTTTATTGCCTTCCTTGTCTTCCCAGCTGCGGGTACGCAGGCGGCCTTCGATGTAAACGAGGCTTCCTTTATGCAGGTACTTTTGCGCCAGTTCCGCCAACCCTCTCCAGAGCACCACTGTATGCCATTCAGTTTGTGAAATGAGCTTACCGGCCCTGTCCTTGAAAGTTTCCGTAGTGGCTAAAGGGAATTTGGCAACCGCGATATTACCTTCCAGGTATTGTACATCCGGGTCCCGTCCTAAATTTCCAATGAGCATTACCCTGTTTACGCCGCGCATAATGGTAAGTTTGATGTGTTAGAAAACGCCTATCGGGTTAATTGCTTTTAAAGTTAAATTTTTTCATAGACATTATGAGATTTTTTTGCCCTGTCTACGTGTTAACATGGATAGACTTTTTTTAACAAAACTCCCCTAAAATAACCGTGCCATGGAGCTTCCTTCTTCCAGATAAGTATTGATCAAACGGGGAAATGCGTATTCTTTCAGGCGCTTTCTTTCAACAAGCGAGAAATCACTGAGGGCAGGAACTGGTTGATTAACCGTTAGAGTGATAAATTGACCATGTATGTTTTGATGTGTGAGTTGTTGGCGATAAACTTTGCTGATATGCTCAACGGTAAATGATTGTCCTTTCAATAAAGTTTGAAGGAAACCCAGCTCATGAAAATTTTCTTCTACAGGCCCCGGAGATTCGAACAATACGAACTCATGAAGATTTTCCCAGATATCTTTTCCGGTGCGCAGACGGATAAAGACCTTCCCTTCGAATTCAATAATAAAATAATACAACCAGCGATCTTTTTTCACGAGGCTTTTTTCTTTCACAGGCAACATTTTCACCTGATCATGCCGGAAAGCTTCGCAATCAGGCTGCTGTACACATTCGTGGCAGAGCGGGTTCTGCGGTTTGCAGACCACTGCGCCGAAATCCATGATGGCCTGGTTGTAAATACCAGGCTGCTTTTCATCGAGCAGGGCCTGTGCCAGTTCCTGGTATAATTTCTTGCCGCTTGTAGTATCGATCGGTGTGGTGATGCCGAAATAACGGGCTATCACACGTTGCACATTGCCATCTACAACGGCCTGCGGCTCATTGAATGCAAAGGAGGAGATAGCGGCGGCCGTGTAGGGGCCAATGCCTTTCAGTTCTTTTATTTCATTGTAAGTGGAAGGGAATTTCCCCTTGAATTCGACAGAGATCTTTTTTGCTGTGGCGATGAGATTTTTGCATCGGGTATAGTATCCCAATCCTTCCCAGAGTTTGAAGACCTTTTTCTCATCTGCATTGGCAAGGTCATGCACGGTAGGGAATTCACGGATGAATTTTTCATAATAGGCAAGGCCCTGTTCTACCCTGGTTTGTTGAAGGATGATCTCACTGAGCCATATTTTGTACGGGTCTTTTTCTCCTTTCCAGGGCATGGCCCTGGTGTTCTTCTTCTTGTTCCAGTGGAGGAGGTTCCTGGTAAAATCAGGTTTCATCCCAGCGTGTTTTTGTGGTTCGATAAGTTTCCGGGGTCGTAATATCTTCATTTTGGGACATAAATCAAAAAAACAGGGGATCGGGGCAGCAGTTTTTTTTCAGTTAAATAAATTACTGATAATGAAGCAGATTGAAAACTTTTTGGCCTCAAAATTGTTGAAAATTCATTATCAATAATTTAGACTTTTCTTGCAAATGTGCAAATTAACATTTAATTTGAGTAAAGAATTGATTTTGTGCGGATTGGCCTTGTGCACTCAATAGCCTATAAACATTTTGAAAACCCGTTAAAAATTCAACGACATGAGAAAGGCAGACCTCGTTAACCAAATATCTGAAAAAACAGGTATACCGAAGGTTGATGTTCTGGTTACGCTGGAAACCATGTTCAAGGAAGTAAAAGATACCTTGTCCCAGGGAGAAAACATCTACATCCGGGGCTTCGGCAGCTTTATTACCAAAAAGAGAGCTGCGAAGATCGGTCGCAACATCAAAAAGAATATTGCGGTACACATCCCTGAACATTACATTCCTGCGTTCAAACCTGCCAAGGAATTCGTGGCAGAGGTTAAAAAATTACAATCAGTCAAAGAAGATCAGCCAAACCCCGATGATGAGATGTAAATTTGCGGCTTAAATTACATTGAATTGTGAAAAAGCAGCAGCTCATCCTCGTAGGCAGCGGAGTTATCCTCCTTTGCCTCCTGTATTTTTTTGGCAATACAGTACCTCCAAAAAGCAAAAAAGCCACTGTAACAGCCAACGGCGATTCTTCTTCCATTGATTTCAACAAGATACTGGCAGCCTCTAAATCGAAGCTCACCCCTTCTCAACAAGAGCAGGTGAGCCGGTTGGAAGCCGCAGTGGTGCGGGGAGATGTAAAAGAACAGCAGATCAGGATCTTCAGGCAATTGTCCGCTTTCTGGAAAGATTCCGCCCATTCCCTTCTTCCTTACGTTTATTATGCTGCCGAAGCAGCTAAATTGGAAAATTCTCAAAAAAACCTCACCTTTGCTGCCCAATTCTATTTGGAAGGGGTCCGCCGCCAGGGCGATCCCGCCTTCAGGAGTTGGATGGCCACACAGGCCAAAGAGCTGTTTGAGAGAACGTTACAATTGGACCCCGGGAATGATTCCCTCAAAGTTGGGCTAGGAAGCTGCTACCTTTTCGGTAATATCAGCGCTAACCCCATGGAAGGGATCAGGATGATCCGTGAAGTAGCCGACAGGGACCCGAAAAATATGTACGCCCAGTTCATGCTGGGAACAGGCGCCATGGTATCCGGGCAATTCGACAAAGCCATAGAGCGTTTGTTGAAAGTGGCCGAACAGGAACCGGATAACCTGGAAGCAGTGCTGATGCTGGCAGACGCGTACGAGCAGAAAAAAGACAATGCCAATGCCATCAAATGGTATGAGGCCGGTAAAAAGAAGTTCAACGATCCGGAGATAATAAAAGATATTGATCAGCGTATTAACGCTTTGAAAAAATAAACCTTTCCGGAAAGGAAAACTGAAAAGACATTAAAATCATTGTTTAACTAAATTCATTTGGTGTTCTATGCCTTGTGGAAGAAAAAGAAAACGTCATAAGATCGCTACGCACAAGCGTAAAAAAAGACTGAGAAAGAACCGTCATAAGAAGAAAAATCGCTAGAATTTTCTCTTCATGCCACGGGTCCCGGAGACTTGCGGGGCCTCTCTTCCTTCTTAGCTGAACTAATTATTTGTCATTTATTACAGATTGCCCGCCTTCCTGATATCTGACATGTAATACCTCTTCAGCAACTTCCTTGTAGTGATGATTGGTAAGACGGAAAAAGTTGTTACGCTTGAATAAGGAACTTATTATAAACGCAGCGCCCCAGGGGGTTGAGATAGCCCTATTGGAGGACAAGAAGCTGGTGGAGCTACATCATGAAAAAGCTGATGGCAGTTTTGCCGTGGGAGATCTTTACTTAGGAAAAGTAAAAAAACTCATTCCGGGCCTGAATGCCGCTTTTGTGGACGTAGGTTTCGAGAAAGACGCCTTCCTTCACTATACCGACCTCAGCCCTTATGCCCGCTCCCTGTTGAAATTCACCCAGCAGGCCATCAACGATCATAGTGAGAACGGATTCGATTTCGGCACCTTCCAGGTAGAACCGGAGATCATCAAAACCGGTAAGATCAACGAAGTGCTTAGCGGCAAGCCGAATATCCTGGTACAGATCCTCAAAGAGCCCATCGCCGCCAAAGGCCCCAGGCTCAGTTGTGAGATCTCTCTTCCAGGCCGCTTTGTAGTGATCACTCCTTTCAATGATATCGTTGCCGTTTCCCGCAAAATACATTCTGCCGACGAACGCAAGCGCCTCCAGAAGATAGTGGAAGCGATCAAGCCCAAGAACTTCGGCGTGATCGTACGTACTGCCGCAGAAGGCAAGAACACCGCCGAACTGCATGAAGACCTTTCCATGCTGGTAGAGACCTGGAAAACGATCCAGGCCAACCTGAAAGGCGCCGCAGCTCCCGCCAAGATCCTCAGCGAGCAAACCAAGACCACCAGCATGCTCCGCGATCTGCTCAATGAAGATTTCAACAAGATCGTGGTGAACGACAGGAATATTTTCAATGATACCCGCAACTATATTCAACGGATCGCTCCTGAAAAAGCGGATATCGTTTCCTATTACAATAACGGCCTGCCCATCTTCGACCAGTTCGGTATCACCAAGCAGGTGAAGGCCGCATTCGGTAAGACCGTGAACCTCCCGAGCGGCGCCTATCTGATCATCGAGCATACGGAAGCGTTGCATGTGATCGATGTGAACAGCGGCTATAAAAGCGTTGGGAATAACCAGGAATTGAATGCCCTGGAGACCAACCTCGAAGCGGCTGCCGAGATCTCGCGCCAGTTGCGTCTCCGCGACCTGGGCGGCATTATCGTGGTAGATTTCATCGATATGAAACTGCCCGACAACAAACGTAAGCTGCTCGAAGCAATGGAAGAATGCATGAAACCCGACAGGGCCAAACATGCAGTGCTTCCCATTTCAAAATTCGGACTGATGCAGATCACCCGGCAACGCATGAAGCCGGAAGTGAATATCAATACCCAGGAGGTTTGTCCAACCTGCGCCGGCACCGGCAAGATCTCTTCCACCTTACTACTGGAAGATGAGATCGAAAAGAATTTAAGTTACCTCATCACACATCAGCACAAAGATCTGAGCCTGGTGGTACACCCCATCATGCAGGCCTATCTCACCAAGGGCCGCTGGTTCAAATCACGCCAGTGGAAATGGCGCTGGAAGTATGGGCGCAAGGTGAAGATCAAGGCAAATACCAATTACCACCTCACGGAATTCCACTTCTTCGACAAGCATGAAGAAGAGATCAAGCTGTAAGAGATTTTTTTCACAACGAAGGAGTTGGGTTGATATGTTGAAATGTTAAAAGGTTGAAAAGGGAATTTCCGTATTTCAGGAACTCACTTGTCAACATTTCAACCTATTGACCTATCATCCTCAGATTCCTCCGTGCCTTAGTGGCCCAGCAACTCCCAGTTTGCAGTCATAAAAAAATCGGGCAACTATTATGTTTACCCGATTGCAGTATATAAAATGAACCAGACTTTCGTGGAATCAGAAAGTACTGTGAAATTAATGCGCACCACTTATTCCAGCAACAATAAATTGGTAACTGTGTAGTTTAGGCGTATAAACGTGCAGAAATGACCGATAACTGTGCAATAAGCATAAAAAAAGCCCCGACATTCGTCGGGACTTTGGTAAGAATAGTATGCTTTATCAGTTGCCGTATCCTTCATTCTGCGTGAGGTTCTTATTCACCTTTCGGTCCCTGTCGGGTATCGGGAAAACCAGCTTGGGAGAATCCCAGGGTAATATCCCCACATTTTTCTGCGTACGCTTGATATCCTGCAAATTGAAGCCCTCAAAAGCCAGTTCCAGATGTCTTTCCCGCAGGATTTTGTCCAATGTAAGATCTGCCGGAAGAAGATAAGGGTCGAGATTTACTCTTACCCTGATCCTGTTGATATCGGCCAGCGGCGTTGCTCCCACCGCAGTACTCATCCTGAAATTGGCCTCAGCTCTTGTAAGGTACAATTCCGCAAGCCGGATGATATGTACATTTCCATATACCATATCGAACTTACCTGTTCTGGTACCGCCATCATCATAAAAGAGATTGAGCCAGTCATCATTCGGCTCATACAGTGCCAGGTGTGCATTGGTGATCTCGACATCACCACGGCCTATGGTAGAGAAGTATGTATTGAAATCATTCACACCAGCGGTATTGCTGACCTGGATGGCAAATACATCTTCAGAAGTGTTACCCGGCACTGCTGATGGATTCGTACTCACGTATGGGAAAGCATCTGCATAAGTCGGGGCAAGCGAAAATCTATTGGCCGAGATAGCTCTGTTGGCTGCCTGCGCCGCATTCGGATAATCACCTTTTTGCAGGTAAACCCTCGAAAGCATGGCAGCAGCAGTGACCTTGGAGGCAAAGAACCCATTGGTGGCCGGCAGGAGATTCTCGGCATCTGTCAGGTCCTTGATGACCTGGTCGTACACAGCGCCTACAGAAGCACGGGAGGGATAATCCTCATCGGTCAATGGCGGCCTTGTTGCTTTCAGTACAATCGGAACACCTGCATTCTGAGAAGGGTTACCCTGGTTATAGGCTTTGCCAAAGAGGCGGACCAAGTCAAAATACATAGAGCCCCTGATGAACTTGGCTTCACCCTCAACACGATTTTTCTTGGCCGCCACTACTACATCGAGGGCGCTCAGTACGTTATTACAGTCGTTGATGACCCTGTAGCCATTGTTCCAGGTACTGGCCACCTGTCCGTTATTGACTGTAATAGCTTTGTTGAAGATATCAGTATAGGTTTCGAAAGTGCCTGTCCAGTCAAGTTCAGTGCTATTACCCAACAGCTCATTCACCACGAACAGACTACCACCATATACATTTGCATTTCCGAGATCCGAGTAGGCTCCGATAAGAGCTGCTTCCACATCGGAACTGGTAACCAGTGCCACTGATTCGTCAATACTGTTGAATGGTTTCTGGTCGAGCTTTTTGGTGCAGCCTGTAAGCCCCGAGAGGAGCGAGCCGGCCGCCAGGACGAAAACATAATATTTATTTTTCATAATGATTTTCTTAGGTGTTTATTATAAGCCGATATTGATCCCGAATATCAGTGTCCTTGCATGTGGGGCCGAATAAAAATCAACACCCTGGTTGACATTGGTTGCCTGGTAATCTGCATTCACTTCAGGGTCCCAGCCTTTGTATTTGGTGATCGTGAACAGGTTCTGTGCTCTTACATAGAACCTTGCCGTTGAAACCTTCAATTTGCTCAACAGGGTCTTGGGCAGGTTATATCCCAGTGTAACGGCTTTTACCCGCAGGTAAGAACCTTTGGTGAGATACCTGCTGGAAGAGTTTGCACCATTGTTGAACCCTAATCTTGCTTCGGGCACCATGGTGATATCACCCGGCTTTTTCCAGGCGTTCAACTGATCGGTTGTCTGATTATCGTACCAGCTTGCGTTGTTCGACATATAGATACCTCCGCTCAAATATATATCGTTGCCCTGAACACCTTGCAGGAGCACTTCCAGGTCGAATGTTTTATAGGTGAAAGTATTGCGCATACCATAGATGAACTTCGGGTTGGGATTTCCGATCACTACTTCCTGGGCTTCATTATAGTCCGTGGTAGTGCTTTTATCGAGCGTGCCATCTGATTTTTTGATATTCTTTACATACAATGCATCACCGGTGTTGGGATCAGCACCTGCAAATTCCCTGGCGACAAATACGCCCAAAGGTTCTCCTTCACGTGCGCGGTTCTCATTGGCTGTACCTACTTCCAGTCCACCCATATTGGTGATCTTATTCCTGTTCAGACCAAAATTGACGGAGGTAGACCAACGGAAGTCTTTCGACACGATATTGTCGGAATTGATCGTGAACTCGATACCCCTGTTCTCCAGCTTACCGATATTGAACAATTGGGTAGTGAAACCAGTGGTGGATGGCACCGGCCTGTTCAGCAGCAGGTCGCGTGTATAGCGGGCGTAGAGGTCTACTTCGGCCGACAGGCGGTTGTTGAGGAACCCTATTTCAAAGCCAACATCCACGCTGGAGGTCTTTTCCCATTTAAGTTGCGGATTGGCGATCTGTGTGGGCCGCTGGCCTGGAATGCTTCCATACGCTCCATCGCCACTGAACAATCCCAGGCTCGCATAGTTCCCGATCTCCGCATTACCTGTTAAACCATAGCTACCTTTCAATTTAAGGAAGCTGATCGTTTTTGAATTCTTCAGGAAATTTTCTTCCGAGAGGATCCAGCCTGCTGATACAGCCGGGAAGAAACCCCACCTGTTATCACGACCGAAACGGGAAGATGCATCAAAGCGGCCGCTGAGCGCCAGCAGGTACCTGTCCCGGAATTTATAGTTCGCCCTGGCGAAATAAGAAAGGAAAGTGAATTTGCTTTCTCCGGAAGACACGGCAGATTTGATGGCGCTGCTGCCTAATTTCTTATAGGCGTCCGAAGGCATTGCTTCACCTGTTCCTGTAGCGTTGGTAGCATCCTGCTCCTGGTAGCTCATACCGGCAACCGCATCGATGTTATGCTCGTCACCGATCAGCTTTGCATAACGCAAAAAGTTATTGGTAGTGATGTTCAGGATCTTGTCGTCGTTGGTAAAACCACCACCTCTTGGATAACCGTTGTTCCGTTCAGTGAGCGGGCTATAATAGGCTTCCTCCTGCTGGTTCAACTGGTCCATGCCGAATTCGGAGCGGAAGGTCAGCCCTTCCATGATCTGTATCTGCGCATATAGGTTGCCGAGAGTACGGTTAACATAGGTATTGTAATAAGACCCCAGGGTACTCAGCAGCGGGTTGTAATACAGCGGATAGTTCGTATTCGGTCCTCCCGGATTGCTGGCCCTGTTAGGATCTGAAGCACCGCTTATCTTGCCGGTACGCGGATCGACCACCGGCGTTATGGGCGACAAAGCCACGATCTGTAACGGCGTAGAGAATGCGTTATCGTTGGAAATACGCTGGTTGAGCGAACGTACGAAGTTCATGTTGATGCCCAGCGACAGCCAATCGTTGAGCTTATGATCGAGGTTCAGGCGTCCGCTGTACCTGGTGAATGAATTTCTGATCATCATCCCTTTCTGGTCAAGGAACTGGCCACCCATATAGAATGTGGTCTTGTCGTTCCCACCTGAAAAGCTGAGATCATATTGTGAGATGGGCGCGTACTGAAAGGCCTCATCTTGCCAGTTGGTGTATACTTTATAGGTTTTGTAGTCATCATTACCGGCGGAGTATCTTCTCAACCTCGTGTTGGCGCTGGCCACATAATCGTCTACTGCTTCCTGCTCACTTGAATAGCCACCGGCAGGACCATTCACCCTCCAGTCATACTTACCACCTCTTGCCGCTGCATCCAGGATATAATTCACATACTGCTCTGAATTCAGGAAGTCCATTTTCCTGGTCGGGTTTTGAACACCGGTGAAATAACCGATATCCACTCTTGATTTACCTGCCTTTCCTCTCTTAGTGGTGATAAGCACTACACCATTGGAGCCACGGGCACCATAAATGGCAGCAGAAGAAGCATCTTTCAGGATCTCAATGGATTCAATATCGTTCGTATTGATATCTGAAAGCGGGTTGGTGGTGGCCCCGTTGCCGGAGAGGTCGCTGGTAATGACCGGTATACCATCGATCACATACAGGGGCTCATTACTTCCTGTAATGGAAGAGGAGCCGCGTACCCTTACTTTAATGGCCTGGCCCAGCTTACCATTCTGCTGTTCTACCAGTACACCGGCCGCCCGGCCCTGGATAGCGCTCTCGAAACTGGTAGCGGGCGTGTTCGACAGTTCGCGGGAGCCGATCTTGGCTACCGAACCGGTGATATCCCGTTTGATCTTGGTACCATAACCTACCACTACCACCTCAGACAGCGACTTATCGCCAGGGGTCATGGAAATATTCAGGTTGCTACCGATCGCAACCTCAATATCATTGAAGCCAACATAACTGATTAACAACGTAGTAGCATTTGCCGGAACACTGAACTTGAATCCCCCGTCCGGACCTGTGAGGGTGCTGTGAGCAGAACCTTTCACTCTTACTGTAACTTTTGCTAGGGGAGAACCGTCTCTTGCATCAGTAACCACACCGGTTACTTCCTTTACCTGGGCTGATGCAACAGACCAACAAAGAAGAATTAGGGCGGTAAGTACCCCATGGATTTTTCTCATCGGAATGTTAGTTTTGATTAAGAAGGTATTATATTGAATGTTAGAAACACAATTTACCGGAATCTTAACAATTCGAAAACAAAAGATTGAATTTTTTGGGTCCTTACATACCCAGATAACAAGTTAAGAGCCCGGGATTATTTTTTTTAATGAAAACTGATGAAGCGTTAAAATAAACGGTTCAACCCTTAAATAAAAAACCCCGGTGGTTAGCCAGAGTTTTTTTGCAGTTTGGTTTTGAGTAAGAGTATCCCGTTTTTGCGGGTGGCATGTTCCCTTGTGCAGGGCCTGCCGGTGTTTCCATGAAAAAGTATCAGTCAGCAATCGTTAGCTTGAGTAATATTTGCCAGGCTGGCCGCCCGTATTTGATATCCGTCAATCAAATTTAATACACAATTAATCTCCTCGTTTTCGGAGACAAAAAAGCCATGCAGGTTGCTGCACGGCTTTGCCAAATATTAAAAAATTCTGAAAAAATCAGGACGATCAGTTCCGGTTCCGGCTATTGCCCATAAATATCATTATATATTGTACCAATGTGGCAATGGAGGCCAGGGCAGCTACCACGTAGGTCAGGGCGGCCCATTTCAGGGCGTCTTTGGCCTTGGGATATTCCTGGGGATTGGTAACATTGGTCCGGTTCAGCCAGGCCAGCGCCCGGTTGCTGGCATCGAACTCGACGGGGAGCGTAATCACTGAAAATAAGGTAGTTAGGCCGAAAAGGATGATACCGCCCAACAGAAGCTGCGGGAATGTATTGATCAGTAGTACCCCGGCCAGGAGTATCCACTGCACGATGCCTGAGCTGAATTGCACCACCGGCACCAGCCTGCTCCGGAGCATCAGCCAGCGATAGGCGGTGGCATGCTGTACGGCGTGCCCGCATTCATGGGCCGCTACCGCCGCCGCCGCGATCGAGCTACCATTATATACATCCGGGCTGAGATTCACCGTTTTGGTCATCGGATTATAGTGATCGCTGAGAAATCCGTCAACAGATACAACTTTTACATCATAAATGCCATTGTCCCGGAGCATTTTTTGCGCCACTTCACTTCCGGTAAGATGGTTCGAAAGCGGGATCTTGCTATAGGCAGCAAACTTACTTTTCAACACCCCGGAAACCAGCATACTGATCCCAAGAAATAATAAAGAAACGAGCAAAATTGAAGGTGTCATTTTAACGCTTTTTTTGATGAATATAACAATACAATATCAAAAGAGTTACCAGGATTTTTTTTCATTTTTTTTGTCAATTTTCTTTGAAATCCTGACCAGTTTTGTCACCCGATTCCGGAATAAAAAAACAAGGCTGCCATTTTATCACCATTCCCGAAACTCATATTGCAAATTTAAATTAAATAATTGATTATTATTGATTTATCTGCATAAAAAATCCATTGGGCCCCAACGTTATTTTTTATTCACAACGGCAAAAAATAATTTTGTTATGTGGTGCGAATTTGTAATTTAGTGCAAGAATTTAATGGGTTAGTAAGTAAGGGGTCAACAGCAATGTTGGCCCTTTTACTTTTAAAAAAATCATCCTTTTTCTCTCCCCATTTTTTGATCATTTTCCTCATTTTTCTTCCCTCAGGTCCCTACCACCAACTCCTCATTTTTTTTGCATCGTTCACCATCTGTTTTTCAACCTTGTTGAAAAGTTTCCGATACCATTTTTCCACTTCAATTTTTTTACGTTCTTCCTTTTCATTTTTTTGAAACGATCAGTCTTTCATTTTCATCGACCGACCTTTCATCATTCCTGTTTATACAGTTTCCTGCATTACGAATTCCATTATACAAGTATCTTTATTGCATGAGTAAAGTTAAGACAGCTTTTTTTTGTTCCAATTGCGGTTATGAGAGCGCCAAATGGTTGGGTAAATGTCCTTCCTGTGGCAACTGGAATACTTTTGTCGAAGAAGTGATCCATAAAGACAATTCCCAAAAAGAGAACTCATGGTCGGACTACAACGATAAAAACAAAACCATCAAAACGATCGCGCTGCATGCTATCACCAGCATCGAACAGGAACGCATCATCACCGGAGATGCAGAGCTGAACAGGGTTTTGGGCGGAGGCATCGTTCCCGGTAGTCTTGTATTGGTGGCCGGTGAGCCCGGAATCGGCAAGTCTACTTTATTCCTGCAGGATGCTTTGCAACTCAATAACATCACCACCCTTTATATCAGCGGAGAAGAAAGTGAACAACAGATCAAATTGCGCGCCGACAGATTGAAGATCCGCAACGAGAATTTTTACCTGCTCACGGAAACATCCACCCAAACAATTTTCCAGGAGATCAAAAAGCTGAAACCACAACTGGTGATCGTGGATTCCATTCAAACCATCCAATCTCCCTATATCGATTCATCACCCGGCAGCATTTCGCAGATCCGCGAATCGGCAGCAGAGTTCCAACGCTTCGCCAAAGAGACCAACACACCGGTATTCCTGATCGGCCATATCACCAAAGATGGCACTATTGCAGGACCCAAGGTGCTCGAACATATCGTCGATACCGTGTTGCAGTTCGAAGGCGACCGGCATTACGCTTACCGCATCCTCAGAACGCTCAAGAACCGCTTCGGAGGCACAGCCGAACTGGGGATCTATGAAATGAACAGCGACGGCATGCGGGGCGTCAACAACCCCAGCGATATCCTCATCACCCAAAAGGAAGACCAATTGAGCGGCATCGCCATCGCAGCCACCCTGGAAGGCATGCGCCCCCTGCTCATCGAAGTGCAGGCCCTGGTGACCCAATCTGTTTATGGAACGCCACAACGTACCGTTTCAGGGTTCGACCTCCGCCGCCTCCAATTGCTACTGGCCGTATTGGAAAAAAGAGGAGGGTTCCACTTTGGGGTGAAGGACGTTTTCCTGAATATTGCCGGTGGACTGAAAGTGGAAGATCCCTCTATCGATCTCGCCGTACTCTGTGCTTTGTTAAGCTCTTATGAAGACAGACCTCTTCCCTATCATACCTGCTTTGCCGGTGAAGTTGGGCTGAGCGGCGAGATACGCGCCGTGAACCGCATCGAACAACGTGTGGCAGAAGCGGAGAAACTCGGTTTCGAAAAGATCGTCGTTTCCAAATACAACCAGAAAGGGCTCAGTAAACAACAATTCAATATCGAGATCATCACCATGGGCAGGGTGGAAGAAGTATACCAATACCTTTTCTGATCCCGCCTCATCCGTTCATTATTCAATTGTTGACTGATGCTGTTACAGCAAACGGCAGGTTCCCTGTTGCACCTGTTCTTTCCGCACCTGTGTGCAGGTTGCGGAGCAGACCTCACCCATCGACACCAGGTCCTATGTCTCCATTGCATGGACCGGCTGCCCATTACCAATTTTCACCGGTACGCCAATAACCCGGCAGAAATGATATTCCGTGGCAGGCTGCCCCTGCTCGCCGCCATGAGCTATCTGTATTTTACGAAAAGCTCCCTGCCGCAAAAACTGATGCACCTGCTGAAATACAAAGGGAAAAAAGAGATCGGTCTTTTCTTCGGCAACAGGATCGGAGAGGCCATCATGGATTCCGGGCGCTTCCATCCTATCGATGCCATCTTACCCCTACCCTTATACGCAACCAGGGAAAAACAAAGAGGGTTCAATCAATCGGCCCTCCTCTCCAAAGGGATCGCAGCACAGCTCCGGTTGCCCGTTCTGGAAAATGTGATAGCCCGTTCAGCTTCCACAGGTACTCAAACCCATAAGAACAGGATGGAGCGATGGAATAATATGGCCGGAAAATTCGTGCTGCAGGATGCAGCGTCCATTGCCCATAAACATATATTGCTGGTGGATGATGTGATCACTACCGGCGCCACCCTCGAAGCCTGTGGACAGGAATTGCTCCATGCGGCCAATACCCGGCTGAGTATCGCCACCATGGCCTGCGTGTTGAAGTAAATTTAAAGTAGCCTTCACTTTCAAATCTGGCGATCCATGCTTATTTTTGAGCATTCATGCTAAAAGTCCTCGCTTCCATATTGCTTACCGGCCTTCTTCTTTCTGCCTGCAAAAAGAATACATTCATTACCGGTAACGCCAACCTGGGGACCTCCGTGGATACGCTGCATTTCGACACTGTCTTCACTACTACCGGCTCCGTAACACAATTCCTGCGCATTTATAACCAGAACGACCAGAAGCTCCGGCTCAGCAATATTTCCCTGAGCGGTGGTACTGCCTCTGCTTTCAGGATCAATGTGGATGGAACACCAGGGCCCTCTGTGAAGAATATAGAGGTGGAAGCCAATGACAGCCTCTATGTGTTCGTGTCTGTCAGCATCGATCCTACCTCCGCCAACCTTCCCTTCGTGATCAGGGATAGCATCCGCATTGAATACAACGGAAGGGACCGATGGGTACAATTGGATGCCTGGGGACAGAATGCGCATTTCTTCCGGTCGAAGGTCATCAAGTCCGATGAAACCTGGACCAACGATAAACCTTATGTGATCCTGGGCGGGCTGCAGGTAGACACCAACGTTACCCTCACCATCGAAAAAGGATGCAGGATCTATGCTCATGCCGATGCGCCTATCCTGGTAGATGGCACCCTTCGCGTGAACGGCGAAAAAAGTGAGAGCGACCGCGTGATCTTCCGCGGCGACAGGCTCGATAACCCCTATCGTGATTATCCCGCTGCCTGGCCGGGCATTTTTTTCAGGGGAGTGAGCAAGAACAACGTATTACAATATGCCGTGATCGAAAACGCTTATCAGGGCATCGTGGCCGAACAACCATCCGTGAATGCCAATCCCAAGCTGGTATTAAGCCGGACTATTGTCGACAATTGCTATGATGCCGGCATCATCGGCGTTCATTCATCCATCAGGGCCGATAACTGTCTTATCAGCAATTGCGGAAAAAATATCATGCTGGTATATGGCGGTCAGTATGATCTTACCAATTGTACTGCGGCAGCTTATTCCAATTCGTATATCCAGCACAAGGAACCTGTCATGACGGTCTCGGATTTTGTTCGCCAGGGGAACAACCAATATACCGCAGCACTCGATGCCTCTTTCCGCAATTGCATTTTCTGGGCCCCCAATGGTCTCGCCGATAATGAAGTGGTTACACAGAAACAAGGCAATGCCGGCTTTAATGTAAGTTTTCAGAACTGCCTCTGGAGAGTGAAGAACGATCCGGCCAATATCACCCAATCCAATACCATTGCCAACCAGGACCCTCTCTTCGAAAGCATCGATACACAGAAACAACTATACAATTTCAGGCTGAAGAGCAATTCGCCGGCCATCAACAAAGGTATTGCCACCAGCTTCACCCTCGACCTGGATGGCAATCCCCGGAACAATGGGCTCCCGGACCTGGGCTGCTATGAGAAACAATAACAATCAGGTAAGTAATTTTTAAGGCATGGCAACCATTTTAGTATAATTTTTGTATTGTAATTCATCATTCATCTAAATAATTATTCTATGTTACGCCTGCTGCTTTTATCATTGATCTTTGCAGTCAATACATCCATCTACGATTTTAAAGTTCCTGCGCTCGACGGAAGCACGATCGATTTTTCGACCTATAAGGGTAAAAAATTATTGATCGTGAATACCGCTTCCAAATGCGGCTTTACCAAACAATATGCTGAACTGGAGCAATTGTATGAAGGCCATAAAGACAAACTGGTGATCGTTGGCTTCCCTGCCAATAATTTCGGTCAGCAGGAACCAGGCACCAATTCCGAGATCCAGGAGTTCTGCAAAAAGAACTATGGGGTTAGCTTCCCGATGGCAGAAAAAATTTCCGTAAAGGGAGATGATATCCACCCTGTTTACAAATACCTGCTCGAAGAAGCCAAGAAGATCGGCGTAGATGATCCGGTAAAATGGAACTTCACCAAATTCCTCATCAATGAGAATGGAAAACTCGTTGCTGTATTTCCCAGCAGGGTGAAGCCCACCGATCCTGAGATATTGAAATACCTGAATTGATCATACAACCATTGCCCACCGAAGCCAAACCCGGCTTCGGTGGGCATTTTTATTTGAACTATCTTCGCGCGCATGTCTTTCCAGCAAGTAATTGGACAAACCGATACCAAGCAACACCTGGCGGAGATGGTTTACCAAAACCGGCTAAGCCATGCTTTATTGTTTCTCGGCAAAGAAGGTTGCGGGGCATTACCCTTAGCTATTGCTTTTGCACAATACGTGGTTTGTGAAAAAGTGAATGGAAAGGCCGCTGCACCTCCCGGCCCATCCCTATTCGGAGATGCGCCCGACACCTCCACAGGCCCCTCCTTCATGCCTGATGCCTGCGGTCAATGCCCTTCCTGCCAGAAAGCACAACAACTGGTCCATCCCGATATACATTTCTCCTACCCTGTGATTCCCCGCAAGGCAGGTGATAAACCGGTGAGCACCGATTATATCCAGGAATGGAGAGAGTTTATCAGGCAGTATCCTTACGGTAATGTGTACGACTGGCTGCAAAGTATCGGAGCGGAGAATAAGCAGGGCAATATTACCGCCCAGGAATGCAATGAGATCATCCGCAAGCTCAGCCTCAAAAGTTTTGAAAGCGGTTTCAAGATCCTTATTCTCTGGATGCCCGAATACCTGGGCAATGAAGGCAACAAATTGCTGAAACTGATCGAAGAGCCCCCTGCCGATACCTTATTTATACTGGTGGCCGAAAATGAATCGCAGGTGCTGGCCACTATCCTTTCCAGGACCCAGTTGGTGAAGGTGCCGGCGCTCAGCGTTGCGGAAGTAGCCGGAGCATTGGAGGCAAGGGCTTCCCAAACGGCCGAACAGGCCAGGCAGATCGCCTCTATAGCAGAAGGGAATTACAGGGAAGCGTTGCAAGTCCTGGGCCATGCCGGGGAAGACTGGCTCGCCCTGGTAAGGGAGTGGCTGAATGCCATCATGAAGAGTGGCCCCGTTTCGCAGGTAAAATGGGTAGAAGAAGTGAGCAAACTGGGGCGGGAAAAACAGAAACAATTCCTCCGGTACTTCAATCACCTGCTCGAACAGGCCATCCGTATCCAGGCCATGGGCGCCGGATCTGTACATCTGCCTGATAATGAACGGGATTTTGCTCAGCGCCTCAATAAGATCGCAGGATATGCACAGCAGGAAGCCATTATCAGGGAGCTGGATGATGCCGCTTATTATATAGAAAGGAATGCCAATGCCAAGATGCTTTTCCACGCCCTCACCATTAAATTATACCATATAATGGCCGACCGCCAGCAGGTGCAGGTCTTATAAAGTCCCTTTTGCAGTTAAAAACCTATATTTGTACATCGGCCTGTGCAGTAAGTAATTGAGAGTGGGGCATTGTAGAGGGGGGGTTGTGAACAGGAACGCATTTACTGAGTCATCTTACTCTGCTATATTTCTTATAGTCATTCCGCTCCGGCGGAGGTATACCCGCGTATTCTATTTGACCCATTCTTGTTTCGTTACTTTTTGTCGGCTATCAACAATTTTTACTCATCGTCAATTTATTATAACGAATGGGATGTAGTTCATGTGGTACAGCTACCGGCAAAGTGGCGGGCTGTAAAAGTAACGGAGGATGCAGTTCCGGCGGTTGTAACCGGATGAATGTGTTCGATTGGCTGCTGAACCTGCCTGTCAATGATGAAGATGCTGCCTGCAAAGTAGTGGAAGTTAGCTTCAATAACGGTAGCCGTAAAGATTTTTTCAGGAACAGCACCGTTCACCATTTTGAAAAAGGCGATTTTGTTACGGTAGAAGGTATCAGCGGTTTTGATGTTGGCACAATAAGTTTGACCGGTGAGCTAACCAGGCTCCAGTTGAAAAAGAAAGGCATCAATGAGTTCGATCCTGAATTGAAAAAAGTTTTAAGACGTTCCTCCGATAAAGACCTCGAAGTATGGCAGCAGAATAAAGGCCGGGAAAAGGATGCCATTATCCAGTCGCGCGCCATTGCCCGCCAGCTTAACCTCGAAATGAAGATCAGTGAAGTGGAGATCCAGGCCGATGGCCGGAAAGCCACATTCTTCTACATAGCCGATGACCGGGTGGATTTCCGGGAACTTATCAAGGTGTATGCCAGGGAATTCAAAGTGAAGGTAGAGATGCGCCAGATCGGCGCCCGGCAGGAAGCCGCCAAAGTGGGTGGCATCGGAAGTTGCGGACGCGAGTTGTGCTGTAGCACCTGGCTCACCGATTTCAAATCGGTCAATACAACTGCTGCACGCTACCAGAACCTCTCCATCAACCAGAGTAAGCTAAGCGGTCAGTGCGGACGTTTGAAATGCTGCCTGAACTACGAGCTGGATACCTACCTCGATGCCTTGCAACATTTTCCTGAAAATGCAGAAACCTTACAGGTAGCAAAAGGTACGGCCACCCTGATCAAGAAAGATATTTTCAAAGACCTGATGTGGTATATCCTGCCTGACAGCAACAAGCAATACCCGCTTACCATCGAACGTGTTCGTAAGATCAAACAACTGAATGCGCAGGGAAATGTGCCATCCGAACTGGAAGCTGTTGAAGTGACCAGTCAGAAAGTGAAGGAAGTGGAACCTGAATTCGTGGATGTGGTAGGCCAGATCAGTTTGCGCAGCCTCGACAAAGCTGAAAAGAAAAAGCGTCATCATCATTCGCACAAAGAACAGCCCAGGCAACAGCAGCAACAGAAATCGCAACCACAAAATCAGCAGAGATCCCAACAGCAACAGAGGCCGCAACAACAACAGCAACAACAGCGCAGGGACGACCGCCAGCAACAAAATCAGAAAAAGGACGACAGGCGCAAACCGCCTCCCAAGAAATAGGAATATCGATAAAGAAAAGTCCGCCGATGATACGGCGGACTTTTTTTAATTGTAAAATTCTTTCCAGGAAAATTATTTCCATCCATCGCCGTCGAGCATATTGCCCAGCCCGCCGAGAATACTTCCTTCTTCCTTGCGGCTATACGTTCCATACGCCAGGATACGGCCAGCCAGCCTGCTGATGGGCAGGGTCTGGATCCATACCTTACCGGGACCTCTCAGTGTAGCAAAGAACAATCCTTCTCCACCGAAGAGCGTATTCTTGATACCTCCCACGAACTGGATATCGTAGTCGATGGTTTGTGTATAAGCCACTAAACAACCGGTATCGATCTTTATGAATTCTCCTGCCTGCAATTCTTTTTCAAACACATGGCCGCCTGCATGTACAAAAGCCATCCCATCCCCTTCCAGCTTTTGCATGATGAAACCCTCACCACCGAAAAGACCTGTACCGAGCCGACGCTGGAATTCGATTCCAACACTCACTCCTTTGGCAGCGCAAAGGAATGCATCTTTCTGGGCCACGATCTTACCACCCAGCAATTGCAGATCGAGCGGAATGATCTTACCGGGATAAGGTGAAGCGAAACTCACTCTTTTCTTTCCCTGGCCTGCATTGGTGAATGCGGTCATGAACAGACCTTCACCGGTGAGCACTCTCTTACCGGCAGACATCAGTTTGCCGAGGAATCCTTTTTGTGCCTTCGATCCATCGCCGAAAATGGTTTCCATCTGGATGCCATCATCCATCATCATAAAGGCGCCGGTTTCCGCAACAGCAGTTTCACCGGGGTCGAGCTCGACCTCCACATATTGCATTTCTTCACCCACTATCCGGTAATCTATTTCATGATTTGTTCTCATATCCTTTTTCAGTTTTTTATTGCTCAAATTACTGTAACCATTTTACTCTTCGCCAGCCAAGTTTGATCTCCACCTCTTTTTCTCCATCCCGGAAAATGGTCAGTTTGACCGGGTTCCTGTTGTTGTCGTATTCCGTTACCAGGTCTACCACCTTATCGATCCTCTCCACCGGGTTTCCATTGGCATCTGTTCCTTTCAGGTAGTACACCACTTTTTTTGCCAGGTTATTCTCATATTCAAAGAATTCACTGTTATAGTCAAGAGTGGGCAGGAACTCGATGCCGCTGGTATTGGTGAACCAGGCAATCCCATTTCCCATCAATTTATAAAACTGGCTGATCCTTGGCGGATAAAGTGTTTCACGCATATACAATACCGAATCGCGCAGTTGGTACCCGCCGCTTTTTTTGACAGACAGTTTTCGTACCGATACATTCTGGCCGGCATCCCTCACCAGTTCGGTGAGTTGATCTCCATACAATGGATCACCTGAAACAGCGGTCCAGTTGACCAGTTGCTGCCGGCCATTCAATTCAAAACTACGATTGCCCTGCGAATAGATGCCGCCCTGCATGTTGGGGTCGAGAAAACTGGCCGTCATTCCACCGCCTTTCTGTGCCCAACTAAAAACGCCGGTGTGCGTGAACACCATGATGGTGGTCTCTTTGTAATCGATCCTGTCTGGCAGGCCGGTGGAATTATATGTCAATGATCTTTCAGTCTTCACCACATACTTCCCTTCGATACTGCTATTGATCAACTTTCCTTCATCGTTGTACCGGAAAATATAATATTCATCCGACTGGTTATCGACATTGGTATCTTTCACGATGATCAACCTGCTTGTCCAGTCATAAATGAAAGATGCCATATTATGATAGTCCGGGTGCCCGGCACTGGTAGCAAATCCCTGGACCTCCCTTGTCTTCAATACCCATACGCCGGTGGTGTCTTCTGCAAGTTCGGGATCTGCGCCTTTCAGTTCCTTCTGGCAGGCAGGCAGGAATGCCAATAGGGTAAAACCAATAATAATGGTGGATATGACCGGTCTGGAAAAGAGCCAATTTTCCCTGGGGTGCATTAACATAATGAACGGTTTTCGGAATAGGATGGGTTAAGGACCGAAATCACATTAACGCCCGGGAGATCGTAATATTATCACCAGTAAGCTGGTAATTATGTATTAGTAGCGCTATTGCTGGAAATATTACGGGTCCTGACCGGAATGAAGTACCGGCAGGACCCGTGCTACTATCGGAGACGATCTTTATATCCAGCTCCCGATAAACGCCTCATTCACTCTTTTTCCGGCCAATCTTCTTCTGCGGCGCCTCTTCCGGATAGATTGCCTGATCATTGTTCCGAATATGAGAAGTAATAATATGATCGTAAACGGTGGTATTCCCAGGAAAGAGATCCATTTACCGCCATACATGTTCCGCATGGGCCTTCTCAATCGCTCGGCGATCAGGTACATGCTCGGTACGATCACCAATGTCATGAAGAAAGCAAAGGCCAGACCGAAAATGATGGTCCATGAAAGCGGTTTCCAGAACACGGCATTATCACCTCCGAAGAAGATATGCGGGTTCAGGTCGGCGAACATCGTTATGAAATTAATGTTGAAGCCAATGGCCAGTGGTATCAGGCCCAGGATCGCGGCCACGGCCGTGAGCAGTACCGGGATGATACGTGTTTTACCGGCCTGTACCACTGCTTCACGGGTCTTCATTCCTCTCGAACGAAGCTCATCGGCAAATTCTATTACGAGGATACCGTTCTTCACTACGATACCTGCCAGTCCCACGATACCGATACCGGTCATCACCACCGACACTTCCATGCGCGTAATGCCAAAGCCCAATAGTACCCCGATCACACTGAAGATGATCTCCGTGAGAATGATCACCGATTTACTGATCGAGTTGAACTGGACCACGAGGATCAACAGGATGAACAATAATGCGATCACCAATGCTTTGGCCAGGAAGGCGCCTGTTTCGGCCTGTTGTTCTCCTTCACCGGTTTGCCTGATGGTAACCCCGTCGGGCTTTTTCTTGAAGTTGGAAATATATTTGGCGATATCCTCATTCACGGCGGTCGGGGTAAAGCCCTGCGAGAGCAATACATTCGAAGTGAGTGTGATCACGCGTTTCTGGTTCTTACGCTTCACGCTGCCCAGGGTGCTGGTGTAATCGATCTTCACCAGTGAGCTGATCGGGATATTCTTCATTCTTCCGCTGGATTGGTCCATGAAGCTCACGTTCATGTTAAGCAGGGCCGTGAGGTTCTTACGCTGCAGCTCGAGATTACGCAATTGGATCTTATATTCATCTTCACCGTCCTTGATCTTTGAAACCTCTCTGCCGAACAGCGCAGTACGGATCGTTTGCCCGATCTGTGCAGAAGAAACCCCTTCCATGGTGGCCCGCTCACGGTCTACCTTAAGCGTAATTTCAGGATTGGAAAGATCGATGTCCATCTTCAGTTCTTCCACACCGGGCACCTGGATGGAATCGAGATAATTTTTCAGCGCCACGGCTGTTTTGGTGAGGTTATCGAAATCCTCACTGGCTATTTCGATATTGATGGGAGGTTCTGTGGGAGGCCCGCCCTGTTCCTGGTTCACTGAAAGCTCTGCGCCGGGTATGCCTTTTACTACTGCGCGGATACTATCGAGATAAGGTTTGGATGATTTGCCATGACGTTTCTCGAATTCCACGAAGGAGACCTGTATCCTGCCCAGTTCGGGCCTGGTACTCCTGTCGCCGCTCATGGGATCACTGGCGCCTACGGCGATATTGGTGATCACACTCTCCACGATAGGGTTCTCTTTCCCATTCTCCATGTTCAGCACTTTATATACCCTGTTTTCCAGTACCCTGGTGACAGAATCGGTATAATCGACGGAAGTACCAACAGGCAATTTAAGATATACGTAGATCTGGTTGGGGTCGCCGGTAGGAAAGAACACCACTGGCACCTGGCGAAGAACGAAGAAAAAGCCCGAGAAGAGCAGCAAGCCGAAAGTGGCGATCAGTAACCATACCGGTCTCCAGCCTTTCAATGCCCAACGCAACAGGGTTTCGTAATGACCCATGATCCAGGGCAGGGCCCTGTTCTGGAACCCGCGGATAATGCCTTCGAGCACAAACCTGTTGAAGACCACCATCAGCAGGATAAAGATCACCAGGTTACCCAGGAACCTGGTGCCGAGCAGGTCGAGGATGATACCGCCTGCCAGTGCGATCCAGAATGCTGGCTTCCTGAACATGGCCGCTTTGGATGTTTTTCCTTCATGTTCCGGATGGTTCATGAAGTCCACGGCAAAAACAGGGTTCATGATAAACGCCACGATCAATGATGCGGTCAGTGTGAAGATCAGCATCGCAGGCAGATAGATCATGAATTTTCCGATGATGCCTGGCCAGAACAATAATGGGAAGAAAGGGGCCAGTGTGGTCAACGTACCTGCCAGTACCGGGATGAACACTTCACCTGCGGCCATCATGGCCGATCTTTGTGGTGAGATCTGTCCTTTCGCCTGTACAAAGATCCGGTGCGTGTTCTCGATCACCACGATGGCATCGTCCACGATAATACCCAGTCCGAACAGCAACGCGAACAAAACGATGAAGTTGAGGGTAACGTGTGAACCGATAATAAGATCGGCGGCCGGGAGGAACATGAATGCCACGAACATACTCAGCGGAACGGAGAGGGCCACGAAGAATGCGTTGGTGACGCCCATGAAGAACATGAGGATGATCAACACCAGCAGGAACCCGATCACGATGGTATTCACCAGGTCATTGAAAGATGTGCGGGTGGATTTGCTCTGATCGCCGGTCACCACCACGTTCAGATCGCGGGGGAACTGGTCTTTTTTCATTTCATCCACCACTTTCTTCACATCATCGGACGTTTCGATCAGGTTCTCACCAGCACGCTTGATGATATTCAGGGTGATCACATTCTTGCCATTGAGGCGTGCGTAGCTTTCCTTTTCCTTGATGGTATCCTTGATCTCGGCAATATCTTTCAGGTAGATGGGCGCTCCTTTGGAGTTGCGGACGATCACTTTCTCGATATCGAAAGTGGTCTTGAACTGCCCTTTCAATTGGAGGTTGCGTTTTGTGTTGCCTACGTCGAAAAGGCCACCGGAAATATCCATGTTCTCGCGCGACACTGCATTGGCGATATCATCGAAGGTTACACCGGCGCTTTGCATCCGGTAGTTATTGACATTGATCTGGAATTCCCTTTCCGGTGCGCCCACGAGGTCGACCCGGTTGATCTGGGATAATTCTTCGAGCTTGTCTTTCAGGTCATCGGCATATTTCTTTAACCGCACCACATCATAATTGCCGCTCACATTCACGTACATGATGGGCTGGTCCGAAAAGCTTACTTCCATCGTATTGGGCTCTTCCGTAAGATCGGTAGGCAGATCGGGCTTGGCCTTGTCCACGGCATCTTTCACCTTCTGGAGCGCCACATCCGTTTTCACGTCCGTGTCGAATTCTACGGTGATCGCCGAGTAATCCTGAACGGAAGTACTGGTCACTTTTTTGATCTTGGCGCCGGTGATGCCTTTGATCTTCTTTTCGATAGGTTGGGTTACCAGGTTTTCGATATCCTTAGGCGAGTTACCTACATAGATCGTTTGCACATAGATGGTAGGTATTACGATGTCGGGAAATTGCTCCTTGGGCAATGTCACGAACTGGAATACCCCGATAAGGCTCACCACCAGCATCATGAGGTAGATAGAGGTCTTATTCTTTATACTCCAGGTAGTAGGTCCGAACTGTTTGAACTTCCCCGTTATATTTTCTAGAACGCTCATAGTGTTGATTTAAGATTCAGTTTGCAGTGTGCAGTTGGCAGTGTGCAAGTAGGACAACTGTGAATTGCCAACTGCCAATTGCTAACTATTTTATTTCCGTTGTTATCAACTGCCCGTCGTACAATCCCTGGAATCCTTCTGCGATCAATACATCGCCGGCCTGCAGCCCGCTCTTCACTTCCAGTTTATCGCCATACAGCTCACCAACTGTTACCGTACGTTTTTTGGCGATCAGCTTATTGTTCTCTTTCACAGCCACGAGCACGAATTTTCCGTTCTCATCGCTTTGCAAAGTGCTCACGGGAATGGTAATGGCGTTGTTGGTGGTATAGTCCTGGATACGTACGATCGCCAATTGATTGGGACGAAGGTTCCTGCCGGCAGGGATCTTGGCTTCGATGTAGAACGTGCGGCTGTTCACGTCGATCAGTTTACCGGACACATTGACTTTCGTGCGGATGGTATCATTGCCCAGTTCAGGGAGGGTGATCACCACATTGCTACCCACTCCTACTTTGCCGAGATAATTTTCAGGAACATCGGCCACTGCTTTCAGATCGGCGGTATTCACGATGCGGATGCCCAACTGGCTGGCCGATGCCGGTGTAAAAGTTTCACCTACGCGAATGTTCACCTGGTCGGCCACACCGCTCATCTCCGCGTATACGTTCGCCATATCCAACTGGTCTTTCAGGAGATCGATCTGTTTCTGAAGGTTGTCTACATTGTTTTTGGCCTGCAATAATTCCACTTCAGTGCCGATATTCTGCGACCACAGGTTCTTCCGTCGTTCGTAGATTGTTTGGGCAAGGCTTTGCTGCACTTTCACCTGTTCTATCTGCTGGCGAACGGTTACGTCGTCCAGTTTAAGGAGCAGTTGCCCTTTTTTCACATTATCGCCCTGCTTCACAAAAATAGCTTTCACCTGGCCGCCCATGCCGCGGGGTGTGACCATAGCAATATTGACGGCATCGATCTTACCTTTCAGGTCGATATAGTGGGTGAAGCTGCCGGCCGTGAGCGTGCTGACCGCCACCAGCTTGGTTTTCTCCGCTTTGGCTGCCGTGGTGTCGAGCCTGGCGATCTGCGCTTCCAGGCTATCTATTTTGGAAGCGATAGCCGCTTGTTCTTTCTTCAGTTTTTCCAGGGCGTCTTTTTTCTGTGTGAGCCCTTCCTTTTCATTCACTGCTGCGCCGCAGGCTGCCAGGGTGAGGATCAGCACAACTGCGCTTAGTCTGTACATCGTTTGCATGATTAATTATTTAATGCTAATTGTAATAGGTTAAATGTCGTTTATAGTTTACCGATAGCTTTCTGATAATCTACTTTAGCGATGATGGCATCATAGAGTGCCGAAAAATAGTTATTCTGTGCCGTTTTCAGTTCTGCTTCTGCATTGGTGATCTCCAGGTTCGATCCCAGGCCCTGTTCATATTTCAGCTTGGTCTGGTTATAGACCTGTTCTGCGAGGGTCATGTTCTTGCTTTGTTCGGTCATGGTGAGCACTGCGCTGCGCAGGTTGATCTGGGCGGTCTGGATCTCGTTGTCGATACTGTTCCTCAGGTCTTTCATATTATCCTGCACCTTTTCCAGTTGCAACCTGGCTTTCTTGATCTTGGAATCTTTGGAAAAGCCATCGAAGATGGGCACTTCGATGCGGAGACCGACGGAAGTAGTGGTGAACCAGTCCTCATGCTTCTTGAAAAAATTGAATTCATTCCGCATGGCGTTACGGCTGTAGGAACCGGTAAGGGAAACAGTGGGGACGTAGGCCATCTTGTAACGTTTGATATTGTAGTTATTCAGCTTCTCGGTGGCCATCAGGAGCTGGAACTCTTTCCTGTCTTCATAATTGAAGCCTCCTTCGTTCAGCAGGTTCTCTTTCAGGATCTCTTCATTGAGGGTATCGGTGAGCGCCAGCTCATCTTTCACAGGCATTCCCATGAGATATTTGAGGCCGATATAGCCGGTCTTCAATGTATTTTCCAGCTTCACTTTATCTGTCCGTAGATTGGAGAGGTTCACGGTCACTTTATCGACATCCAGTTTTTCCTGGAAGCCGTTCTTATACATTTCCTTCGTATCGTGCAATAACTTTTCGAGCCTGGCGATATTCACGTCGGTCAGCTCCAGTTGTTTTTTCCCGATCACCAACTGGTAATAGATCTTGTACACATTGGCCTTGATCTGTTCTTCGGTAACGGCCACGTTGAGGTTCGCGTAGTCGATGGAGGTAGTACGTGCCTGGAGGCCAACGAAAACCTGGCCATCGAACAGGATCTGCCTGACATCCACACCATAGCTGCCCTGGTACTTGGTACCGAACTTGACGGGTATGAAAGTACCGGCCGGTTGTCCTATCACCTCACCCGGCAGGAGGGTGGTGGGAATATCGATGAACCTGGTGCCGGACACGGAACCGGTTATCTGCGGATAGGCCGCAGAGGTGATGTCGCGGTTGTCCTGCATCTGGATCTTCACATCTGTCAGTGCGTTCTTGACCTTTGCACTGTTCTTGAGTGCATAATCGATGCTTTGTTTGGCTGAAAATTCATGTTTCTCCTGTGCCATCAGGGATGGCATAGCAATGATGGTTGCCAGGGTCATGGCCAGCGCTGTTTTACTTCGCCTTGCTACCTGATAAGGAATCATAATGTTTCGCTTTAATTCTTTCTTCTTTATATTTTAAAATCAGTTTATGTCCTTTGGCGGAGGCCAGTCCGAACACATAATGTTCGATGATCTCCTGTGATACGTCTCCCGGGCTGAATTTGGAAGGGGGGAACAGGTCCATATTGAAAGGCATCATGATCGACTCGAGCCTGAACCTGGAGATCACTTCCAGGCTGATCTCTTTCCTGTACAATTCTTCCCTGATACCGCGTTCGATATTCTGCTGGATAACCTGCAGCAGGTATTTGGTCTTGTGCGCAACGAACTTCTGGAAAGAAGCATTATGGAATTTTTCCAGGTCGTTCAATACTACCACGTTCATATTCCGGAACTGGTCCAGGATCAGGTCCATCGTGAGAAATATCTCGTGAATAGCATCGCGTGCATGGCCGGCACACTGGCTGCAGTCGCGCTGCATATCATTCAGGGCAGTGTCCACCACCGCATCCACCAGTTCATTCTTATCGGAGAAATATTGGTAGATGGTCTTTTTGCTCATGCCGAGTGCGTTGGCGATGTCATCCATACTCACACCACGGATACCGTATTTCATGAAAAGATCGTCTGCTTTTTGCCGTATCCGCTCCCTGGTATTTGTGTCTGTAGTAGTCATAATCGGGGGCAAAACTATGGAAACTTTTGTCGTTGCCAAAGTTTCCATCATTATTTTTACAACTGATTTGTTAAAAAAGCAGGGCAACAGTTGTTAGTTTTTCACTAAGGCGCGGAGACACAAAGAATTGGGAAAAATACCTGTCATCATGCTAATTTTGGGCCAAATCACCGTTGTAATATGAAGACCAAACTGTTGCTGAAAAAAATTTTTCAATACTTTTTGCAGGGACTGATCATCCTGGCGCCCATTGCCATTACGGTCTATGCAGTAACGGCGCTTTTCAATTTTATCGATGGTATTCTGCCCCCGCTGGTAGAGCGTATCTTTCCGCACCTGATGGGAACGGATGCTGAGGGGCGATCGATCAAGATACCCGGACTGGGATTCATCGTGGTGATCCTCGTGGTCATTTTCGTGGGCTATATCTCTTCCTCTTTCATAGTCGGCAAGCTGGTGGAATTATTCGACAAGATCCTGGAGCGAACCCCCGGCATCAAACTGATCTATACTACCATCAAGGATTTTTTTGAAGCTTTTGCCGGCGATAAGCGAAAATTCGATAAGGCGGTGATGGTCAGCATCGAATCGCCGGATGTGTGGCAGATCGGTTTCATTACCCGTGAAGAGCTGCATGAGTTCGGCCTGCAGGAGTTCGTGGCGGTCTATATTCCCCAGTCGTACGCCCTCACCGGCCGCCTGTATTTTGTAAAAAGGGACAGGGTGCGGCTGCTTACCGATATCAGCTCCACCGACGCCATGAAGTTCGCCATTTCCGGAGGCGTTACCGAGATCGATGAAGAGCATGAAATAAAAAAATAAAACCATTTCCCGTCTTTATTCGTATATGATCGGTTGTATATCATAGTTAGTATTTCAATAACCGGTCAACCAATGAGATCATTTTTATTGTCAGCCCTGCTTTTATCGATCAGCCAGCCGTTGTTTTCCTGGGGATTCCATGCGCACCGGCTTATCAATTATTATGCTGTCTTCCTGTTACCGCCTGAAATGCTGGTATTATATAAGCCACATCAGGACTTTCTCAGCATCCATGCCGTGGACCCCGACAAGCGGCGTTATGTACTTCCGGCTGAACAGGCGCGGCATTTTATCGACCTCGATCACTATGGCCGGTACCCTTACCGGGAACTGCCCCGGTCGTGGAAGGAGGCCGAACTGAAATACGGGGCCGATACGCTGCGGGCCCATGGCATTGTCCCCTGGTGGATACAGACCATGCTTCACAGGCTCACCGCCGCCTTCCGGGAGAGAGACCAGTTCAGGATACTGAAACTTTCAGCAGAGATCGGGCATTATATCGGTGATGCACATGTGCCGTTGCATGCCTGTAGTAATTATAATGGTCAAATGACCGGGCAGCAGGGCATTCATGGATTCTGGGAATCGAGGGTCCCCGAACTGCTGGCGGAAAAGGAGTGGGATTTCCTGATCGGGCGGGCAGCCTATTTGCGCGATCCGCTTGCTTTTACCTGGGAGCGGGTGCTGGAAAGCGGCGCCGCTGCCGATACGGTATTATTGTATGAACGCCGGCTCAGGAAGGAATTCCCGGCCGACCAGCTATTCGCTTTCGATCTCCGCAACAGTGTCACGGTCCGTCAGTATTCAGAAGCCTATACGCTGGCATACAATAAGAAACTCGATAATATGATCGAACGGAGAATGCGGCAGTCCATTTATGCAGTGGCGTCTTTCTGGTATACCGCCTGGGTGAATGCCGGGCAGCCCAACCTGCAGGAATGTGCCCGCCGGGCTTTCACCGCGGAGGAACTGAAGGAATTGCAGGAACTGGAAAAGCAATGGAAATCAGCATGCACCGAAATTAATACTCTACCAGATAGCTCATGTATTGTAAAATGAATACTTTTGCATTCTTTTTAATCAGCGAAATCTTTAGCAGTGAAGACGATCTACAATTTCAATGCAGGCCCCAGCATCTTACCCAAAGAAGTTTTTGAAGAAGCCAGCCAGGCAATCCTCAATTTCAATAACACCGGTTTATCCATCCTGGAATTAGGCCACCGTACCGATACTTTCCAGGCCGTGGTAGATGAGGCAGTAGCCCTTGTGAAAGAACTGATGAAGCTGGACGACCGGCATGAAGTATTATTCCTTCATGGCGGGGCTTCCACCCAGTTTTTCCAGGTTCCCATGAATCTCCTCAATGATAATGAAGTGGCCGCTTATACGGACACGGGCGTATGGTCTTCGAAAGCCATCAAGGAAGGCCGGCTCTATGGTCATGTGGAAGTGGTATGCAGTGGGAAGGAAAGCGGTTATCACGCATTGCCGAAACAGTTCAATGTTCCCAAAACAGCGAAATATCTCCACCTCACTACCAACAATACCATCCATGGCACTCAATGGCAGGACCTCCAGCTATTCTATGATGCCGGTGTGCCGCTGGTGGCCGATATGAGCAGTGATATCCTTAGTCGCGTGGTCGATTTCAATCAATTCGACCTGATCTATGCCGGTGCTCAGAAAAATGTAGGGGCGGCAGGTGTGAACATGGTAGTAGTGAACCCGGAGATCCTGGGCAAGGTAGACCGCAAGTTGCCGACCATGATGGATTACCGCAATCATATCGAGAACGGTTCCCTGTTGAACACACCGCCTGTATTTGCTTTTTATATCTGTATGCTTACCCTACGCTGGCTCAAACGCCAGGGAGGAGTAGCTGCCATCGAGAAGATCAACAATGAAAAAGCAGCCCTGCTGTACGATACCATCGATTCATTGCCTGCATTCAAAGGGACTGCGGCCAGGGAAGACAGGAGCAAGATGAATGTGAGCTTTGTGATCGAAGACCCTGCATTGGAAAAGGAATTCCTCACCCTCTGCAAGGAGAATGGCATGGTAGGTGTGAAAGGGCATCGCAGTGTAGGTGGTTTCCGCGTGTCTTTGTACAATGCAATGTCCTTACAGGGTGTACAGGCACTTACCAGCCTGATGACCGATTTCGCGAAAAAGAAAGGATAAAAAGGTCCTTACATAAAATATCTGCCCGGGAAGCCAGTTTGGCTTCCCGTTTTTATTATATGACCGGCCATTCCCCTCACTCCTTCTTTGGCCGCTTTACAATCAGTACGCCTGCCGGCCGCTTTTCAGTTTAGTAACTATTATATATATGCGAATATAGAATATTTTTTCAAATTTCAAATCTATGGCTGGAATAATTAACGTAAATGTATATACGTAATTGTATTCCTCACCATTAAAACTATTTGCTATGAAAAAATGTATGCTCCTTTTTTTCGCTGCCAGTGTAACCTGTGTCGCCTGCCGGAAGAATGCGGCCCCGGCCGTTGCCGTCAATACTCCCCGTTTCCCCGTCACCGAACAGGAAAAAGAGCAGGTTGCACTGATCAGGGAGGTGGCCACTATTTTGCAGGAAGTGTACAGGGACCCGGATGCATTGCGGGAGGTGAACGCCACTATCTATTCCGGCTTCTATGACGATGAACGGGTATTGCTGCGCGATCTGCTGCTGCCCGAATCCAGCTCCCTGTACCAGCAGGAAAAATTCAAAGAGACGAAGGTAAAGCCCGGTATATTCAAAATGGCTTTTTATCAGGCATGGCTAAAAGGTCATTACCCGGGGTTGGACAGGCAATTGTCTCTTCCCCATAACCTGGCCACTGACGGGACCAATAGCTGGTGGCAGCTACCCTTGTTCAACGGTTCCGCAAAAGTGCTATCACCCAAAGATGGCCTCAGCATTTATTTTCCCTATTCCGGGCATTTCAATGGAACGACGGGAGACGCCTTCATCTCATCAACTATTCCCACCATCGTTGCGGCCGACCGCGATGCCGACGTGGGGGCCGGCCAACAGGCTTACCGTTGCGGCTTCTCTCTCTGCTACAAGACCGTTACCGTCAATGATGACTATTGTGAATCCAATCCCACCCATATAGTTGGAGCCGGGGCAGAACAGGCGCCGCCAAAGCTCTCCAGTGTGTCCGATACCAGCAGCGCTGTAAAAATGGTAATGCTGGGCATGGTAAGATGCACCCATCAATACGACAGGCTGATCAGCTTCACCGGTAATGGTGGAGGCTCCGAACTTCGCTTCATCCGGGCAGACGGCTTTCTGCAACAGAATGCCAATGGGCAGATCACCAGTCCGCAAAACACCATTGCCGTCAATTGCAGCCGGGAAGAGATCAGGAAGAAAAGATGGAAAACGATCAACAGCATCTGGGATTCGAACTGGGAACCGGATAATAAGGAACAGGTCTTCGGCATTTATGAAGAGGATAATGAAGGGTCCCAGACCTTCTCCGGTTCCATTCAAACGAAACTCAAAAGCTTTACCATCGAACCGATCGGTTATTCCATCACCGTAAAAACAAAAGATGATATCATCCGTCAGCTCAACTGGAACCGGCAAAGTTTTTTTGCCTACAACAATGGTCAGTTGAAAAATGGCTGTGGCGCCAATCTCGGCTGGACGATCTACGATTGTAATACGCCGGTGGGGTATACGTTGCCGTTACCTATGTCTGAACCATGATTTGTTGGATTTTATGGATTGGGAGGAAAGGTCGTTGCAGATTTGAAGAACAATACTCAAAAAAGAAATTGTTTAATCAGGGATCATATTCAATCGGCGAATTCTCCTCCCAATCCATAAAATCC
>OFTY01000077.1_pt1 | contig 108700 bp, 105 predicted proteins | sample 1775061 | NCBI WGS metagenome assembly OFTY01 (sample SAMN08195773, study PRJEB24354) | sludge metagenome | isolation source: sludge from phenol fed wastewater aerobic bioreactor B | place: India: Nagpur | collected 2016-09-16 | reverse complement strand
AAGATCGGACCTGAAATATTCGCCGACCACACCTGTTGCTTGTTGGTGATGAGCTCCGATTTCGGAACAACCGATTTCACATAGTTGGCGGCGCGGGGATCGGCGGTGTTGTAACCGAAGATGTCCAGCGGAATGCACCCCTCAGCCCGGGCCGCGGCGTCGGCGCAAACGATATCCACGCCAACGACATTGCCTGGCCCGACGCGGATCGCGTTCAGCGCGTTGCGGTAGCGGTTATTGTCGATATCTTCGCTGGCATTATAGTCCCGCAGGTGCCCGTAGACATAGCTTGCGTCCCATTTGAAACGGCCCAGTTCGCCCTTCAAACCGGCGACAACGCGCCAGGTGTCGCGGCTGACGACGTTCGAGCGATCGAACACATCGTTCTGGCGACGACGGCCGTTGATCGCATCGACGTCGTTCGTCGGATCGGCATCCGAATTGGCAGCAGCGATCGCCGCGGCTACTGCCGCGGGGATGAACGGGTTGGTGATCGGAATGCCGTACGGATCGATATCGCGATAATAGACGTCGCTCAGAATATCGAGCGCGAAGGGTTCGAGGCGCGAACGCGACTTCACCTTCGCATAGGTGACTTCGGCAAAGGCGGTGACATTGTCGGTGAGATCGAAATTGCCGACCCCGCTCGCAAGATAGCGCTCGAGCGGAACCGAGATATAGCGCTCGCCGTTCCGGTTGAAGCCATATTGGCCGGTGTCGAAGCCGGCGAGATAGGCAACCGAATTGTCGGGATTGAACGAGAAGGTGTTGCGACCGCCCGGCAGGATGTTGACCGCCTGCCCCGACGCGTTGACCGTACGGAACTGCCCCTGCGGCGCATAGGACGAAAAGGCCCCGAGACCGCAGACCGTTCCTGAACAGTCCTGCGCGGAAATCGCGCGGTCGCGCGAGCGCAGTCCCATGTCCTTGTCGTAGGAAAAGTTCAGCAGGATATTGCCGCGGTCTTCGACACCGAAGCTTGTGCCGGCGGTGATGCTGGCGAGATAGCGCCCATTGTCGCCATGTTCGGTGATGCCATATTGGCCGCGTACGGAGACGCCGTTGAACTTGTCCTTCAGGATGAAGTTTACAACGCCCGCAATCGCATCCGAGCCATAAACGGCCGAAGAACCGCCGGTGACGATTTCGACGCGGTCGATGAAATCGGTCGGGATATTGTTGAGGTCGACTGCAGAGTCGCCTGCAAAGCCCGAAATGAAGCGCCGGCCGTTGACGAGCACCAGCGTGCGGCTGGAGCCGAGATCGCGCAGATTGACCGTCGCGATGCCGGTGCCCGAGGTCAGGAAGTTGGTGTTCGTCCGGGTAATCCCGATTGCCGTTTGCGGCATTTCGTTGAGGATGTCAGAGATGTTCGGCGCGCCATCGAGCGCAATGTCCGCGCTGCCCACGACAGCGAGCGGAACCGGGCTCGCGGCTTCGTCGGTACGTGCGATGCGCGACCCCGTAACGACCAGTTCGGTCGTGCCAGCATCGGTTCCGTCATCTGCCTCCTGTGCGAAAGCAGAGGGCGCCAGCGCCATAGCCGCAACGGCAATCGGAGCCGTTGCGAGCCTCAAGCGAATGATGCGCGATTTTGCCAATTTTTTTCCCCTTGTTTATTTCGGACCATGCCAGCCAAAATCGCGATCGGTGCTTTACACTCGAACCACGAGATAATGGATGATGGACGACCTAGAGGGGACAGACAGTGCATGGCAATGAAGCCGATGTACCGGTTCTTGTACCGGTTATATTTGGTGATGCGAAATCACTTTTCCAACATAGGCATTGTTAGATCTGATATTTTGAAGACTGATTCAATTTAGCAGAGCCATTTGACATGGCGTTTTGAACCGGTTCCTATATTTGATAGCCAGCGAAATCACTCTTGGTTAGCATCGAACCGTGATCAGGCATCCCGGTCCGGTCACAAAGCGGGTTCCGCCTGCTGCACGGCGCCCGGGCTCCAGGATGGTCTCTCATCTTTGGATTCCGGGCGTCGGCTATCTTACGGCTCTTTCGGAGAACGCTCCGATCGAAAGCGCCTCTCGCAGAGGGCGTCGCCATGTACCGGTTCAATGGGACACGATGACAAACCGTCAGAACTCGGCAAGGGTGGCTGCGGTAGGGAAAGGAATATGCAATGGCGTCGCGCCCCGACGACATCGCGGCCTATTCGGGTGCGGAGACGCTCTCGAAATATGGTGCGAGCCGCGTTACGGCTTCGCGCCGCGTCGTCGCGCCCAGCATCCGAAGCAATTGCGACACATGATTGCGCACGGTGAAATGCGAAAGGCCGAGCTCGCGGGCGATTGCCTTGTTCGAAAGCCCCTGCACGAGCAGCGCCGCAACGTCCTGCTGTCGCCCGGTCAGCGCGGGCAATCCGCCGGCAGCCGACCGTCCTGTCGGCGGGGCAGCGCGATCGATCCGCACGGCAGCCGGAAGAATCTGCAATTTCGCGCCTTCGGGCAACAGCGCGGCAACCCGGCGTATAAATTGGAAATCATCCGTCTCGACGAGAAAACGGACCGCCTCGCTCGCGGGCGGTCCCGCTGCCGCCCGCCCCGGCGCGCACGCGCTGTCGGGCACGCGGCCGCCGACCGAGGCCGCTACGCCATTGCGCACGGCGACGGTCCCCGACATTGCCGATACTGGCTGCATATCGCTCATGCCGTCTGAACTAAGTGGTTGCCGGACCGTGCTGGATACTATTTCCTATGGACGGCGCGGGGCGTCGGATCATCGGCACCGGCTTTCTGCCAATGGCTACTGGCGACCGACGAACGGCACGCAGCATCGCGCGGGGACAAGGGGCCAACATCATGAGCGATCATGAAAATGCCGGAGGGACCCACGCACGCGGCACGCTTCCCCGCGGTCTCAAGCGTGCGACGATCTGGCTCATTATTGGCTATTGGTTCGCGATGTTTCTCGTCGACAGCCTGTTCAGCGTCGTCCTCAACATCGATCCGATCGAATCGGCGCCTTACAAGCTCTATGTCTATGCCATCATCGGGGCGCTCGGTTACCGATTGGCGATCTTCCTTTTCCATCGACGGAGCGGGAACTTCCTTCCCAAAGCGCTGTGGGGGATCGCGTTTGCCGCAATCATGGCGCCGGTCGCCGCGGCGCTTGATTTCATCAACGGCATGATCTGCCTCTATCCCCAACCGATAAAGTTCGATCCGGAGTATACCGGCATCGTCCTGATAACCAGCTTTTGCCAGATATTGGGATGGTGCGCGCTTCACACCGCCTTGCTCTACAGCTTCGAAGTAGGAGATCGCGAACGACGCCTAGCGGCGGCGCGTGAAGAAGCCCTCGAGGCAAAGATGACGGCGCTTCGCTATCAGATCAGCCCGCATTTTCTTTTCAACACGTTGAATTCCATAGCCGGCCTGATCGAGGAAGGCGCTGCGACGCAGGCCGAACGGATGGTATTGTCACTATCGACCTTCCTGCGTTCGACACTGGAACTCGACCCCGTCCACGATGTCCCGCTACGCGAAGAGATCGCCCTTCAGCGCGAGTATCTGGGCATCGAAGGCACACGCTTTTCGGATCGCATGGCCGTCAGCATCGCCATTGACGATGAAGCGGGCGGCGCGCTGGTCCCCAGCCTGATCCTGCAGCCACTGATCGAAAATGCGGTCAAGCACGGCGTCGGGCGATCGGCCGGCCCGGTCGAAATTGCGGTCAGCGCGGCGCGGCGCGACGAAGCGCTGGAGATTGTCGTCGAAAATGACGTTGCGGAAGATGACGGGCGACCGCGACCGCCGGGCATGGGTATGGGTCTGAAGAATGTCGCGGATCGCTTGCGCGCGCGCTTTCGCGAGCAAGGGTCGCTATCGTCAGAGATCACGGCGGATGGTCGCTTTCGCGCGGCAATCGCGCTGCCCTGGCGGCCCGCATGACCGAAATGTCGGTTCTGGTCATCGACGACGAGCCGCTGGCGCGCAGGCGTATTCTGCGCCTCCTCGCCAAATATCCGTGGGTCGGACGCGTGGACGAAGCCGCCAATGTCGCGCAAGCGGTGGCGATTGTCGCGGCACGCCCACCCGACATCATGCTTCTCGACATCCAGATGCCGGGCGGCGACGGTTTCGACATATTGGCGGCGTTGGCCGAAGCGCCCCCCGCCGTCGTGTTCGTCACCGCGTTCGACCATCATGCGCTGCGCGCGTTCGAAAACAATGCCGTCGATTATGTGACCAAGCCGATCGAACCCGGGCGGTTTCACCTGGCAATCGAGCGCGCCCGCGCGGCGGCCGGCGCGCGCCTGCAGTCGGACCGCATCGCCGAACTGCAGGAAACGCTGCATGCGCTCAAGCAGGCGCTCGGCCGGGAAAACCGCAAAAACGGCGAGTTTTGGGTTCGCACCCATGGCGAATATCTGCGCATTCCGGCCGACGACATCATCCGCTTCCAGGCCGATCGCGACTATGTGCGCTTGCACATCGCCGATGGCGACTATCTCTATCAAGAGAGCCTCGCCTCTCTCGAACGCCGGCTCGATCCTGCGCGGTTCCTGCGCATCCATCGCAGCACGATCGTGCAGCGCTCCGCAATCGAACGCATCAAGCAGATGCCGTTCGCCTCCCTCGTCGCGGTGCTGACCGACGGCACCGAAGTACGCGTGGGTCGTACCTACACCCCTGCCATCCGCAGCGCCCTGAGCGCCTGATCCGAAACGAGCAAAGCGTCACATGACCGAGGCGTCGTAAACCAACCCGACTTCGCGGCCGTCGCTGTCTATCGCAATCAGTGCCGTCCAATCCTCTCCGGCCTCCGGCCCTAGGCTGACGAACTGGCTGTCGCGCACGTCGGTTATCCGATATTCGCCAGAGGCGATCCTGCAGCGAGCCGCGGCAAATGCCCGGTCGCGCGATTTGATCTGCTGCGGATCGGCAGCGCCAGGTTCGCGCCCCGGGACGATAGCCTGGATCAGCTTTTGCGCATCGGCGGGCGACGGGCACAGATAGAGCCGGTTGCCCTGCCGGTCGATCAACCGACCGCCCGGTGCATGGAGTTGCATCCACCGGGCAAAATAAGTGCGGGGAAACTGGTCGTTTACCCCTTCATCGACGAGTCCGATTACGGCGGTCCCATCGGGGCGGGTCGCACGATAGAGCAGTTGCGTCCCGCCGGAGGTTCCGATCAGGCGCCGCCCCAGAATCTCGACGATCTGCAACGGGCCGCTCTTCTGTTCGCACCCCGTTGCTTTCAGCCCGTCGAAGAAACGGTAGATGTCGAAGCCTCCCGCGGCGGTCGCAGTGTAATAATCTTCGAACAGGCGCCGGCCCGCGGCCTCGTCCGGGCAGATCACCGTACTTTCTTCGGCAGGAATATCCCGCTGCTTCGGCAGTGGTTCGGCGGCCGCCGATGCGGTCTGCGCCAAAAGAAACGCGGCGATCGACAGGATCGGGAGGGCAAGGATTCGGGTCATGCAGGCAATTTGGCGGCGAGCGAGCGCGGGGCGAAGCGAAACGATGTACCGGTGCACGCCAACGCTTGTTGGCGGCGGTCTGCGGCGCGATCACCATTGCTGCGACGACAGTTCGCCGGAAAGCGCCCGACTCCCGGACCGCTCGCGAGCGATCGCCCCAAGGCTGAACATGGCGCAACGTCGATATCATGTGGGAATAGCCGTGCTCGGCCTGGCGGCGGCTGCACCCGGCCAGGCCGTTCTGGCAAGCGGCGTCATGCCGATCCTTGCCCTGCCGCAAAGCTATGAATCGCATGCGGCCTGTGTCGCGGCGCTCGAAGAGGTCTATGCCGAAGATCTGAAACAGGTACTGGCGCGGACGACGGACGCTGACGGTCGCACCGTGGAACGCACCCTGTCGACCAAGGGGATCGAGCGCATCGACGATAATCGGACGCGCTACGACGCGCTGCTTTGGTTCCACAATGGCGGGCTTCGGATCGATCTGCAGCAAACCGAAACGAGCCACAGTTTCGAGCATCGCATCCGGACCTGCGACGGCGCGGTCATGACCATGTCGGGCGAGGTGGGCTACACGCTCAGCACCTTCGATCCGATTGACTCGCCACCGCCGCAGCAAGCGCAACCGAGCGCCCCCCATGAACCGGAGCGACCATGAACGACCCGCAAAATACGTCGCCCGGAAAGAAGCGTGCCCGCATCCTGTCGGCGCTGTTCGTCGGGCTGTTTGTGCTGTGGCAAATTGCCGCAACCGAGTGGCGTGTCTACAAGTTGCGGGCGGCCGGATTTGGTCAGGTGGTCGTCGACAGTACCCGCGATCACGCTTATTTTCCGCTGGCGGGAGCGCTGATTGGCGCAGCAGTTTTCATCAGCGCGGGGGCGATGATCAAAAGACTGTTCTTCAAGAAAAAATATTGAACATCCTTCCAGCAGGCAGACGGCCGCGCTGGATTGCGCAACGATCGTCGTCCGCCGACTACCGTCGGGGCGGCCTCGCCTGTCGTCAGTGGAGGGCGCCCTCTGTACTGTCGCGCTGCGCGAGCCAATCGACCACCGCGCGCTTTCCCGTACGGGCATAGGGCGTGAGCAGATCATCGCTCATCAAATCGAGATATGTCCGAAAGGTTCGTCCTTGCGCATTGCGGATGTCCGGTCGCGCACCCGCCTTCAGCAGATCCAGCGCAATCCATGGTTGATTTGTCTGCGCGGCGATATGCAGCGCCGTATTGCCGACATGATCGGGTCGGTCGAGATCGGCCCCGGCGGCGATCAGAACCCCGACCTGATCGCGCCGTCCCGCCAGAATAGCCGTTTCCAGAGGCGAATGCCCTGTCGCACGGTCGGGAAGGTCAGGATCGACGCCATATGTAAGCAACCGTCGCAAGGCCGACGGATTGCAAGCGCGGATGACCGCTTCAATAGACACGCCGCGCGCGCAATTGCTCGCTTCGCGGCCATAGGGCGACGCGGCACAGGCCGAGCTGAACAAAATTAGTGCGACCCAGCCGACAAGCCGTGCATGCGTTCGCGTGCTTTTCGGACTGCAGGCATCCATCGCCCGACGCTAACATCTCGATCCCGATCACCGGGACAGTCTTACGACACCGGTACATTTTCGATCACTTCCCTGGCCGGGCAGGCATGGGCCAAGGCGGCGGCGGGCGGTCCACCCGGAAATGCACTGGTACGCACGCTTGCTTGGCTGCGATCGATATTTCCTGCCTTAACATGCCGAAATGAAATGGATTCCGTCGATCCTGCTCGCGAGCTTGTTCACACCGGTCGCCGCGGCGTCCGACCAATCCGAAGCACGATGGGGCGCAATAGCGCTTGGCGGCGTCGGCTTTGGTGCGGTCCGTGGCCGACAGAGCGAAGGCTCCGCTACGGCAGGCGCGATCCGTCAATGCGAGGAAAGCGGCGGCGCAGGCGAATGTCGGGTGCGCCTGACCTATCGAAACCAATGCGCCGCTTATGCGTCGGGGGACGACCGGCAAGTCGGAATCGCTTATGCCGCGACCATGGCCGCTGCGAACCGATTGGCGATGCGCAGTTGCAATGAGGCGGCGCAGCATTGCCAGATACAATATGCGGCGTGCAGCACCGCATCATCCTTCAACTGACACCCTCCGCTAAAGGACGCACGGTCCAGCGTTTGCTCGGGTAGCAGCTATTCAACGTCGATTCGTCCTGTAGAAGGCAGGCGGGAATCGATGATGGTTACAATCCGGCAATCAAGGGATTGCGCCGCACAGTCTTTTGCGACCACCTTCGCAGGATCGTTCGACCAAGCCGTCCAGAGCACATGTACGGCTCCGGTTGTGTCGACGGATAGCGCCACCTTGCTGTTCGAGGACCAGGACGCGACCTCGCACTCATCTTTGGTTTCGGCGTAACAGGAAGCCAGTGCCGCTTTTTTCGCGCTGTCCATATCCTTCGCGCCGGACACCGACCACACCGAATTGCGCCACGGTGCCTTGCCGCCCTTGGTCCAGCTTTGCGCGGTAAACCAGGGCTTGCCGAAGGCCTCGGGATCGTACCGCAAAGCCTGCTCCGCAACCAGGTCGAAAAAGCCGGCCTCCCGGCATCGCTTGTACGTTTTTCGGCAGAAATCGAGCGCGCGTTTCTGGGCAGCCGCGACCGAGGATGCGCTGGCCGCGCCACCCATCACGCCATCGCCCATCGTCAGGGCAATATAGACGTCGGAACCAGCCAGCTTGACGCTGCAAGTCTTGCCGCTGTCGGCCTGGCACCGCGCAACCACATCAGACGCCGCCTTATCCGGCGAAGGTCGCCCGCCCACGATCCAGACCTCGCGCGTCGGCGCGGCATCGGCTCCGCCATCAGGCCAGGCGAGCGCCCCGTAACGGCGATGCGGATCGTTCACAGGGCCATAGATTCGGGGCGATTCGGGTACATTCTGACCGGAGGGCGCGATCAAGGCTGGCGCCGTGGCCCACTGGATTTCCTCGCACTCGTCGTTAGCTTCCTTGCAATATTTCGCCATGGCCTTTTCGGCTTTGCCTTTATCCGCCCCGGACATGGCATAAAGATCGCCCTCGACCCCGCGTGAAATCACAAGCGCGCCATTGGCACCGCCGGCGGCCGTCGTGCACCCCGATCCCATCGCCGCATTGCAGGCCGCCAGCGCCGCCCGATCGGCACGCGTTCGATTCGAATAGCCGGTGACGAGCCAGGCCCAGCTTGAATCGCGATGCCAGGCGGCCGCATAATAATTGTCATAAGCCGACCTCGTCGGCTGTTGTGGCTCTTCCTCAGTGCCGCCATCGTCGTAGCCGGGGATCGGCGCGCACCCTTGCCATCCGCCCGTCCCGCCGCCGATCGGGAAAAATCCGTCGGGACAGCCACCTTCCGCATGGGCCGCCGGAGACATGAAACCGAAAAGGATCGCCGCGCATAGCGTAGGAAAAATCCGGCCGATCAAAGGTTTCCAGTCCACGACGCGCGTCATCCCTACTGAATCTTTCATTCTGAAAATCAACATTGGATAGCGGATCGTGCCGGCAAGGCGACGGCTGCGGTGTACCAGTACAGATGCCGGTGATAGCGACATGGCCGATCGGGCGAGGCCTGACGGTTCGCCAATACCGATACAATCGATGCCGAGATCGGCGTCGGCAGCAAGGTTAGATGGGATGAATGGAGGCCCGAGCCGGAATCGAACCGGCGTATACGGATTTGCAGTCCGCTGCGTCACCACTCCGCCATCGGGCCTCGCGCCGAACGCCGCGGCCGCTGTGTCGCGGGCCGGGCCGGGTGTTGGACGGCGCCGCTAGTGCGGGGCTTTCGCGGGCTTGTCAAGGATTCGCCAAGGCCCACTCCATTTCGCACGCATTTTCGCGCAATGCGGGGTTGGCGCCACTCCCGCGGCCAGCTATGCGCGACGCAGCGCCGCGCGATGCTGTATTAGTATTGCAACACAGCATCGGTTCGGCTAGAACGGCCCCAAGCTTCAGGGCCCCAGAATCGGAAAACAGGCTGATGGCGACGAAATTGAACGAAGTGACTGCTGCGGACATGCGGGCTGCGATGATCGACAGCCAGCTGAGGACCAATGACGTGATCGACCCCGCGGTCGTCGCGGCGATGGGCAGCGTGGCGCGCGAGGCGCATGTTCCCGCGGCGTTGGCGAGCGTCGCCTATATGGACCGCGCGATCGCGCTGGGTCACGGCCGGGCGCTCAATGCGCCGCTCGTCACCGGCCGCCTGCTGGTCGCCGCCGATATCCGGCCGGGCCAGCGCGTGCTGCTCATCGGTGCGGCGACGGGCTACACCGCCGCGCTGCTCGCGGCGCTCGGTGCCTCGGTCGTCGCGGTCGAGGAGCAGGCCGATCTGCTTGCTGCCGCCCGCGCCGCAACCGACAATCCGGCGATTCGCTGGGTCGAGGGTCCGCTGGCCGCTGGCGCGCCCGGCGAAGCGCCCGTCGACCGCATCATGATCGACGGCGCGATCGAACAGCTTCCCGACGCGTTGGCAGCGCAGCTCGCCGAAGGCGGCAAGCTGGTCGCGGCGCGCCGCGAAGGCAGCGTCACCCGGCTTGTCCAGGGCGTCAAGACCGCCGGCACGCTCGCGCTGCGTGCCTTTGCCGACATGGATGTCGCGGCGCTGCCGGGCTTCGAGGCCCCCAAAGGCTTTCGCTTCTGATAGCCCTCCCTCCCTTCAGGCTGAACCATATCATGCACGACATCGACACGAGAATGACCGGACGACGCGCCCGCTGGCTGGTGGGCATGGCGCTCGGCGCACTGGCGCTGTCGTCGCAGGCGCAGGCCGAGACATTGCAGGGCGCGCTCGCCAAAGCTTATGAGAATAATCCGACGCTGACCGCCGCGCGCGCCGGACAGCGCGCGAACGACGAGAATGTCCCGATCCAGAAAGCATCGGGTCTGCCCTCGGTCGGTGCCAGCGTCGATTATCAGGAAAATCTGGTCATCCCGGGCAACAGCTTCGTGGCGCCGGGCCGCGTCCTGTCGGCGGGAAGCCAGCTCAGCGTCCCGATCTATCAGGGCGGGGCGGTGCGCAACGCGGTGAAGGCGGCCGAATATCGCGTCGAAGCCGGGCAATCCGATCTGCGCGCAACCGAAGCGAGCATTTTCTCGCAAGTCGTGGGCGCCTATATGGACGTGATCCGCGACCAGGCGATCGTTCAGCTCAACCAGAAGAATGTCGCGGTCCTCAAGACCAATTTGCAGGCATCGAGCGACCGGTTCGAGATCGGCGATCTGACGCGCACCGACGTCGCCCAGTCGCAGGCGCGGCTTGCGCTGGCCGAAGGCGACCTGCGCGGGGCCGAGGCCAACCTGATTCGCAGCCGCGAAAATTATGTGAAGCTGGTCGGCGATGCGCCGGTCGATCTCCAGCCGCCGCCGGCACTGCCCAATCTCCCGCAATCGGTTGAGGATGCGGTCGCGATCGCGCTCAACAACAATCCCGATATCGAAGCGGCAAACCAGCGCATCAACGCGTCGCGCGCCGATATCGGCGCCGCCCGCGGCGCACGCATGCCGCAGCTTTCGGCGACGCTGGGGGGCGGTTACAACAATAATCTCCACTCGATCCCCGCCGGAAACGCGGTGGCCGAGAATACGACAAGAAGCGCCGCCGCCGGCCTGTCGCTGACGCTGCCGATCTTTCAGGGCGGCCGCCCGTCGGCGCAGGTGCGCCAGGCGCAATCGCGCAGCAGCCAGGCGATCGAAACCTATGTTGCCACCGAACGCGACGTGATCGCGCAGACGCGCGGGGCTTATGCCGCGTGGCAAGCGAACGAGCGCGTCATCGCCGCGACCGAGCAGGCGGTGGGCGCCAATGCCCTGTCGCTCGAGGGGGTGCGCGCCGAAAACAGCGTCGGCACGCGCTCGATCCTCGACATATTGAATGCCGAACAGGAATATCTGAACGCGCAGGTCCAGCTCGTCTCGGCCAAACGCAACAGCTATGTCGCGGCTTTCTCGGTCCTCGCCGCGATGGGCAAGGCCGAAGCGCGCGACCTGGGAATCGAGGGCGGCGCGCTCTATGATCCGGCGGTAAATTATCGCCGTGTTCGCGGTCAGATCTGGGATTGGGCCGACGATCCGAAGCCGCAGCAGCAGGCCACCGATACGCGCAGCATCCCCGCGGCCGATGCCAGCGTGCCTGCCGTAGAGCCGCTTCCCCAACAATAAGGCTTGGCAAGCCCGCCCGCGCGCCGGTATGAACATGGTTAACCGGTATTTCCGGCGGAACTGAGGGGGCAAGCATGGGCGACATGTCGCGGGAGCCATCGATGGAAGACATTTTGTCGTCGATCCGGCGCGTCATCGCGCGTGACGAGGCCCCTGGCGCGCGCGCGCAGCGTGCGGCGGCGCCGAGCGAGGATATACTCGACCTCAACGAAGAGGAAGACGACGCCGTCGCCGAATCGACCCTTGACGACAGCGGCGCCGCGACCGCGCAGGAAGAGCTGGTGTCGGTCGCCAGCGCCGATGCCGCGCGCCAGTCGCTCGAAGCGCTCACCGCAGCGATGGCGCCAGCCGCCGCGGCGGCCGCCGCGACGGTGCCCGCCGGGGGACGCAGCCTCGAGGATGTCGTCGTCGATGCGATGCGGCCGATGCTCAAGCAATGGCTCGACGCCAATCTGCCGGCGATGGTCGAATCGATGGTGGCGCGCGAAATCAGCCGCATCACCGGCAAGCGCCTCTAAGGCTCAGGCCACCCAATCCTCCAGCAGATAGCGCGCGATCGCCAGCGGCGGCGGTGCCATGAAGCTCGCGCCCATGTCGCCTGCGAGCGCCGCGCGCACCTCCGCACGGTCGACCCACATCGCCGCTTCGAGTTCGGTGGTGTCGATCGTCAGCGCTGCGCCGCGCGCGACCGCGCGGCACCCGATCATCAGCGACGAGGGGAACGGCCAGGGCTGGCTCGCCACATAGGATACATCGGACACGGCGATGCCCGCTTCCTCGAACAATTCGCGCGCCACCGCTTCCTCAAGCGATTCGCCCGGCTCGACGAAGCCCGCAAGCGCCGAAAAGAAGCCCGGCGGGAAACCGGGCTGGCGGCCGAGCAGCACGCGGCCCTCATATTCGGCGAGCATGATGACAACGGGGTCGACGCGCGGGAAATGTTCCGCCCCGCACGAAGCGCAGCGGCGACCCCAGCCGCCCCGGAACAATTCGGTCGGCGAACCGCAAACGGCGCAGAACCGGTGCCGCGCGTGCCAGTCGACGAGGCTGCGCGCGCCGCCATAGAGCGCCGCTTCTTCGGGCGAGAGCATCGGGAGCAGCCGCATCACGGTGCGCGAACGCGCATCGACGCGCGCCCCGGCATGCGCCTCGCGCACGAAGCGCGGCGCGCCGCTGTCGTCGATCCCTAGCAGCAACAACGCACGCTCGTCGGCCGGATCAAGCGCTTCCCACATCAGCCCGCCGCCGCTGCCCGGCACCGGATCGATGCCATCAAGCAGCAGGCAGGTCGCACGCGGATCGGCGATCGCCGCCGCGAAAGCCTCGGGATCGGTGCGGAGTCGGTCGGCGCGGTCAAGCCGCGCCCCGGTAAAGCCGAGCGGCAGCGGCATCAGGCCATCACATCCTTGTAGAAGGCCTTGCCGAAGTCGCGTTGGAAGGGCAGCGCTTCCGACGGCATATATTGCGTATAGCCGCCGACGCGATAGCCGCGGCGGCGATCGACAAAGGCGATGGTGCCCGCTGCGCCGCCCCAGCCGTAAACTCCCTCGCCGGTCGGCGATCCGGCGAGCGACACGCGTCCGCCAGCGCCGAAGCCCTCACCGTCGATGAACGTATTCTTGCGATCGACCGAATCGGCAAGCAGGTTCGACATGCCGAGCCGCGCGGTTTCGGGCTTCATGATCCGCACGCCGCCGGTTTCGCCCTCGCCGAGCAGCATGGCGAGGAACCGGTCGTAATCGCGCGCCGTCGAAACGAGACCGCCGCCGCCATAGGGCATCGGCGGCGGGTCGAGGTAGATCGAGCTCGTCGCGGGATCGATCGGCAGCAGCACGCCGCCCAGCGGCGCATAGTTGGTCGACAGCCGCGCTTCTTCGTCGCCGGTGACGCGAAAACCGGTGCTCGCCATCCCCAGCGGACCGAAAATGCGCGCCTTCAGAAAGGCGTCGAAGGGCTGACCCGAGGCGACCTCGATCACGCGGCCCATCAGGTCGAGCCCGACCGAATAGCTCCAGCGGGTGCCGGGTTCATAGACGAGCGGCAGCGTCGCGAGCCGGTCGGCAAAAACCTCCAGACTCGGCGCGGGCGTGGTCGGCGGGAAGCCCGGAATCGGCAGACGGCTGACCTGTCCGCCCAATATCCCCGCCTCGTTATAGGCGTCGCGCAGCGGCCCCTTCTGAACGATATTGTAGCCGAGCCCGGCGGTGTGGGTGAGGAGCTGGCGGACCGTGATCGGCCCCTTCGCGGGATGAACGTCGGTGATCGACCCGTCGGGGGTGTTTTGCACCTTCATCGATGCGAAGGCCGGCAGGAAATCGGCGATCGGCTGGTCGAGGGTCATCTTGCCATCCTCGATCAGCAGCATGGCCGCCATGCCGGTGACGGGCTTGGTCATCGAATAGAGCCGCCAGATCGTGTCCGGGGCCACAGCGCGCTGCGAATCCATCGCCTGCTTGCCCGCGCCCAGATAGTCGGGCGGCGCCTGATCCTTGCCGATCGCAGCGATAGCGCCGGCGAGCTCGCGGCGGTCCACGAATCCCTTGATGAAGGCGTAGGTCGCCGGATAGAGCGCCTCGGCATTGGTCCAGGCGAAGGCGGCGCGCGGCAACAGCGTCGCGCTGCCCCCCAGCGCCAGGCTGCCGAGCAGCGCGCGGCGCGAAATCATCATCGTCATCGGTCACTCTCCCGCATCTTGTCGACCAGTTTGCGATACAGCGTCGGCAGACCCGCCGCGTCAAGCGCCGAAATCGGCCACCACTCACCTTCCCCTGCGGCATCCTCGACTCCGCGCCGGACGAGCGTCAATGTGAGGTCGAAATGGGTGAAGCCGTGCCGCACGGAGACGGCTCCGTCATCGGATGCGGGCGGTTCGTCCCACGCGCCGCCGGGCAATGCCCGCATCCCGCCGAGCATCCCCTTATCGGGGCGCCGTACCAGCCACAGCCGCGCATCCGATTCGATCCACCAGGCGCGTCCGTGGCGCTGCGGCTTCGCCTTTTTGGGCGGCTTGACCGGCAATGACTCGGCGGTGCCAGCCGCAAATGCGGCGCAATCGGCGACGACGGGACAGCGGGTGCAGGCGGGGCTGCGTGGCGTGCAGATCGTTGCGCCCAGATCCATGAGAGCCTGCGCGAAGTCGCCGGGGCGATCGCGCGGAACGAGCGGCGCCAGCGCGGCACGGATCGCGCGCTTTGCGGCCGGCAGCGGCGTGGCGATCAGCCGGTGGCGCGCAATCACCCGCTCGATATTGGCGTCGACGACAACCGCGGGGCCGCCGAAGGCGATCGCCGCGACCGCCGCCGCAGTGTAATCGCCGACGCCCGGCAAGGCTCGCAACCCCGCCTCGCTGTCCGGAAAGACGCCGCCATGATCGGCGACCACCGTCCGTGCGCACGCCAGCAGGTTGCGAGCGCGGGCATAATATCCAAGGCCCGCCCACGCCGCCATGACGTCGGCATCGTCGGCCGCCGCGAGATCGGCGACGCTCGGCCAACGCTCGGTAAAGCGGGCGAAATAGCCCGCGACCGCGGCAACGGTCGTCTGTTGCAGCATCACTTCGGCGAGCCAGATGCGGTAGGGATCGGGGGTTGCCGCGCTGCCCGGCGCGATACGCCAGGGGAGGATGCGCGCCGCATGGTCGTACCAGGCGAGCAGGCGCGGCGCGAAGTCGGCGACGGCCGCGATATCGGGGTCTGGCATCTGGACGCTCACCCCCCGCCTATGGCATGGCGGCGGCGATGGCGAAAGCAGGCTCCAGCGACGGCGACAAGCCCCCTAAAGCGCGCGCGAAGAAGGGCGCCAAAAAGGCGCCGGCGCGCAGCTATGAGCGGCCGCGCGGCGGCGAGGCGCGCGCGATCGCCGATATGGTTCCCGAAATCGGCCGGACCGCCTTTCGCAAATTCGGCTTCATCCAGTCGTCGGTCGTCAGCCGCTGGCGCGAAATCGTCGGCGACCGGCTCGCCGATGTCACCCTGCCCGCGATGATCCGCTTCCCCGCCGGACAAAAGGCGGGCGGAACGCTGCACCTGACGATCAGCGGCGCGCATGCACCCATGCTGCAGCATGTCGCCCCCGATATCGTCGCGGCGGTCAATCGCTTCTTCGGCTATGCCGCGATCGCGAGCGTCCGCATGACGCATGGTCAGGTCACGCCCGCCCCCGCCCCCGTTCAGCAGCCGGCAATGCTGAAGCCGGTACCCGCCGAACTGGGGGATAGCCTGCGCGACATCGGCGATCCGGAACTCAGGACCGTGCTCGAACGCATGGCCGCCGGACTTGCCAGCGCGCCGAAACTCCCGCGCATCAGTTGAAGGAAGACGGCACGTCCATGCCCAAGATATCCGGTCGCACCCTGTCCCGCCGCACCGCCATCGGCGCCCTGTCGATCGCCGCGCTGTCGCTGGTCGCCGCCGCGCCCGCCGCTCCGGCGCCGGCCTGGTCGTCGAAGATCAGCACCAGCGCGATCGGCGCCTATATCGTCGGAAACCCCGCCGCCAAGGTGCGTCTGGTCGAATATTTCAGCTATACGTGCAGCCATTGCGGCGAATTTGCGCGCGACGGCGACGTCCCGCTCAAGACCCAATATATCGACAAGGGACTGGTGGTCTTCGAATATCGCAACCTCGTCCGCGACCCGGTCGACCTGACCGCAGCGCTGCTGGCGCGCTGCGGCGGCGCCAAGACCTTCGCGGCCAACCACCACGCCATCTTCATGGCGCAACCGGTCTGGCTGGCGAAGGTGCAAAAGGCGCCGGAGGCCATGGTCAAGAGCTGGTATGTTGGCACCGAGAGCGAACGCGCGCGCAAGATCGCGGCCGACACCGGGCTCGGCGCGCTGATGGCGAAGCGCGGCTACACCCAGGCGCAGATGAACGCCTGTTTCGACAGCGAGGTCACGCGCGCCGAACTCGAAGGCATGACCAATATCGGGCTGGGTGCCGACCATGTGCGCGGCACACCGGCCTTTTTCATCAATGGACGCCATGTCGATGTGACCGTCTGGTCCGCGATCAAAACGCAACTCGACGCGGCGCTGAAGGCCTCGTAAAAGCCCGTTCACGCGAATTATCCGGAGACTATCCCCAATGACCAGATTGCCCCTTCGCCCGATCCTTCTCGCCTCGATCGGCGCCCTTGCGCTCGCCGGCTGCGGCAAGGGCACGACCGACCAGTCGAAAGAACAAGCGGTCGTCGCCAAGGTCGCGGCACCCGCGGGCAAGCAATGGTCGACAACTGTCACCAAGACCGCCGAGGGCGGCTATCTGATGGGCAACCCCGACGCGCCGATCAAGATCATCGAATATGCGTCGCTGACCTGCTCGCACTGCGCCGATTTCTCGAAGGAAAGCCACGAAGAGATCAAGCGCGACTTCATCGACAGCGGCCGGGTCAGCCTGGAAGTGCGCAACTTCATCCGCGATCCGCTCGACGCGATGGCCGCGGCGGTCGCGCATTGCAGCCCGGTCGATCGCTATTTCCCGCTACAGGAAAATGTCTTTGCCTCGCAAGCCGAACTGTTCGCCGGCGCGCAGGCCAATCCCAAGGGCGGCGAAGCCGCGATGGCGCTGCCCCCCGCGCAGCGCTTTCCCGCGCTCGCCAAGGCCTGGAAGCTCGAAGAGTTCTTCCAGTCGCGCGGCGTAACCGCCGACCAGATCAACGCCTGCCTGTCGAACGTCGACAATATCAGCAAGCTTGAGCAGATGACCAACAAGGGCATCGAACAGTTCAAGATCCAGGGCACGCCCACCTTCGTCATCAACGGCCAGGTCGCCGAGGGCATCACCACCTGGGGCCCGCTGCGTGACCGCCTGCGCACCATGGGCGCCCGCTAAAGGCAATAGTCCTCCCCGCCGCCCGCGACGGGGAGGCGGCACCCCTTGCGACTCGACCGCCCACGCGCCATGACGGTGTCAGGGGGATATGTGACAGCAAGGTTGCACCGGCTCCGATTCGCTGACCTGCACGAGGTGGCTTCGTGCAGATAAGACGCCTGCGCCTGACCGGTTTCAAAAGCTTCGTCGAGCCAACCGAATTGCGGATCGAACCCGGGCTGACCGGCGTCGTCGGTCCGAACGGCTGCGGCAAATCAAACCTGCTCGAAGCGATCCGCTGGGTGATGGGCGAATCGAGCCCCAAATCCATGCGCGGCGGCGGGATGGAGGATGTGATCTTCGCCGGCACATCGCAGCGCCCGCCGCGCGATTTTGCCGAGGTTGCCATCCATTGCGATACCGAAGGCAATGTCGTCGCGGGCCTGTCCGACGCGAGCGAAGGGCATGAACTCGAGATCATCCGCCGTATCGAACGCGGCGCGGGCAGCGCCTATCGCGCCAACGGACGCGACGTCCGCGCCAAGGATGTCGCGCTGATCTTTGCCGACGCCGCGACCGGCGCGCACAGCCCCGCCCTCGTCAGTCAGGGCAAGATCGCGAACGTCATTGCCGCCAAGCCGACCGATCGCCGCGCGATGCTGGAGGAAGCAGCGGGCATCGCCGGGCTGCACGTCCGCCGCAAGGATGCCGAACAAAAGCTGCGCGCGACCGAAACCAACCTCAATCGCCTGTCCGAAATCGTCGCCGACATGGAAGTGCGCGCAAATGCGCTGCGCCGTCAGGCGCGGGCGGCGGAAAAATATCGCAAGCTCAGCGACGATATCCGTATCGCCGAAGGCCGGCTGATCTACGCGCGCTGGCGCGATGCCGCCGCCGCCGCCGATCAGGCGCGCCGCGACGCTGATGCCGCCGAAGCCGCCGTGAAAGCCGCGCAGGCCGAACTCGAAACCGTTTCCGCCGCGCAGGTCGAAGTGGCGACGCGCGTCGGTAGCGCGCGCGCCGAGGCGCAGGCACAGCGCGATGCACTCGCCGAGGCGACCGCGACGCTCGTCCGCCTGCAGGGCGAGGAACGTGCCGCGCGGCAACGGCTCGACGATCTGGCGGCGCAGCAGGCGCGGCTCGCCGAGGACCGGGCGCGCGAGGGCGAATTGGCGCGCAACGCCCATGCCGCCCTGACCGCGCTCGACGCCGAAGTGAAGCGCCTGACGCAGGACATTGCCGCGCACGACGCGGGCAAGGCGGCGCTGGTCGAGGCGCACCAGGCGGCGCAGGCACGCCTCCGCGATGCCGAGGTCGCACTCGCGCAGGCACGAGCGAAGGCGGCGAGCGAAGCCGCCGACCGCCGCATCGCGGTGTCGGCGCGCGACACGGCCGAAGCCGCCGTCCGGCGTATCGCCGGCGACCGTCAGCGGGTCGAGGCCGAAATTGCCGCGCTGGGCGACAGCGCCGCCCTCGCCGCGACGCAGGCCGAAAGCGCCCGCAGCGCCGAACAGGCCGAAGCGGCGATAGCTGCCGCGGAAACCGCGCTGCACGAGGCCGAGGCCGACCGCGAAGCGATCGCGGCCGATCTGGGCGCAATCGATGCCGGTCTTGCCGAAGCGCGTGCGGCGCTCGCCGCGCTCGACGGCGAGGCGGCAACGCTCGAACGCGCGCTCGCCGCCGCCCGCACCGACGAAGACCGCATCCTCGACCGGCTGCGCGTGACGCCGGGCCACGAGGCGGCCCTCGCCGCCGCGCTCGGCGACGATCTCGACGCCGGGACCGACCGCGACTCCGCGCGCAGCTGGGGCGGCGCCGATACCGACAAGAACGACCCGGCGCTGCCGGCAGGCACGCAGCCGCTCGCAGCCTTTGTCCAGGCGCCCCCGGCGCTCGCGCGGCGGCTCGCGCAGATTGCAGTTGCCGATCGCGACACCGGCCAACCGCTCGCGGTCGGCCAACGGCTGGTCACCCTGGACGGCGTGATGCGCCGCTGGGATGGTTTCGTCACGCGCGGCGACGGCGCGACGGCGACCGAGCGGCTGCAACGGCAGAATCGCCTCGACGCGCTCGCCGCGCAGCGCCCGCAAGTTGAACTCGGGGTGCAGGAATTGCAGGATCGCCGCGATACTGCGGCAACGCAGCTTGCCGAGCGAACCGACGCCGCCGCCGCGGCGCGCAGGGCGCTCGCGAGCGCCGACGAGGCACGCCGCACCGCGCTGCGTGCCGCCGATCAGGCGCAGGCCGCGCTCGACCGTCACCGCGACGCCGCCGCGCTGTTCGACCGTCGGCTCGCCGAAATTGCGGCGGCCGGGAGCGACGCCGCTGCGGACCTTGCCGCAAAGGAGGCGGCGCTCGCCGCGCTCCCCGACGACAGCCTCGCGCGCGCGGCGCTTGAGGGTGAAGAAAGTGCAACCGATCGCGCGCGGGGCGACGCCAATGGCGCACGCGACGCGCTCGCTGATCATGAGCGCGCGCTCGCCGGGCTAAGCGAGCGACACGCGGTCGTCGGTGCCGAGATCAAGAGTTGGAAGGCGCGCGCGGGCGAAGCGGCAAGGCGTGTGACCGACATGGACAAGCGCGCCGAAGCGCTGACAACCGAAGCGGCGAAGCTTGCGGGCCTGCCCGAAAAGCTCGCCGCCGATAGCGAAGCCGCGGCGGCCCGGCAGACGGAGGTGCGCGGCAAGGTGGGCGCCGCCGAGGCGCAGGAGCGCGAAGCCGAAGCGGCGCTGCGCGAAGCCGAAGCGGCGCTGACGACGATCCGCGAGCGCGTCGCCGCGGCGCGCGAGACACGCGCCGGCGCGGTGGCACGCTCCGAAAATGCCGAGCTGCGCCGCATCGAGATGGGGCGCCTGTCGGGCGAGCGCTTCGAATGTCCGCCCCCCTTGCTACCGCAGAAGGTCGGGTTCGAGAGCGATGGCGTCGACGATGCAAGTGCCGAGTCGGCCGCGCACGACCGGCTGATCGGCGAACGCGAGCGGCTGGGGCCGGTCAACCTCGTCGCCGCCGGCGAGCTTGCCGAACTCGACGTCGAACGCGAACGAAGCGCCGCCGAGATCGAGGAGCTGCAACAAGCGGTCAACCGGCTGCGCGGCTCGATCGGCAACCTCAACCGCGAGGGTCGCGTTCGCCTGCTCGCCGCCTTCGCGACGGTGAACGAACATTTCCAGCGCCTGTTCACCACGCTGTTCAACGGCGGGCAGGCGCATCTCGAACTCGTCGATTCGGACGATCCGCTCGAGGCCGGGCTGGAGATCATGGCGCAGCCGCCGGGCAAGCGCCTCGGCACGCTGACCCTGCTCTCGGGCGGCGAACAGGCGCTGACCGCCGTCGCGTTGATCTTCGGCCTTTTCCTGACCAATCCGGCGCCGATCTGCGTCCTCGACGAAGTCGATGCGCCGCTCGATGACGCCAATATCGAACGCTTCTGCGACCTGCTCGACCGGATGACGCGCGAGACGAAGACCCGCTATCTGATCGTCACCCACAATGCGGTGACGATGGCGCGCATGCATCGCCTGTTCGGGGTGACGATGATCGAAAAGGGCGTCAGCCGCCTCGTCTCGGTCGACCTTGGCGGCGCCGAAGAACTGCTTGCGGCCGAATAGGCGCCCGCGTCAGGGCGCGCTGCCGACCACCAGCATCGCCGCGAAGACCAGCAACCCCGCAAAACGATTGCTGCGGAATTTGGCGAGCGCGTCGGCGCCATTGTCGAGGTCGAGCGTGACGACCTGCCCCGTCAGGTGCAGCGCGGCGGGGATCAAGGCAACAAGCACGAGGGCATCGGGACGAACATTCCAGAGCGCCCCCGCCCAGCCGCCAAGCGCTACGGCGTAGCAGAGCGCGACGCCGGCCTTCACATGCCGCCCCATCGCGCGCGCGCTCGATTTCACGCCGACGAGCGCGTCATCTTCGATATCCTGAAGCGCATAGATGGTATCATAGCCGATCACCCAGGCGATCGTTCCCGCATAGAGGAAGGGCAGCGCCAGCCCGCCTTGATCGTTCGCGCCGCCGCCGACCGCGATCCAGCCGACGAGCGCGCCCCAACTGAAGACAAGGCCGAGCCATGCCTGCGGCCACCAGGTGATCCGCTTCATGAAGGGATAGGCGGCGACCAGCACGAGACTCGCCACCGCGACGATCTGCGCCGGCAGGGGCAGGCGCAGCAGTACAACGAGCCCGATCATCGACAGCAGCAATGTCCACATCAGGGCGTTGCGCACCGACACTTCGCCGCTCGCGACCGGACGCGCCGCGGTGCGCGCCACCTTCGCGTCGAGATCGCGGTCGACAATGTCGTTATAGACGCAGCCCGCGCCGCGCATCACGATCGCGCCGAGCAGCATACACAGCAGCAGCGGCCAATGCGACCAGGCCCCGCCCGCCAGCGCCAGTCCCCATGCGCAGGGCCAGTAGAGCAGCCACCAGCCGATCGGCCGGTCGAAGCGCGCAAGCAGCGCATAGGGGCGCATGCCTGCGGGCAGGATCGCCAGAAAGCCCTGATGCTGGCTGTCGGGGGTATGCGTCGCTGTCATCGCCGCCCGCGCGATAGCAGGCGGCGCGGCGACAATAAATGGGGCATCGGCGTCCGGCCGTGCCCCGGTCGATCAGGTGCAGGTCATCTTGGTGGCCGCGGGGGACGGATTATAGACGCCGTCGCCGCCCGCCGGGCCCTGCAGGTCGCGGCCTTCGCGGATATTGAAAGCCGCGGTCGTGCGGATGACGCGCGGCCCGAGCCAGGCGGCAAAGGCAAGCGGCTGATATTGGTAAGTGACTTCGACGAACATCACGGCGGTCCCGGTCGATGCGGTGACTTCCGCGCCCGGTTTGCCCATCCCTTTGAATGCGGTGCCCGTCTTGCCGGTCCCTTGCAGACCATAGGCCGAATTCACCGGATAATTCCCATAGCAGCGTTGCCAGTGTATCCACTGGCCGCCGCTCGAGTTGCGCTCGAGGCTCGACAGGATGATGCGGCCGTGCGCCTTGAAGTCCAGCCCGCGCGACTGCTCCTCGACGCCTGCGAAGACCTCATTGATATCGACTTCGCGCACCCGCGGCAGCGACAGGTCGCTGCCATAGGCGATACGCGATGCGTTATCGGCGGCGCTCAGCGCCACCTGGCTGATGCGCGTGTTCGCCAGCGTCAGATTGGCGATCTCCAGCCCCCCGAAGCCAAGAAACACGAGCAGCGGCATCGTGAAGGCGGTTTCGATGAGCACGACGGCCTTGTCGTCGCGCGCGAAGCGCACAAGCCGGGCGGTGCGGCGCCGGGCGTGGGCAAGGATGCGGGTCAATTGCATATCACCCTACTTGTCACGGTGTTGACGTTATACGGCTGGTTGCGGAGCACGGTCGTCGCGTAGAGATAGGTTTCCGGCGGCTGGCCGAGCATGCGCCACACCGGCAAAATGCGTTCGAACTTCATCTTCGCGGTATAGAGCACGACATCCTCGGCGCCGCCGTTGCCGTTCGCACCCTGGTCGGCATCCCAATTATTGTTGCCGTTGCGATCTTCGAAACATTCACCCGAATCATAGCGGTTGTTGTTGTTGGCATCGGTGAAGGGCTCGGGCTTGCCGACGTCGTTGAAACTTTCATAGGATTTGCGGGTGAAAGTGACCGGGGCGCCGGGAAAGACATTCTGAACCTGATCGCGCACCGCCGCGTCGATCAGCGTCTGGCTCGACGCCGCCGTTTCGAGGGTCGAGGCCCGCGCCGCGTTGCTGACGGCACCTTGCAGCACCTGCTTGGCGTACATCTGCCACGTATAATCGAACAGGCCCATCAACAGCAGGATGAAGACCGGCGCGATCAGCGCGAATTCCAGGATCGCCGTGCCGCGCTGGTGGCGGCGAAGGCGGCGGAGGAGCGACGGTATCCGGATCATTGCGAGAGCCTCAGCTTCGAAATCTGGCGCGCGATCGCCTGGAAATTGTCGTTGAGCTGCGAAGCGTTGGAGGCTTCATAGGCCTTGCCCGGCGTCGCGCAGGTTGTGAGCTGGGTGTTGAGCGAGGTGCCGAAACCGACCACCCAGATGGTGATATTCTTCGCCTTCGCCTTTTCGCAAAGCTGAAGGAAGCGGTTGTTGTGCCGGTCGGTCAGATTGCTGTCGTTGGTTCCGCCGACACGCTGCATCGTCCATTCGTAGCCCTGGAAGCTCAAATTCCCCATATTCGCCGACATGTCGCCGTCAGTCATGAAAACGATATGGCGGCTGATCGGGCGCTTGTTCGGCGCTTCGGCATTTTCGTCGGCAAACATGCCGTCGGGCGACAAGAGGCGGATGCCCCAGACCATGCCCGAATCATGATAGGTGCCGCCGACGGGCTGCAAGGCGTTGATGTAGGTGTTGAAGCTGGAACGGTCGCTCGCCGTCATCGTCGTCAGCTTCATCGACGGCGCAGGGCAGACGCCCCAGCCGCTGCTCCAATATTTGGAGTAACGCTGCCAGCTGCCGCCCGACGTGCTGTCGCTCGACACGCTGCTGCTGTTGACATTGAGCGAACTCGTCGTTCCCGACGACGACGGATTCTTGGCGCGCGGGAAAGCGATTTCGGGAATCAGCACTTTCCACTTGGTCCCGTCGTCGCTCGTCGGTGCGCTGTCGACATCCATGTCGCGGGCGCCGGCCGGCGCAGTCTGCGTCGGACCGAAGGCGACGGTCTCGCGCTCCATGACGCATCCGCCCCAGGTAGCCGAATAGTTGGTCCCGCTGTCGCCCGTGTCGGTGACAATCGCCGAGCCCGCCTTCGCCTGCGTGACGTCGAAAACGCGATCTTCGTAGCGATATTTATTATCGAAGGTCTGGATCGGCTCTTCGGTCGTCGTCGTTGTCGAGGTGCGCGTATAGGTCGCAACGCGGCGCTGAAGGCGGCACTTGCTGCTCGACCAGGTATATTGGTAATTATAATAGGTATAAGTCTGCGAGTTGTTGTTGGTCGTGACGCGGTTGCCGTCGCTATCAAAGGTCTGCCCGGTCTGGTTGACGGTCGGCGACCCGCTCGGTGACGGCGTCGTGTCGGCCGGCGGCTCCAGATTGCCGCAGCTGCTGCTGTTCTGGCCGCTGACGGTGCTGACGTTGGACCAATTGCCGTAGGTGACGCTGCCCGTTGACGAGCCGTTTTCGACGGTCTGGCCATTACCGTAGGTGATCTTGAAGATCGGCGTGCGCGAAGGCAGCAGCACATTGTTCGACAGCCAGTCAGGATTCTTCGCATAGAGAATCGAGCCGACATTGGCGCTCGAGCTGTACGGCACGACGCCGAACCGCAGGCGGCCGTCACCGACATCGGCGGTGGTCAGCGTGTCGAAGAAGTTCATCGTCGCGGTCTTGAGCGCGCTGATGCGATTGACCGAGTCGCCCGAATTGGTCGTCGCCATCGAGCCGGTAACGTCGAGCACCATCATGATGTCGGCGTTCGAGATTTCCAGCTTCGCGGTGCAGTTGACCGCAAGGTCGAATTGCTTGGTCCCGAATATCTTCATGATATCGGTGGGCAGCGTAACCTTGGCTTCGCCGACGACGTTCGACGTCCCCTGCGCCTTCGATTTGAAATCGACGCCGCTGCTTGCATACATTCCCGACGGGAAGTTGAAGGCGAACATCTTGTTCGCTTCGCCTTCGGCGTTCGAATCATAATCGCCGCCCTGCATCGCGCGGCGGCCCGCGAGCACGCCCGCATCGCACGCCTGCTGCAGGCGAAGCTCGGCCATATAGGCACGGCCGATATCGACGCCCGACCCCACGAGCGCGACGATCGGAACGAGCGCGCCCGCCGTCAGCATCATCGTGTTGCCGCGCGTATCGCGGCAGAAGGTCGAGATGCCGGCCCGCAGGCGGCTGAAAACGGTCCCTCGCATGGTCTAAAACCCCTCTTGGCCCGGCCGCGCGACCCACCAGATGCGCGGCTGGTAGCCTTGCACCTAGGGGGAAACTGCTTACCAAATCGCTAATCGGGCTGACCGGGAATGGCGGTTTTTCGGGGATTATGGCCCGAAACGGAACAATCGGGCCCACGCAAAGCAAAAGATGCGCGAAGATTCCACCTCTGCTATCGCCCAGCCATGCCCGCGACACCTGCCTGGCCGCCCGCCAGCACGCCCCGACTCTTTACCGACACGCCGCTTGCCGCCGGCGCGATGGTGGCGCTCGACGGACCGGCGGCCCATTATCTGCTTAACGTCATGCGCGCGAAACCGGGCGATCCGCTGCTGCTGTTCGACAATCGCAGCGGCGAGTGGCTCGGCGCGGTCGCCGAAGCGTCGAAACGGGCGCTTTCGATCCGCATCGAACACCAGATGCGCCCGATCGAACGCGTGCCCGATCTTTGGCTCTGCTTCACGCCGGTGAAAAAGGCGCGGCTCGACTGGATCATCGAAAAGGCAACCGAACTCGGCGTCGCGCGGCTCCAGCCCGTCATCACCGAACGCACGATCGTCGAGCGCGTGAAGCAGGAGCGGCTCGCTGCACAGATTGTCGAGGCCTGCGAACAATGCGGCCGGACCGCGCTCCCCGACCTCGCCGATCCGGTCAAACTCCCCCAGCTGTTGAAAGACTGGCCGGTCGGTCGCGCGCTACTCTTCGCCGACGAAGCCGGCGGGGCTCCGCTCGCTGCGGTCGCCGCACCCGCCCCCGCGGCCATTCTGACCGGCCCAGAAGGCGGTTTCACCGACCGCGAACGCGCGATGCTGATCGACCATGATTCCGTGAAGCGTATCGCGCTGGGACCGCGCATTTTGCGGGCCGAAACGGCCGCGATTGCAGCAACGGCGCTATGGATGGCGCAGCATGGTGACTGGCGCGGCGATTAGAAGCTGTTTCATATTGAAACAAGAATGCTGCCAAACTGGCAGTTATTAACTCCAAATTAGGGATGTCGCGGGCAGAGGGTCGCCATGCAACGGCGGGACCAAAGCCGAGGACGCTGGCGTGGGGGCCAGCGGACGCTGCCAATCAGGGCATGGACCATGCTCCTGTGGCTGGCGATGGCGCTCGTCGTTGCACCCGCTGCCCGTGCGCAGACCACCGCGACATACAGTAACACGACCGGCGGCGCGATCAGCAACGGCACCCCCTGTTCATCGCCGCTCGTCCGCAATTTCACGGTATCGACCAGCTATATCGTCGGCGACGTCGATCTTGGCGTCCTCGCAACCCATACGTGGCGCGGCGACATCCGGATCACGCTGCAATCGCCGACGGGCACGCGGGTCCAGCTTGTCAACGGCGACATCAACAATATTTCGGGCGACAATTTCAACGTGCGGCTGAACGACGGCGGCGCGCAGACGGTCAACACCGACGGCAACACCGCAACCCATTCGACCAGTGCGCCGCCCTATCAAAACGACTTCAGCCCCAATTCGCCGCTCTCGGCGTTCAACGGCGAAAATGCGCAAGGTACATGGCGGCTCGAGATCTGCGATCAATATCCGCAGGCGGACAACGGCAATTTCGTCCGCGCCGACCTGTATCTGACCAGCCTGCCCGCCAACTATGCCGATCTGTCGCTGGCCAAGAGCGTCAGCAGTGCGGCTCCGGCGACGGGATCGAGCATCAGCTACACGCTGGCCGTCACCAATGCGAGCGGATCGCCGGCGACCGCGACCGGCGTCACCGTGCTCGACACGCTGCCGGCCGGCTTCAGCTTCACGAGCGCGACCGGATTCGGCAGCTATAACAGTACGACCGGCGTCTGGACGGTCGGCAGCGTCCCGCCGGGTGCGACCCGCACGCTGACGATCAGCGGCACGGTCAACGCGACATCGGGCGCGACGATCCTCAACAGCGCCGAAATCACCGCCTCCTCGGCACCCGACATCGATTCGACGCCGGGCAATGGCGCGACCGGCGAAGATGATTATGCCGCAGCCAGTTTCACCGTCTCGGGCAGCCGCGTCGCGGGCGTGCCGCCGGTGCTGATCTGCCCGGCCGGATCGACGCTGCACGATTGGGACAGCGTGAGCTGGTCCGCCGGCACGACGAGCGGCAGCTATGCGCTGACCGCCATCGGCACGATGAACGTCAACATCGCGATCAGCGGCGGCAGCTTTCTGAGCAACGCCACCTATGGCGGCCAGTCGCCGACACGGCAGAATGTCGTCACCGGCGGGCTGTCGCCTGCGCAATATTCGATCTTCGAGATCGTCGACTTCACAAGCCAGGCGGGCGTCGTCTCATCGACGATCAGTCTGCCGACCGCAGTGCCGGGCGCCCAATTCACGCTGTTCGACATCGATTATGCCTCGGGCCAGTTCGCCGACCGCGTGACCGTTACCGGCAGCTTCAACGGCACCATCGTCTATCCAACGCTGACCAACGGCGTCGCCAATTATGTCGTCGGCAACAGCGCCTATGGCGACGCCACCTCCGCCGACGGCAGCGCCAACGGCAATGTCGTCGTCACCTTTGCCGCGCCGGTCGACACCATCACCATCGAATATGGCAGCCACAGCCTTGCCCCGGCGAATCCGGGGCAGCAGGGCATGGCGATTCACGACATCAATTTCTGCCGTCCGGTCGCCAATCTGCTGATCGCGAAGACGAGCAGCATCGTCAGCGATCCGGTCAACGGCACGACCAATCCCAAGGCGATTCCCGGTGCCACCATGCGCTATTGCCTGCTGGTGACCAACGGCGGCAGCGCGACCGCGACGGCGATCTACGTCGCCGACCCGCTGCCCGCGACGACCAGCTTCGTTCCCGGTTCGCTGCGCAGCGGCACGAGCTGTGCCGGGGCGACAACCGGGGAAGACGACAATGCGACGGGGGCCGACGAAAGCGACCCGTTCGGCGCCGCGATCGCCGCGACAACGGTGTCGGCCTCGACCGCGACACTTGGCCCCGGCAGCGCCTTTGCAACGGTCTTCGACGTAACCGTCAACTGACCCCTTCCAAGATGCCGCGAGGCCGCTTACATGCGCTGCCATGAGCACGCGGCAGGTTTCAGATCAAAACGATCCCATCATCGAAAGCCGCGACCAGCTCGCGGCCCCCATGATCAAGGGCGAAAAGCCCAAGGAGCGGTGGCGGATCGGCACCGAGCACGAGAAATTCGTCTATCGCACCAGCGATCACCGGGCGCCGAGCTACGACGAACCCGGCGGCATCCGCGACCTTCTGATGGCGCTCACGCGCTTCGGCTGGGAGCCGGTGATCGAGGGCGGTCATGTGATCGCGCTCGCGGGCAGCGACGGCACGGTCAGCCTGGAACCCGCGGGCCAGCTCGAACTGTCGGGTGCGCCGCTCGAAAATCTGCACCAGACCTGCGCCGAAACCGGCCGCCACCTGAAGCAGGTCAAGGAAGTCGGCGCCGAACTCGGGCTCGGCTTCCTCGGCGTCGGCATGTGGCCCGACAAGACGCGCGCCGAGCTGCCGGTCATGCCCAAGGGCCGCTACAAGATCATGCTGAACCATATGCCGCGCGTCGGCAGCATGGGGCTCGACATGATGCTGCGCACCTGCACCATCCAGACCAACCTCGACTATGCGAGCGAGGCCGACATGGTGCAGAAGTTCCGGGTGAGCCTGGCGCTTCAGCCGCTCGCGACTGCGCTCTTTGCTTCCTCGCCCTTTACCGAGGGCCGCCCCAACGGCTTCATGTCGTACCGCAGCCATATCTGGACCGACACCGATCCGGCGCGCACGGGCATGCTGCCGTTCGTGTTCGAGGATGGCTTCGGTTATGACCGCTATGTCGACTACATGCTCGACGTTCCGATGTATTTCGTTTTCCGCGACGGCCAATATATCGACGCGGCGGGCCTCAGCTTTCGCGACTTCATGAAAGGCGAGCTGTCGGTCCTGCCGGGCGAGCTGCCGCGCCTCAGCGACTGGAACGACCATCTCTCGACCGCCTTCCCCGAAGTGCGTTTGAAGAGCTTCCTCGAAATGCGCGGCGCCGACGGCGGCCCGTGGAACCGGATTTGCGCGCTACCCGCGCTCTGGGTCGGGCTGCTCTACGATCAGGGCGCGCTCGACGCCGCCTGGGATCTGGTCAAGGGCTGGAGCATCGAAGAACAGCAGGCGCTGCGCGATGCGGTGCCCAGCGAGGGCCTCGACGCGCCCGCCCCCGGCGGCGGGACGCTCGGCGAACTCGCGCACCGCGTCCTCGATATCGCGGCCGCGGGCCTGGCGGCGCGGGGCGAGGTCAATTCGATGGGCGATAACGAGGTCGGCTTCCTCGAACCGCTGCGGCGTATCGCCAAGAGCGGCAAATCGCCCGCCCACGACCTGCTCGACCGGTACGAGGGCGCCTGGCATCACGACCTGTCGAAAATCTACGACGAGCAGAGTTTCTGAGCGCACTGCCGGGTCGGTGCGTCAGTCCTGCTGCGCGCCTTCGAACTGCTCGATGACCCAGTCTTCGGCCTGCGCGCCGCCGATCCATTCCTGCATATGCGGATGGCTGACGACCGCCTGGCAATAAGGCAGGGCAAAGCGCGGCAACGGGATCGAATAGGTGATGAAGCGCGTCACGACCGGCGCGAACATCATGTCGGCGGCCGACCAGTCGCCGAACAGATAATCACCCTCGCCCCCGAACCGCGCGCGCGCCTCGGCCCAGATCTGGAGGATGCGGACGACGTCGGCCTGCACCTCGGGCAACAGCTCCGCGGCGGGATAGATGCGGCGGATGTTCATGCTGTGGTGGCGGCGTAGCGCCGAGAAGCTGGCGTGCATTTCGGCCGCCATCGACCGCGCCATTGCGCGCGCCGCCATGTCGGCGGGCCAATAGCCTCGGGCGCCGCCCGTTTTTTCGTTGAGATAGTCGATGATCGCCAGACTGTCCCAGACGACGATATCGTTGCCGTCCCACAGGATCGGCACCTTGCCGCCCGACGGCGCGAATTCATCGCCCTCGCGGCGGCGATTCCAGTCCTCGTCATAGAGCGGAACGGTGACTTCCTCGAACGGCAGACCGCTGTGGCGGGTGGCGAGCCAGCCGCGCAGGCTCCAGCTCGAATAGGCCTTGTTCCCGATGAAGAGTTTCATGCGGTCTCCATATTCCCATCCCGCTTGCGGGAGGGGCTAGGGGTGGGCGCGAGCGGAGCGAGCTTCGGTCGCGAAATCACCCACCCCGCTGCGGCTAGCGAGCCAGCTCGCAAGTCTCGCTGCCCCTCCCGCTTGCGGGAGGGGAGACATTTCGTCAACTCTCCACCGCCTCCAGCACCGCGGTGCGCAGTTCGGCGATGCCCATGCCCTTTTCGCTGCTCGTCACGATCACCTCGGGGTGCGCGGCGGGATGCTTGCGGGCCTCCGCCTCGGTGGCGGCGTGGACCGCAGCGAGTTCGCTCGCTTTGATCTTGTCGGCCTTGGTCAGCACGACGCGGTAACTGACCGCGGCGGTGTCGAGCATTTCGAGCACCTCGCGGTCGACATCCTTGAAGCCGTGCCGGCTGTCGATCAGCACCAGCGTCCGCTTGAGCACCTGGCGCCCGCGCAGATAGTCGTTGACCAGAAAACGCCACTTCTTGACGACATCCTTGGGCGCCTTCGCAAAGCCATAGCCCGGCATGTCGACAAGGCGGAACACCAGCGGATTGCCGACGTCGAAATAGTTGAGCTCCTGCGTGCGCCCCGGCGTGACCGAGGTGCGAGCAAGCCCGTTGCGATTGGTCAACGCGTTGAGCAGCGACGATTTGCCGACGTTCGAGCGGCCGGCAAAGGCGATCTCCGGGACGCTCGGCGCGGGCAGATGCTGGAGTGCGGGCGCCGATTTCAGAAAGGCGATCGGACCCGCAAACAGCTTGCGGGCGCGTTCGCCGCGATCTTCGGCCGCCGGATCGATCTCGCTCACTTTACCGGCGCCGCCCGGAGCTGTGGGAATTTGCGATACATCCACTGCTGCTGCGCGATCGACAGGCAGTTGTTGGTGATCCAGTAAAGCAGCAGGCCCGCGGCGAAGGGCGCCATGATGAACATGAACATCCACGGCATGATCTTGAACACCTGTTGCTGCACCGGATCGGTCGCCTGCGGATTGAGGCGGAACTGCAGGAACATGGTGATGCCCAGGAGCAGCGCGAGCGGCCCGAGCGCGAGCAGCGACGGCGGCGTGAAGGGCAGCAGGCCGAAGAGGTTGAGGAAGTGCAGCGGATCGGGCGCCGACAGGTCGCGAATCCACAATGCAAAGGGCTGGTGCCGCATTTCGATCGTCAGCATCAGCACCTTGTAGAGCGCATAGAAGATCGGAATCTGGATGACGATCGGCAGACAGCCCGCGAGCGGATTGATCTTTTCGTCCTTGTAGAGCTTCATCAGCTCCTGCTGCATCTTCGGCTTGTCGTCCTTGTGGCGTTCCTGCAGCGCCTTCATCTTGGGCTGGACGAGGCGCATCTGCGCCATCGAATGGAACTGGCGCTGCGCGATCGGGAACATCAGGCCGCGAATGATGACGGTGAGCAGCATGATCGCGACGCCGAAATTGTCGATCTGGCGGAACAGCCAGTCGAGCAGCTTGAAGATCGGTACTTCGAAAAATTCGAACCAGCCCCAGTCGATCGCGTTCGACAGGCGCGTGATGCCCTGCTGGTCCTGATAATGCGACAGGATGCTGACTTCCTTCGCGCCGGCGAAGATACGGCTGGTCGTCGACACCTGCGTTCCCGGCGCAACCTGTTTGAAGTCGCGCGCGAACAGCGTCTGATAATTGTCCGCCGCCGGCGCGGTGATCGACGCGGTGACGCGCTCACCCTTCGCCGGGATCACCGCGGCGAGCCAATATTTGTCGGTGAAGCCGAGCCACGCCGCCGAATTATATTTGAAGGCGCCGCCTTCATCGAGATTCTTGTAATCGACGTCGAACACCGACTTGCCGTCCAGATAGCCGGTCGGGCCAACGTGGATCGTCCAGCTGTCCTTTTCGTGCGGGTCGGTCGGCTTGCCGAGGCGGTCGATCAGCGCGAAGCTGCTTGCCGCGACCGGCGCGCTGCCCGTGTTGGCGATCGTCTGCTTGGCGGTGATCAGATACTTGTCGTCGATGCTATATTCGACGCGGAAGGTCTGGCCGGTCGTATTCGACCAGCTGAGCGTCACCGGGGTCGCCGGGGTCAGCTTCGTGCCGCTGGCGGTCCACAGCGTGGTCGGCCCCGGAACCTCGATCCCCTGCGCCGACCAGCCGACGCTTGCGAAATAGGCGGCCTTGCTGTTGCCCGGCGCGAACAGGCGCACCGGCGGCGCGTTCTTTTCGATCGTCTGGCGATATTTGGTCAACGTGATGTCGTCGATGCGCGCGCCGACAAGGTTGATCGATCCCGCGAGCGACGGGGTTTCGATCGGCACCCGATTGCCGGTGGCAAGCGCCGCCTCGACCGGCAGAATCGTCGTCTTGGCGACCGGTGCCGCGACCGCGGGCGTGCCGGATGGGGGCGCACTGGCGGGCTGGCCTTGTGGCGCCGCGGGAGTCGCACCGGGCGCGCCGGCGACGGTCTTGGTCACGTCGGGCTTTGCCGGGGTGGGAAAGAATTTCTCCGAAACGAAATTCCAGCCGAGCAGGATCGCCACCGACAGTAAAATTGCCGCGATCAGGTTACGCTTGTCGTCCACGCTCTTCGGTCTCTCTTCTGGTCAATGTGGGGAAATGCCGCACTTAAGGTACGGGGTCGTAGCCGTGGCCGCCCCAAGGATGGCAGCGCAATAGCCGCTTTGTCGCCAGCCAGCCACCCTTGATCGCACCATGGCGTTTCAGCGCGATGATCGCATATTCGCTGCACGACGGCGCATAGCGGCACGTCGGCGGCAGGATGCGCGACGGGCCCAATTGCCAGGCACGGGCGATCAGGATGAGCAAGCGGGCAATCATGGAAAATGCCCGGAAAACTGCGCAACTTCACACGCGATTGCACCAATTGCGGCGCCATGACCCGGGTCGGGAAGGGGCACGGAGCGCATATCCGCAGAAAACTGCGCAACTTCATTCGCGATTCGCGGTTTGCGGCGTGAAACGGATGGGGTCATGTCTGGACGCTATGCCATCGGAACAATGTAGGACAGCCGGTCATTTCGCCAGCTTCTTCGCGGCGCGCGCGAGCGCCGAATCGAGATGCTCACCCAGTTCGGCAAAGGCGATGTCGTTGCCGCCCGGCCGCCCGATCATCACATGGTCGGCGCCGGCGATTCCCCGCGCGGGGATCACCGCCCGGGCGAGAGCGCGGAAACGGCGCTTCATCCGGTTGCGGGTGACGGCGTTGCCCACCTTCTTGCTGACGGTAAAGCCGATGCCCGGCGCATCGTCGCCGTCGCCGCGCGGACGCACGAGCAGGACAAAGCCGGGCATGGGAAAGCGAAGGCCGCGGTTGGCGGCCAGAAATTCGCTGCGTTTGGAAAGCGATCGCACCAGCCCCAGCTCCTTTTGGGCTGGCGGCAAAGCGTCGGCGATTAGGCCGACAGCTTCTTGCGGCCGCGCGCGCGGCGGGCGGCGAGAACCTTGCGGCCGCCGACGGTCGCCTTGCGGGCGCGGAAGCCGTGACGGCGCTTGCGCACGAGGCGGCTCGGTTGATAGGTGCGCTTCATCGCGGTATCCCCAAATTCTCTTCAATCGGTGCAACGAAAAAGGGCCGCCAAGCGAGGGCGGCCGCTGATCGAGGCGCGGATAAGCGAGAGTCGGGCGAAAGTCAATCGCCCTCGACGCCCGATCGCGATCAATCCGCATCGAGCGCCTCGAGCGCGGCGCGGGCGCGGCGGCGCGCGGCGCTGACCCGGCGCATGACGCGGTCGGTCCAGGCACCATAGCGCGGATGGCGGCGCTTGAAGCGGACATAGCGGCGTTTCGCCCAGGCGCTGTTCTGCAGGACCAGCATCAGGCCGACCGGAAACAGGATGATGAAGCCGGGGCCGGGCAGCGGGCCGATCAGCACCGCGACGATCATCAGCAGCCCGCCGAGGCAGAACAGCGCGCTGCGCACGTGCGCGTTCGATCGCAATCGCTGGTATAAGCCGCGCTTTGCCATGCCGGGCGATGTGGGGAGCGTCGAGGCGTGTTGCAAGGGTAAGGCAGCTCGGCGCGCCGACTCCTTTTTCGTCATCCCGCATCAAGTCCGGCATGACGATGATGGATATGGCAAAATACGGCCGCAACCGGCCCTTCCCAATGGAGCGACGGCGATACTCAGTTCAGCGGGACGAAGCGCGCCATATCGTCGCGGGTCAGGTAGCGCACCTGATCGAAGGGGGTGGCGTTGGTCAGCGCATAGAAGGCGCGGGCATGGGCATCGTCCATGCCCATTTCGCGGTAGAGGCCGATATATTCGGCATGGACGGGATCGCTGGCGGGATAGTCCTTTGCCTCGCGCCCATATTCGTCGGCCCAGCTGTGGACGCCGAATTCGGCATCGGGAGCGGCGCGGCGGGTGGAACCGGCGAGCCAGAGCTCGACCGCACCCGACCGCACCGAACCGCCGCTCGGGACGACGGTTTCCAGACCCGCCCGGCGAATCGCGCGGGCGAGAATCAGATTGGCCTCTTCATCGAGGCTGCCGGGGCAGTCGATCATCTCGAGCCGCCTCACGCCCGGAAAGGCCGCGAGCATCGCGGCGAACTGGCGCGGCGTCGCACCATCGACATCGCCGCTCATCCGCGCCGTCGTGCCGTCGACGACCGCAAAGGGACCAAAGCGCGCCTGCGCCGGGCCGCGCGTCGCCAGCCCGGCGCCGGGGGCATAGCGCCGCGTCGCGCCCAGATCGGCCGCACCCGCAACCGCGGCATCGTCGAGCAGGGCGGCGGTGTCGTCGCCGGCCGCGACCGCGTCGGCTTCGTCGGCGTCCGCATCCCCGGCATCGGGCGCGTCATCATCGACCCATGTCACGGTAGTCGTCACCGTGGTCGTGATTGTCACGAGCTGCTGCGCCCGCGCCTGCGCCGGCGCGAAGGCGAGCAGCGCCGCGAACAACGCGACGAGCAGCGTCCGGAGAAGCGCGGCGGGGGCGACAGGCGAAACCATCGACCCGCCTTCGCGCGCGCGCGGTTCCCAAATGGCAAAGCACCACCGTCAGCGCGGCGTTAACCGCATATCGGGATGCCCCCAGTCAGTTCGGAACGCGGAGGCTCAGTCGCGGTCGGGGGCGCCGAGCGGGAAATAGCTGCGATAGGGACGCGCATCCTCGACGCAGCGCGCCACCGACGGCCGCGCGAGCAGGCGGGCGCGGTAGGCGCGCACTTTGGCGTGGCGCGGATCGATCGGATGCACCCAGTCGGCATAGAAGAGCGCCGGGGCCGCGGCACAATCGGCCAGCGTGAAACCATAGGGCGTCGCCCAGCCATCATCGCCGAGCCGCAACTCGAGCCAGCCATAGACTTGTTCGAGCTGATCGCGGGCGCGGGCGACGCGGGCCAGATCGGGCGTTTCGGTGATGAAGGGCAGATATTCGGCCACCGCGGCCTGAAAGCGCGCCTGGAAATGATTGTCGAATATCCGGTCGAGGAAGCGCACCTCCAGCGCCGCCTGCGGATCGGCAGGAATCAGCCGCGGGCCGGCGTCCGAGCGCTGATCGAGATATTCGGCGATGATGCTCGCCTCGAACAGCAGGCGCCCGTCATCGACGATCAGCGGAAATTGCCCGACCGGCCAATGCGCCCGCAGTTCGTCATAATGGGTGAAGGGCGGCTCGGTCTCAATCGCGCGGAATTCGTGCGCGACCTCCTTTTCGTAAAAGGCGATCTGCGCCTTCCACGTATAGGAGGAAAAGGGGTGGCCATAGAGGATCATCGGTCATTCTCCTGCCGCATCGACAGCCACGCAAGCGGCAGGCCGATGAAAGCGATATGCGGAAATAATGCGATCGCGCCCTTGGCGAGATCGGCAGGCGGAAAGGGTGCGCCGAAACGCAGCGGCAGCACGATCGCGTTCATCACCAGATAGAGGATGACGCCGTAAAGCGTGCCGCTGAGCCACCACGGCCTGCGCAGCGCGGGGATTCGCGCCGCCGCGGCGAACCAGACGCAGACCATCGCCGCCATGATCGCATAATGGGTGACGAGCCCCGCGAGCGCCCCCGCCGCGCCCCAATCGGCAGCGCCGTCGCCAAAGGGGCCCTTGGCGACGCCGCGCAGCATCCGCCCGGGATCGCTGCCCGCCAGCACGCTCCACGCCGCAGCATAGAGGATGTCGAGCGTGCCGCAGAGCGCCCAGGCGAAGAGGAAGGGGCTACGCCGCGCCAACAGTGTCACCCCGCACCGCGGCCTCGATCGCGGCGATGTCGATCTTTTTCATCGTCATCATCGCATCGAAGGCGCGCTTCGCCACGCCCTTGTCGCTGCTCGTCGTCGCTTCGATCAGGATCCGCGGGGTGATCTGCCAGTTGAGGCCCCATTTATCCTTGCACCATCCGCACGCGCTTTCGGCACCGCCATTGCCGACGATGGCGTTCCAATAGCGGTCGGTTTCTTCCTGCGTTTCGGTCGACACCTGAAAGGAAAAAGCCTCGCTGTGCGGAAAGATCGGGCCGCCATTCAGCCCGACGCACGGGATGCCGAGAAGGGTGAACTCGACGGTCAGCGCATCGCCTTCCTTCCCGCCGGGAAAATCGCCGGGGGCGCGGTGGACGGGTCCGACCGCGCTGTCGGGAAAGGTCGCGGCGTAAAATTTCGCCGCTTCCTCGGCATCCTTGTCGTACCAGAGGCACAGCGTCACGGGGGGCTTGCTCATCATCCTTCTCCCTTCAGCGGATGGCCGATCGACCAGAGGTGGCCGAACGGGTCCTTCACCTGGGCGTAGCGATCGCCCCAGAACATGTTTTCGGGTGCCATCACCGACGTCGCGCCCGCCGCGATCGCGCGGTCGTACCAGCGGTCGGCATCGTCGACCTGCAGGTGCAGCGTCACGCCCGACGGCGCGGCCATCGCTTGGCCCGAATATTCGGGGAAATCGTCGTGCATCATCAGCGACGATCCGTTGATATGCAGATGCGCATGCATCAGCCGCACGCCGTCCTCGGCCGGCATCCGCACCTGTTCGACGGCGCCGAACGCCTGTTTGTAAAATTCGATCGCCTCGCTTGCCCGCTTGTCGGCGATCGCGATATGCGGGGTCAGTCCGCCGGTCGGCCCTTGATTCTCCATCGTCTCTCTCCCTTCTTTCGGTTCAGCGGCGCGGGCCGACGAGGCCGAAGGCGGCGCCCTGCGGGTCGAGCCCGGTTGCGGAAAATTCGCCCCCGGGGATTTCATGCGGGCCGCTGAGCAGTTGCCCGCCCTCGGCGGCAACGGCGGCCAGCGCGCGGTCGATGTCGTCGACGCCGATATAATAGGTCCAGGCGGACACCGGCATCTGCGGCATCCGCGGCATGACCGCGCCGATGCCGATGTCGCCGAGTTGCAGGAAGCGGTAGCTGCCCATCGCGCCCATATCCATCGCGCCCTCCTGCCCCCAGCCGAAGTGGCGGCGGTAGAAGGCGATCGCGGCATCGGGGTCGTCGGTCGACAGCTCGTTCCAGCGGACATGCTGCGCCTCGGTCACCGAAAAGACGTCGCTCGTCATGCCCTCCATGCCCGGCGGCGGCACGGGGTTCATGACATAGAAGGGCGCGCCCTGCGGATCGCTGACCATCGCGATGCGGCCGACCGGAAGATCGGTAGCAGGCATATGGATCGCGCCGCCGTCGGCGACGATCGCGGCGACCGCCGCATCGACGTCGGGCGTGTAGAGATAGCCGAGCCAGCCGGGCCGCGCGCCGCCCGCGAGCATATCGGCATTGAGCGCCAGCATGCCGCCGGCATTGCCGCCGTCGCTGCGCCCGATCATGCGGTAATCGACCCCGCCGGGCGCTGCGGGATCGGCGGCGCCCGCGATCGTCCAGCCGACGACGGCGCCATAGAAGCGCGCCGCGCCGTCGGGATCGCCGGTCATCAGTTCGTACCAGATGAAGCTGCCCTTGGGGTTCGTCATCATCATTCTCCGTTTCGCATCTGGGGAAGAAAAGGCGCTGAGGTCAGGCGTCGAGGATCGGCGCGAAGCCGCCGTAGATCATGCGCTTGCCGTCGAAGCACTGGTCGGCCGGGTCGTGCCGCATACGGTCGTCGGCCATGATCTTGTCCCAACCCGCGACGCGCGTTTCCTTGTCGGGCCATTCGATCCAGCTGAACACGATATTTTCGTCCGCTTCGGCGTGGGCCGCGCGGCGATAGTCGGTGACCTTGCCGTCCGGCACATCGTTGCCCCAGCATTCGAGGACGCGCGTCGCGCCATGGTCGAGAAAGACGACCGCGGCCTTTTCGGCGAGCGCGCGATAGGCGTCGCGATTGGCGGTCGGAACCGCGACCACAAAGCCGTCGGTATACCCCATCGGGCCGCCCAGCCCTTCCTCGACGATCGAGGCGAAGCCCGCAACGATCATCCGCTGGCCGTCGAAGGGCATTGCCGCGCCCATCGCCTGCATACGCGGATCGCTCATCATCTTTTCGGTCGCGGCGTCGCGCGCCGCGCGATCGGGATATTCGAACCAGGAAAAGACGATCTCCTCGCCTTCCTTTGCCTGCACTGCGGTCCGGAAGTCATTGACCTTGCCGACGGGGACGTCATCGCCCCAGCATTCGACATGGCGGCGAACGCCGAATTCCTTGAACAGCGCCACCGCATCGGCGGCATGCTCGCGATAGGCGTCCTTCGCATTGGCAGGCACCGCCAGCACAAAGCCTTCGACATAGGTCATCGTCTCTCTCCATTTTTCTTTCCAGGGGTATCAGGTCATGCGGCGCTCGGCTCCTCGGTGAAGGCGGCGAGCTGTGCAGCGAGCGCACGGCCGAAGGCGGGGCGGTCGAGGCAGCGCGCGAGATAGGTTTCGAGCCGCGGATGTTCGGCAACGACGCCCGCCTCTATGCCTTCGCGCAGCACCGTTGCCATCGCGATATCGGCAACGCTGAAGTCGCCCGCGAGATACGGCCGGTCGCCCAGCGCCTCCGCAAGCTTGCCGAGCCGGGTACGAAGGAATTCAAGCAGGCCGGGACGGCGCAGCCGCGCCCATTCCTCGCCCGCGGCGAAAATCTCTATGTTCGACAGTTCGAACATCAGCGGTTCGACGCTGTTGTAGGCGGCGAAGAGCCAGCTCGTCACCGTGGCGCGCCCTTGCGGGTCGCGCGGCAGCAGCGCGGCGTCCTGTTCGGCGAGATGGAGCAGGATCGCGCCGCTTTCGAACAGGCGGACATTGCCGTCGCGCAGCACCGGCACCTGCCCCCACGGCTGGTCGCGATAATGATCGGCCGGCCGGTTGACCGCGCTGATCAGCCGCTCGGCATAATCGACGCCCATTTCCTCGCACGCCCAGCGCGGACGCAGGTCGCGGACGAAGCCCTGCGCGAAATCGGGAACCCAGTCGAAAGCGGTGATTTCGATCGCCGCATCGGATTTGACGCCCATGGCCCTACTCCCTTTTGCCCTTGATGAACGCGACGATCGACATGGCGTGGCCATGGCCGAGGTCGAAATCCTGCTTCAGCCAATCGACCACCGCGCCCGCCTTCACCCCGGCGGCAAGCCCGCCCGCGTCGGCGAGGCCGCGCTCGACGGCGAGCGCGCGCAGCGCCTCGGCCGACTTGCCGGTCTTGGCCTCGACATTGTCGAGATAGGCCTGGAAACTCATTGCGAGACCTCGGGCACCGCCGCCTCGCCGTTCGCGACGGCGGGGTCCATCCAGAAGGGACCCCAGACATGGCCGTCGGGGTCGAGGAGGTCGCGGCCGTACATGAAGCCATGATCCTGCACCGGGTTGATGTCGGCGGTGCCGCCGTGCGCCGCGGCGGCGGCGATCATCGCGTCGACCGCCGCGCGGTCGTCCATCGCGAGCGCGAGCGACACCTCGCTGGCGCTGGTCGGCGGGATCGGGCGATCGGTGAAGCTCTGCCACTTGTCGTGCGTCAGCAGCATCACGAAGATGCTGTCGGACCAGACCATCGCCGCCGCAGTTTCGTCGGTGAAGCGCGGTTCGTTGGTGAAGCCGAGCGCTTCATAGAAGGCCATGGATTTCGCGAGGTCGCGAACCGGCAGGTTGACGAAGATCATCTTGGACATGGGTGGCACTCCTCTTCCTGGGGGGGATTTTTCGTCAGGTCCGCCCGAACAGCATGCGGACATAACGCGTCAGATGCGCGACACTTTCCCGGGCAATCGCCGGGTCGTTGGTGGTTTTGGCCAGAACGAAGCCGCCCTGCAGCACCGACTGGATATGCCGCGCGAGATCGAGCGCGCTCATCCCCGCAGGCGCGCCATAGGCCTGCATCGCGGCTTCGATGTCGGGGGCGAGAGCCTCGCAATAGGCGGCGATGCTCGCCTCGCACGCCAACCGGATCGGCTCGCTGGTCGCATAGGCATCCTGCACCATCGTCCCGACGAAGCAGGTGAAGCCGTCGACCGGGCCGTGCAGCAGCGAGAAACGGAAATCGATATGGCCGAGCAGCCGGTCGAGCGGGTCCTCCAGCTTCGTGTGCGGCAGCATGTCGAACATTGGCCGCGCGCGTTCGGTCCAGGCCTCGGCCGCGGCGACCGCCAGCGCTTCCTTCGATTCGAAATGATGGAAAAAGGCGCCCTTGGTCACGCCCGCGGCGACGCAGATCTGGTCGACCGTGGTCGCGGCATAGCCCTGACGCCGCACCTCCTGATGCGCGGCGGCGATCAGCTTGTCGCGCGCACTGCCGCGCGGTGCGCGAGGGGTCGGAGCCGGGTCGGACGATGAGTGAGTCGCGGTCATGAATGCTTACATACCAACTGGTCGGTATGTTGTAAAGCGGTACGGGGACGCATCCAGGATGGCGCCGAAAGGACTCGACCTTTCCGGCACTTGGCTTATGACGGAACGCAGAACAAAGCAGGCACAATCTGCGCCACTATGGGGGCAAAATGGTCGCGATCGTTTCTACCGTCGCCTATCTCGGGCTCGAAGCGCGGGGCGTCGAGGTGCAGTGCCAGATCGCACCGGGCGTGCCCGCCTTCGCGGTCGTCGGCCTGCCCGACAAGGCGGTCGCCGAGAGCCGCGAACGCGTGCGCGCCGCGCTGTCGGCGATCGGCCTCGCGCTGCCGCCCAAGCGGATCACCGTCAATCTGTCGCCCGCCGATCTGCCCAAGGAAGGGTCGCATTATGACCTGCCGATCGCGCTGGCGCTGCTCGGCGCGATGGGCGTCGTCGATGCCGAGACGCTGGGCGCCTATGTCGTCGTCGGCGAGCTGGGACTCGACGGACGGGTCGCCGCCTCCCCTGGCGTGCTGCTCGCCGCGCTGCACGCGGGCAGCGTCGAGCGCGGGCTGGTCTGCCCCGCGGCGCAAGGCCCCGAAGCGGCATGGGCGGGCAATGTCGAGGTGCTGGCGGCGACCGACCTGCTCGCGCTGCTCAACCATTTTCGCGGCACCGCGACGCTTTCCCCGCCCGTTCCCGGCGAAGTCGAGCCGCCGCGGCGCACCGCCGACCTGGCGCAGGTCAAGGGGCAGGAAACCGCCAAGCGCGCACTCGAAATCGCGGCCGCCGGCGGGCACAATCTGCTGATGAGCGGACCGCCGGGTGCCGGCAAATCACTGATGGCGGCGTGCCTGCCCGGCATCCTGCCCGACCTGACCCCCGCCGAAGCGCTCGAAGTGTCGATGATCGCCTCGGTCGCGGGCGGGCTCGAAAGCGGGCGGCTGGTGCGCGCGCGGCCCTTCCGCGCGCCGCATCATTCGGCGTCGATGCCCGCGCTGGTCGGCGGCGGGCTGCGCGTGCGCCCGGGCGAAGTCAGCCTGGCGCATCTGGGGGTGCTGTTTCTCGACGAACTGCCCGAATTCCAGCGCGGCGTGCTCGACAGCCTGCGCCAGCCGCTCGAAACCGGCGAGGTCAGCGTTGCGCGCGCCAATGCCCATGTCACCTTTCCGGCGCGCGTGCAGCTTGTCGCGGCGATGAACCCGTGCCGCTGCGGCCATCTCGGCGACCCGGCGCTTGCCTGCAGCCGCGCCCCGCGCTGCGCCGCCGATTATCAGGCCAAGCTGTCGGGACCGCTGCTCGACCGGATCGACCTGCATGTCGAGGTCGAGGCGGTCAGCGCCGCCGACCTGACGTTGCCGCCGCCCGCCGAGGGCAGCGCCGAAGTCGCGGCGCGCGTCGCCGCGGCGCGCGCGGTCCAGACCACCCGCTATGCCGCACACAAGGTGCGCACCAATGCCGAGATCGACGGCGAGTTGCTGGAAGCGGTCGCGACCCCCGACGAACCGGGGCGGCAATTGCTGGCGCAGGCGGCCGAGGCGATGCGGCTGTCGGCGCGCGGCTATACCCGCATGCTGCGCGTCGCGCGGACGATCGCCGATCTTGCCGGCGCCGATTCGATCGGCCGCGTCCATATTGCCGAAGCGCTGAGCTACCGTCGGCAGGCGCCGCGGAATTAGGGTCAGGCGAAAGCGCCGACGCTTTCGATGAACTTGATGACCGAGATCGGTTTCGAGACATAGGCCTCGGCGCCCGCGGCGCGAATCTGTTCCTCGTCGCCCTTCCCGGCATAGGCGGTGACGGCCATGATCGGCACTGCGCGCAGCGTCAGGTCGGCCTTCATCTGGCCGATCAATTCGAGCCCGCTGACGTGCGGCAGCTGGATGTCCATGATAATGAGGTCGGGCGCGATTTCGCGCGCCTTGGCGAGCGCATCGCGTCCGTCGCGCACCGGATGCGCGCTATAGCCATGGGCGTTGAGCAGGTCGCAGAACAGGCGCAGGTTCAGCTCGTTATCCTCGACGACCAGAACGGTCTTTCCCATGATGTTGAAGCTTTCCCCGCTTGCGTCCGCGGCCGGTTTAGGCGAATCGGCGGCGCGACACAATTGCTTCGCAGGGAAGGATTTTCGGCGTGAATGACGGCGACGCGGCGCTGGCGCTGCACGCGCTCGGCTGGATTCTGGCCGACGAGCCGCGGGCCGAACGGCTGCTCGGCATGACCGGCCTGTCACCCGAAGGTCTGCGCGCCTCGCTCGGCGATCGCGCGACGCTGGCGGCGATCCTCGGCTTTCTTGCCGCGCACGAACCCGACCTTGTCGCCTGCGCCGAAGCACTCGATATAGACGCCGAAGCCTTGGCCGCTGCCGCGCGCCGCCTCGAAGGACTGGAAGGACCGACGCCATGACCCGCCCGCTCGTCATCACCGATTGCGACGAGGTGCTGATGCACATGGTCGTCCCCTTTGCGCAGTGGGTCGACGAGGAACATGGCGTGATCTTTCGGATGGAGGACACGAGTTTCGCCGGCGCGCTGAAGCGCAAGGAATGCGGCACGCCGCTGGAAGCGGCCGAGGTCTGGCCGCTGCTCGACGGCTTTTTCCGCACCGAAATGCCGCGCCAATATCCGATTCCCGGCGCGCTTTCCGCGATGGCCGAAATCGCCCGCCATGCCGACATCGTCGTGCTGACCAATGTCGGCCCTGACCATCAGGCGGCGCGCATGGCGCAGCTTGCGGCCCTTGGCTTCGACGCACCGGTGATCGGCAGCCGCGGCGGCAAGGGCGAGCCGGTGCGCGCGCTGATCGAGGAGCGCCGGCCGCCGGTCGCGGTGTTCATCGACGACCTTGCGAACCATCATCATTCGGTCGCGATCGAGGCGCCCGACGTGTGGCGCCTGCACATGGTCGGCGAGCCCGCGATCGCGGACAAGATACCCGCCGCGCGCCATGCCCATGCCCGCATAGACGACTGGGCAGCGGCGCAGGACTGGATTTTGGCGCGGCTTGCCGAAAAGGCTCCGGCCCCGGCGCCGCAGGCCGTATAATCCCCCCAATCGAGACAGAAGGAATCACCATGGATATTGCCGCCAAGCTCGCCGACCTCGGCCTCGAGCTTCCCAAACCCGCCGCGCCGGTTGCCGCCTATGTCCCGGTCGTCGAGGCGGGCGGGCTGCTGCATATCAGCGGCCAGCTTCCCTTCCGCGACGGGCAGGTCGTGACCGGACGGCTGGGCGCCGACACCGACGAGGCAAGCGGCTATGACGCCGCGCGGCGCTGTGCGCTGATGCTCGTCGCCCAGATCGGCAAGGCGCTGGACGGCGACTGGTCGCGGATCGAAAAGATCGTCAAGCTGGGCGTGTTCGTGAACAGCGATCCCGCCTTCACGCAGCAGCCCAAGGTCGCGAACGGCGCTTCCGAGCTGATGGAATCGCTGTTCGGCGAAGCGGGTCGCCACGCGCGCAGCGCGGTCGGCGTGTCGGTGCTGCCGCTCGGCGCGGCGGTCGAAGTCGACGCGATCGTCGCGGTGAAGCCCGCGTAAGCCCATCGTGGCCGAGGCAGACCCGCCCGCCCGCACCCTGTCGCTCGGCACCGGCGTCGCCGCGGTCGAGGCGGCGGCGTGGGACGCGCTGGCGGGCGGCGGCAATCCCTTCGTGGGTCATGCCTTTCTGGCGCTGCTCGAAGAATCGGGGAGCGTCGGGCCGGGAACCGGATGGCAGCCCGCGCCCTTGCTGGTCGAGGATGGCGCGGGCCAGCTCGTCGCCGCGGCGCCCGCCTATCTGAAGACGCACAGTCAGGGCGAATATGTCTTCGACCATATATGGGCCGACGCATGGGAGCGCGCCGGCGGCGCCTATTATCCCAAGCTTCAGATCGCGGTGCCCTTCACCCCGGTGCCCGGACCGCGGCTGCTCGCGGCCGAGGCCGACGATGCGACGCTGCTGCTGCGCGCGGCCGAGGCGGTGGTCCGGCAGAACGACCTGTCGTCGGCGCATGCGACCTTTGTTGCGCCCGAACAGATGCCGCTGTTCGAGGCGGCGGGCTGGCTGCTCCGCCGCGACATCCAGTTCCATTTCGCCAATCGCGGCTATCGCGATTTCGACGATTTCCTCGCCACGCTGACCTCGGCAAAGCGCAAGCAGCTTCGCAAGGAACGCGCGCGCGCGGTCCAGGGTCTGCGAATCGAGGATGTCAGCGGCGACGCGATCGGCGCCGAGCATTGGGACGCGATGTGGGCCTTTTATCAAGACACCGGCGCGCGCAAATGGGGGCATCCCTATCTGACCCGCGCGGCGTTCGACATGATCGGTGCGCGCATGGCCGACAAGGTGCTGCTGAGCATCGCGTGGCAGGACGGACGGCCGGTGGCGGGCGCGATGCACCTGATCGGCGCCGACACGCTTTATGGCCGCTATTGGGGATGCCTGATCGACATTCCCTATCTGCATTTCGAGCTATGCTATTACCGCGCCATCGACCTTGCGATCGCGCGCGGTCTCGCGCGGGTCGAGGCCGGCGCACAGGGCGGGCATAAACTCGCCCGCGGCTATGCCCCCGTTGCGACCTGGTCGGCGCATTTCATCGCCGATCCGGGCTTCCGCCGCGCGGTCGCGGACTTTCTGGAACGCGAACGGGCGGCCGAGGAATCCGAAATGCAATGGCTGGAAGGACAGATGCCGTTCCGACGGAGCGGCTGAGGAATCAGGCGGCGTAGCGACGGGCGGCCGGGCGGCGGGCGGTTTCGTCGAGCCATGCGCGCGCCTGGCGCTGCGCCTCGGCGATCTCGTCGCGGCTCATTTCGGCCGAGACGTCGGCGCGGCACTGCTGGCCTTCGATATTGCCGCCGAGCGCCGAAAGATTGAACCATTTATGCGCCTGGATCAGATCGACATCGACACCGCCGGTGCCGGTCGAGAAGGCCACGCCAAGGTCGAAATAGGCATTGGCATCGCCGCGCGCCGCATCGAGCAGCCGGCTTTCGATCAGATACTGGGCAGACTTCAGACTGTTAGCCATGATAACCCCCTGCCGTCTCCACCCCACATGGAGACTTCGGGGTCAAACCTTGCGGCTTATGGTCAACAAAGCGTTAACGGCGCGGTGATTTTTTTGGGGATAAGCGGCGCAGACGACAGAAATCCGCCAATTTTTCGCTTGATCAATCGACCGCATAATTGTCGATCAGGCGCGTTTTCCCCATCCGCGCCGCCGCCAGAAGACGTGCCGGCGCGCGGAATGTCGTCAATCTTTCGAGGCTTTCGGCGTCGGCGAGCGCGACATAATCGACGCTGTCGAACCCGCCCGCGATGATTGCCGCCTCGGCATCGGCGAGCGTTTCGGCGACATCGGCGCCGCCCGCGATTGCCGCCACCGCGGCCTTGAGCGCGTCCGGAAAAGCCGCCGCGGCGGCGCGCTGTTCGGGCGACAGATAGGCGTTGCGCGACGACAGCGCGAGCCCGTCGCCATCGCGTGCGATCGGCGCGCCCAATATATCGAGCGCGAAATCGAGGTCGCGCGCCATGCGGCGGATGATCGCCAGCTGCTGCCAATCCTTTTCGCCAAAGATGGCGACGTCGGGGCGCACCTGGTTGAACAATTTGGCGACGACGGTTGCGACGCCGTCGAAATGCCCCGGCCGCGCCGCGCCGCAATAGTCGGCGCCGAGTTCGGCCACCTCGATATGCGTGGCATGGCCGCCCGGATACATGGTCGCGACATCGGGCGCCCAGAGCAGCGCCACGCCTTCCTCGACCAGCAGCGCGGCGTCGCGCGCCTCGTCGCGCGGATAGGCTGCATAATCCTCGTTCGGGCCGAACTGGGTCGGGTTGACGAAGATCGACACCACGACATGGTCGGCAACGCGGCGGCCCATGCGGACGAGCGACAGATGCCCGGCGTGCAGCGCGCCCATCGTCGGCACCAGCGCGACGCTCTTGCCGCCTTGCTTCAGCGCCGCGACCGCGCGGTGGAGCGTGGCGATGTCACGGATGATTTGCACGCTTGCCCTGCCTCCGATATTGGCGGCGCCAATACGCCCTTCATGCGGCCGCCATGCCGCGCCAACAGGAAAATCGCAACGGTCATGACGAAAGCCCCCCCGCACCGGATCATCTTCGCCAATGAAAAGGGCGGCACGGGCAAATCGACCTGCGCGGTGCATTTCGCGGTCGCGCTGGCGAGCCAGGGCTGGCGCGTCGCGGGGATCGACCTCGACCCGCGCCAGCGCACCTTTCACCGCTATCTCGAAAACCGCACCAACACCGCCAAGCGCCGCGGGATCGACCTGCCGATGCCACAGTTCGAGGTGTTCGAAGGCTCGACCGTCGAGGAACTCGACGAACAGGTTGCGCGGCTGGCCGACGGGGTCGATTATTTCGTCGCCGACACGCCCGGCCGCGACGATGTGTTCGCCCGCCACCTTGCCACCACCGCCGATACGCTCGTCACCCCGATCAACGACAGCTTCATCGATTTCGACCTCATCGGTCAGGTCGACCCCGAGAGTTTTCAGGTCACCCGCCCCAGCTTCTATTCCGAACTGATCTGGGACACGCGCAAGGCGCGGGCGAAAAGCGACGGGCGGACGATCGACTGGATCATCCTGCGCAACCGTCTGCAGCATGTCGACGCGCACAATATGCGCCGCGTTGGCGAAGCGCTGAACCAATTGTCGCGGCGCGTCGGCTTTCGCGTCATTCCGGGGCTGGGCGAGCGCGTGATCTATCGCGAGTTGTTCCCGGCCGGCCTCACCCTGCTCGACAAGGCGCATCTCGGCGGCATGGGGATCGGCCATGTCGTGGCGCGGCAGGAACTGCGCGAGGCGATGGCGGGGCTCAACCTGCCGCAGCGCGAACGGCTCCACCCCGACGGCGACCTGTTCGCCGTCGCCTGACCCCTCCATCCTCCCGAGAGGCATCCATGACCCATCAATTCCACCCGACGATGCTGCGCGAATATGATATTCGCGGGGTGGTCGGCGACACGCTGTCCGATGCGGACGCCCATGCCATCGGGCGCAGCTTCGCGACGCTGATCGCACGTGCCGGCGGCAAGCGGGTCGCGGTCGGTTACGACGGGAGGCTGTCGTCGCCGATGCTCGCCGATGCACTAATCGCCGGGATCAACGCCGCGGGCATCGACGCGCTCAATGTCGGGCTGGGGCCGACGCCGATGCTCTATTATGCCGCATCAACCGAAGATGTGGACGGCGGCATACAGATAACCGGCAGCCACAACCCCCCCGACTATAATGGCTTCAAGATGGTGTTTCAGGGGCGCCCCTTCTTCGGCGCCGATATCCAGCGGATCGGCGAAATGGCCGCCGCGGGCGACTGGGAAGCCGTCAGCCCGGGAGGCGAAGGCACGGCGCAGAGCATCGACATCGTCGATGCCTATGTCGACCGGCTGGTCGAAGGTTTCGCGGGCGGCGCCTTCAGCATCGGCTGGGATGCGGGCAACGGTGCCGCGGGCACGGTGATCGAAAAGCTCACCGCGCGCCTGCCCGGCGAACATCATCTCCTCTACACCGATATCGACGGCCATTTTCCGAACCACCATCCCGATCCCACCGAGGAAAAGAACCTTGCCGACCTGAAGGCGCTCGTCGCGGCGAAGAAACTCGACTTCGGCGTCGCATTCGACGGAGATGGCGACCGCATCGGCGCGATCGACGGCGAAGGCCGGGTGATCTGGGGCGACCAGCTGCTGCAGATCTATGCCGCCGCAGTGCTGAAGGAACGGCCGGGGGCGACGGTGATCGCCGATGTGAAGGCCAGTCAGGCGCTGTTCGACCGGGTCGCCGAACTCGGCGGCAAGCCGCTGATGTGGAAGACCGGACACAGCCTGATCAAGGCAAAGATGAAGGAAACCGGCAGCCCGCTGGCCGGCGAGATGAGCGGGCATATCTTCTTCGCCGACCATTATTACGGCTATGACGACGCGCCCTACGCGGCGGTCCGGCTGATCGAGGCGGCGACGAAGCTCGGCAAGAGCGTCACCCAATTGCGCGGCGAAATGCCCGCGATGGTCAACACCCCCGAACTGCGCTTCCAGGTCGACGAGGTGCGCAAATTCGCCATTGTGGACGAGGTTCTGGCGCGGCTGACCGCGGCGGGTGCAACGGTCGACCGCACCGACGGTGCGCGCGTGCTGACCGACGACGGCTGGTGGCTGCTGCGCGCATCGAACACGCAGGACGTTCTCGTCGCCCGCGCCGAGGCGAAGGACGAAGCGGCGCTCGCGCGGCTGATGGCGGCGATCGACGATCAGCTTGCGGCGTCGGGAGTCGTGCGCGGGCCGCAGGCGGCGCATTGATTATGACGCGCGTCCCCGCGAAGGCGGGGACCCATCTCCGGCCAGTGCCAGTTTGAGCCGGTCGGAGATGGGCACCCGTCTTCGCGGGTGCACACGGCCTTTTGATCGCCCCGATAGCCTCTCCATTTATCCCTGCAAAAATCTTGCCAGATTGACCTCCGCCGCGTCGCTGGGGTAACGCGCGCATGGGGGCAGCGACAGGAACCCAGAACGGAACCGAAGATCCTATGACCGACCAATCCACCGCCGGCACGCTTTCCGACACCGATCACGGCGTCGCCGAGCATACCGCGCACGTCCAGCAGGACGCGGCGGCGGGCAACGGGCTGGCGGTCATTTCGATCGCCAAAAGCTATGACAAGCGCACCGTCCTGTCGGACGTGTCGCTGTCGGTCGCCAAGGGCGAGGTCGTCGGCCTGCTCGGTCCCAATGGCGCGGGCAAGACGACCTGCTTCTATTCGATCATGGGGCTGGTCAAACCCGACGCCGGACGCATCATGCTCGACGGCGCCGACATCACCGCGCTGCCCATGTATCGCCGCGCGATCCTGGGCCTTGGCTATCTGCCGCAGGAAACCTCGATCTTTCGCGGCATGACGGTCGAACAGAATATCGCCGCGGTGCTCGAACTCGCCGAACCCGACAAGATCGCGCGCCAGCAGCGGCTCGACGAGCTGCTCGACGAATTCGGCCTGACCCGGCTGCGCAGCGCGGCGGCGATGGCGCTGTCGGGCGGCGAGCGGCGACGCGCCGAAATCGCGCGCGCGCTCGCGGCGAACCCGTCGATCATGCTGCTCGACGAACCCTTCGCCGGCATCGACCCCATTTCGATCAGCGATATCCGCGACCTTGTCGCCGACCTCAAGACACGCGGCATCGGCGTGCTGATCACCGACCATAATGTGCGCGAGACGCTGGACCTCGTCGACCGCGCCTGCATCATCTACGACGGCAAGGTGCTGCTTGCCGGATCGCCCGCCGAGCTGGTGGCCGACCCAGAGGTCCGCCGCCTGTATCTTGGCGAGGGCTTTTCGCTTTGATCGCACCGCTCCATCGAAAATGGTTCGTGTTCCCCCGCGAAGGCGGGGGTCCATCTCCGGACGGCGTTATGCCGAACCGGCAGAAGATGGGTCCCCGCCTTCGCGGGGACACACGGATTTTCTGATGCAGTAGTTACCGATGGCGTTGGGTCCGCGCCTCGATTTACGCCAGTCGCAATCGCTGGTGATGACGCCGCAGCTGCAGCAGGCGATCAAGCTGCTCGCGCTGTCGAACCTCGAACTCGAAGCCTATCTGGCTGAGGCGCTCGAAGGCAATCCGCTGCTCGATGCGACGCCGGGCGACCGCGAACCCGGCGATGACGAGGGGGGCGACGAAGCGCCGCCGTCCGACGGCCCGCCCGCCGACACCGACCTGGCGCTGTCGTCCGAAGCGGGCACCGCCGACGATCTCGACGTCGATTTTGCCGAGGAACGGTTCCACCACGACAGCGCGAGCGATTCGGTGGGGCTGTCGGGCGACGGCGAGGGCATCGATTTCGACAGCTTCGCGGGCGACGACGGCACGCTTTACGACCATCTGCTCGCCCAGGTCGGCGAGCGATTCTCGGGCATCGAGGCGATGGTCGCCGAACAGATCGTCGCGCTGATCGACGAGGCGGGCTATCTGCGCGCCGATCTCGCCGAGCTGGCGCAGCGGCTCGGCGTGCCGCTCGCGCTGGTCGAGGCCGTGCTCGCGGGCGTCCAGAGCTTCGACCCTTCAGGCGTCGGCGGCCGCGACCTCGCCGAATGTATCGCGATCCAGGCGCGCGAGGCCGACCGCTACGATCCTGCCATGGCGACGATGATCGCGCATCTCGACCTCGTCGCGAAGGGCGCTTTCCCGCAGCTCAAGCGTATCTGCGGCGTCGATGACGAGGATCTGGCCGACATGATCCGCGAACTGCGCGGCTATGACCCCAAGCCCGGCCTGCGCTTCGGCGGCACCGCGACGCAGGCGGTGGTGCCCGACCTCTATGTCCGCCAGACCGCGAAGGGCTGGGCGGTAGAGGTAAACAGCGGCACGCTTCCGCGGTTGCTCGTCAATCGCCGCTATTACACCGAACTGGCAAAGGATGCCGCGGCCAAGAGCAAGGCGTGGCTGTCCGAACAGCTCGCGGGCGCCAACTGGCTGGTGCGCGCGCTCGACCAGCGCCAGCGCACGATCGTCAAGGTCGCGAGCGAGATTGTGAAGCAGCAAGAGGGCTTTTTCCTCCACGGCGTCGCGCATATGCGCCCGCTGACGCTGCGGCAGGTGGCCGAGGCGATCGGGATGCACGAATCGACCGTCAGCCGCGTCACCAGCAACAAATATCTGTCGTGCGCGCGCGGCCTGTTCGAGCTCAAATATTTCTTCTCGTCGGGAATTTCGGCGACAGAGGGCGACGGCGCGGTGTCGGCCGAAGCGGTAAAGAGCCGGATCAAGGCGATGATCGAGGCCGAAGATCCCAAGGCGATCCTCTCCGACGAGACGATCGCACAGAAACTCTCGGCCGAAGGCCACGACATCGCGCGGCGCACCGTGGTCAAATATCGCGAGGCAATGGGCTATGGCTCGTCGGTGCAAAGGCGACGGCAGAAGGCGCTGGCGGGATAAAACTGTCGTCACCCCGGACCCTTCGACAAGCTCAGGACAGACTTGATCCGGGGTCCACGACTTCGGCGCGGCAATGGATTCCGGATCAAGTCCGGAATGACGAAATAAGGGTGGGACCCGGTTGACTTTTCACCCGCTTCCCCATAGTTGCGCCGCTTCGCGTAACAACGCCAAGATTTACGGAACAAACCAATGAAGATTCGCAACAGCCTGAAGTCGCTGAAGGACCGCCACCGGGATAACCGCGTTATCCGTCGTCGTGGCCGCACCTATGTGATCAACAAGACCAACCGCCGCTTCAAGGCGCGCCAGGGCTAAACGCCTTGCCGGGACCGCGTGTCCCCGCGCATTTGCGAGTAAGCGTAACGCCGTCGGATGCTTCCGGCGGCGCTTTCGCGTGTCCGGAGGCCCTATGATTCGCCAGAGCGTCATTTTCGATGTCGGCCGTGTCCTGTTCGACTGGGACCTGCGCTATCTGTTCGCCAAGCTGATCGACGATGCGGGCGAGCTCGAATGGTTCGTGACCAACGTCGTCACGCCGCAGTGGCATTTCCAGCACGACGCGGGCCGGCCGCTCGCCGACATGCTGCCCGAACTGAAGGCCGAATATCCCGCGCATGCGCCCCTGATCGACGCCTATGCTACGCGCTTCAACGAGACGATTCCGGGGCCGATGCCCGGCAGCCTGGAACTGGTCGAGCGGCTCGACGACGCGGGGGTGCCGCTGTTTGCGATCACCAATTTCGGGCATGAATTCTGGGGAGGCTTCCGCCCGACCCAGCCGGTGTTCGATCGCTTTCGCGATATTATCGTGTCAGGCACAGAGAAGCTGATGAAGCCCGATCCCGCGATCTATCGCCTCGCCATCGAACGATTCGGCATCGATCCCGCTGGCGCCCTCTTCATCGACGACGTGGCGCACAATATCGCGGGCGCCGAATCGGTGGGGATTGCAGGGCACCAGTTCGTCGATGCGGCAACGCTGGAGCGCGAGCTGGTCGCGCGGGGCTATTTTTCGGCCGCCTGATGGGTTTTGCTGCTCTCGCGCGCGTAGATATCAAGATCCAGATACAAGCCGCGATCTGCGATTTCGGCCAACGTCTTGGAACATATCCGCAAACCTTCGTTTCCCTCTTCAAGGAAGAGGCCGCAGAAGAGGCGTCCAGCAAAGCGTGCAGCCAGTTCCTGCCAAATGGCTGTATCGCGCGTCAGCGGTGCGAAAATGGCCTCTACCTGGCCCGGCAAGTCACCGGGAATCGATCTCGGGACCTGCAGCCTCCAGGATCCGGTGCGAGCGATCCGCTCACTGCCGCGGGGCGTCCTCCACGTGGCACCCTTCGCAACGCCGAAGGTTGGCGTTGCTCCAAGCCGGTTGGAAATGTCGGCCGGATCGAGATCGTCGCCAAAGAAGCCTAGCGAGACCGCCGTTTCATGAAGCTCGACCATCTTCCCCTACTTCTCCACCCCCAACTGCGTCAGCACGAAGGCATATTCCTCGGCATCTTCGTGGAGCGCGCCCCAGCGGCCCGATTTGCCGCCGTGGCCCGCGCCCATGTTGGTGCGCAGCAGCAGCGTCGCGTTATTGGTGCGCGTCGCGCGCAACTTGGCGACCCATTTGGCGGGTTCCCAATAGGTCACGCGCGGGTCGTTGAGCCCCGCCGACACCAGCATCGGCGGATAGGCCTTTGCGGTGACATTATCGTAGGGGCTGTAGCTCAGCATATAGTCGAAAGCGGCCTTGTCGGTGATCGGGTTGCCCCATTCGGGCCATTCGCCGGGGGTCAGCGGCAGCGTTTCGTCGACCATCGTGTTGATGACGTCGACGAAGGGCACGCCCGCAAGCACCGCGCCCCACAGTTCGGGCGCCTCGTTATAGATCACGCCCATCACCTGTCCGCCCGCCGAGCGGCCCTCGACCGAAATCTTGCCGGCGCTGGTGTAGTTTTTCGCGATCAGGCCTTTGGCGACGTCGATGAAATCGTTGAACGTGTTTTTACGCTCGGTCGTCTTGCCTGCGAGATACCAGCCGCGGCCCAGATCGTCGCCGCCGCGGACATGCGCGATCGCATAGATCATGCCGCGATCGACGAGGCTGAGCCGCGTCGTCGAAAAGCCCGGCGGGACGCGATAGCCGTAAGACCCATAGGCATAGAGATGCATCGGCGCGCTGCCGTCGAGCTTGGTGCCCTTTTTGTAGACGAGCGAGGCGGGGATCATCGTCTTGCCGTCGCGGCTCGGAAGATTAACCCGTTCGGTTACATATTGCGTTGCATCATAACCCGAAGGGATTTCCTGCACCTTCAGCGTTTCGAGTGTTCCGCTTGCCAGATCATAATCATAGACCGTGTCCGGGGTGACCATCGATTCATAATCGAGCCGCAGCTTGTCCTGATGATATTCGGGATTGTCACCGAGGCCCGCCACATAGGTCGCCTCGGGAAATTTGATCCGGCCGGGGGTCAGCGGCGCGTCATAGCGGCGGATATCGACCTGATCGAGCCCGTCCTCGCGCGCTTCGATGACGAAATAGTCGCGGAATATCGACAGGCCGGTGATGTAACTATGGTCCGATCCGGGGATCAGCGTGGTCCACTTGCCCGGATCCTTCACGCTCGCGGTGGCGATGCGGAAGTTGGGATGCTCGTCATTGGTGTGGATATAGAGCGTGCCGTCGCGCTCATCGACGCTGTACTCGCGGCCCTTCTGGCGCGCCGACACCAGTTGCATCGGCGCCTCCGGATTGTCGGCGGGGAGAAGATAGACTTCGCTCGTCTCGTTATCGCCCGTCGCGATCACGATATAATTGTCGGCGGCGGTCTTGCCGATCCCGACCCCGAAGCCGATGTCAGCTTCCTTGTAGAGCAGCTTGTCGTCGGCAACATTCGTCCCGAGCTTGTGCAGCCGGACATTGTCGGTGCGCCAATTCTCGTTCGCGAGGCCATAGAGGATCGCGTCGTTCCCTGACGTCCAGACGAGCGAGGACAGCGTTCCGGGGATAACGTCGGGCAGTTGTTCGCCCGTTTCCAGATTGCGCACGCGCGCCTCGAAGCGTTCGGAGCCATTGTCGTCGAACGAATAGGCCATCAGCCTGCCGTCGGGGCTGATCGACAGTTCGGCGAGGCGGAAATATTCCTTGCCCTCCGCCATCGCGACCTCGTCGAGGATCAGCTGGGTCTCGCCCGCGCCGGACGCGGGCTTGCGGTACCATTTCTTATATTCGGCGCCCTCTTCATATTCGACCCAATAGAGCCAGTCGCCGTCCTTCTGGGGCACCGACGAATCGGCTTCCTTGATCCGCCCCTTCATCTCCTGGAACAACGTCTCGACCAGCTGGGCGTGCGGTTTCATCGCGGCATCGAAATAGGCGTTTTCCGCCTTCACATAGTCGAGGATGTCGGCGTCATCGATCACCGGATAGCTCTGGTCGCGGAGCCAGAAATAGGGATCGGACAGCGTCTTTCCGTGCAGCGTGATTTCGTGCGGCCGTTTGTCGGCGACCGGAGCGGCGGGGCTGGTGGTCAATATCGTCTCTTTCTCTTCGGCGAATGCGCTGCCGGGCGCGACAAGCGGGGTGGTAATTGCGGCCAGAAACATCCAAATAGCGCGCATCAAGAAAACCCCCGCAGCATCGCCCCGATCGGGCAGGAATTGGCTGCGATGTAGGAACAAGGAACAGCGCATGTCCACCCCCGACCATGCAGACCGCCTCGCCCGCCTGCGCGCCGAACTCGCGCGCCGCGGCCTCGACGGCTTTGTCGTGCCGATCAGCGACGAGCATATGAGCGAATATGTCGGCGCCTATGCGCAGCGCATGGCGTGGCTGACCGGCTTCGGCGGATCGGCCGGAACGGCCGCGGTGCTTCCCGCTAAGGCGGCGGTGTTCGTCGACGGCCGCTATACGGTGCAGGTGCGCGACCAGGTCGATGGATCGCTTTACGACTATGTCGGGGTGCCGCAGTCGAGCGTCGCCGAATGGCTGGGCGCCAATGTCAGCGCCGGGCAGAAGATCGGCTATGATCCGTGGCTGCACGGCATCGACTGGGCGCGCGGCCTGGCGGCGGCGCTGACCGCGAAGGACGCCAGCCTGATTGCGGTCGACACCAACCCGATCGACGCGGTGTGGGACGACCAGCCCGCGCCGAGCGCCGCGCCGATCGCGGTCTATGATACCGAGCAGGCGGGGCAGTCGGCGGCCGACAAGCGCGGCGTGATCGCCGACTGGCTGAAGGCGCAGGGGCTCGACACCACGGTGATGACCGCGCTCGATTCGATCGCCTGGACCTTCAACATCCGCGGTGAAGACGTCAGCCACACGCCCGTCGGGCTTGCCTTTGCTCTGCTCCATGACGACGCCACCGCCGACCTGTTCGTTGCGCCCGAAAAGATCACCGACGCAGTGCGCGCGCATCTCGGCAACAGCGTGCGCATCCACGACCGCACCGCCTTCGAGCCTGCGCTCGCGGCGCTGGCGGGCAAGCGTGTCGCGGTCGATCCCGACCGCGCGGTCGCGGCGATCTTTACCGCGCTCGAAGGTGCGGGCGCAAAGATCGCGCGCCACCGCGACCCGGCGGTGCTGCCCAAGGCGATCAAGAACAGCGCCGAGCTTGCCGGCACCCGCGCCGCGCACGTCCGCGATGGCGTTGCGGTCGCGCGCTTCCTTAAATGGATGGAAGAGGTCGCGCCGCAGGGCGGGCTCGACGAACTCGGCGCGGCGGCGAAATTGCGCGCCTTTCGCGACGAAAGCGGCGTTCTGAAGGATTTGTCCTTCGATACCATCTCGGCCGCCGGTCCTAACGGCGCACTGCCGCATTACAAGGTCGATGAAACGACCAATCGCGCGATCGAGACGGGCACGCTCTATCTCGTCGATTCGGGCGGGCAATATGCCGACGGCACGACCGACATCACGCGCACCATCGCGATCGGCGAACCCAGCGCCGAAATGCGTCGCCGCTTCACGCAGGTGCTGAAGGGGCATATCGCGCTTGCCACCGCGCGCTTTCCCAAGGGGACGCGCGGCAGCCAGCTCGACATTCTGGCGCGGCAATATCTGTGGGCCGACGGGGTCGATTATGCGCATGGCACCGGCCACGGCGTCGGCGCCTATCTGGCGGTTCACGAAGGGCCGCAGCGCATCGCCAAGCCGGCAGGCGGGCAGGCAGGAACCGAAGAGCCGCTACACGCGGGCATGATCCTGTCGAACGAGCCCGGCTATTACAAGGCCGGCCATTTCGGCATCCGCATCGAGAATCTGGTGGTGGTCGAACCCGTCCGCATCGAGGGGGCCGAGGAGGATATGCTGGGCTTTGAAACGATCACCTTCGCGCCGATCGCGCGCAACCTGATCGTCGGGGCGATGCTGTCGCCCGCCGAAGCCGACTGGCTCGACGCCTATCATGCCGAGGTGGTGGAGAAGCTGTCGCCCGGGATGGTCGCGGCCGACCGCGAATGGCTGGCCGCCGCCTGCGCGCCGATCGATCGCGGCGTCGCCGCGCTCGCGGCCTGAGGGGCGCGGCATGGATCAGGGAAACTGGGACGTCCCGCGCGACGATTTTCGCGTCCAGCAGGATGTGCGCGTCCGCTTCAACGAGATCGACGGCCAGAATATCGTCTTCAGCGGCAATTATCTGATCTACGCCGACATCGGCGTGACCGAATATTTTCGCGCGCTGGGCGAGGGACAACCGGGCCCCTATTTTCACCAATATGGTACAGATATCCGCGAAGTGCATAGCGAAATCGACTATCACGCGCCGGCCCGGCTCGACGAGTTGATCACCATCGCGGCGCGCGTCAACCACTTCGGGCGGACGAGTTTTACGCTGCATTGTGCGATATTCCGCGCCGCCGAACGGCTGACCGATATCGAGATCAGCTACGCGCATCTCGACCTCGACACGGGCAAGCCGACCGCGCTTCCGGGCAGCTTTATCGCCGAAGTCCGGCGATTCGAAACCCGCTTGCCCATTCAGGATTAAGGTAGGCGATTCGCCCCGAACGGCGCCGATTCGCGTTTCTCCACCAAAAAGGTCGAAAAAAAGGGCCGCCCGAGGGCGACCCTTGAAAGTTTTTGGGAGAGGATGCCTAAAAGGCAAGTGTGATATTGCACTGCACAATTGATTGTGCAACTGCGAAATAAGCATCCGGTATTGCAAAAATTGCAATCATTGGCATCGATAGCATGCAAAGCATGCAATCCCACTCCCGCACGCACCCCCCTCGCAAATGGGCGCGACATCGCCTAGATTGGCGCCATGTCTATGCTCAAAAATTGGGATGTCGGCGGCGGCCTGTCGGATTTCTGGGCCTATATCCGCGAACCGCGCCCGCACCGCTGGACGGTGTGGGGCCTCGCGATCGTGCTGCCGCTGCTGATCTTCTACGGCTTTTCCAAATATCTTGTGCCCTATGAAAGGCCCAAGCCGCAGATCATCTATTTCGAAAACTGGAAGGCCGACCGCAGCGAAGCGGAGATACGCGCCGACTGGGTGGCGCGCGCCAAGGAAACGACGCGCGCCAACGCCAAGCGCCGCGCCGAATTCCAGCGGCTCGCGGACATGATGGGGGTCGAGTATGACGCCAGCGAAGCCGAGAAGGTGACGCGCGAGACGCTGGGCAAGGAAGCCGACGCCATCGAAAAGAAACCCGAGCCGCCGAAGCGCTCAACGCTCGCCGAGCGGGCAGCGCGCGGCGCGGCGGCGGCGCCCGCGACTCAGCCCTGACCCCGGTGCGCGCCGACGCCGACTGGATGGCCGCGGCGATCGCGCTGTCGCAGCGCGGGCGCCCCGAGGCCGCCCCCAACCCCAATGTCGGCTGCCTGATCGTCAAGGACGGCCGCGTCGTCGCGCGCGGCTGGACGCAGGCGGGGGGCCGGCCGCATGCCGAAGCGATGGCACTGGCGGCGGCGGGCGACGCCGCGCACGGCGCAACCGCCTATGTCTGTCTGGAGCCCTGCGCCCATGCGAGCGCCCGCGGCCCTTGCTGCGCCGATCTGCTGATCGCCGCGGGCGTTGCGCGCGTCGTGGTCGCCGCGCAGGATCCCGATCCGCGCACCGACGGTCAGGGCATTGCCCGCCTGCGCGCGGCGGGAATCGCGGTCGATACCGGCCTGCTTTCCGGCGAAGCGCAGGCGGCGATGGCCCCCTGGTGGTCGCGCGCGACGCGCGGGCGGCCGTTCGTCACGCTGAAACTCGCGACCTCGCTCGACGGCTGCATCGCGATGGCCGACGGGTCGAGCCGCTGGATCACCGGCGCCGCCGCCCGCGCGCACGCGCATCTCGAACGCGCGCGGCATGGCGCGATCCTGGTCGGGCGCGGTACCTTCGCGGATGACGCGCCGACACTCGACGTCCGCCTGCCCGGACTTGCGTCGCGAAGCCCGCAGCGCCTGCTCCTGACGCACGGCGATGCCCCCGACGGCTGGACCGCGCTCGCGGCGCCGGACGCTGTGGATGCGCTGCCGATCGATTCGCTGCTCGTCGAGGGCGGCGCCGGGGCGGCGGCCGCCTTTCTTGCCGCCGACCGCGTCGACCGGCTGCTTCTCTATCGCGCGCCGATCCTGATCGGCGCCGGCCGCCGCGCGCTTGGCGACATCGGCCTCGGCGATCTGGCGGGCGCGCACGGGCGCTGGCGCCCGGCCGACAGCCGGATGCTTGGCAGCGACCGGATCGACGTCTACGAGCGCATCAGGAAGGAATGACCGCTCCCATGTTTACCGGCATCATCACCGACATCGGCACCATCCGCAGCCGCGAGGATCGCGGCGACACGCGCCTCGTCATCGGCACCGGCTATGACGTCGACACGATCGACCTGGGCGCCTCGATTGCCTGTTCGGGCGCGTGCCTGACAGTCGTCGATAAGGGCGTCGATGACGGCAGCAATGGTCCCGGCGGCTGGTTCGCGATCGACGCGAGCGGCGAAACGCTGGCGCGCACCGCACCGGGCATGTGGGACGCAGGGCGCCGCCTGAACCTGGAGCGCGCGCTGCGCGTCGGCGACGAACTGGGCGGACATATCGTGACGGGACATGTCGATGCGGTCGGCCGGATCGTCGCGGTCGATCCCGTCGGCGACAGCGTCAAATTGACCGTCGAGGCGCCGGCATCGCTCGCGCCGCATATTGCGCCCAAGGGGTCGATCACGCTCGACGGCATATCGCTGACCGTGAACGACGTCAGCGATCAGCCGGACGGTACCGCGCATTTCACGCTGAACATCATCCCGCACACGCAGGAGATGACGACACTGAACGAAGTGGCGGCCGGACGTCCGGTCAATCTGGAGATCGACATCCTCGCGCGCTATCTGGCGCGGATGCAGGCGCGCGGATGAGCGACCCGCGCCGCAAGGCGATCGTCCGGCTGCGCATTGCGATCTGGGCCTGCGCCATCCTGTTGTTCGCGATCCAGTTCGTCCATCACGAAATCGGCCTGTTCCTGCCCGCGATGGCGCTCGCGCTCGTGCTGATCGCCGCGGCGATCCAGCATGTCGAAACGCGCCTGCAGCGGCCGGCCAAAAGCTACGCGCGGGTTGCGGTCGCATCGGCGGCGGCGGCGCTGCTGTTCATCGCGCTGCCCGCCTATTGGCACGGCATCATGTGGATCGGTGCGCTGCTTTGGGTCGGCTTTACCGCCGCCGGGCTTGCCTGGTGCATCCAATATGAGCGCACCGAGCCGCTCGACCGCCCCTGAAGCAGGCCGTCAGCGCTCGGCCCAGCCGGCCGCGATTTCGGGATCGGCGGCGATCATCGAACGGCGCATCGCGAGCCGGCCGATCCGCAGCAGTTCGGCCTTGCGCCGCGCGGGCGCGAGGTTGCAGATCGCGGCCTCGCGCACCACGGCGGCGCCATAGCGGTCGGCGACGATCAGGCCCGAGGTTTCGGGGCGATAGCCCTCGGTATCGAGGATCGCGGGGTCGAGGCCCGACGCGAGCGCCCAATAGAAGCGGTCGCACCAGTCGCAATAGTCGGGCCATTTGCCGTCGCCGTGCAGATCGGCGCGGCTGACCTTGATCTCGACGATCGTGATATGGCCCTTCGCGTCGATCGCGGTGAGGTCGGTACGGCGGCCGTTGGGGAGCGTCACCTCGGGGATCGCGACGAGACCCTGCTGCGCGAACAGCCGGCACACGCCGCGCGCGACGTCCGCGGCGGTCAGCAGGTCACTCGCCATCGCTCAGAAATCCTCAGAAGGGGACGTCGTCGTCCAGATCGTCGTCGAACGGCGGACGGCCGCCGCCCGAGGCGCCACCGCCGCCCTGGTTCCAGCCACCGCCCGAACTGCCGCCGGACGCGGCGCCACCCTGATCCCAGCCGCCGCGCGAGCCGCCACCGCCGCCGCCAGGCGCACCGTCGAGCATGGTCAACGTGCCGCCCATGCCCGCAATCACGACTTCGGTCGTATAGCGATCATTGCCGTCACGATCCTGCCACTTGCGGGTGCGCAAGGACCCTTCGATATAAACCTTCGAGCCCTTTTTGAGGTAGCGCTCGACGACGCCAACGAGGCCGTCGCCGTTGATGACGACATTGTGCCATTCGGTGCGCTCCTTGCGCTCGCCGGTCATGCGGTCCTTCCACTGTTCGGAGGTCGCGATGCGGATATTGGCAATCTTGCCGCCGTTCTGGAACGACTTGATTTCGGGATCGGCGCCCAGATTGCCGATCAGAATAACTTTGTTGACGCTGCCAGCCATGCCGCTCCGCTCCGCTTGAATGTTGGAAGGATCAGCCTAGTCCAAAGGCAACGGCTGTCCAGTAGGTGATACCTGCCGCGGCATAGGCGAGCGCGAACAAATAGCCAACCATGAAGAGCGGCCATCTCCATCCATTGGTCTCGCGCCGGGTGATCGCGATCGTCGAGATACATTGCGGGGCAAAGACGAACCAGGCGAGAAAGGCGAGCGCGGTCGCGATGCTCCAGCGGCCCTGAAGCCGCTCGCTAAGCGATTGCGCGACGGCGTCCTCATCATCGCCCGCGTCGATCGCATTGGCGGTTGCGAGCGCCGAGACGGCCACCTCGCGCGCCGCCATCGCAGGGATCAGCGCGAGCGCGATGTCGTGGTTGAAGCCGATCGGCTTCACCACGACTTCCAGCCCACTCGCGATGCGGCCGGCGATACTGTAATCGACCTGGCGGACGTCGCCGCCCGCCGGCGCCTGCGGATAGCTGAGCAGCAGCCACAGCACCGCAGTGGTCGCTGCGATGATCGTGCCGGCGCGGCGCAGGAAGATCCACGCGCGCTGCCACAGCGCGATGCCGACATCGCGCAGCCGCGGCCATTGATAGCGCGGCATTTCCATCATGAAGCCCGCCGCATTGCCCTTGGTCACCGACCGCCGCAGCACGAAGGCGACGACCAGCGCGCCGACGATGCCCGACACATAGAGGCCGAACAGCACGAGTCCCTGCAGGCCAACGGGCGATCCGCCGACGCTGCGGTTCGGAATGAAGGCGCCGATGATCAGCGTGTACACGGGCAGCCGCGCCGAACAGGTCATCAGCGGCGCGATCAGGATCGTCGTCAGCCGGTCCTTCGCATCGGGAATCGCACGCGTCGCCATGATGCCGGGAACCGCGCAGGCGAAGCTGGAAAGCAGCGGGATGAACCCGCGTCCCGACAAGCCGACCTTTGCCATGATCCCGTCCATCAGAAAGGCGGCGCGAGTCATATAGCCCGAGGCTTCAAGCAACAGGATGAAGAGGAAGAGAATCAGGATCTGCGGCAGGAAGACGACGACCGCGCCGACGCCGGCGAGCAGTCCTTCGACCACCAGCCCGCGCAGGAAGCCTGCGGCCATATGATCGCTCGCCAGCGCCTGCAGTGCGGCGATGCCATCCTCGATCCAGGCGATCGGTGCTTCAGACCAGGCGTAGACCGCTTGGAACATCACGAACATCAGCGCGAGCAGGATCAGCAGCCCGAAGACCGGATGGAGCGCCACCGCATCGACGCGCTGCGTCCAGCGGCGCACCGGCGTTTCGGCGAGCGTCGCGGCGCGCGCGATGGCGCGGGCGCGCTGGTGCAGCGCGGTGTCGCCGGGCGGCGGCGCGGGTTGGCCGGTCGCCGACAGGCCGTGCGAGAGGATTGCGCCGTCAACCGCTGCAAGCAGTTCGGTCAGGCCGCGCTTGCGCACCGCAACGGTGGGCACCACCGGCACGCCGAGTTCGGCGGCGAGCCGGTCGGGATCGAGCGTCAGCCCGTCGCGCTCCGCAAGGTCGAGCATGTTGAGCGCGACGACGGTCGGCAGGCCGAGCGCGATCAGTTCGAGCGCGAAGCAGAGATGATTGTCGAGGTTCGCCGCGTCGACGACGACGATCAGCGCGTCGGGGCGCTTCTCGCCCGTCTGGCGGCCGAGCACGACGTCGCGCGTCACCGCCTCGTCGGGGCTGGCGGGCGACAGGCTGTAGCTGCCCGGCAGATCGACCAGCGCGAGCGGGCGGCCGTCGGCAAAGCTCGCATGGCCCGATTTGCGTTCGACCGTGACGCCCGGATAATTGGCGATCTTCTGCCGCGCGCCGGTCAGCGCGTTGAACAGGCTCGATTTGCCGGCGTTCGGATTGCCGACCAGTGCGATCGTGGGCGCGGGACCGGTCATGTTGTCGCCGGTTCGACCTCTATGGCGGCGGCCTGCTTGCTGCGGATGATGACTTTCATCCGCCCGATCGTCAGCGCGAGCGGATCGCGCGAGAACAGGCTCCCGCGATGCAGCGGGGTGACTTCGCTCCCCTCCAGCAAGCCGAATTCGCGCAGCCGGCGCCCTTCGTCGTGCGACATCGACGTCCAGTCGATGCGCGCGATGCGCACCGCGATGCCAAGCGGGGAGGAATCGAGCTTCGCGATCATTTGCGAGCGATTATCAATAACAGCAGCGAAGCGCCAGCCCCAAAATTTGCCGGCGCCGCCGCCTCAGCGTCCCGGGTAGCGCAGCCGCCCCACGAAGCGCGCGAGGCTCGGTCGTTCGATGCGGCGCGCGGAACGGCGGTGCTTCCACGCCTCGAAGCGCATCACATTGTCGATGCGCCGCGCAAGGAAAGCACGCGTTTCGGAGAAATCCTCGCTCTCGTCGTTGAGGAAGACCGCCATCGTCGATCCGTAAACCCCGGTCAGGATCGCGCGCTTGCTGTAGTGATTATAGTCGGTCGCGGTGTCGCCGGCGAGGCGCCACATCAGGTCGGCGGCGCGCCAGCCGAGCTTGGCCGCGTGCGGCGCATTGCCCGGCAGCGCGAGCAAGGCCAGCGCGCGGCGCAGCGATTCGCGGTTGGCGGCAAGCAGGTCGATCCGCGTTTCGACGAGCCGGGTGATGCGTTCGCGAATCTTCATCGTCGCGAGCGTCTCCGCCGGGCAGCGCTCCGCCATCGCGGTATCGATCGTCGCAAACCAGGCGTCGACCATGTCGCGCGCACCGCCCGGAAAGGCGAGCCGCGCGACGTCGCGGTCGACCCCGAGCGCGTCGGCGGCTTCGTCGAGCGTGGTGGCCGTGAAGCCGTCGAAGGCAGCGGAAGCCGCGACGAGCGGCGCCAGCGCGGCGCGAATCTCGTCGAGCGTCGGATCGGCGGGCAGGGTTGCGGCGGACGGATGCTGGGCCATGACCATCAGATAGGCGCCGCGCGGCGGCTCGGCAACCGAATCAGCACCAGCGCCGCAGCGACCATCGCGCCGCCGAACAATTCCATAACGCTGAGCGTCTCGCCGAAGATCAGCCACCCCGCGGTCGCCGCAACCACCGGCTGGACGAGCAGGGTCAGGCCGACGACGAGCGGCGAGAAACGCGGCAGTGCCCAGATGAGCAGCCCCTGCCCGACCAGCTGGCTCATCAGCGCCAGCACGATCAGCGGCGTCCAGTTGTGCGGCAGAATCGCTTCGCCGAACAGCAGCGCGGTGCCGAGCAGCACCGGAATGCCCGCCGCGGAGGATATGGCGAGCGCCGACCAAGGGCCGATGTCGCCGCGCACCCGCTGCATCATCAGCACATAGCCCGTATAGAGCGCCCCCGCGAGCAGGCTGAGCAGATCGCCGACGAGATAGGCCGCCGACGCCTCGTAGCTTTGCCCCATCAGCAGCGCCGACCCCGCGAAGGCGAGCAGCACCGCCACCGCCTGCCACCCGCGCGGCAGCGTGCGCGCGACCGCAATGCCCCACAGCACGAGGAGCAGGCTGGCGCTGTTGCCGAACAGCGTCGCATTGGCCACCTTGGTTTGAAGGATGCCGAGGTGCCAGGCGGCAAGATCGAGCGCGAAGAAGAGCCCCGCCCCCGCCGCCACCGTCAGGGCGCCGCGCGGCGGCAGGCGGCCGCCCGTTTCGCGCCGCATCAGCAGCGCGAGCAGCGGCAGCGCGAGCGCGAGCCGCCAGAAGGCCGCGGCCACGGGGCCGGTATCGGCGAAGCGCACCACCATCGCGGTCAGCGACAGCGCCAGATTGCCGCCGACAAGCGCGGCAAAGGCCCAGCGGTTCACCGTGGCGGCGACCGGCTTGGCCACCGGATCGACCGGCGAAATGGTGGGCGGGCTGATTGGCTTGTTGCTCATTTAGATTTTCTTTTGCTACCCACCATTGTGCAGCGGCCGCCGCATCCATAGCTTCGGTGGCCATAGCGGCGACAGCACGGGCCGTCGCCGGTAAAGTGAAAGGTGGAATCTATGCCCGCATCGCTTCTCGACCCGATCAAGCTTGGCGCGATCGACGCGCCCAACCGCATCCTCATGGCGCCGCTGACGCGCGGCCGTGCCGGCCCCGGCTTCGTCCCCAACGAACTTGCGGTCGAATATTATCGCCAGCGCGCCTCGGCCGGGCTGATCATCTCCGAAGCGACGGGAATTTCGCAGGAAGGGCTCGGCTGGCCGTCGGCGCCGGGGCTGTGGACCGATGCGCAGGTCGAAGGCTGGAAGCCCGTCACCGAGGCAGTCCATGCCGCGGGCGGCCGCATCGTCGCGCAGCTGTGGCACATGGGCCGGCTCGTCCATTCGGTGTTCAACGACGGCAAGCAGCCGGTGTCGGCTTCGGCAACGAAGGGCGAAGGTCGCGCGCACACGCCGGTCGGGCGGCTCGAGCTCGAAGAAGCACGCCCGCTGCGCCTCGACGAGATTCCGCGCGTGATTGCCGACTATGTCGCGGCTGCCGAAAATGCGAAGCGCGCCGGGTTCGACGGGGTGCAACTGCACGGCGCCAACGGCTATCTGATCGACCAGTTCCTGCGCGACGGCACCAATTTGCGCGACGATGATTATGGCGGTCCGGTCGAAAACCGCATCCGTCTGCTCCGCGAAGTGACCGAAGCGCTGATCGGCGTGTGGGGCAAGGATCGCGTCGCGGTGCGCCTGTCGCCCAATGGCGAGACGCAGGGTGTCGACGACAGCGCGCCCGAAATACTGTTCCCCGCCGCCGCCGCCGCGCTCGACGCGCTCGGCATCGCTTTCCTAGAACTGCGCGAACCCGGTCCCGACGGCACCTTTGGCAAGACCGACGTGCCGAAACAGTCGCCGGCGATTCGTCAGGCGTTCAAGGGGCCGCTGGTGCTCAACAGCGATTATGACGTGGCGAAAGCCGAAGCCGATCTGGCGAGCGGCCTTGCCGATGCGATCAGCTTCGGGCGGCCGTTCATCGGCAATCCCGATCTGGTCGAACGCATCCGCACCGGCGCGGCCTGGGCCGCCGACAATCCGCAGAGCTGGTATTCGCCGGGGCCCGAGGGTTATATCGACTATCCCGCGCTGGTTGACGCCTAGGTCAAATCAAACAAGAATTTCGTGTGTCCCCGCGAAGGCGGGGACACACTATCTTCAAGCGACGGGCGTTATCCCCTCTCCGCGATCGCCTTGTCGACGATACCCGCACCGATCGGTGCCAGTATCTTGCCGCCGAACTGGAACAGCAGAAAAGCCGCGACAAAGGCCGCGACCGGCATGATGAGCAGCAGGAAGACGAAGATCGCGAGCCCGATCGCGAAGATCGTTACGAAACCGCCGCTCAGGGTCGATTGCCCGCTGGCGCCGAGTTCGATCGTCCTCGGCCCCTTTGCATCCCACCATTTCGACGTGACCACCGTCTTGCGCGAACCTCCGCCTGGCCGCGGTGCCGCGCGCGTGCGCGATGCCGGGGTCGGTGCGGCTTCGGGGTTATGCGCCGGGATTCGCGCGGGCACGGACACGCGCGCTGCCGGCGCGGCGGGCGTGTCGCCCCAGGGCTGGCGCACCCTGGCCTGGGCGCCGCGCGCAGCAATCGCCTCACGCAGCCGATCAGCGGGAGCTGTGCCGGCAATCGTCGCGGAGGCTTTGATGGGTTTCGGCGTCGCTTCGCGCGGTGCCGGCGGGACGGGTTCGACGCCCCTGCGCCGGTCATGTTCGGCCATGCGCTGTGCCGCGGTCGGCGGGGTTCCGCCAGTCGCGCGGTCGATCACCACCAGCCGGCCGCCGCGTTCGACGACGGAGTATCGGCCGGGGGGAGTGCGATCAAGCAACGCCGAACTGATCCTTCAATGCCAGCATCGCGAGCGCGGCTTTCGCCGCCTCGCCGCCCTTATCCTTGCGCGTCTTGTCGGCGCGCGCAAGCGCCTGTTCTTCGTCCTCCACGGTCAGAATGCCGTTACCGATAGCAAGGCCGTCGAGCGTGAGTGCCATGATCCCGCGCGCGCTTTCATTCGACACCACTTCGAAATGATAGGTTTCGCCGCGGATGACGACGCCAAGCGCGACATAGCCGTCAAAGCGGCCGCTCTGATCGGCAAGCGCGATCGCCGCCGGAACTTCGAGCGCGCCGGGGACGGTCACGACCTCGTGGCTATGTCCTTCGGCTTCGAGCGCGCTGCGCACGCCATCGATCAGCATGTCGTTGAGATGGGCATAGAAACGCGCTTCGACGATCAGGATATGGGCCATCATTCTTCTCCGGGGATTGCGCGTTCGCCGACGACCGACAGGCCATAGCCTTCGAGCCCGACGAGATTATTGTGCGAAGGTGTCAAAAGCTCCATCGCGTGAACGCCGAGGTCGACGAGGATTTGCGCGCCGATGCCATAGGTGCGCAGATCCATGCCGCCGGTCGGCGGCGGGGCGGCGTCGGCGGCGGCCGAACCGGGAAGCGGGCGCATGAGCATGACGATCACGCCCGATCCTTCGGCGCCGATCGCCTCCATCGAGCGTTGCAGGCGGCGCTTGCGGGGACCGGGGCGGCCCATGATATCGTCGAAGATCGACACCGCATGCATCCGCACCAGCGTCACGCCTTCGGGATCGACCGCGCCTTTCTGCAGCACCAGATTGACGCTGCCGTCGACCTTGTTGCGATAGGATTTGAGCCGCCAGTCGCCGCCATAATCCGATTCGAAGGGTTCGTCGGCGACGCATTCGACCAGCCGGTCGGTGCGGCTGCGATAGGCGATCAGGTCGGCGATCGTACCGATCTTCAGCCCGTGGCGCCGCGCGAAGGGGATCAGATCGTCGAGCCGCGCCATCGTCCCGTCATCATTCATGATCTCGCAGATCACGCCCGAGGGATTGAGGCCGGCAAGGCGCGCGATGTCGACCGACGCCTCGGTATGGCCGGCGCGCACCAGCACGCCGCCGTCGCGCGCGATCAGCGGAAAGACATGCCCCGGCGTGACGATATCGTCGCGGCCCTTGGCGGCGTCGATCGCGACCGACACGGTGCGCGCGCGGTCGGCGGCCGAAATGCCGGTGGTCACGCCCTCGCGCGCTTCGATCGAGGTGGTGAAGGCCGTTTCGTGGCGGGTGCCGTTGTTGCGGCTCATCAGTTCGAGGCCCAGCGTTTCGACCCGCGACCGCGTCAGCGTCAGGCAGATGAGGCCGCGGCCATGCGTCGCCATGAAATTGACCGCATCGGGGGTCGCCATCTGCGCCGGGATGACCAGATCGCCTTCATTTTCGCGGTCCTCGTCGTCGACAAGGATGAACATGCGACCGTTGCGCGCCTCGGCGATGATTTCCTCCGGCGTTGCCATCGGCGAGAGGTCGCTGCCGTGCGCGAGCCAGTTCTCGAGCTTGCGCAGCGTTTCGGCGGTGGGGTTCCAGCCCGGCGATTCCATGTCGCGCAGGCTGTTGGCGTGGAGGCCGGCCGCGCGCGCAAGCCCCGAACGGGACATGCTGCCATCGTCGACGATGGCGCGGATACGATCGATGAGGTGCGTAGACATGCCACGCAATTATCACATCACAATGTGATTCCCAATAGCGAAATCACATTGCGCTATTATTTGGGTCCGAAGATCGGCCCCAGATCGCGCAGCGGGGCATCGGGCTTGGCGTCGAGCAATTGCAGCATCTGGCCCGTCCGGTCGTCGCGCTTGGCATAGTCGCGCGCCGACATGCCCGCGATATGATCCGATTTGTCGGGATTGGCGCCGTGGCGCATCAGCAGCCGCACCATCGCCGCATTCTTGGCCTGCACCGCCAGGATCAGCGCCGTCTCGCCGCGGCGATTGGTCATGTCGACGATCGACTTGTCGGCTTCGATCAGTTCCTCGGCGCCGTCGGGATAGTTGAGCAGCGCCGCGTGCATCAGCGGCGTCACCCCCTGGCGGTCACCGATTTCGGGGTCGGCGCCCTTGCCGATCAGGAAGCGCAGCCAGGTCGTGTCGCGACGCTTGGTGACGATGATCAGCGCGGTTTCGCCGGTGTCGGGATGGCGCGTGTTGACCAGCGTCGAATCGTCCTTCAGCGCCTCGGTCGCCTTCGTCCCGTCGCGGTTCTCGACGGCCTGCAGAAAGGCGTAGCCGCCGCGGAATTGCGCATGCGCCGCAGTGCCGGCGCCGAGCGCGGCGGCGATCAGCAGGAGGAAGGAGGCGAGGCGAAGCTCCGCGCGTCGAAACATGATTGGGCGACCCCTGGCGATGATCGTCGCACGGCGCGACGAGAAAGGTTGATTTTCGTGGCCTAGCCCATCAAGGCTGGCCGCATGATGAACATCCCGAATATGGTCCGAAACGCGGGTCGCGCAAGCCTGCTTCTGATTTTTGGCGCGGCGCTCGCGGGGTGCAACGCCCCGTCGGCGACGCAGGACGCGACTCCGCCGCTCGCCGGCGCGAAGATCGGCGGACCGTTCAGCCTGACCGATCAGGACGGCAAGCCCGTGCGCGACAGTGATTTCGCGGGCCGTTACCGCATCGTCTATTTCGGCTACAGCTATTGCCCCGACATCTGCCCGGTCGACGTGCAAAAGCTGATGCGCGGGCTGGCGGCGTTCGAGAAGGCCGATCCGGCGCGCGGCGCCAAGGTGCAGCCGATTTTCATCACCGTCGACCCGGCGCGCGACACGCCCGCCGTGCTCAAGGCCTTCGTCAGCCGGTACCACCCGCGCCTGATCGGACTGACCGGCACCCCCGAACAGATCGCGGCGGTCGCAAAGGAATATGTCGTGTCCTTCCACAAGGTCGAGGGATCGGCGCCCGACCGCTATCTGATGGCGCATACGCAGCTCGCCTTCCTGATGGACCCGGCCGGCAAGCCGCTCGCGCTGCTGCCGCTCGACGACCCGTCGACCGACATCGACGAGGGCGCGCCCGACAAGGTCGCCGCCGACCTTGGCAAGTGGGTGAAGTGACCGGGGCGGGGCGCCGCTTCTGGGAAGCGCCGCTCGCCTCGCTCGACGCGGGCGAGTGGGAGGCGCTGTGCGACGGGTGCGGCAAATGCTGCCTCCACAAGCTGGAGGATGAAGACAGCGGGCGCATCTATCCGACCAATGTCGCGTGCCGACTGCTCGACCTGAAAACCGCGCGCTGCGGCGATTACAAGCATCGCCGCCGCCACGTCCCCGATTGCCTGACGCTGACCAAGCGCAGCGTCGCCGACATCGAATGGCTGCCGCAAACCTGCGCCTATCGCCTGCGCGCCGAGGGCGCGCCGCTGCCCGCATGGCATTATCTGGTCTGCGGCGATCGGGACGCGGTGCACCGCGCGGGCGAGTCGATCGTCGGCTGGACGGTGAGCGAGGATCGCGCCGGCCCGCTCGAAAACCATCTCGTCGAGCGCGTCGTCTGATGCGCGGCGAACGGGCCAGCGACGAGCGGCCGCACATCTGGGTTGGCGATACGCCGTGGCCGGTGCGACTGGTCCCGCATGCGCAATCGCGCCGCTATCGCCTGGTCTTCGATGGCGCGCGCGGCGAGCTGCGACTGACGCTGCCGCGCCGGGCAAGCGCCGCGCGCGCGATCAAATGGGCGAGCGAGCAACAGGACTGGCTCGCCGAACAGGTCGGCAAGGCCGCCGCGCCGGTCCGGGTCGGCCCCGGCACGGCGCTGCCGCTGTTCGGCATGGAGCGCCGGATCGAATGGACGGCAACTGCCCCGCGCGCGGTTCGCGCCGAGGGCGACCGGCTGAGCGTCGGCGGCCCCGCCGATACCGTCGGGCGCCGGATCGAGCGCTGGCTGAAGGCCGCGGCGCTCGACATTATGACGCGCGAGAGCCGGGAAATTGCCGCGCGCGCGGGACTGACCGTCGGCCGCGTCGGGGTCGGCGATCCGCGCAGCCGCTGGGGCAGCTGCACCCACGACGGCGACCTGCGCTATAGCTGGCGGCTCGTCATGGCGCCCGACCATGTCCGCCGCGCCACCGTCGCGCACGAGGTCGCGCATCTGCGGCATATGGACCATAGCGCGGCCTTTCACGCGCTGGTCGACGATCTGCACGATGGCGACGTCGGCGCGGCGCGCGCGTGGCTGCGCCGCGAAGGCCGCGGGCTGCACCGCTACCGTTTCACCTGATCCTTAATTGCCCTCGCCATTGGCGGGCGCACGCGCCGGCGGCGCCTTCAGCACTGGTGGCGGCGCCTTGGGCGGTGCCGGTGCGGGGGTGCGCAGCTGCTGCGGGGCCGTCTTCGGCGCGGCGGCGCCATTGTCGGCGGGCGGCCGGCGCCCGGTCTGCTCCTCGATCCATTGCTGGTTGAGCACCGGGCCGTCGGCGGGCGGCGGCGGCGGGACGTCGCCCTGGGCGGTGTCGGGCGCGGCGGGCAGTTCGATCGGCATGCCATTTTCATCGACCATGCCGCCATTTTCCTCAGGCGCGCCGAAATAGGCCTCGTCATCACCCTCGAGTTGCCATTCGGGCAGCTTGACCTCGGTATCGAAGGGCTCGACGGGGCGCCGTGCGACAGCGATGCGCATATAGTCGGCGAAGGCCTTGGCCGGCGCGCGGCCGCCCTGCAGCCCCCCGACTGCCTTGGCATCGTCGCGGCCCATCCAGACGCCGGTGGTCAGACCGCTCGAAAAGCCGAGGAACCAGCCGTCCTTGTTGCTCGATGTCGTGCCCGTCTTGCCCGCCACCGGTCGGCCGATCTGCGCGGCGCGCCCCGTCCCCGTCGCGACTGCGGTCTGCAACAGGTCGGTAATGCCAGCCGCAACCCAATTGTCGACGAGCACCTGCCCGCGCTCGGCCGGCTTCTGGTAGAGGAGGCGCCCGTCGGCGGTCGTCACCTTGGTGATGCCATAGGGCTGCACCGACACCCCCTTGCGCGACACCGCGGCGAAGGCGGCGGTCATGTCGATCACCCGCACTTCGGCGCTGCCGAGCACCATCGACGGATGGGTGTTGATCGGGGTCGTGATGCCGAAGCGCCGCGCCATGTTGGCGACCGAGGAAAAGCCGATTTCATTGCCCAGCTTTGCCGCGATCGTGTTGACCGAATAGGCGAAGGCGGTGCGCAGGCTCATCGGCCCGGCGAAGCGGCCCGACGAGTTTTTCGGGCTCCAGCCGTTGATCGTCACTGGCTCGTCGACCACCTGATCGTCGACCTTATAGCCGGCTTCAAGCGCCGCCATATAGACGAACAATTTCCACGCCGACCCCGGCTGGCGCATCGCCTGCGTCGCGCGATTGTAGTTGGAGGCGACATAGTCGGTACCGCCGACCATCGCGCGCACGGCGCCGTCGCGATCGAGCGAGACGAGCGCCCCCTGCACGCCTTTCGGCGTGTCGGCCTGGATCGCCGCGGTCGCGGCGCGCTGCATGCCGAGGTCGAGCGTCGTGTAGACGTCGAGCGCCTCGGTGCCTTCGTCGATCAGCATGTCGAGCTGCGGCAGCGCCCAGTCGGTGAAATAGCGCGCGCTGTTCTGACCCGTTTCCTGTGCCAGCTGGACATCGGCGGGCTTGGCACCGTCGGCCTGCGCCTGGGTGATGAAGCCCGCATCGACCATGGTTTCGAGGACGACCCCCGACCGGCCGAGCGCGGCCTGGGCATCGGCGGTCGGCGAATAGCGCGACGGTGCCTTGACCAGCCCCGCGACCACCGCCGCTTCGGACAGCGACATCTGGGTCGCGCTATGCCCGAAAAAGCGCCGCGACGCGGCGTCGATGCCGTAGCTGCCGCCGCCGAAATAGACCTTGTTCAGATAGAGTTCGAGGATCTCGTCCTTCGAGAATTTCCATTCGAGCGCGAGCGACAGGATCATTTCGCGCAGCTTGCGCGACCAGGTGTAGCTGTTCGACAGGAAGATATTGCGTGCGAGCTGCTGGGTGATCGTCGATGCGCCCTGCATCCGGCGCCCGGTGCCATAATGTTCGACCGCGAAGACCGCGGCGCGCGTCATTCCGACCGGATCGACGCCGGGATGATAGCGAAAGCGCCGATCCTCGACCGCGACCATCGCATCCTGCATCACTTGCGGCGTTTCGCGCAGCGTCAGCCAGCGCCCGTAATTGGGGCCGAGCGACAGGAAGACGGTGCCGTCGGCGGCATGGACGCGGATCGTCTGGCCCGCCGGCGACTTTTTCAGCTCCTCGAAGCTCGGGATACGCTGCGCCGCAATGCCGACCGCGACCGCGACCGCGACAACGCCGACCAGCGCAAGCGCGAGGCCCCAGCGGAACAGGCGGCGCAGCCAAAGGCGCAGGCGTGACGGTCCCCCCGAGCCGGAGCCCGAGCCCTTGCCTGACGATGACGATTTGGGGGCGGATGACGACTGTCGCTCGCGGCGCAAAATCCAGTTTCCTTCTTTCGCTGCGCAGTGATGCGGCAGCCGGCCCGGCGGGGATCAGCCTTCGCCGGCCCCTGCCTCATCCTGCCCGCGGTCGGCGAAGTCAAGCGCCGCGCTGTTGATGCAATAGCGCAGCCCCGTCGGCCCCGGACCGTCGGGAAAGACATGGCCCAGATGCCCCTCGCACTTGGCGCAGCGCACCTCGGTACGGATCATGCCATGGCTCATGTCGCGATGTTCGCTGACCGATGCGTCGCTGGCGGGCGCGGTGTAGCTCGGCCAGCCCGAACCGCTGTCATATTTGGTGCGGCTGTCGAATAGCGGCGTGCCGCAGCCGGCGCAGCGATAGAGGCCGTCGCCCTTGAAATCGGTATATTTGCCCGTGAAGGCGCGCTCGGTGCCGCCTTCGCGCAGCACATGATGGGCCATCGGGTCGAGTTGCTTGTCGGTCATGATGGGCTACTCCTCGGCGGCGCACGGGTGGGGAATGGCGCCGCATGATGGCGTGAATATCGGCGCGATGCCCCGCGCTCGCAAGGGGTAGCGGCCGCCGCTTTACCGCCGATTAACCACGATCGCGCTATGGCGAAGGCGTGATAATGCGCCTCGTCCTTGCCCTCCTTCTGTTCGGCGCGCTGCCGGCTCCCTTGGCCGCCCAGTGCCAATTGTGCCGCCAGGACGGCAATGACGCCGCGATTGCGGCGCGCAAGGCGAGCATGCCGCTGCGCGTCGAGGTCGACACCCAGCTCGACATGGGCCGCCTCGCGGTCGGCGCGAGCGGCGGCGAGGTCGAGATCGATCCGCTGACCGGCGCGCGCCGCTTGCGCGGCGATGTGCGCGACCTCGGCGGTTTTGCCGTCACCGGCGTCGTTACCGTCAGCGGCGAGCCCGGCGCCGAAGTGCGCGTCACCCTGCCGCCATCGGTCGATCTGGAGAGCGGCAGCGGCGCGAGCGCGCGCGTGACCGGACTCGCGACCGACCTGGGCGCCGCGCCGCGGCTCGGCCCCGACGGCCGCCTCGTCTTCCGCTTCGGCGGACGGCTGCAGGTCCCCGGCGCCACCGACGGCGACTATCGCGGCCGCATTCCGGTGACGGTCGAATATCCGTAAACGGGCGCGCGTACAGGCCAGAAAAGCCGCAACGCCAACGCCGCAAAAATGGCTGCTCGGCACGGACGTCCTTTCAACGCCGGGCGTGGCGGCGCTGCTTCTCCAGCCCCGTCCACTGGTCCGAGGGCTGAGATTCGGGATGGGCCATCGACGCCCAGATCATCAATTCCCGCCTCGGGAGCGACCGCGAATTGACGCCACAAACGCGATTCCAGGCCTTGCACCTGTGTTAATCAAGCAATACAGCATGGCCCATTCTGACGGCCTGCGAGTCGAAAACCGCGATGTTCAAATATATTCTTTCAACGCTGACCTTTCTCGGACTCTACGTTGCGGCGCCGGCGCACGCGCTCGACGGTGGAATGACCTTTCTCGTCCCGGCACGGGATGCGACGGGCCAGGCCATCACCGAGCGGCTGTCCGATGGCCGGGAGCTGCCGGTTGGCATGCCGATCGCCGAAGGCCCTTTGAAACGCAGGCTACTCGCAGCGACGGCGAGCGGGGTCGCTGCCCTGCTTCCCGATCTCGATCGGATGGCGCGGGCCAGAAGCCGGCAGACGTTCGACTGCCCCTCGATCGGCGGCGGCATCATCGTCTATCTTTCCGACGAAGACGGCGGCTTCGCCCGCAAAGATCTGTTCATCGAGGACGGCAAGGGGCGCCGCGCACTTTGCCGCGACTATTTCATCGATCTCACGGTCGATGAAGCCAGTATCGCCGACGGCCAGTTCGAAGAGGTGCTCGCGCATGAATTCGGCCATGTGCTTTTGCGCCGGCTCCTTGGCCCGATCCCGCCGACGCTGTCGCGAAATGGCCATTCGGTGCTTGTCACGACCGATCCGACGACCGCTTTCGACGAGGGTTTCGGTGAACATTTCCAGCCCCTGGCGCTGGCATTGACGGCATCGGAGGGGTTTCGCGCCCGCGCGCGGTTCATGGCGCCATCGCCCGCCGACTATTGGCTCAGCCGCCGCGAGACCTGGCTGCGCGAGACGGCGATCCCGCAAGGCGGCTTTCTCTTCGGATCGGCCCGATCGGACCCGCAAGCTTCGGGGATAGAGGGATGGCGCCTCGCGCAAACCGATTATTCATTAGACCCCTGCAGCGTCAGAACGGGCGAGGCGCAGATGGCGTCCGAAGGCGTCGCTGCGACCATCTTCTACCGGCTTCTCGCGGAAAGCATGACGCGCGAGGCTTTGCTCGCTCGCTACGAAAAGCTGTTCACGATTCTCGCTCGGCGCGCGGACTGGCATGGCCGCGCGCCGCTGATCGATCTGGTTCGCGACTGGGCCCGGCTCTATCCCGACGACGAAAAGCAGGTCACGCGCATCTTTCTCGAGGCCACCGGCGGCGCGACGGCGAGCGCGGATTTGCGCGCCGCCACTGCCCGGCTCTCCTGTTCCGGTGCGCATGGAAAGCTTGCCGACTTTCTTCGCGATTTGCCGCTCTATCGCCAGGCTTTCGCCGCAGCCACCGATCAAGTCGCGGCGGGCAAGCTCGCGCTTGATGCGCACCTCGCTCCGGAACTCTGGATCACGAACCCTGACGTCCATATTCCCGCGGCGCCGTGGGACGAGAAAATGGCCGAACCCTTGGTGGTCGACCTCAATACGGCCGACGCTACCAGCCTGGCCTATCTCCTCGCAGGCAATCGCGATCTCGCATCGCGGCTGATCCAGGCGCGCGACAGCGCGCGTTTTTCGAGCATCGACGATGCCGTGACGAGGGCGAAGCTTACGCCCGGGGAGGCCAGCGAAATCGCCCGATTCCATCGGCAGATCGGCAATCTTCCGGCATTTACGCGGCGTTGAGCACATGTCGGTTTGGCGGCAAAGTGGTGGGAGTATCGGAACTATGGCTCGGGTGAAGTTCGCCTTGTCGCTGCTATGCTGCACCATAGCGCTTTCCTTGTTGGGCGGTGAGATTGCCGCCGCCCGTCAAGAGCCGGCGCCCTCGGTGGTCCCCCTTGATGTTGAGTTCGGCAAACCGCCCGCGCCGGTCGATGCGTCCGGCCGCGACCATCTTCTCTACGAGATGCGATTGACCAACCATTCGGGCGCACGATCGTCCTGACGGAAATTGACGTTTTCCGCAGCGTCCGACGCTGCGGTCTGCCCTTCTGCCAGCCGCGTGCCGCTCGTATTCCACCCTTGGTCGAAAAGTCAGGGGCGCTCGTGACCTAAATCTTTCGGGTCCGGCCAACCCGGCTAGAGGTTGCATCACGACGTGATCGGCACGGGTCAGGAGGGGGACAAGCGATGGATCGGCGGCAATTTATGGCGGGTGCGGCTTCGATCGGGGTCAGCGGCATCTGGGCATCGCGTCTGTCCGCGGCGCCCTCGCAAATGGCATGGCGAGAGGATCGCCGCCTCTTTCCCCAGGGTGTGGCGTCGGGCGACCCGGACGACCATAGCATCGTCCTGTGGACTCGGCGGCCGTTCGACGTGGGCGACCGTCATGAACTGACCGTCGAGGTGGCGCTCGATCCGGACTTTCGCCGCGTCGTCGCGGCGGCGCGCACGCCGGTGCTGGCCGCCGCCGACTGGACGTGCCGGGTATTGGTCGGCGGGCTCTCGCCGGCGACGGTCTATTGGTACCGCTTTATCGACGACAAAGGTGCGGGCAGCCGGATCGGGCGGACGCTCACGGCACCGCGCGCCAACGACCCGCGACCCGTTCGCTTTGCCTTCGTGTCCTGCAACAGCGTGAACGAAGGCGCGCAGAACGCCTACGCCCGCATGATCTGGGAGGATCAGCGCGCGGCGGCCGACCGCAAGCTCGGCTTTGTGCTCCATCTCGGCGACTTCATCTACGAAGTGGTCGAATATCCCGAAGAAGTCCCGCACCGCTATTCGCGCACGGTCTATGATCTCGGCCACATTCCCGACGCGCGCAAGGTCGGCAATTTCTATGTGCCCACCAATCTCGCCGGCTACCGCCACGTCTATCGCGCGCATATCGACGATCCCGATATCCAGGACGCCCGGGCCTATCTTCCCTTCGTGTGCATGGGCGACAATCACGAATTCTCCTGGCAGGGCTGGCAGAGCTTCATCAAATATGGCGCCGCCGTCGAACCCGCGCAGCCGCTGCGCGTCGCGGCCAACCAGGCGTGGTGGGAATATATCCCCTCGCGCGTCCGCAAGGCATCGGGCGCCGCGCTGGAGCAGTTCAGCCCGCCGGCCGTCGAAAAGGTGGCGATCGACACCTTCGACGACGATGGCTTCGGCACCGAAACCAACAACCGCATCGCGGTCGGCAGCATGACGGCCTACCGCGCGCTGCGGTACGGCAAGCATGTCGATCTGATCCTGACCGACCTGCACAGTTACAAGGCGGCGGATCCCACCGATCGACCCGAGGCGGCGGCGCTCGACTCCGGCGACTATCCGGTGATCCCGCAAGAGTGGCTGGAAATCGTCGACGGCGGGCGGGATTATGCGGGCGGCAAGCCGCCTGCGATCATCGCGATCGGCGACAAGAGCATTCCCAATTATCGCAGGGACGAACCCGCCCATACTGTGCTCGGCCGGGAACAAAAGGCGTGGCTCAAGGCGCGGCTGACCCAGTCGACTGCGACCTGGAAGATCTGGGGCGCGACCAACGGCACGCTCGACATGCGCACCGATCCACAGAATCTTCCGGCGGGGCTGGTGAAAGACCGATGGCCGGGCAGGGATTATGGCACCTTTGGCGGCGGCGATATGAGCGGGGCCTTTGCCGAACGTGCCGAGATCTACGATCTCGTTCGCGACGAGAAGATCCCGGGCTTCGTTACCGTTTCCGGCGACCGCCACAGCTTCTGGGCGGGTTATGCCGCGCCTGCCCTCCCGCCTGCGGAATTCGCGCCGGTCGGGCTCAGCTTCATCACCGGTTCGATATCCGCTCCCGGTCTTGGCGAAGCTGCCGAGTTCTTCAAGGAATCGGCCTTGCGCCCGCTCTATGTTCGAAAGGTCGAAGGCGCTCCGCCCGAACACACGATCAACCTCACAATCAAGCGCGGGGTGCGCTCGGCGCTCGAATATGCCGCGAGCGGCGACATCGAAGCCGCCCGGGCGCTGACCAATCCCGACGTTGCGCCCCATCTCGAATTCGTCGACATGGCCGGTCACGGCTATGCTGTTGTCAGCGCAGGGCCCGACACCATCGAAACCGAGTTCGTGTGCATCGTCCGCCCGATCGCGCGGGCGACAACCCCCGATGGCGGTCCGCTTCGCTACCGCGTCTCGCACCACGCCCAAATGTGGCAGCCAGGGGCACGGCCCAGGCTCGAACAGCGCATTGTCGAGGGGGACGCGAAGCTCTCGATCTGAAGCTCTCGTCGGATAATCGGCTGCAACGAGCCCGGCGGAGATCAAGTTTCCAGCGGCCGCTGAAATCCGCGCGGCTATTCTATGATGGCATTTTGCTGCAGCGACCGGATTTCATTTTCGCTTACAGCCCAGTCGGTCAGGCTACCGGGCAAATCGGGTCTGGAAACCACGGGACCGGGTGACCGGAGGGTGGACCGCGAAAATCGCGGCGCGGGTGCCGGTTGCAACGAGCGGCCCGAATGAACATGCGCTTCACGCGCACGATTTGCGGGATGATCGGCCGCCTCGTCAAAGGTCAGCACTGGCGAGACGCAGGCATCGAGCCGATCGAAAATCGCGCACCATTCGCGCTGCGAACGCGAGCGGAATATCGGCTCGATCCGGCGCGTGCGGTCGGGCCAGACGTCGGGGTTGAGATAGTCAGGAAAATCCCCGGGGTCGAGGCCAAGCCCCGCCAAAAACGCATCGTGGAACTCGCGCTCGAGCGCGCCAACGGCCATGTGCCGTCCATCGGCAGCTTCATAGCAGCGATAGAAATAGGCGCTTCCGTCGAGAAGATTGCCGGTGCGTCCCCGGTTCCACAGGCCCATCTGCATCCAGCCCGCCATCTGGGTCAGCAGAACCGAAATGCCGTCAACCATCGCCACGTCGAGAATCTGGCCCTTGCCCGATCGCTGCCGCTCGACCAGCGCAGCGAGCACCCCCATGGCGAGGAATGTGCCGCCGCCGCCGAAGTTACCGACCAGATTGAGCGGCGGCGTCGGCGGCGCGTCACTTGGCCCGATAGGATAGAGGGCGCCGGCGAGCGCGAGATAGTTGATGTCATGTCCCGCGCGCGACGCCAGAGGGCCGGCCTGCCCCCACCCGCTCATGCGCGCATAAATCAGACGCGGATTGGCTGCGCAGAGTATTTCGGGACCGAGTCCGAGCCGTTCCATCGCGCCCGGGCGATACCCTTCGATAAGAACGTCTGCCTTCATCGCCAGGTCGCGAACGAGATTGCGTCCCTCGGGCGATTTCAGGTCGACCGCCACCGCGGGGCGGTTGCGATAGAGAAAGTCGAATTGCGGATCGCCGCCAAGCGGGCGCCCGGCGCCGAAGCGTTCAATGCGCAGGATGTCGGCGCCCAGATCGGCGAGCAGCATGGCGCCAAAAGGCGTCGGACCAAGCCCGGAAAATTCCAGAATCCGAATACCGGCAGCCGGCGGCGCAGAGCCATTTTCTTTTTCTATCATAGGCTTGATATCCGTCTCCCCTAGCGGGCTCGCCGCCTATATTCCCATCAGTTGAAAAATATACTAGCCAGTATACGCTTCTCCTGTCACTATCTGATTCACCAGACCGGCGCAGACCGGACGATCAGAGGAGAGCGAGATCATGTCTGAGATCACCCCGAGCGAATTGCGCTTCACCCGGACCGAGCGGGTTACCATGGGCGTCCCCACGGCTGAGGCGATTGCCGACCAGGCCGCCAAGATGGGGTGCAACAAGGTTTTTCTGCTGGCATCGACGACGCTGCGCGAACAAACCGGCGAAATCGGCTTGATCGAGGCGGCGCTTGGCGACCGCCACGCCGCAACCTTCAGCGGGATCGCGCCGCACGCACCGCGCAGCGATGTCCTCAAGGCCGCCGATGCCGCACGCGCCGCGGGTGCCGACCTGATCGTCTCGGTCGGCGGAGGTTCAGTCACCGACAGTGCAAAGATCGTCGCCCTGCTGATCAAGCACGATGTGCGAAGCGTCGAGGCGTTCGAACCGCTGCGCACCTTTGTCACCGATGCGGGCGAGGTGATCAACCCGATCACGATCGGTCCCGATATTCCGGTCATCTGCGTGCCGACCACGCTTTCCGGCGGAGAGTTCAACGCGCTGTCGGGCGCCACCGACGAGGTCACCCAGCACAAGCAGGGCTATGAGCACCGCAACATGGCGCCCGTCATGGTCGTTCTCGATCCCGCGATCACGCGCCATACGCCCGAATGGCTCTGGCTCTCGACCGGCGTCCGCTCGGTAGACCATGCGGTCGAGACCTTGTCCTCCTACCAGTCGAACGACTTTGCCGACGGCCTTGCCGAAAGCGCTCTGCGGCTGCTTGTCGAGGGGCTGCCGCGCGTGAAGGCGGATCCGGGCGATCTCGAAGGCCGCCTGAAATGCCAGATCGGCGCATGGCAGTCGATGATCAGCATCATCGGCGGCGTTCCGATGGGCGCAAGCCACGCAATTGGCCATATTCTGGGCGGCACCTGCGATGTCCCGCACGGATATACCTCCTGCGTGATGTCGCCTTATGTCCTGGCGTGGAACGCCGAGCATGATGCAAGCCGTCAGACGCGCACGCTCGCAGTACTCGGGGGCGAGCATGCGAGCGCTTCAGCAGCGCTCGATGCTTTCATCGCGGGGCTGGGAATGCCGCGGAGGCTGAGCGAGGTCGGGGTAGACGAAAGCCGCTTCCAGCAGGTCGCCGAATATACGCTTCTCGACATCTGGGGCCGCACCAATCCCCGACCGGTCACCTCGGCCGCCGACATCCTCGAAATCCTTCGGCGCGCCGCCTGACGATGGCCGGAGCCGGGACGATAGCCAAGGAAGACATGGGGGTGACTATGCCGGACGCCGCGCGAGCGAGAGACTTTCAGGATCCGCGCATTCCCAATCGCGACGAATGCGTGCTGCGCTACCTGCTCGACCGCTGGGCGGCCGAGCGGCCCGACAAGGCGCATATCGTCTTTCCGGACGGGTCCGAATGGAGCTTTGCCGACATCCACGCCCGCGTTCGCTCCAAGGCCGCCGGCCTGCGCGCGCTCGGCGTCAAGCAAGGCGATCATGTGGCGGTGTGGCTGCCAAATGGACCCGACGCGCTTTTGGCCTTTTATGCGATCAACTACCTCGGCGCCGTCTTCGTACCTTTCAACACCGCCTATCGGGGCGGCTTGCTCGAGCATGTGCTTGCCAACGCGTCGGCGCGGATTCTGCTGGTTCACCCCGATCTCGTACCGCGCCTCGCCGAAGTCGATCTTGGCGGTCTCGAACGCCTTGTCGTCACGACAACCGGCACCGTGGCGCAAGCGCCTCTTCCGGTGGTGCGTTACGACGATGTGGCGGGCGACCCCTCGGACGGATTGCCGCTCGAACGGCCGATCGAGCCCTGGGACATCCAGTCGATCATCTACACGTCGGGCACGACGGGTCCCTCGAAGGGCGTCCTGTCGTCCTATCTTCACATGTTCTCGAATGCCGGCCCCGAAAGCTGGCCGATGGTGGGTGAGGACGATCGCTATATGTGTGTCGCGCCGATCTTTCACATCGGCGGGATGGGGCCGCCGTTCGTCATGCTCGCGCGCGGCGCTTCGGTCGCGCTGATCGACAATTTTTCGACCGACGAATTCTGGGCAGTCGCAAAGCGAACCGGCGCCACCGTCGTTTTTCTGCTCGGCGTCATGGCTACATTCCTGCTCAAGGCGCCTCCGGCCGCGCAGGACCGCGACCACGGGGTCAAGAAGGCCTTCATGGTGCCGTTGACCGGCGATGCGCCCGCCTTCACCGAGAGGTTCGGCATCGATATCTACACGATCTTCAACATGACCGAGATTTCCTCGCCGATCGTGTCGGAAGCCAATCCCGTGAAGGTCGGCACCTGCGGGCGGGTGCGCCCGGGGGTGGATGTCCGCCTCGTCGACGGCGATGATTGCGAGGTCGCCATCGGCGAAATCGGCGAGATGCTGGTCCGCACCGACCGGCCCTGGGCGATGAACAGCGGCTATAATGCGAACCCCGAGGCGACCGCGGCGGCGTGGCGCAACGGCTGGTTCCACACCGGCGACGCCTTTCGCCGTGACGAGGATGGCTATTATTATTTTGTCGATCGGGTCAAAGACGCGATCCGCCGCCGGGGCGAGAATATCTCGTCATTCGAAGTCGAGGCCGAAGTCTGCCGCCACCCCGACGTTCGCGAGGCGGCTGCTATCGCCGTGCCGAGCGAATATTCCGAGGATGAGGTGATGGTCATTGTCGCACCGGTGCCCGGCCGGTCGATTGACTGCCGCGCGCTCGCGCAATTCCTGATCGAAGCCATGCCCTATTTCATGGTCCCGCGCTATTTTCGCGTGTTGGACGAACTGCCCAAGACGCCGTCGGCAAAAGTGTTGAAGACCGATCTGCGGCGCGAGGGGGTCACGCGCGACACTTGGGATCGCGAGGCGGCTGGCCTGCGGGTTCGCCGCGAATCCTTCTCGCCATGATCCTTCCGGCCTCCGCATCGCGAGCGGAGCACCGCCCTCGCTTCACCGGCGTCGTGGCCGGCGCACGCGCCCGTTTTTCCGCTTTTTTCAGGATATTTGTCAGATGACCCAACCGATAACCGACCGCCCGATCGCTGCGGACCGGATCGACTGGCCGCTTTTGGAATCGGGGGTGGAGCAGGCGAACATCCCTGCCCTGCTGATGCTGCTTCACCAGATGACCGGCGAGGAAAAGTGGCTCGAAGATCCCTATCGGCCGGCGCGCGCACCGGGCCTCGATGACAATGACAGCGGCCAGCTGCCCGAGGACATCCAGCGCGAGGTGCGCCAAGCCGCACGGCTGGCAATCAAGGCCTGGCTGACGGGCACGCCGCTCGCCCTGCCGCGGCCCGACAATACGCATCTCGCCAGGATGCTGAGCGTGGCAATGACCGAGCATGTCCCCGAGGAATATGGCGATATCGTCGCCGCCGGGATGCTGTACGCGCCGACTCCGCGTGCGATACCGCCCTTGCTCAAGACCAAGTCGGCGATCGTGATCGGAGGCGGAATCTCTGGCATTTGCGCCGGGATCGAGCTTCAGCGGCTGGGCATCGATTATGTGCTGTTCGAGAAGAACGAGGATTTCGGCGGCACTTGGTTCGAGAATCGCTACCCGGGATGCGGGGTCGATACCCCATCGCTGACCTATACATTCTCATGCCGGCCGAACGACTGGTCGAAATATTTCCCGCTGCGCGACGAGATCGAGAATTATCTTCTCGAAACCGCGCGCGAATATGGGCTGGCGGCGCACGCACAGTTCAATTCGAAGGTCGAGTCGGCGCGGTGGATCGACGACGCGCAGCAGTGGGAGGTCGTGGTCTCGAAGCCCGATGGCAGCACGGCCGCGCATCGCGCGGACTATCTCTTCAGCGCGGTGGGCATTCTCAACATCCCCCAATATCCGAGCATCGAAGGTCTCGACGGCTTTGAGGGCGAAGTGATCCACACCAGTCGCTGGCCGCAGGGCGCCGATCTTTCGGGCAAGCGAGTAGCGGTGATCGGCAATGGCGCATCGGGCATGCAGGTTGCTCCGGCGATTGCCGACGAGGTGCGTTCGCTCACCCTTTTTGCGCGGTCGAAACAATGGGCGGCGCCGTTTCCGCAGTTCCGCAAATCGGTTCCCGACGGCGTGCGCTATCTGATGCAGGCCGTGCCGCTCTATCGGGCCTGGCTCGAACAGCGCCTGTCGTGGACGTTCAATGACCGCGTCCATGGCACGCTTCGACGCGATCCCGACTGGCCGCACCCCGAACGCGCGGTCAATGCGATCAACGATGGTCACCGCCGCCATTTCACCCGCTACGTCGAAGAGCAGCTGGCCGAGCGGCCCGACCTGATAGCGGATGTACTTCCCGACTATCCGCCCTTCGCGAAGCGGATGCTGCTCGACAACGGCTGGTATCGCACGCTCCTCAAGCCCAATGTCCGGCTGATCCCCGAACATCTGGCGCGGGTGGAAGGCAATCGATTGATCTCGTCGTCGGGGATCGAGGTCGAAGCCGACGTCATCATTCTTGCGACCGGATTCCAGACCACCCGCGTTCTCGGCTCCTATGAGGTGATCGGACGGAACGGCGCTTTGCTGCGCGACATCTGGGGCGAAGATGACGCCGCTGCCTATCTGGGGACACTGGTGCCGGGCTTTCCCAATCTGTTCATTCTGCTCGGTCCCAACGTCGGTTCGGGCCATGGCGGCAGCATGATCCGCAACATCGAAAACCAGATGCATTTTGCGGGCGAAGTCGTTCTTGCGAGCGCCGCCCGCGGGGCCGACACGGTCGAGGTGAAGGACCAGGTTTATCAGAACTATCGGCGGCAGATCGACGAAGCGCATGAGAAGCTTGTGTGGACGCATCCTGGGACCGAGAATTGGTACCGAAACGCGAAGGGCCGCGTGATTGCAATCACGCCGTGGCGTAACGATGCCTTCTGGCGCATGACACGCTCGCCCAATGCGGACGACCTGGCTTTCGGGCGGCAGGACAGCGAGGGACTCAATGCCCGCGCCGAAGCCGGTTAGGCGGCGACGAGGCCGAAACCGATGAAAGTCTTTCAAGGCCGCCGCCTCGGCGCGATCGAGGATTTCACGATCGAGGAGCGGGCCAGCGTCCCGCCGGGTCCCGGTCAAATGCGCGTCCATGTCGAAGCGACCGCGCTCGGTTTCGTCGATGCACTCGTGATGCGCGGCCTTTACCAGGTGCAGCCGCCTTTGCCCTTCATTCCGGGAGGCGAGATTGTCGGGCGCATCGAGGCGGTGGGGGATGGTGTCGAGGGCTTTACGGAAGGCCAGCGCATCGCGAGCTGGCAATTCGGCGGCGGGCTCGCCGAACAGGCGATCGTCAGCGCCGAAAGCAGCGTGGCAGTGCCCGATGCCCTTGATGCTGCAGGCGCTTCGGCGTTGATCCTCGACTTCCTGACGGCCTATTACGGGCTGTTCGATCGCGGCCATTATGAAGCAGGCCAGTCGCTGCTCGTTACCGGAGCATCGGGCGGGGTGGGATCGGCGGCGGTCCAGCTCGCCTATGCCAGCGGCGGCCGCGTCGCCGCCCTGGCCTCGGGAGACGCCAAGATACGCCATGTGGCGGGCCTCGGCGCCGAGTTGGTGCTCGACTATCGCAATCCCGAATGGCGCGCCGACCTCAAGACCCGCTATCCTGGCGGGATCGACCGCGTGTTCGATCCGGTCGGCGGCGCGCTGTTCGAGCCCTGTTTCCGCTCGCTCGCCAAACATGGTCGGCACCTGGTCGTCGGCTTCGCGTCGGGTGACGAAATCCCGCGGCTTCCTGCCAATCTGCCTTTGCTCAAGTCGGGGGAGTTGGCGGGCGTGGATGCGCGTTATCTTGGCGAAAGCGATCCGGCGCGGGTGCGGACGATTCTTGCCGTCATCTTCCGCTTTGCCGAGCGCGGACGGATCCGGCCCGTCATCGATCAGCGCTTCGCGCTGTCCGACGCCCCCGCGGCGCTGCGCGCCCTCGCGTCGGGTACACGGATCGGAAAGATCATCGTCACGCCCTGACGCGTCACCACTGCGCGCGAAGCGCGCTCATGCCGCGAAACAGAAATCCCTCGCGCCATGCCGGTGCGTCAATGTCGACGGTCAGCCCCGGCAGGCGCGTCGCCAGCCTTTCGAAGGCGATCCGGCCTTCGAGCCGGGCCAGTTCGGCGCCGACGCAAAAATGAATGCCGCCGCCAAAGCTGAGGTGCCGAGCCGCATTGCCGCGACCGATATCGAAGCGGTCGGGATCGTCGAACAGCCGCGGATCACGGTTTCCGGCGCCGATGAGGGTGAGAACCTTCTCGCCCTGCGCGATCGGCTGTCCGAGGATTTCGGTTGCTCGCAGCGCGGTGCGATAGGTTGCAATGAGCGAGCTTTCGTAGCGCAGCACTTCATCGACCACGCCTGCAGCAAGGGTTTCCGGTTCGCCGACAAGACGCCGCCATTGATCGGGAAAGCGGCTGAAGCAGAGCAGGCCGTTGCCGATCATGTGCGCGGTCGTCTCAAAGCCGGCCCCGAACAAGCCGATGGCGACGGTAACCAGTTCATCGTGCGAAAGCGCATCCTCGGCGCCTCCGGCCTGGACTAGCGCGGTGGCGAGATCGTCCCGGGGCGCCGCCTTTCGTTCGTCGAACAGCGTCTCGAAAAATTGCTGCAGCACGGCGATCTGGCTATTCGCGGTTGCCAGTTCGGCGTCGGTCAGCGCGCGCGCTTCAAAGACGATGAAGCTTTGCGCAATGGCATCGATTACCGTCTTGAGACGGGTATCTTCGGGATCGATGCCGAGCATGTCGCACATGACGCGCACCGGAAGTTCATAAGCGAAGCGCGCAATCAGATCGCCTTCACGGTCGGCGGCGAAATCGTCGATCAAGCGATCGGTGATTTCACGAATCCGCGGCTCCATGGCGCGAACCCGCCGCGCGGTCAGGGCCCCCGTCACCAGTCCGCGCACGCGCGTATGATGCGGCGGGTCCTGCATCAGAAACACCTCGGACAGCCATTTATAGCCTCGCTGTCCCATCACATCGAAATCCGGGCCATAGAAAAGGCGAATATTCTCGACAAAATCGCCCTGCCCGAACGCCTCGCGGTTCATCAGGACCGACCGCACGCCGTCGTATCGGCTGACCACCCAATAGCCATGCGCGGACCGGTGGATCGGATCCTGTTCGCGAAGCTGTGCAAAGGCCCGATAAGGGTCGGCCTTGAGCGACGGATCGCCGGGCGAAAAGGGCGGCAGGGGAAGCTCGGTCATCGCAGCGTCTCGGTCATTGCTATGCAAAACGCGGCCGATATGTCCCGTCATCGGCGCGATCCACGAACAACGAATGAGGGGCCCCGAAATGCGCGGGGACGATGCGCGCTCCCCTCGCGCTCGCGCGCTCGAGCAGATGCCGCCGGCTCGCGGCCGCCTGCACCCTGTCCTCGCAATAGACGCTGTTCCAATCGGGGCGCAGCACCTGCATCGGGTGATGCAATATGTCGCCGGTGAAGAGTGCAACCTGACCCTGATCCTCGACTTCGAGGACCATGTGACCGGGCGTGTGCCCCGGAAAGGTCCAGGCGCGCATCCCGGGGGCGATCTCGGCGCCATCGTCGATCAGTTCGGCGAGGCCCGCGTCGATGATCGGCAAGACGCTGTCCTCGAAGACATTGGCGTTGACCCCGGCACCGGCGAGAGTCGCGTAAAGTGGCTTTTCGGGATTCCAGGCCGCTTCGTCCGCACGCGGGAAATAGTAGCGCGCGTTCGGGAAGGTCGGCAGCCAGCTGTCCTCGCGCCATTCGGTGTTCCACCCGACATGGTCGATGTGAAGATGCGTGCAGAAGACCTTGTCGATATCGCCTGCTGCGAATCCTGCCGCTTCCAGCTCCGCGAGAAATGGCGTCGCGAGATTGCCGAAGATCGGAATGCCGGGACGATCCTTGTTGTTGCCCGCACCGGTATCGACGACGATCCGCTCGGTTCCGGTATCGATGAGCCAGCTTTGCAGATAGCCATAGATCATCCCGTTACGAAAGAAGGCGGGCTCGAAACCCGCCGCCTGGGCGGCGAAGGCAGCGTCCTCATATTCCGCGAAGAGTGCCTCGGGCGGACTGAAGCCGCCCTGCCACTCCTCGAGACGGAAGACACGGTAGCGGCCGATACGGAACGCTGCCTCCATGCCGCAATACTCCAATCAGAAATCGACCCCGAGTGTCACGCCGTAGGTCCGCGGCGGCCGCAGCGACCCCACCGACACAAAGCTGTACAGCGGCGCGGAGATGATCGTGTTGGCTAGCGCATATTTGTCGGTCAGATTCTTGCCCCACAGCGCGAGCGACCAGCGTTCGTCGGGAGACCGGTAGGTAATGCTCGCATTGACCAGCGCGAACGCCTGCTGCCGCGCGTCGCGGTTGTTGAATTCGGTGAAGAAGACTTCGTCCTGCAGATTGACGTCGGCGGAGAGGTCGAGGAAGCCCGCGCTACCGAGCCGGAAACGCTGGTCGGCAAAGGCCGCGACCGTAAATTTGGGCGCGTTGGACAAGCGGTTGCCCGACAGATCGACGAGGGCCGGGTCGGTCGGACAAGCCGGATACTGCGGCCTGCCGGGACTGCCCGCCCCATAATAGCCGTTGCAGAATTCCTTGTATTTCGCGTTGAGATAGGTGCCGTAGACCCGGATCGTGGTGTTCTCTCCGGGACGGAAATTGGCTTCGAGCTCGACCCCGTAGTTGCGCGCCGACGCGGCGTTGATCGTCTCGACGATGCTGTTGGCGTTGACGAAACCGACCTGCAGATTGCTGTAATCATAATAGAAGACGGCACCGGCGAACCCGAATTTGCGGTCGGCGGTTTCCCCGCGGAAGCCCGCCTCGTAGCTCCAGACATATTCGGGGTCGATGACCGAGTTGATGCTGCCGATGTTGACGACACCCGATTTGAAGCCGCGCGTGACCTTACCGTAAAAAAGCGTGCCGCCCGGGGTGCGATATTCGATCGCGAACTTGGGCGTGATCGCATCCCAGCTTCCGCTCTTGTCGGTCGGGATATCGAGGCCCTGCGCCTCGAAGGTGAAACGCCCCACCCCGCTGCGCTTTTCCCAATTATAGCGTGCGCCGGCCGTCAGCGTCAGGTCGGGCAGCAGCTCGTAAGATGCTTCGAGATAGGCGCCCGCCGCCTTGGTCTTGACGGTGCCGCGCTGGAGATAATTGCCATTGTCGAACTGGTCGGCGGGGAAACTGGTGCCTAGAACGATGTTGAAATAGGAGGCCAGGTTGACGGTCGGCACGCGCACCTCGCCGAACAGACGTTCGTCGAAATAGGTCGCACCGCCCAAAAGCGACAAGCCGCCGGTCTTGTAGGTGAAATTGACCTCCTGGCTGAACGACTTGCTGTCCTCGGTATAGTTGTTCTGACCGAAGGCATTGATATCGCTGACGTCGAGATCGTCGCGATTGAAACGCTTGAACTTGCGGTAGGCGGTGGTGGAAACCACCGAGAGATCGCCCGAATCCCACGTCAAAATGCCCTGAACGCTCGATCCGTCGCGCTTGTTGACCGCGTCTTCGTCGGAGTAGATGTTGCGCAGGTTGGGCTTTTCGCCGCGCGCCGCATAATAGTCGAAGATCGTTTTGCCGCCGAGGAGCGACGACGCCAGCCCCGCTTCGGGAACCACGGTCGGACCGAAATAGTGGAAGGCATAATTATTGTCGTCCTCCTTGAAGTGATCGGCGACGATCAGCAGGTCAAGGTTCGAGGAGAATTTCGCGAGCAGCGATCCGCGAATGGCATAGGCATCGCGGTCATCGACAGGGTTGCCGGTGAACAAGTTGGTGCCGTAGCCGTCGCGCTTTTCATATTTGCCCGCGACGCGAAACATCAAATTTTCGCCGGTGATCGGTCCCCCCAGCGCGCCTTCGAGCGTCCGCGCGTCATAATTGCCGTAAGTGGCTCGGGCATAGCCGCCGAATTGGGAGGTCGGCCGCGCGGTGACGATATTGATGACGCCGCCGGTCGCGCCGCGGCCATATGTCGTGCCCTGCGGTCCGCGCAGCACTTCGATCTGCTGGACGTCGTAAAAGCCGCTGAGCTGCGCCGCCGGGCGGCTGATCATCGCACCATTCTGCAGGAAGGCCACGGCGCCGTCGGCGCCAAGGTCGATGCTGGTGAGGCCGATGCCGCGAATGAAAGTGCGGTTGACGCCGAATTGATCGCCGACCGAGACATTGGGCACCGCCGAGGCGAGATCGCCAGCGTCTTCGATGCCGCCCGCGCCGACGTCGCCGGCACCGAGAACCGAAATCGAGCCTCCTGTATCTTCCAGCGCCTTGCCGGACTTGGTTGCCGTTACGATGATGGCACCATCCTCGCCGGACTCGGTTCCGCTATCGCGCGCGGTTTCCTGGGCGAACGCTGGCGCTGCGACGGCAATCGAAGCCGTGGCAGCCGCCGACAGCAGTAGCTTGACCTTGAAATTCATATCGCCTCTCCCTGATATACCGGGCTTATAATTATCTACCCGTCAGTATTTGATTATCTGTTTGGGCCAATCGGGTATCGAAACCCGCTCCGTTTTCCGCCTGTGTCAGATTCCTTTTGCTATTCCGCGCCTGCCAGCCGCAGCGCGGCCTCGACGAGATATTCGATCACTTCGTCGGCGGTGCGTTTGCCGGTCGGCGAGTACCATGTCGGGATCCAGCTGATGAGGCCGCCGATCCAGACCGCGATGAACGGATCGATGTCGGCGCGGAATTCGCCGCTTGCGACGCCTTCGCGGATCATCGTGCCGATCTGGTGATCGAAGCTGTGCCGCAACCGCAGGATGCGCTTGTAATCATCGGCGGAGAGATGCTTCATCTCACGCTGATAGACGACGACATATTCCTGCCGGTCGATGACAATCCGCCCGACCTTGCGCACCACTTCGGCAAGCCTTGCACGGTGGCTCTCATGCCGATACGCCAGCACATCCTCGAGCACCGCGAGGGCCTCGCTGATGCCGACCTCGCAGATCGCCGCAAGGATCGCTTCCTTGTTCCTGAAATAGGAATAGAGAAAGGGCTTCGTGACGCTGAGCTGGCTGGCGACATTGTCGAGGGTGCAGCTGCTGTAGCCGCGCTCGTAAAAAAGATGGCTCGCAGCCTCGACGATGCGGTTGACCTTGAAGGCAACGAACTCGGATTTGAGCGAGGCACCGGGGGCGCGCGGATTTATCATGGAATCACTGGACACGGCCACCGTCATAGCATCGACCCAAGGCAGTCCGATAGTGACACCAAAATCTCCCTCCGCGGTGCCATTCTGTCGATGGCGAGCCGTTGGAATAACTATGCCGCAAAAATTATCTACCTGCTAGTAGTTTTTACAGGATGCTGGTATTTTTGCGGAACTGCGACGAAAACGCCACCGGGGTCACCATGGCGGCAGTCGCGAACAGCGCTGCCGCCGCGACCAGCCGGGCTGCGAATGATGCGGTCAGCCGATTAAGCGCGCACCCGTTGTCTTGAACTTTTGCCGATCTGGCGGCGGTGCGCCTGGCCCGATGGGTCAAGCGCACCGCCCGCTGACGACTGTGGGTCGCAGATCGCCGTCAGCGATTGTGAATAGAGCCCAAGCCTGCGTGCGGTTCATCCTCCAGATGGAGGATGGTACGGAGTTTTTCGATTAGTTCGGAGCGGTTGCACCGAGCCGGGCCAGCAGCCCGGCAAGGTCGGACTGTCGTGACGTGCCCGTTTTCTCGAGCACACTGCGAATTTGGCTACGCACCGTGCTGATGGCGACACAGCCCGACGCCGCGATTGTTTCGGGCGTTTCGCCGCGGGCGATACCACTGGCGACGCGCGCTTCCGATGGCGTCAGGTCAAAGAGCGACTTCATCAGCGTTGCCGAAGGCACGCGATCCGAAGCGACCGGCACCATCATCAGCAAGGCATAGGAATCCCCGAAAACATCGTGCGCGCCGCGCTGAACCGGGATCAGATGCGCAACCTGCCGGGGCGTTCCCGCCGCGTCGCGTACCGGAAACGATCGCGCGCTGATGGCGGGTGCCGAGGTCAGCGATGCCAGGGCGTCGTCAAGGAGCGCATCTGCCTGCCGGTCTGTCAGTCGCAGGCGGCCGTGGGCACCCAATATCACAAGCGATGACACATCGGTGCCAAGCGGGCTCATCTCGACAACTTCACCGCCGGCGCGCAGGAGAAAAGCCGGCAGTTGCATCGCGGTCAGCGCCTCGGCAGCGCCCTGCGCGCGCTTGTGCTGCATGCGCGCGCTCACGAGCGCGCTGCGCGCCAGATGCGGGCGCAGCAGGTTGAGCCGTGCCACGCTTTCGGCCGCGACGGGGCCTTCAGAAAAGGCCCGCTCGACGCTGAACACGATATTGTCACCGGTCGACACCTGGACCCCGGTTCCCGCCGACCATCCCAGCCCGCGCGGACGGAAGAAATCGCGATACACCGGATCGGCATCGATTTCCTCGTCGCTCCAGAAATCATGCTCGACGAAAAAGGAGGGCTCCTCGCGGCCCATCAGGCAAACGCGTCGGCTGCATTTTCCGAACCATCCTTCCTCCACATAGGCTGCAAAGACGTCGGCTACGCGCTCGGAAGCGATCCAGTTCAGCGCCTTGCGCGCCGAGAAGAGAAGCCCACCCGCCGATCCCGCGAGCGTTGCCACCTCGTCGAGAACCGCCGGCCATGCCTCCGGGACCACCGAGCATTCGTAAATCCGATCGACAAGTCCGTCTTGCATTCTTGATCCCCGCCGGCAGATGGGGACATTGTCGTCACCTTCGTCCAAATGGCAAGAGTAAGGAGCGCAGCCCGTAAAGCGCGTCTTCCCAACCAGGTTGAAGCTTTAGACAAGGGCCTGCTCCCCCATACAACGACTGGCGGCTATGCGCCCGAAACCAGGCGTAGCGCCGGATAACTGACGGCCTGAGAGTTGCCATCCGCGCGTTAGGTGAAATTACCGGGTTGGCCAATCTCAAGCGTGAATATGAGATCGTCGAAATCGTCGTCGAACTCTCCATCGTTGCAAAGATAGCGCCGACTTCCGGCATCTCCCTCCACAATCATCGCGCCCCCGCCGCGCCAAGACTGCATGACCCCGTCGCCCATGTCCCAGACATTTTTCACTGACAACAGGCCGTCGCTCGAATTGACACGGAATTCGGAGGTGACCGGGGCAGTATCCTGCCACAACACGATAGATTTATCGAACCTCTCGCCATTCACCACGAAATGCCCGTCTGTCGTGAGGTTGATTCCCTGCTTCCACTTGGCTGAAATAAGTTCAAATCGAATTCTGACGTCGGCACCGTCTCCTATGCTGACCTTGTCCACCATCTGCACGGTCCGCCCGTTATATTCGATCGGTTTCCCACGAGATTCCATGAACATATCTTGAAATACGATCATCTCATTGCCTTACACGCCGAAAGGGGGTCTTTAGTCGGACGTTCATCAGGCCAAACGTGCTGGACGTCAAATCGCCCACCACCTCGCTGTGGCCGGAGCAATTGAGATTGTCAAAGCGAGAGCGCTGAATTCCTTGCCCTTTGAGGGGGTAGCATTCCAAGCTATTGACGATGATACCCGCGTCTCGATCTAAGCCCCGGATTGCGGAACGTCCGCGTCCCATCCTTCGCGCCCGACAGGGGCTCAGCGCCACTGGCTGGCACAACCGCTGACGCTGACCGGTTGCGGACTGTCGGGTGTCGGTAACAATCCTCCGAAAGCGGACGAAAGCCCATTGAAACGAATTGAAGAAGGCCAATCAGCGCCAATTCGCCGCGCTTGATGCCAGAGCGATCGTTCGGCCAAGCCCGCGGCTGCGGCGGCGGAGGTAAAAGATCCTGCTGCGCGGATCGCGCCAGAGTTCCTTCGGATCCGTGATTGCTCGTCCTTTGTGTACTCGTCTGGTGTACCCACCGAGTCACTCACGAACATAAAACCGAGACTTCTGCGCCTTTCCGGCGATTTGGTGACCCCTACGGGACTCGAACCCGTGTTTTCGCCGTGAAAGGGCGACGTCCTAGACCGCTAGACGAAGGGGCCGTCGTTCGGTGAAGCGGCGCCTTAGACGGGCCGGTCGGTGCGGTCAAGCCGTGGTGGCGGCGCGTACGCAAAAATATTGCGCCGCGCTGTTTCATTCGGCCCAGGCGGCATCCTCGAGATGGAGTTCGGCGGCGGGGCGGCTGCCCCAATCGTCGCGCTTTGCGCGCCCCGCCAGCCACAGCTTGCGCGAACCGCGCGCATGGAGCAGCGTCTGGCCGAGTTCGGTTTCGGCGCTGCGAAAGGCGATCGCCTTGAACCGCGCGCCATCGTCGCCCGCGACGATCAGCCGCAGATGGTCGGTGCCGACCACCCCCGATTCGACGATTCGCACCGGCCCGGTGGCGACGCGCGGCGCAGGCCAGCCGGCGCCGTAGGGGCCGGCGCTCTCGATCGCTTCGCACCACAAGGGATTGATCCCGCGCGGCGCGAGCACCGCGTCGATCAGCAGCGACCTGTCGCCGCTCGCGCGCTCGACATCGGCCGCCAACCGCTCGTTCAGAAAAGCACCGAGCGCATCGACCCGCGCGCGCTCGACCGTCAGCCCCGCGGCCATCGCATGCCCGCCGCCCGCGACGAGCAGCCCCGACTCCTTGGCGGCCAGAATAGCGGCCCCCAGATCGACGCCCGAGATCGAGCGTCCCGATCCCTTGCCGACGCCATCCTCGTCGAACGCGATGACGATCGCCGGGCGGTGCAGCTTCTCCTTGAGCCGCCCCGCGACGATACCGATGACGCCGGGATGCCAGCCGTCGCCCGCGACGATCGCCACCGGCGCGTTCGCGGTCGCGCCGCTCGCCTCGATCGCAGCGTCGAGCACCGCCGCCTCGATCGCGCGGCGCTCCTCGTTGAGCCGGCACAGCTCCTGCGCGATATCCGCGGCTTCCTGCGGGTCGCCGGTGGTCAGCAGCCGGACGCCGAGGTCGGATTTGCCGACGCGCCCGCCGGCATTGATCCGCGGCCCCAGCGCAAAGCCCATGTCGCTCGCCGTCGGGGGCTTGGTCAGCCGCGCCGCATCCATCAGCGCCGCCATGCCGATATTGCCGCGCCGCGCCATCACCTTCAGCCCCTGCGTCACCAGCGCGCGGTTGAAGCCGGTGAGCCGCGCGACGTCGGCGACGGTGCCGAGCGCGACGAGGTCGAGCAGCTCGATCAGCTGCGGTTCGGGGCGGCTGCCGAAGAAACCGCGCGCGCGCAGCGTGCGGAGCAGCGCCGCGCCGAGCAGGAAGGCGACGCCGACCGCGGCAAGATTGCCGTGCGCGGCCGCATCGGGCGCTTCGTCGAGGCGGTTGGGGTTCACCACGGCAAAAGCCTGCGGCAGCGTGGTCGCGCATTGATGATGGTCGACGACGATCACCTCGACCCCCGCGGCCTTCGCCTCGGCGATCGCGTCGAACGCCTGCGCGCCGCAATCGACGGTGACGACGAGCCGCGACCCCGCTTCGCCGATCCGCACCAGCGCGGCGCCCGAGGGGCCATAGCCTTCCATCAGCCGATCGGGGATATAGGCGCCCACCGGCACGTCGAGCGCACGAAGCAGGCGGACGAGCAGCGCCGCGGACGTCGCGCCGTCGACGTCATAATCGCCGAAGATGGTCACCGCCTCGCGCGCCTCGACCGCATCGGCGAGCCGCGCCGCGGCGGCATCCATGTCGCGGAACAACGAAGGGTCGGGCATGAAACCGCGCAGCGTCGGAACGCGCTGGCGCTCGAGATCGTCGCGCGCGACGCCGCGCGCGAGCAGCAATTGGGTCACCAGATCGTCGGGGGCGAGGCTTTCGCCGCCCATTTCGGCGCTCGTGCGGCGCCAATGCCACGGCTGGCCGAGGATCGAGCGGGTGATGCCGAGGGCGGCGGTAGTCATGCCGCCGTTCCTGCCGTGAGGATGCGCGCGCGTAAAGCTCGCGCGTCGGCGAGCGGAATGGCCGGGATTTCATGCGCGCCGAGCGCGCTGCCGCCGGGCACGCCGAACACGAGGGTTGCAAGGCCGAGCGGGCGGAGGAGGAAATCGGTCTTGATATCGACGCTCTGCACCGACGCGTGCGGCAGCAGCGTCGTCTTCGGCTTCCACCAGCCGCGGCGGATCACGACCATCTCGCCAAGGTCGGTCCACAGATGAAAGCGCGTCGCGAACAGCGCGCCGGCCGCGAGCAGGGGAGCGGCGATCAGGCCGAGCCAGCCGACCGCATTGCCCAGAATCAGCGCGATGGTTCCGCCGGTCGCCGCCGCGATCGCGCCGATGACCGGGCCGATGGCGATGATGCGGTGGCTGTGTTGCCACGTCTGGCCGGGGCCGGGGCGCGGCATCGCAACCTCGGCGAGCACCCGGTCGATTTCGGCGAGCCGGCCGAAGGGGACGACCTGATGGTCGGGTTCCTTCGCGCCGTCGCTCGCCAGGCTTTGCAGGCGCAGTTCGTGCCAGCCGAAGCGCTGTCGCAGCCAGCCGGTTACGAGGATCGCCGCCTGCACGCGCTTGACCGGCATCGCCACGTCGGTGCGCGTCGTCAGCCCGCGCGTGCGGCGCAGCGCGCGCGGTTCGCGCACGAGGCGAAAGCCCCAGTTGGCAAAGATCATCATCGCGATCCCGCTCGCAAAGCCGATGACGAGCAGCGACAGGAGCGCGCCGATACCGGCGACCCATCGATGTGCGAGCACCCAATTGTCGAGACCATAGCCTTCGGCCAGGTCGACCCAGTCGACGGGGTTGAAGACGTTGAAATCGAACGGCAGCAGATTGTCGAACAGCTGCATCGACGCGCCGACAACCGCGAGCGCGGCGAGCGAGAAGTTGAACAGGCCCGCGACGAGCAGCCGGCGCGGATCCATTGCGAAGAGCAGCCGGTCCTCCGCGGCATCGCCGCCGCCTTCGGTTGCGGCGCCCGAGGGATCGGCAACCTGCGTTTCGGCGGCATCGCTGCGCCAGGCGCGGATCGCGCCGCGCAGCGCCTGCGCTTCGTCGAACCCGATGGCATCGAGATCGCCGTCGCCTTCCTTGCCGCCGCCCGCGCCGGTTTCGAAATCCACCTTGGCGATGCCCAGCGCGCGCGCGATCAGCCCCTGTTCGATGCTGACATCCTGGATGCGGTCGAAGGGGATGGTGCGGTGCTGGCGCGCGAACACGCCGCTTTCGATCACCACCGCATCATCGGTCACGGCATAGCGGAAGCGCAGCCAGGCAGCGATCGCGACGAGCAGCGACAGCAGCAGAAAGGCGAGCAGCGCGGGAACGACATAGGCCCATTTGCCCGCAAAGCCGATCGCCGCCAGCGCGGGCAGGAAATTGAGCGAACGCGGGCCGAGCTTGACGATCGCCAGCGCCAGCGTCGCCGGGTGCAGGCGCTGCCAGTCGGGTTCGACATCGGCCGCCCGCGCGGGCGCCGCGGCAGGTTCGCCCTCGCTCATGCGAAGTCGGTCTGGATGTGGTGGCGGATCGTCTCGCGCATCGCCGCCGCCAGGTCGGATCGCAGGCCGGGCAGCGTCACCGTGCTGTTGTGCGTTCCCGAGGTATGGACGACAAGGTGCGACAGGCCGAACCAGCGCTCGATCGGCCCCTGGCCGACGTCGATGTGCTGGACGCGCACGAAGGGGACGATGGTGTCGGTGCGAAACATCCAGCCGCGCGCGACGCGCAATTGCCCCGCGCCGATGTGATAGCCCCACCGCTGCGTCCGGCGCGACGGCAGCATGACGATGACGAGGAGCGCGACCAGCCAGGCCAGCGCGGTGAGCAGGCCGAACGGGCCGCCGATGCTGCGGATCAGCAGGACGTCGGCGACGCTCGCGCCGATCGCCACCGGCACGGCGTTGAGCGCCGCGGCGATGCGCAGAACGTGGCGATAGGCGGGATCGACCGGGTCGAGCCCCTCCACCGCGTTGAGCGCATCGGGTGCGAAGGGATCGATGGGCGGCGCGGCGTCGGTATCGGTCATTGCCCTTCGTTAAGCGCAGCGCCCCCTATGGCACAACAATATTGAAGCGCGGGTCGGCGGGCGGATGCATCGCGAACCACGACAGAAAGGCCATGCGATCGCCCTCGATGCGGATCGCGCCCGATTGCATGAGCGCCGGAAACTGCGCCTGGCCGAGCATCACATCGTCGAGCGTGCTGCGATCGAGCGTGATCGTCGCGGTCGGCGCGGCGTCGGTGACGCCGTAGCGCGGGAATTCGACCCCGCCCTCGACGACGACCGCAACGCTCTCCTTGCTGTCGGGCATCACGAACTGGAACACGCCCTTCTGCGCCGCGCCCTTCACCGCGTCGAAGCGAGTGGCGAGCGAATCGAAGAAGACCGCGGTCGGGATCGCGCTGATGAACGACCGGCTCTGGCCGTTGCTGGTGCCGCCAGCGAACGCATTGCCGCGCAGCGTTGCGGCGGCGGCGAGATAATAGTTGCGCCACGCCCCCGATTCGGCCTGATAACCAAGCTGGTCATAGGCCGAGGCGAGCGCGGCGCGCGCCGCCTGATTGTCGGGCGCCGCGAAGACGAGCTTGTTCAGCATTTCGGCCGCCCAGCGATACTCACCCTTGGCGATGGCGTCCTTGCCCGCCGCAAGCAGCTTGTCGGGGCCGCCCGCCAGCGCGACATATTTGGGCGCGCTCTCTTCGGGCGGCAGCGGGTTGAAATTGGCCGGATTGCCGTCCCACCAGCCGAAATAGCGCTGATAGGTCGCCTTCATGTCGTGGTTGAGCGTCCCATAATATCCACGCGTCGAAAAATCGCTTCCCTGCACCGCCGCTTCGGGGGTCTGGTCGGCCAGCTCATGCAGCGTCGCGCCCCGGTTGGCGAGAAACAGGGTGCGGTCGTGGACATAGCGATAGGCGTCGCGCTGGTTCGTGAGCAGCGTGCGGACCTCGCCCGCGCCCCATGTCGGCCAATGGTGCGATCCCATCGCAACCTCGGCGCTGCCGCCCCATTTGAGGAGCATCGCGTCGATCACCTTCGACCAGCGCAGCGCGTCGCGGACCTGCGCGCCGCGCAGCGTCAGCACATTGTGCAGATTGTGGGTCACCACCTCGGTCGTGTGGAGCGCCTTGTAGGCGGGGATGTGAAAGACGAACTCGGCCGGCGCCTCGGTGCCGCCCGCGTCCATGAAGTCGAAGGCTAGGCCGTCGATGGTCAGCGTCGCGCCGCGCGCGGGCACGGTTTCGGTCGGCTCCATATAGCCGATCGTTCCCGACGACAGCTTGGGGCCAAGCCCGGTATCGACCTGTCCTGTCGGCCCGGGCGCGAGGATCGCCCCGAACATATAGAGCGCGCGGCGCCCCATCGCCGGGCCGGCAAGGACATTTTCCGACGTCGCCTCTTCGGAAAAGCCGTGCGGTGCGATGATGCGGATCTTGTCCTTTTTCACCTGTTCGGGGGTCACGATGCCGCCGACGCCGCCGAAATGGTCGCTGTGGCTGTGGCTGAAGATGACAGCGCGGATCGGCAGGACGCCCGTCTTTGCCTCGACCGTGTCGGCGAACAGCTTCCACCCCGCCGCAGCTGTTTCTTCGGACAGCAAGGGATCGACCACGATCCATCCGGTCTTGCCCCGAATGATCGTCATCACCGACAGGTCATAGCCGCGCAATTGCCAGATCTTGTCCGGCACAACCTCGAACAGCCCGTGCACCGCATTGAGCCGCGCCTGCCGCCACAGCGACGGGTTGACCGTGTCGGGGGCCTTCGCCCCGTTCAGAAAGTCATAGGGTCGGCGATCCCAGACGATCCGGCCATCCTTGCCCGTGATGACGCCGTCCGGAATCTCGGCGATCTTGCCGCGCAACACATTCGCCTCGTCGCGCGGGTCGTCGAGTGGCAGGCGCTGGGCGAGTTCGGCCTGCGCGGCACGGGTCGCCTCGCTCGCCGCATCCTGCGCCGCCGCGCCGCTCGCCCACAGCATGATCGGAATCAGACAGATCGCACGCTTCATCGCATCCTCCCCTTTTGGTCCTGCTTGCGCCTTGTGGCATGGCTTGGCAAGCGGCGGCCCGGCGGTGCGGGCTTCGCGCGACGCTAGAGGATATTGCGGCGATGAAATGCAAATTGCTTATCATTTGGCACAGCCGCACCGGCGGCAGCGCCGCGCTCGCCGAGGCGGCGGCGGCAGGTGCCGACGACGCAGCGCGCCGCGTCGCGGCGGACGATGTGACGCCAGAGATGATTAAAGCGGCGGCGGGCTATCTGTTCGTCGGCCCCGAAAATCTCGCGGCGCTGTCGGGCGCGATGAAGGAGATGTTCGACCGCTGCTATTATCCCTGTCTCGGCCGGATCGAAGGGCGCCCCTATGCGACGATCATCTGCGCCGGCTCCGACGGCGAAAATGCCCAGCGCCAGCTCGATCGCATCGCGACCGGCTGGCGCCTGCGGCGTGTCGCCGATCCCGTTATCGTCAATACCGACGCGCAGACGCCCGAGGCGATCCTCGCCCCCAAGACGATTGCGGCGGACCGCCTCGCCGAAGCGCGCGATCTGGGCGCGGCGCTGGCGGAAGGTCTGACGGCAGGGATTTTCTAGCGCCCGATGCCGTCAGGCCGGGTTCGCCGCCTGCAACTCCGCGATCAGCCCGTTGTCGATGTCCTTGGCTCGCCGGTATCCCGCTCGCTCGCGCAGCGGCGCGACATAGGCTTCGAAGGCGGGGCGCGTCGGGATCGTCCCGAATTGCAGACCCCAGTCGAGTTGGCTGCCGACATAGACGTCGGCGGCGCTGAAGCGCCCCTCCGCAACGAAGGCCTTGCCCGCCACCGCCGTTTCGAGCGCGTCGAGCGCCTTTTCGAACGAGCCATATCCCACCATCCGCTGCTGCTCGGCGCTCGGCACCCAGCCCGCATGGGTGTTGGTCACCGCGGTTTCGAGCGGCCCGGCGGCAAAGAACAGCCAGCGGTAATAGTCGGCGCGCGCCTCCAGCGGCGGCGCGAGCCCCGCATCGGGAAAAGCATCGGCCAGATAGGCGCAGATCGCGGCGCATTCGGTGACGACCTTGCCCCGGTGGACGATCGCGGGCACCTTGCCCATCGGGTTGATCGCCAGATAGTCGGCGCCCTTCATGCTGTCGTCATAGCCCAGGATTTGCGTCTGATAGGGCGCGCCGACCTCTTCGAGCATCCAGCGGACGATCTGTCCGCGCGACATGGGGTTGGTATAGAAAATCAGATCGTCGGCCACGGTTGCTCTCCCTTGCTGCGAGTCGCAAAGAACATATCAGGAACATTGTCTTCGATCCAGAAGCCTTGTTTTGTCATGCGGGCGCGGTAAGGCAAGAGGATGAGCGACGAACGCATCTGGACCGCCGCCGTGCTGGTGATCGGCGACGAGATTCTCTCGGGCCGCACGCAGGACAAGAATGTCGCGCAGATCGCGACCTGGCTCGACGTGCAGGGGATTCGCCTGCGCGAAGTGCGCATCGTCCCCGATGTCGAGGACGAGATCGTCGATGCGCTGAATGCGCTGCGCGCGCGTTACGACTATGTCTTCACCACCGGCGGCATCGGCCCGACCCACGACGACATTACCGTCGATGCGGTGGCAAAGGCGCTCGGCGTCGGGGTCATCGTCCACCCCGATGCGCGCGCGATCCTCGAACGCTATTACACGGCGCGCGGCGGCGAACTGACCGAGGCGCGGCTGCGCATGGCGCGTACCCCGGAGGGCGCCGAGCTGATCCCCAACCGCATGTCGGGCGCGCCCGGCATACGCATCGGCAATCTGTTCGTGATGGCGGGCGTGCCGCACATCACCGCGGGCATGCTCGATGCGCTGACCGGCGCGCTGGAAGGCGGGGCGCCGCTCGTCGCGCACACGATCGGCGCATGGGCGCCCGAAAGCGAGGTCGCCGATCTGCTCCGCGCGGGCGAGAAGGATCATCCCGGCGTCGCCATCGGCAGCTATCCCTTCTTTCGCGACGGCCGCGTCGGCGCCAATTTCGTCTTTCGCTCGACCGACGCGGAACGGGTCGTCGCCTGCGTTGCCGCCGTGCGCACGGCGCTCGAGGCGGCGGGCTATGCGGTGACCGACGGCGGCATCTGATCGGCCGCGTCGGCGTCGCTCGTCCGCGTCGCGCGCGGCAGGCGGCGCAGCATCGCGATCGCGAACAGTCCGAACAGCGCCGCCACCAGAAAGGCGGCGCCGGGGAAATGCACCGGCGCGTTCGCGCCCGTGAACCAAGCCATGGTGCCAGTGAGCAGCAGGGGCGCGACGATCTGTCCCAGCCCCATCGCCATTGCCGAAATCCCCTGCACCTCGCCCTGCGCGCCGGCATCGGCGCGGCGCGACAAGATCGCGCTCAGCGATGGCTGCACCGGCGCCTGGAACATGATCGGCACGATCAGCAGGAAGGCGCCCCAGGTCGTTGTGACGAACGCATAGCCGACGAACACCGCGACCGCGACGGCGATGCCGATCGTCGCCGCATCGCGTTCGCCGAAACGCGCGACCATGGGCCCGACGACGAAGCTTTGCCCGAGCGCGATGGCGACGCCGACCGCGGCAAGGCTCGCGCCGATCATCCCCGGCGTCCAGCCGAGCTGCGCGATGCAGTAAAAGCTCCACGTCATCGGATAGACGAGGCTGGCGATCTGCCACAGCAGCAGCACCGCCGCCGCGCCGCTCATGCCCGGAAGCGCACGCATCGCGCGAACCGCGCCGAGCGGATTGGCGCGGCGCCAGTCGAAGCCGCGCCGCTTGTCGGGGGCCAGCGTCTCTGGAAAGATGAAGGCGCCGTAGATCATGTTCGCCGCCGCGAGCAGCGCCGCCGCCACAAAGGGCGCGCGCGGCGACAACTCGCCCAGAAAGCCGCCGATCGCGGGGCCGACGACGAAGCCGACACCGAAAGCGGCGCCGACGAAACCGAAGTTGCGCGCGCGCTCCTGCGGCCGCGTGACATCGGCGATCGCCGCCATCGCGGCGGCATAGCTACCCCCGAAAATTCCCGACAGCGCGCGCGCGAGGAACAGCCAGGGCAGCGTGTCGACGATCGTCAGCAGTGCATAGTCGGCGGCGAGTCCGGCAAGCGACAGCAGCAGCACGCGCCGCCGCCCGAACCGGTCCGACAGATTGCCGAGCACCGGCGAAGCGAGGAAGGTCGCCATCGCCATGACAAGCCCGATCCACGCCCCGACCTCGATCGCATGCGGCAGGTCGATGCGCCCCACCTCCATCACGAGCTGCGGCAGCACCGGCATGATGATGCCGAACCCGATCGCATCGATGAAGATGGTCGCCACAATGAACGGAATGGTGCGCTTTGCCGTCACAAGAAGATCCTGAATGTCGGAAGCGGGAGGCCTGCGCCGGGCCTCTTACGGCGGGGCTGGAGCGGGTGAAGGGAATCGAACCCTCGTCGTAAGCTTGGGAAGCTTCTGCTCTACCATTGAGCTACACCCGCATTTCAACGACTTGGCCCCTGCCTGCCGCGCTGTTTTAAAACGCGTTTTGCAGTTGCCCTCGCGATGCGGCGTCCGAGTGCCACGATGACCGCGCTGTCGTCAACATATCTCTTGCGGATCGCGCGAGCACGCGGCGGCGATCAGCGCTTCCGCGCCTTCCATGCCCGCACCGCCGCCATCGTCTTCTCGATATGCGCCTGCGGCTTGCTGTCGGTGTAGCTGAGCAGGATCGTCCCGTTCGGCGCGATCACATAGGATGTGCGTTCGGAGAGAATCCGGTTGTCCGCCGTGCGCATCGTCGTGTCATATTTGGCGGCGACCTTCGCGCCCGGATCGGCCGCCACGGCAAATTTGTCGCGGCATTCCGACCGCGAAAATTCGGCGACGCGGTCGATATTGCCCGCGGTGACGCCGATGACGCGCGCGCCCAACTTTTTGAAATCGTCGGTCGATTCGGCAAAAAGATGCGCCTCGATCGTGCAGCCGGGCGTGAAAGCCGCGGGAAAGAAATAGAGGACGACCGGACCCTGCTTCAACGCCTGCTTCAGCGACAGGCTGAAGGGCTTCCCGCCCTGTGCCGCATCCAGCGTGAAATCGGGCGCCTTCACGCCGGGCTTGAGCGCCGCGAAGCCCTGCAGAGGCGCGGCAGCCAAGAGCAGCCCGACACCCAGCGCGATTGCCGTCATGCCCCGGAATTTCATCATCGCTCTCCCATTTGGCCGATGTCGCCAAGCATGACCAAAAAATGCGCGGGCGTCCAGCGCGCCGACGCAAACGCTCGTCGAGGTCATGGTCTTGGAGAAAGCTGGCGCACCCGACAGGATTCGAACCTGTGACCTCTGCCTTCGGAGTGCAGGGATCACGGGCATATGCGGACACAGTCGGACATTGAGATGCCCGTAAATCAGATGTTTTCTATCCGCACTTGTCCCGAAGCCTCTCCCAAAGTATTCCGTACGCATTCCGTACGAGACGAAAAGGGGCGGCTGGCGATGGCACTGGACTTGAGCAAGGTTGGCGAGCGGGAACGGCTCAAGGCGCAGCGCGAACCGCACTGGCAGCGGCTGCGCGCCGGATGCTTCCTTGGCTTTCGCCCGTCCAAGCGCGGCGGCAAGGGAACTTGGATTGCCCGCGCCTATGACGAGGATGCAGGCAAGTATCGGCTGAAGGCATTGGGCGACTTCGGGACGCTGCCGGGCAATGAGATGTTCGCCGCTGCCAAAAAGGAAGCCGAGCGGCTGGCCGATCTAGTCGAGACGGGCGGCGAAGTGCGCGCCAAGATTGAAACCGTTGCCGATGCCTGCCGGGAATACGCCAAGACCCGCCCCGAGGCCGGGCACCGTTTCCGGCGCTATGTTTATGCCGATCCCGTTGCCAAGGTGAAGCTGGACAAGCTGCGCCGTCGCCATTTGAAGGAATGGCGCGAACGGCTGGAGGCGCAACCGGCTCTTGTCAGCCGTCGAAAGGAAGGCGCGGCCATCCACCGCAAGCGCGCGGCTTCGACAGTTAACCGCGACATGGCCGTACTGCGCGCGGCGCTGGCCAAGGTTCTTTCGCCGGGCGCACCGAATAGCGAGGCGGCTTGGCAAGAAGCGCTGAAAGCCATTCCCAATGCCAATGGGCGGCGCACCTTGTACCTTGATCGCAGCCAGCGCCGGAAGCTGGTGGCAAAGACCGATGCGGATGCCACGCCCTTTGTCCGCGCGCTCTGCCTGCTACCGTTGCGGCCCGGCGCATTGGCGGAACTTACCGCTGGCGACTTCGACAAGCGCACTGCGGAATTGACCATTGGCAAGGACAAGACGGGCAAACCCCGGCGTATCCAGTTGCCAGTCGAAGCGGCAAACCTGCTTGCGGCTCAGGCCAAGAATAAGCTGCCGGGAGCGCCGCTGTTCATGCGCGCCAACGGCAAGGCATGGGACAAGGAAACGTGGAAACACCCCATTGCCGCTGCCGTCGCCGCTGCGAAGCTGCCGGGCGAAGCAACCGCATACACATTGCGCCACAGCACAATTACCGATCTCGTTAGCGCTGGGCTCCCCTTGCTCACCATCGCGCAAATCTCTGGCACCAGCGCCGAGATGATCGAGCGCCACTATGGGCATCTGGCCAGCGATGCGGCGGTGAAGGCCCTAGGAGAGCTAGCCCTGTAGTCAGATTTTGTGCAACCTAACGATGTGGTAGCTCGGGTTTCCGGGCGCCAACCTTCGACATTACCCGTGAAATTGCATGGTATTTGGTTGCTTCAGCTTGAGAGCCGCGCCAAAGCGACATCAGCGAAACGAACGACCGGCGCGTGAGGTGGATTTTGTATTCGGAAGCAAATATAACCGACGTTGCGGGAGCAGGCGGCCTAACATACGCAAAGAACAAGAATCGTGGAGGTCGATCTAGCGCCAAGGGTCGTGATTTTGAAATTGTGTATGGGACCTTTCGTATCGCCTTGGAGGCTGCAGAGGCAATCAAAACCGGCGCGCTAGGGGCGGATATTTCATTTCACGATCAAGTTTGCTGTTTTGTGGACGACTTTGTCACAACACGCCCAACGGGCCGTACTTTCGCGCAGCTGAAAAGTGGCGGCGCAAGTTGGACAGGAGGCGAGCACGCTTTAGCTGACGACTTCCGTTTGCAAGCCAAGCTCGACTCCCATTGCGGAGTACCTGCAAGCTATGAACTTGTGGTGGGAGACGATGCGAGGCGTACCGCTCTTATCGAAGCGCAACCATCAGACCTTTCTGCCGTTTCAGTTATCTCATTTCCGGGAGAGTTGCCTGACCTAGAGCTCATCAACAAACTTGATGCGCTTGCGACAGCACTCGCTGACCTCAGCCCTAGAAGCGATGAGCGCATTGTTCGGGAGCAAGTTTGGCGCATGCTCATGGGAACGTGGCAAAGCTCTCGGGGCGATAAGACCCTTGCCGAGATCGTTAACGCAGCTGCCACTGGGCCAGGAGCTATCGTGGCCCCGATGCTGCCCGCGTACGAGTTGCCGACTCCGGCGAAAAAAGCACTCGACAAAGTGGGTGGACTTCGATTCTATATCCAAAAGAACTTTCTTACGTACGTGGCGTTGGGCGGAAAACAGCAGGGCGTTGCGGATTATCATTGCCACACACCCCAGTTTGAAGCCTTTTTGGCCGAACTGATTGAACAGCAACCTACGGACTTTTTCTCGTTCTGGACCATCTTTAAGGCCCATATATGAGTAGCTTACGCAAATTCTCGCCACTAGCTGAGTCTGCTGGACCGCTCGCTCTCGAAGCCTTGCAGCGCCTCACGGATGAAACGCTTTCGCCTGATCAATATGGTCAGGCGATGCTCATGGTTGGCCGTGCACTAGGAGACTGTTTTGCTCGTGCGGCGAATGTCGCAGGCAAAAATATCTATCTCGCCATCACCGTTGAGGACGCGGACTTTCTGGCGTCGGGAATCACAGCCGCATTGCGAGATGCTGGCGCCAGCGTCTCTGTGGCTTGCTTTTGGAACTCGCGGCGAAAGGCTGGTGGAAACAAGTGGCTTGATGTTGCGACAATCACCAACGAATATCGCGAACCAATTCCAGAGCGCTTGGACCATCTGATTGTGGTTAAATCGATCATTTCGGGCGCGTGCGTCGTAAAAACAAACCTTATGCATGTTTTGGAATTGGCTAAGCCAAACCAAATCGACATAATGTCGCCAGTTGTGCTGGAAGGCGCCGAGGGGCGGCTCGCCGCAGAATTTGACAAAGATACGGCTGAAAAGTTTCGGTATTGGCTCTTTGCGACTGACGATTCGAAAGACAAATCAGGGAATGTACTGCCCGGAATTGGAGGCGAAGTTTACGGTCGGCTTGGCTTCGACGGACAGGAAGGCAAGAACGCACACTTTCCTTCATTCATTAGAGAACGAGTTGAAGCTGCCGCGTGAATATCGCGGCGGGCAATAGCGGCCTGCTATCTTTTGATTGCGAAGCATGAGCTTTGCCGATGACGCCGAGTTTGCCGCCTTTGTCGGCAGAGATCACATGCTACCGGCAGTCACGCCGGAAGCCGTTGTCAGCGCCTTGGGAAGCTTTGCCCTCCCGCTGGTACCGGGCAGGGATATGGATTGGCTGGCAATGGCCGTACGGCGCGCGCTCGCCATATCAATGCGTCATGTCAAGGATGGCCCGGAACGGACTTCAAACGCTAATATTCGCGCCGAACTGGAGCGGCTGGCGGCTGTGGCCGGATCAACTTGGCTGGAGCTTTTCCAGTGCGATCATGCTGCGGATTCCCGGCTTTGGGAGCATGCTTGGCACCATTGGGACAGCGAAGGCGGCAAGGACATGGGCGACGGCATAGTCATGGGCGAACCTTCCGATTATCGCCGTTTCAAGGCTGCCGTTGCGGAACTGGATTGGCTGGCCGGATTCATGCGGGAGGCGGCAAAGACAACCGCAAGCCAGCGCGGCCCGTGGCGGCAATCCGAGGAGAAACGGCTGAGAGTGGAGCGCGGGCAATACCTGGCCCCGATCTATGAAGCCGCATTCGGCCAGCCGGTATCCGCGAACAACTTCCCGACCGATGCCCGCATTCGGGCACACCTTACCGGATTCACCTTGCCGACAGGGAGTATTTCTTTATCGCGGGAATTTGGCAAGAGTGGGCGGATGCTGATAC
>OFTY01000076.1_pt1 | contig 109514 bp, 102 predicted proteins | sample 1775061 | NCBI WGS metagenome assembly OFTY01 (sample SAMN08195773, study PRJEB24354) | sludge metagenome | isolation source: sludge from phenol fed wastewater aerobic bioreactor B | place: India: Nagpur | collected 2016-09-16 | reverse complement strand
AATGGTTCTCGCGAGCACCCGTCCCGGAGGGAGAGGGGAGCAGATCACCGGCGAAATATTCCGGACAGCAGTGCGCGAAAGCGGGAATCCAGTGCCTTCGAAAGACCATGGATTCCCGCTTGACCAGCCCTCGGCTGTTGAAAAGCGCCTCGCGGGAACGACGAACAAAAACCACCGGGCTGGAGCACGAGTGGTATCAGGCCAACGCGATGCGCAGGGACGGCGAGGGCCGGCGCTCGACGAATTCACGGCGCACGTAAGCGATGAGCTCGCGCTGCCCACCGAACGGCAGCAGCTCGAAGGCCTCGTCCAACGAAACCCAGCGGTACGCGGAGTGTTCGCCGTTCAGGTGCACCTCGGCGTCGTCGGCCACGCGCGCCACGAAGGCGGGCACCAGTTCGATGCTGTCGCTGCGCACCGCGTAGAACTGCTCGCAGAAGCTGGTGGCCCAGAACGATTCGGGCGCCAGCGCCGTCTCCTCGCGCAGCTCGCGCAAGGCCGCCTGCCAGCCGGCTTCGCCCGACTCGATGTGGCCGGCGACATAGCTCCACACGCCGTGCAGGTACGCACCGGCACGGCGCACCACCAGCATGCGCGTGGCCGCACCCGTGCCGCGCAGCGCCACGATGCTCACCATGCGGCAGCGCACCGGCAGATTCATGGCGAGGCCAGCAGCTTGCGGCTGGCGGCGGCCGCGGGCCTTGCCGCCACGCGCTCGAACCACGGGCCGATCCATGGCAGCGTGCGGTCGAAGGGCTGGTTCACGCCCGCGCCGAAATCCAGCCATACGTAGAGCCAGATGTCGGCGGCAGTGAAGCGCTCGCCGCACAGGTACGGGCCGTCGCCCATCATCCGATCCAGCCAGGCAAGGCGATCCTGCGCGATGCGCTTCAGCCCTGCGGCCGCCTCCGGCGCCACCGGGATGCGCGGCGCGAAGCGCGGCAGGCCTTCGGCGTAGTGAAAGGCGTTGTGGATGAACTCGGTAACGTTGAGCTCCACCCGCCGCCACCACTGCCGCGTCTGCGCGCGTTCTTCCGGCGTGCGGCCGATCAGCGCGGGCTCGGGATGCAGCTCCTCCAGGTATTCGGCGATCGCCACCGCCTCGGCCAGCGTGCGGCCGTCGTCCAGCCGCAAGGCCGGCGTCTGCCCCGCCGGGTTGAGCGCGAGGTAGGCGGCTTCGCGGTTTTCGCCCGCCATCACGTCCACCGCCACCGAGGGCGGTTGCAGGCCCTTCTCCAGCACGAACATGCGCAGGCAGCGCGGCGCGGGGCTGATGGCGTCGTAGAGCAACATCGACAGATCCGGTGCGAGAATGCCGAACACTACACCGCTTGCGCCCATCCATTGCCATGACCCAGGACAGGCTGATCCGCCCCATCGAACCGCGCGACGACGCCGCCATCGCCGCGATCATCCGCACCGTGATGCCCGAGTTCGGCGCCGACGGCCCCGGCTTCGCGATCCACGACACCGAAGTCGACGGCATGTACGCGGCCTACGCACAGCCGCGCTCAAGCTACTTCGTGCTGGAACTCGGCGGCGTGGTGGTCGGCGGCGCGGGCGTGGCGCCGCTGGCCGGCGGCGAGCCGGACGTGTGCGAGCTGCGCAAGATGTACTTCCTGCCGGAGGCACGCGGCATCGGCGCGGGCAAGGCCATGATCGAACGCTGCCTCGACGCGGCGCGCGCCCATGGCTTCCGCCGCTGCTACCTGGAAACGCTGACCGGCATGGACGCGGCGCAGGCGCTGTACGTGCGCAGCGGCTTCGCGCCGATCTGCGCGCCGATGGGCGGTACCGGCCACCACGGCTGCGACCGCTGGTTCCTCCGCGAACTGTGAACGCCATGGCCACCATCCGCATCGCCCGCGAACAGGATGCCGAAGCCATCCACGCGATCTACGCGCCGCACGTCACCGACGGCGTCGCCACGTTCGAGAACGTCGTGCCCGGTACGGCGGCGATGCGCGAGCGCCTGCTGGCGCGCCTGCCGCTCTACCCGTGGCTGGTGTGGGAGGAAGCCGGCGCCGTGCTGGCCTACGCCTACGCGGGCCGCTTCCGCGAACGCGCCGCCTACGACTGGATCGCCGAAACCTCGATCTACGTGCATCCCTCCGCGCAACGCCGCGGCATCGCGCGGCGGCTGTACGGCGTGCTGCTCGACGCGATGCGCCTGCAAGGCCTCACCCAGGCGGTGGGCGTGATCACCCTGCCCGGCACCGCCAGCGTGGCGATGCACGAGGCGCTGGGCTTCGCGCCCGCCGGCGTGTGGCGGCAAAGCGGCTGGAAGCTGGGCCAGTGGTGGGACGTGGGCGTGTGGCAGAAGGAACTGCAGCCGGCCGCCTGCCCGCCGGCGCCCGTGCGTCCGTTCGCCGCGCTGGCCGGCGATCCGGCGCTGCATGCGCTGCTGGGACGAACCTAACGAAACCGGCGTGCCCGCATCGCGGACGCGCCGTTACGCCATCCATGCAGGCTGGCCCCAGAGGGGCCGGGGGAGAGTGTTCGGACTTGCCGAAACGCCTCGCTTCGCCCGAACCCTCACCCGCCTGCCGGCACCCTCTCCCGGAGGGAGAGGGACTCACTAGTCTGCGCTTGCGCGAATTCAAGTCGCTCGGCTTCGTTGTTCAAAGCGAGAGCCTGCGGTGCTTGGAGTCTGCGAACTGAAACATCGGATATTCCGGACAGCAGTGTGCGAAAGCAGGAATCAGCGTCTTTGCGTTTAATGATCTGCAGGCACTGGATCCCAGCTTTCGCTGGGATGACGAGCAAAATCAGACCGTCCCTAGTGGCTGAGCAGCAGGTCGACGATCACACCCGTGGCGATCGCCACCAGCAGGAAGTCGCCGTTGTCGCTGCGCACCCAACGGTAGCCGGGCGGCGGCTCGCGCAGGCGAGCGTCGCGCCAGTCGTACACCACGTAACGCGTGCTGCGGTATTCCACCGGCAGATAGCCGCCGCGCCGGTACCAGCCCTCGTGCTCGCCGCGGTCGTGCCAGTTCTTGTAGTGGCCATAGGCATGGCCGTGACCATGCCCGTGGCCATGGTCGTCGTCGCCATAACGGACGTAACGGGCATCGCCATCGTCGCGCCAGCGGCCGCGATCGCCGTCGTCCTGCTGGCGATCATGCCCGCGGCCATGGCCATGCCCGTGGTCCTGCGCCAATGCGGAGCCGCTGGCCAGCGCCAGCATCGCGCCGCACACCATGGGCAGACTCAGCAGCTTCTTCATGTCGATCTCCACTCGATGAACCATCGGCCCCGCATCGTACCGGCGGCCGCCCGATGCCCCTGTGCGACCCGGCACAAAACTCGCCCGGGCCGGCCCAATCCGGCATGAACCGCGCCGGCCCGGCGGGTTTCGCGTTCAGCCTGCAGCAACCGCCGCCGCTCGGCTAACATGGTCGCCTTTCGGCATTCGGTTTCGGGGATTTCCCATGCAGCTCAATCAGGTCAAGGCGATCATCACCGGCGGCGCCTCCGGTCTCGGCCACGCGGTGGCGCAGCACCTCGTGGCGCACGGCGCGCAGGTGGCGCTGTTCGACGTCAACGAGGACAAGGGCCAGGCCGCGGCGAAGGAACTCGGCGCCGCCGCGCGCTTCTTCCGCACCGACGTCACCAGCGAGGACGGCGTGGCCGCCAACGTCGCCGCCGCGCGCGAAGCGATGGGCGGCTTGAACGTGGTGATGAACTGCGCCGGCATCCTCGGCGCCGGCCGCGTGCTGGGCAAGGAAGGCCCGATGGCGCTCAACACTTTCGCCAGCACCGTGATGGTGAACCTGGTCGGCAGCTTCAACGTGGCCAAGGCCGGCGCGGCGCTGATGCAGGGCAACGAGGCGGGCGAGGACGGCGAGCGCGGCGTGATCGTCAACACCGCTTCCGTCGCCGCCTTCGAGGGCCAGATCGGCCAGGCCGCCTACTCCGCGTCCAAGGGCGGCGTGGTCGGCATGACCCTGCCGATGGCGCGCGAGCTGTCGCGCTTCGGCATCCGCGTCGCCACCATCGCGCCGGGCATCTTCTGGACGCCGATGGTGGATGGCATGCCCGAGGCCGTGCAGCAGTCGCTCAGCGCCTCGATCCCGTTCCCCTCGCGCCTCGGCAAGCCGGAGGAATTCGCCGCCACCGTGGCCTTCATCCTCACCAACCGCTACATCAACGGCGAGACGATCCGTCTGGACGGCGCGGTGCGCTTGCAGCCGAAATAACCCGCGCTCCCGGCGTCATTCCCGCGCAAGCGGGAATCCATTTTGCTCTCGGCAGCACGGCACGAAGATGGATTCCCGCGTTCGCGGGAATGACGGCCCGAAAGGCCACGCCTTGCTCTTCTCTCACTCCTCACTCCTAATTCACTCACTTCTGACTTATGAAAGCTTCCGACGTCAAGAAAGGCAACGTGGTCGAGCACGAAGGCACCGTGTACCAGGTGCGCGACATCGAGCGCAGCTCGCCCACCGCGCGCGGCGGCAACGTCACCTTCCGCTTCACGCTCTACTCCATCCCCGGCGGGCGCAAGTTCGACCTCAGCCTGCGCGCCGACGACGACCTCAAGGAGATGGACCTGGTGCGCCGCGCCGCGAACTTCTCCTACAAGGACGGCGACGCCTACGTGTTCATGGACGCGGAGGACTACACCCAGTACCTGCTCGGCCCCGAGCTGGTGGGCGACAACGCCGGCTACATCGTCGAGGACGTGGAAGGCTACTACGTGCAGCTGATCGACGAAGCCCCGGTGGGCCTGCAGGTGCCCACCAGCGTGGTGCTCACCGTGGTCGACACCGCGCCCGAGCTGAAGGGCGCCAGCGCCACCAAGCGCACCAAGCCGGCCAAGCTCAACACCGGCGTGGAAATCCAGGTGCCCGAGTACATCACCAACGACGAGAAGGTGTGGGTGAACACGCTGACCGGCGAGTTCGCCGGCCGAGCCTGAGAGAGCGAGGAGTGAGTGGAGAGGAGTGAGGAGTGAGTAAAAGCCTGGCTCGCTCCGCCTCCCCCACAAGTGCCTCACTTCTCCCCAGGCAAAGGAGCACACGCCCGCTCTTCTCTCACTCCTCACTCCTCTCCACTCACTCCTCTCCTTGATGCCCTCCAGCGCCTACTCCCTGCGCGCCCACCTCATCGAGAGCCTGACGCGCATCAAGCGTCCGGACGTGCCGCTGTGGGTGGTGCTGCGCAATACCCTCGCGGTGGTGCTGCCGCTGGGCGTGGGGCTGGCCACGGGTTATCCGCAGGTGGGCCTGGGCGTGGGCGCCGGCGCGCTGGACACGATGTTCTCCGACCAGCCCGGCCCGTACCGCCAGCGCATGCGCCGGCTGCTGCTGGCCACGCTGGCGGCGGGCCTGGCGGCGCTGCTGGGCTTCACCATCGGCGGCCAGTTGCTGCCGATGCTGCTGGCCACCGCCGCGTTCGGCTTCTGCGGCGGCATGCTGGTGGTGTTCGGCGTGGACGCCGCGCGCGTGGGCATGACCAGCATGATCCTGCTGGTGATCGCCGCCGCCTCGCCGATCGCGCCCGGGGCGGCGCTGGCCGCCGCCGGCGCGATCGTCTGCGGCGGCCTGCTGCTCACCCTGTTCGCGCTGGCGGCGTGGCCGCTGCAGCGCTTCCTGCCGGAGCGCCGCGCGCTGGCCGGGCTGTACGCCGGCCTCGCCGCGCTGGCGCGCCAGCGCGGCCGCGACGACGCCGCGAATCCCGCGCTCACCGAAGCGATGACCGAGCTGCAGCACACCCTGCTCGGCCGCTACCGCGCGCACGGCCGCGCGATGGAAGCATTCACCGTGCTGCTGGAGCTGGCCGAGCGCATCCGGCTGGAACTGATGGCGATGGCCGAGCTGCATGCCGACCCCGCCGCGTACGCGCGCCAGCGCGAGGATGCCGCGCGCGTGCTGGAGGCGATCGCGCACGCGCTGGAAACCACCGAGCCGCCGCAGCCGGCGGAACAGGCGCTCGAAGCGCTGCGCCGAAACGCGGCGAGCAGACCCGGCGGCACGGCCGCGGCCGATGCGCTGGCCCCGCACTGGCGCGCGCTGGACGGCCAGCTGGCCGCCGCGGTGCGCAACGCGAACTGGGCGGGCAGCCGCGGCGAGCTGCGCGCGGAAGCGGAGGAGACGCAACTGCCGCGTCCGCTGCAGAGCGGCGCGATCCGCGCCGTGCTGCGCGCCAACCTCACCCCGCGCTCGGTGGCGTTCCGCCACGCCGTGCGCATGGCGATCTGCCTCAGCGCGGCGCTGCTGCTCGCCCGCGCGCTCAAGCTGCCGCACGGCTACTGGCTGCCGATGACCACCGCAATCGTGCTGCGCCCGGACTTCGCCGCCACCTTCAACTTCGGCCTGCTGCGCGTGGTCGGCACCGTGCTCGGCCTGGTGCTCACCACCGCGCTGCTGCTGGTCACCCCGGCGCAGCCGTGGGCGCACCTCGCGCTGATGGCGCTGCTGTGCATGGCCTTCCGCTGGCTGGCCAACGCGCACTACGGCATCGCGGTGGCGGCGCTCACCGGCACCGTGGTGATCCTGCTCTCGTTCGAAGGCGTCGACTCCGGCGTGGCGGTGATGGACCGCGTGGTCAACACCGCGCTGGGCTGCGGCATGGCCATGCTCGCCTACGTGGTCTGGCCCACCTGGGAACGCACCCACGCCCGCGCCGCGCTCGCCGACATGCTGGACGCCTACGCCGGCTACCTGCGCGCGCTTGCCCGGCCCGGGCAAGGCGACGTGCGGCGCGAGGCGCGCACGCTGGCGCGGCTGGCGCGCACCAACGCGCAGGCCTCGATCGAACGCATGCGGGTGGAACCGGCCACGCCGTCAGCACTGCTGGAACTGGCGCGCGCGCTGCTGGCCCACGGCAACCGGCTGGCGCGCAGCGCGATGGCGCTGGAAGCGCTGGGCGACGCCTCGCCCTCGCGCCCCGCCGCCGCAAGCGCCTTCGTCGCCACCTGCGCGGACGCAGTGCAATCCATCGCCGATGCGCTGCGCGAACAACGCGCCCCGGATGGCCTGCCCGACCTGCGCGCGCTGCAGCAGGCGCTGGCTGGCTCACTGGTGCAGACCGAAGCGCCGGCCGAGGCCGAATCGCTGATCCGGCTCAGCGACAGGCTGACCGACAACATCAACACGCTGGCCCATGTGCTGCGGCGGGCGCAGGCGGCGGCGGGGAAGGGGTGATTTTTAGGCGACGGATTCGGGTAGGGGGAAGTGCATTCTGACCCCCCTGTTTTCCTGTTTTTGCCTGTTTTTGATGGCGCGCCTGCGGATCAAGCACGCCAGTGCTTGATCCGGCGTCAGCCGAGTCTGGACCTGTGCCGGACTCAGCAACGCTGAAAAGGTCCAAGGCGGGCTTTTTCAGCATTGCCTTAAAATAGCAACGGATCGCCAAGCACGCCCCAGACACAGGAGCAACCTGCAATCATGCCTTCCCCCGCCACGCTTAAACACGCAGGCAAACCATCCTCTCCCCAGGCGGCAGAAGCCCAGCTAAGAGCCTTCTCCCAGCGTATCGACGGTACGCTACGCGCGCACTTCGCCACCCGCAGACTGCGGCGAATACTGCGCCCAATGGCGTCCCTCGCCGAAAAATCACAGCCGGTTCCGCTACTGACGCCGTCCAAATGGAGCCTCGTGGTGATGGTGCTGACATGGTTACTGCTGCCAAAAGCAGGGTTCCAGTTGCCCATCATTGGCTACTGGCCCTATCTCACTGCCATCGCTGCGGCAGTTGCCTTCGAACTCCTTGTCTTGCCTCGGCTGTCTTTGGCCAGACATCGCTTCAGCCTGATGCGCCTGGAATCCCGCCAGATGGAGGGGGAGTTCCCCGATCAATATGTCTGCGCGCAGGTGCAAGACAGCGCGTCCGGGTTTGGTTGGGCGCAATGGAAAAGCGGTCGCAGCATCGAGCCAGGCGACATCGTGGTGGCCGTCAGCGACGCCAAAGGCAACGGCGCCGTCCTCATCCCGATGCGAACCGAAGGCAAGCTGCCGGTGATTGCATGGTTCAGGGATCTCTACCAGAACAACGCCTTGCCCCCGCTGTCGGACGAAGTCAAAACGTTGGCGCATGAGTTCGATGCGCTCTGCGATCTGTTCCTGCATTCCGGCGAAAAAGCCGAGCGCGACCGCACCTTGCGCTCCAAGCGCAACACGCCTGCGCAGGCACTGAATCCGGAAGATGCCTGGAAAGGCACGATCCTGCCGGATGCAACCAAACGCAGGTTGATGGCCATGGCGGCAGACTTCTCCGCAGGGAAACCCACCGCTCCGCGTGGACTGCTGCTCTACGGCCCGCCGGGCACCGGCAAGACATTGATTGCAAAAGCGCTGGCTGACAGCATGGGCTGCGCGTTTTTCCCGTTGACCCTGCCCGATCTGAAAGCCACCTACATTGGTGAAAGCGGCGAGCGGGTCAAGGCCTTGTGGAACAAAGCGCTTGCCGAACCCCGTGCGGTGCTTTTCGTGGACGAGTGCGACGGCGTGTTTTCCAGACGCGGCGCAGTCAATACCGATAAAAATACCGAGGACGTGATCAACACCTTCATCGCCCAATGGGATGGCTTCAGCAAGCAATCCAGCGTTTTGGTGGTGGGCGCGACCAATCGCCAGGATCTGATCGACCCTGCCGTTCTCTCCCGATTCGAAGAACAAGTCTCGATCGGCCTGCCGGATACGCCCCAGCGCGTGGCTATCCTCAGCGCCGCCTTGGCCGAACTGGGGGTAACAACGGCGCTGCCACAAGACGCAGGCAACATGACCGAAGGCATCTCCGGACGCGATCTTGCCGGCGTAGCCAAGCGACTTGCGCGCGACATTGATGCCGGTGCCATGCTCGACAACAGCCTGCTCGAACGGCATGTCGCCAGCCTGCGTCAGCAAAGCGGCACCATCACCGCATCCGATGCGCGCTGGGACACTCTCGTCCTGCCAGCAGTCACGCTGAAAGAGCTGAAGGCTACTGCCGGCATGCTGGCGCATGCCAACGCGTTCCAAACCAAGGGCATCGCCGTCCCGCGCGGCCTGCTGCTGTACGGACCACCAGGCACCGGAAAAACCCAAATCGCCCGCACCTTGGCCAACGAAACCGGTCTGCGTTTCATAGCCGCCGCCACCGCCGACATCAAGCAGGGCTGGCTGGGGCAAAGTGGGCAGAAGGTCAAGGAACTATTCGACCTCGCGCGCGAAGCCGCACCCGCGCTGCTGTTCATCGATGAAATCGACGTTATCGCTGGGACCCGTGGTGCGTCCAACGACAGCATCATGACCGAAATCGTTGGCCAGCTCCTGCAGGAAATGGATGGGGCCAAAGCCAGCCCGCAGCATGTCTTCGTGCTGGCTGCGACCAACCGCCTCGACCAGATCGACCCTGCCGTGCTCTCACGCCTGCCGCGTCAGATCGAAATTCCATTGCCGGATGAGGATGCGCTACGCCAACTGCTGGCCGTCATGCTTGCCAACAAGCCGCTTGCATTCGACCTGTCAAGTGAACTCCACCACCTAGCTGGACACGCACACGGTCGCAGTGGGCGCGATCTACGCAACTGGATCGAGCACGCTGAACGGCAAGCCGTCATTCGAGCGATGGAAAACGGCGACCCCAGCTCCATTACATTGACACTGGAAGACTTCAGTCACTGAAGATTCGCCAAAGCAATGGGAGGTGAAGAAAACCGGGGGTTAAAGTGTAATTTCTGTCGTATTGGCTTCGGAAAGTACACTCTGACCCCTGCTTTCGTTGGCTGGCTCGCTGCAGGTGGGTAGCGAGCCGGCCGAGGCCGAATCGCTGATCCGGCTCAGCGTTCGGCTGACCGACAACATCAACACGCTGGCCCATGTACTGCGGCGGGCGCAGGCGGTGGCGGGGAAGGGGTGATTTTCAGTCGGTGAATTCGGGCGGTGGGAAGTGCACTCTGACCTCTGTTGCGCTGCCGGGACCACGACCTGAAGGACCGCACGATGCACAAGGCGCAGGCGAACCAGCCGCTGACGAAACAGCAGCAAGCCTGGAACGCGGCACGTGCGAAGGTGCGGGCGCGGATCGAGCACGTGTTCGCACGCATCGACCTGTTCCGGCGCGGCCGTCCCTTGCGCTGCGCAGGGCTGGCGCGCGCGGCGTGTGCCTTGGCTTGATCAATTTCACGCACAACCTGCGCCGGCTGACGACGAAACACCGGATCGCGATGGGGATGGCGTGAGGGGAAGTCTCGCCACGATGCACAGCGCGCCGTGGCGGCCACGAGTCCCCGGCAAGACGCACACCCGGCGAACGGCGAACCGTTGCCGGATCATTCGAATGCGATACACCGACGGCGAAACGGGTTGTTCAAACTGCTCTCTAATCAGGTTGATGCGCGGAGCATTGACATGGTAGGTTTCGAGAGCCCACAGATTCCGTGTGAAAGGATGTTTACGAATGAAGCAATGGCAGATTGCTCTATCCGTGTTGACGTGCGCTCTTGGCGTAGTTTTTCTTGTTAAACATCATGCAGATGCCCCCCCAGAAAAAACCGTTCAAATTGGCCAGGAATCATCAACCACCAAAGCAAAGCCGACTGTCGGAGATTCACAAAAAGCTTCCGAAGCTCAAGACATCAGCACACAGCAAGACTATTTCATTCCCGTGACGGGCGGGCCACCGAAGCCGATTATTGGAATAGATCCATTCCCCAATATCCCGAAGTCGCGAGTCGGCTTACCTATGGGAAGTGATCCGTTCGTTGCTCAAAGCCGGGAAGAGCAGCAATGGCTTGATCGTAACGGCTTCCCCAATGAACAGCAGTGGCTAGCCTACTCCGCTGCATCTGATGTCATCTTAGAGGCTGCTGCTGCGCATGGTGATCAGATCGCCGGGGTCATGTTGGCAGCAAGGCAATTTGCACATGGTGACCCAGAAGCCAGTGGCAAGTTGCTAACTGCAGGAATGAATGGCTCAGGCTTCGCGCTGAATACCTTGGCATCTTATTTGGACAGTAGCAAAAAATTCGGAAATCCTGAACTTGGCTACGCGATTTCCCGCGTAGCGGAGATGCGCGGTGATTGGCGCGCAGGCTTCGTGAGAGAGGTGATGTTTACGCACACCCTGTCGCCCGAGCAAAAAGCCAATGCAAATGGCAAGGCCTTGGAAATTCTTGGTGAATTCAGAAAAAGCAATCCAATGGGTTCACACTTTGACCCAAGACCATTACCTCCGATTAAGAACTAACACCTCACCCAACTACAAGGATGATTTCGTGATGTTGAAAGTTACCGTTTTTATGCTCTTATTGGTATCTGGCGTGGCCATTGCTTGTAGTGCCATGCTTCCACTCCCGATCCCGCCAGTGCCAGTTAAAATTAGTACTACCGACATTGTAGTTGCACGATTAAAGGGTTATACCGTTCACGCCGCACAAGCAGCCGCCATGATGAAGCTGGATGAGCTTGGCGAGAAAGCAGTAGGAAAGGATATGTGGCGCTCAAACAGCTATGGCGGATACTTTACATACTCTTATTCAATTGCTGGAATGACCGGTGTAAACAACATACCAGTAGAAAAAGGCTGCGACCAGAAGTTCATAGACAATGTAGAGAAATCTTACTCTTCGGGTGGCGGTGGCGGCGGCGATACTGGTGGAATGTGTAGCGCGAGCGGCTCCGATTATGGGATTGTGGGTTGGAGTTCGCACAGCCAAAGATATACGGTTTGTAGCTTTGGAAGCTGCACCTCTGGAATATATACGGAATTTTCGCCTATATACGGAAATATCCCCCATGAAAAGGAAAGCAGCTCGATTTGTTAACACATAAGTACGCCGTATTCTACGAATACTTGAACTGCGGGCTGTTGAGGATATGCCTCTCAAAAGCCCGCAGTTTACGCCGACTTAACATGGCGCCTTTCAGAATCGTCACCTTCGCGTAGTGAGATGCAAAATTAGGAAGCTCGAACGCACCATCAAGCGTGGGCAAAACAGGGGCCAAAGTGCAATTTTTCCGGCCTCGCGAATCGGATTTCCCCGACAGACTCGCATTGCGGCCAGGCGCATGCTCCGGTGACAGCACCGGAGCCAGCTCACGCCAACCCCCGCCTCGACCTCCCCGGTGTCGCGCAGCATGTGATCCAGCGCGGCAACGGCTAGCAGTCCGTTTCTACACCGAGGCCGATTACCGCGTTACCTGCGGGAGCTTTGCGAACTGACGCTCAGAGCAAACGACTGAGCTACCGACTAAGCCAGCAAATCAGGCTCCCCTGCCCGATCAATACCGCACTCCCCCGCGATGTGCACCCGCCGCAGGACTGCGCATGCCCGACGCTCTAAACTCCCCGGATGCTCAAGATCGACACCCACGCGCACATCCTGCCCCGCGACTGGCCGAACCTCGCCGCGAAGTACGGCGACGAGCGTTTCCCGGTGATGACCCACACCGACGGCCGCCACCGCATCTACAAGGACGGCAAGTTCTTCCGCGAGGTGTGGGATTCGGCGTTCGATCCGCAGACCCGCATCGACGACTACGCCCGCTTCGGCGTGGACGTGCAGGTGATCTCCACGGTGCCGGTGTTGTTCTCGTACTGGGCGCCGGGGCACCAGGCGCTGGAGCTGCACCGGCACTTGAACGAACACATGGCCGGCATGTGCCGCGACTACTCGCGCCACTACGCGGGCATCGGCACGGTGCCGCTGCAGGCGCCGAATCTCGCGATCCGCGAGCTGGAACGCTGCATCGACGAGCTGGGCCTGCAGGGCGTGCAGATCGGCTCGCACTGCAACGACTGGAACCTCGACGCGCCGGAACTGTTCCCGTTCTTCGAGGCCGCCGCCGACCTCGGCGCCGCGGTGCTGGTGCACCCGTGGGACATGATGGGCATGGCCAGCATGCCGAAGTACTGGCTGCCGTGGCTGGTGGGCATGCCGGCCGAGCAGGCGCGCGCGGCCTGCTGCCTCGCCTTCGGCGGCGTGCTGGAGCGGCTGCCGAAGCTGCGCGTGATGCTGGCGCACGGCGGCGGCAGCTTTCCGTGGACGATCGGCCGCATCGAGCACGGCTTCAAGATGCGCCCCGACCTGGTGGCCACCGACAACCCGCGCAACCCGCGCGAATACCTGCACCGCTTCTACTTCGACTCCTGCGTGCACGACGACCGGGCGTTGCGCTGGCTGCTGGATGTGACCGGCGTCCGGCAGGTGATGCTGGGCACCGACTATCCTTTCCCGCTGGGCGAACAGGAGCCCGGCAGCGGCATCGAGGCCCTGGGGCTGGACGATGCCGACCGCGCGCGCCTGTTCCACGGCACCGCGCTGGAATGGCTGGGCCTGCCCAAGCGCCGCTTCGTTTCCGACATCACCGCCTGAGGATAGCCATGCGCCATCTGCGCCCCACCGTCGCCGCCATCGCGCTCGCGGCCAGCCTGTTCGCCGCCGCGCCGCTCGCGGCCGCCCAAGTCAGCATGGCCGGCGGCAGCGTGAACTTCAGCACGCCGGACGGCTGGCTGGACATCATGCAGACCGACGGCGACCCCGAAGTGCGCGTGTTCCAGGTGCCCGACCCCTCGCCCACCGGCCACGTGGTGCTGGCGCGCGTCACGGTGACGGTGAAGCAGGAGCCCGACATCAACGCGTTCCGCGCCTGGATGGACGAGGCCACCGCCAAGGCGGCGGCACTGCCCGGCTACCAGGCCGCGGCCAAGCCGCCGGCGCCGAACAGCTACAGCTACACCGCGCGCGAAGCCGGCGTGGCCTCGAACTACCGCGAGCGCTACTGGTACAAGGACGGCCACGCGATCCAGCTGCGCTGCGTGCGCCCCCAGCAGAGCCAGGCCGGCGCCGCCTGGACCGCCGCCTTCGACCGTGGCTGCGACGAGGTCGCGGCGCGGCTGCAATAACACCGAACCTGTAGGAGCGCACCCTGTGCGCGACTGATAAGGAGTGAGTAGAGAGGAGTGAGAAGCGAGAGAGAGAGCGTACAGCTCGCGCCTCGGACATTTCTCTCACTCCTCACTCCTCTTCACTCGCTTCCCGCAATCGCGCACAGGGTGCGCTCCTACGGTTGGCACCCCACGCAGGAACCACCGATGTCCGACTACCAAGCCACCACCGCCTGGGCCCAGGCCGCCGATGCCGCCGACCCGCTGCGCGCGTTCCGCGACGAGTTCCTGATCCCGCCGCACGCGGGCCACGACAGCGCCTACTTCTGCGGCAACTCGCTGGGCCTGCAGCCGCGCGCGGTGCGCGGCGCGCTTGCCGCCGAGCTGGACGACTGGGCGCAGCTCGGCGTGGAAGGCCACTTCAAGGGCCGCCTGCCGTGGATGGACTACCACGAGTTCGTGCGCGATCACCTCGCCGAAGTGGTCGGCGCGCAGCCGTCCGAAGTGGTGGCGATGAACACCCTGGGCGTGAACCTGCACCTGATGATGGTGAGCTTCTACCGGCCCACGCCGGAGCGCCACGCCATCCTGATCGAGGCCGGCGCCTTCCCCACCGACCGTTACGCGGTGGAATCGCAGATCCGCTTCCACGGCTTCAGCCCCGCGCTGTCGCTGATCGAACTGGAGGCCGACGAGCCGAACGGCACGATCTCGATGGCCGCGATCGAGCGCGCGCTGGCCGAGCACGACGAGCAGATCGCGCTGGTAATGCTGCCCGGCGTGCAATACCGCAGCGGCCAGGCCTTCGACCTGAAAGCCATCGCCGAACTCGGCCACAAGCACGGCTGCGTGGTGGGCTTCGACCTCGCGCATGCGGTGGGCAATCTGCCGCTGCAACTGCACGACAGCGGCGCCGACTTCGCGATCTGGTGCAGCTACAAGTACCTGAACGCCGGCCCCGGCGCGGTGGGCGGCGCCTTCGTGCACGCGCGCCACGCGCGCGCCGCGCTGCCGCGCTTCGCCGGCTGGTGGGGCCACGACAAGACCTCGCGCTTCCTGATGGGTCCCGAGTTCGTGCCCACGCCCGGCGCCGACGGCTGGCAGCTCAGCAACCCGCCGATCCTCGCGCTGGCGCCGCTGCGCGCCTCGCTGGAAATCTTCCACCGCGCCGGCATGGCGCGCCTGCGTGAGAAGTCGCTCAAGCTCACCGGCTACCTGGAGTGGCTGGTGCAGAGCCGGCTCGCCGACGTGCTCGAAGTGGTGACGCCCGCCGATCCCGCGCGCCGCGGCGCCCAGCTCTCGATCCGCGTGCTCGGCGGCCGCGCGCGCGGCCGCGCACTGTTCGAGTACCTGATGGAACACGGCGTGATCGGCGACTGGCGCGAACCCGACGTGATCCGCATCTCGCCCGCGCCGCTGTACAACCGCTTTGCGGATTGCCTGACGTTCGCCGAGGCGGTGCGGGCCTGGGCCAGCTGATCGGCGACTGGCTCGCCCCATGGGGCGGGCTTCATCCCGACTGGCGCGGCGTGTCGGGCTGAAGCCCGACCTGCCTCGATGCTGCGCAGGTGCCGGCTTCGTGGGTCGAGCTTCTTCCCGACCGGCGCGGCGTGTCGGGCTGAAGCCCGACCTACCCTGACGCTGCGCAGGTGCCAGCTTCGTGGGTCGGGATTTATCCCGACTGGCGGGCGTGTCGGGCTGAAGCCCGACCTACCTCGATGCTGCGCAGGCACCGGCCTCGTGGGTCTGGATTCATCCCGACCGGCGTAGCGTGTCGGGCTGAAGCCCGACCTACCCCGACGCTGCGCAGGTGTCGGCTTCGTGGGTCGGGATTCATCCCGGCCGGTGTGGCGTGTCGGGCTGAAGCCCGACCTGCCTCGATGCGGCGCAGGCACCGGCTTCGTGGGTCGGGATTCATCCCGACCGGCGTGACGTGTCGGGCTGAAGCCCGACCTGCCTCGATGCGGCGCAGGCACCGGCTTCGTGGGTCGGGATTTATCCCGACTGGCGTGGCGTGTCGGGCTGAAGCCCGACCTGCCTCGATGCTGCGCAGGCACCGGCTTCGTGGGTCGGGATTCATCCCGATCGGCGCGGTGTGTCGGGCTGAAGCCCGACCTGCCTCGATGCTGTGCAGGCGCCGGCTTCGTGGGTCGGGATTCATCCCGACCGGCGTGGCGTGTCGGGCTGAAGCCCGACCTGCCCCGCGTGCCGCACCTGCCCCTCGCCGCGCACCACGAAGCGCTCCACGGTGAGCGACTCGGCGCCCATCGGGCCGTAGGCGTGCAGGCGGGTGGTGGAGATGCCGATCTCGGCGCCCAGGCCCAGCTCGCCGCCGTCGCTGAAGCGCGAGGAGGCGTTGACCATCACCACCGCGGAGCGGATCGCCTGCACGAAGCGCTGCGCGGCGGCTTCGTCGCGGGTGGCGATCACTTCGGTGTGGTCGGAGCCGTAGCGGCGGATATGCGCGATGGCGGCATCGAGATCGTCCACCACGCGCACGGCGAGGATCAGGGCGAGGAACTCGGCGGCGTAGTCGTCGTCGGTGGCCGCGTGCATGTCGGGCACCAGCGCGCGACTGGCCTCGTCGCCGCGCAGTTCCACGCCGCGCTCGCGCAGCGCCTGCGCCGCGCGCGGCAGGAAGGCGGCGGCCACGTCGCGATGCACCAGCAGGGTTTCCAGCGCGTTGCACACGCCGGGGCGCGAGGTCTTGCCGTCGATCAGCAGCCTGAGCGCGAGATCAAGATCGGCGGCGCGGTCCACGTAGAGGTGGCACACGCCCTTGTAGTGCTTGATCACCGGCACGCGCGCGTGTTCGGCCACGAAGCGGATCAGACCCTCGCCGCCGCGCGGGATCGCGAGGTCGACGAGGTCGGTCAGTTGCAGCAGTTCGACCATGGTGTCGCGGCGCAGGTCTTCCACCAGCGTCACCGCCGCTTCCGGCAAGCCGTGCGCGCGCAACGCTGCATGCAGCGCGGCGGCGATCGCGCTGTTGGAGTGGATCGCCTCGGAGCCGCCGCGCAGGATCACCGCGTTGCCGGCCTTGAGGCATAGCGCGGCGGCGTCCGCGGTGACGTTGGGGCGCGCCTCGTAGATCATCGCGATCACGCCGAGCGGGATGCGCACGCGCTCCACCACGAGGCCGTTGGGCCGCGTCTCGCGGCGCGTCACCCGGCCGACCGGATCGGACAGCTCGGCCACCTCGCGCAGCGCGTTGGCGATGCCAGCCACGCGCGCCTCGTCCAGGCGCAGGCGATCCAGCATCGCGCCCTGCACGCCTTTGGCGGCGGCCTGCGCCATGTCCTGCGCGTTCGCCGCGAGGATCTCGGCGCAGCGCGCTTCCAGCGCCGCCGCCATGTCGCGCAGCAAGGCCGCCTTGGCCGCGCTATCCAGCGCGGCGAGCCGCGGCGCCGCGTCGCGGCAGGCCAGCGCCTGGGTCCGGATCTCGCTCATGCCTCGATGCCTCCGGTGGTTTCGGTCGCCAAGGTGACCAGGTCGTCGCGATGCACGATCTCGTGGCCGTAGCTGTAGCCCAGCACGGCCTCGATGTCGCGGCTGTGCCGGCCGGCGAGCCGGCGCACCTCGGCGGCGGCGTACTGGCTGAGGCCGCGCGCCACGGCCTTGCCGTCGGCATCGAAGATTTCCACCAGATCGCCGCGCTGGAACTCGCCCTGCGCGTCGGCGATGCCGCCCGGCAGCAGCGAGGCACGGCCGCCGGCCAGCGCGCGCGCCGCGCCCGCGTCCACGCGGATGCAGCCCGGCGCAGCCGGCGCGTGGCGCAGCCAGTACTTGCGCGCCTGCATGCGGGTCGCGGCGGCGTCGATCAGGGTGCCACGCAACCGCCCTGCTCCCAGCGCCGCCACCGTCGCCGCGTCGCGGCCGCTGAACAGCGCGGTGGGAATGCCCGCCGCCGCGGCCTTCGCCGCCGCCTCCAGCTTGGTGCGCATGCCGCCGGTGCCGACCGTGCTGCCGCTGCCGCCGGCCATGGCGAGGATCTCCGGCGTCAGCGCCGCGACCTGCGCCAGCGGCACGGCCGCGGGATCGCGGCGCGGATCGGCGCTGTACAGCGCATCGATGTCGGAGGCGATCAGCAGCAGGTCGGCGTCCACCAGCGCGGCGACGATCGCGGCGAGGTTGTCGTTGTCGCCGAGCTTCAGCTCGTCCACCGCCACGGTGTCGTTCTCGTTCACCACCGGCAGCACGTCGAGCGCCAGCAGGCCGCGCAGCGTGGTGCGCGCGTTGAGGTAGCGGCGGCGGTTGCGCAGGTCGTCGTGGGTGAGCAGCACCTGCGCCACTGGCCGCGCGACCAGCGACTGCCACAGCGCGATCATCGGCGCCTGGCCCAGCGCCGCCAGCGCCTGCCGCGCGGCGAGGTCGCCCGCGGCCGGCGCGTGCTCGCGCAGCAGCGCGCGGCCCGCGGCCACCGCGCCGGAGGAAACCAGCACCACCTGCCGCCCCGCGGCGCGGCTGGCGACCACGAAGCCGGCCAGCGCCGCCGCGTGGCGCGCGGTGAGCCCGCCGCCGTCGGCCGCCAGCAGGTTGCTGCCGACCTTGAGCACGGCGCGCCGCCAGCGCGGCAACGGCTGTTCGCGCAAGTGAACCGCAGTTTCCGCCAGCGCCGCCATGCCGTCCACCATTCAGCCGTCTAGACGTCCAAGCCTAGCATGCAACTCGTCCAGGCGCAGGTCGTGGCCCGCGCCCGGCGAAACGCGTTGCGCCAGGCTGCCCTCGGGCGTGCGCCCCTGCCCCGCCGAGGCCGCGGTTTCGGCGGCGGCGCGGTAGGCGTCGCGGAACGGCACGCCGGCCGCGGCCTGCTCGATCGCCACGTCGGTGGCATACATCGCCGGTTCGATCGCGGCGCGCATCGCCGGCTCGTTCCACTCGAGGCGCGCCAGCAGGTCGGGCACCAGCTCCAGTGCCATCAGGCCATGGCGCACGCCGTGGAAGATCGAGCCCTTGGAGAACTGCAGGTCGCGCTGGTAGCCCGAGGGCAGCGACAACAGCTGCTCGATCTCGGTGCGCGCGGCGGCCACGCTGGCGTAGCTGGCGCGCAGCAGTTCCACCACGTCGGGGTTGCGCTTGTTCGGCATGATCGAGCTGCCGGTGGTGTACTCGGCCGGCAGCTTCACGAAGTCGAACTCGGCAGTGGTGAACAGCGACAGGTCCCAGGCCATGCGGCGCACGTCGAGCAAGGCGCCGGCGATCGCCTCCAGCACCGCCATCTCGTACTTGCCGCGCGAGAGCTGGGCGTAGATCGGCGACACCTGCATGCGTGCAAAGCCCAGCGCCGCGGTGGTGTGCGCGCGGTCCAGCTTCAGGTTCACACCGTAGCCGGCGGCGGTGCCGAGCGGGTTGGCGTCGACCAGCTCGCGCGTGCCGCGGGCGCGGAAGGCGTTGTCGATGAAGCCCTCGGCGAAGCCGGCGAACCACATCGCGGTGGACGACACCACCGCGCGCTGCAGGTGGGTGTAGCCCGGCAGCGGGATCGCCGGCCGCGCGGCGCGGTCGAGGCAGACCTTGGCGATGGCGCGGCAATGCGTTTCCAGCGCTTCGAGCTTTTCCTTCAGCCACAGCCGCGTGGCGACCAGGATCTGGTCGTTGCGGCTGCGCCCGGTGTGCACGCGGCGGCCAGCATCGCCGAGGCGCTCGGTGAGGCGCGCCTCGATGGCGCTGTGGCAGTCCTCGTAGCGCTCGTCCAGCACGAAGGCACCGCTTTTGAAATCCTCCGCCAGCGCATCCAGTTCGCGCTTCAGCGCCGCGGCCTCGCCGGCGCTGACCACGCCGATGTTCGCCAGCCCTTCCACATGCGCCTTGCTGGCGGCGACGTCGTGCAGGAAGAACTCGCGATCCAGCACCACGTCGTCGCCGGCGAGGAAACGCATGATCCTGGCGTCGATCTGGATGCCGGATTTTTGCCACAGCGGTTGCGTCATGTTTGTCTCCGGGATTGGGGATGGCGGGATTCGGGATTCGGAAAAGCGGGATCTCGCGGCGACGTGCTCTGCCGAATCCCCAATCCCAAATCCCGAATCCCGTGGACGCGTCAAGCGTCCAGCGGTATCGCGGTGTACTCGTCCACGCCGATCGCGCGGTTGATGTTCTGCATGGCCTGCGTCGCCGCGCCCTTGAGCAGGTTGTCGAGCGTGGCGACCACCACCACGCGCTTGCCGTCGGCGGAGAGCGCAAAGCCGCCGAGTTCGGCGTGGTGCCGGTGGGCGATGCGGCTGACCCACGGCGCCTCGTCCAGCACCGCCACCAGCTTCTCGCCGTCGTAGGCGTGGTGGTAGCGCGCCAGCACGTCCTCGCGCTTCAGCTGCCGCGCGAGGTACAGATTGGTGGTGACGGTGAGGCCGCGGAAATGCGGCGCCACGTGCGGCATGAACTCCACCGGCAGGCCGAGCTGGAAGCTGACTTCCTTCTCGTGCATGTGGCCGGTGAGCGCGTAGGGCATCAGGTTGTCGCGCAGCTTGTCGGGGTCGTTCTTGTCCGAGGGCGTGGTGCCGGCGCCGGAGTAGCCCGACACGCCGAAGCACACCGGTGGCGCGGCGAGCAGATCCTTCAGCGGCGCGATGGACAGCTCCATCGCGGTGGCGTAACAGCCGGGATTGCTGATGCGCTTCTCGCCGCGCCATTTGCCGCGGGTGAGTTCGGGCAGGCCGTAGTACCAGGCCTTGTCGAAGCGGTAGTCGGCGGAAAGGTCGACCACCAGCGTATCGGGCGCCGCCTTGTCGATCGCTTCCACATAGGCCGCGGCCTTGCCGTTGGGCAGCGCCAGGATCACCACGTCGGCGCGCTTGGCCGCCACCGCGGCGGGGTCGAGGCTCTCGTAGCGCAGCTCGCCGGTGCAGGCGTCGCTGTGCTCGGCGACGCGCTGGCCGTCCAGCTCGCGCGAGGAGACGAAGGCCAGCTCCAGCGCCGGGTGCGCCGCGATCAGGCGGATCAGCTCCGCGCCGGTGTGGCCGCGCGCGCCGACGATGCCGATGGTTTTTTTGTCGTTGCTCATGGATCCCGCCTCGTTGTTCTGTACCCCCTCTCCCCCAACGCGTTGGGGGAGAGGGTTGGGGTGAGGGGGACTCCCGCCCCAAGCCTCCCCCTCACCCAACCCTCTCCCCCGAGCAAGCTCGGGGGAGAGGGCTTCAGTCTTCTCTGCTCCCTAGCCCACCAGCGTCGGCTGCCGCTGCGCGCAATGCGCCACGCAGCGGGCGATGGTGTCGAAGCCGATGGTTTCTTTGTCGTTGCTCATGGATCCCGCCTCGTTGTTCTTTACCCCCTCTCCCCCAACGCGTTGGGGGAGAGGGCTGGGGTGAGGGGGCTCCCGCCCCAAGCCTCCCCCTCACCCAGCCCTCTCCCCCGAGCAAGCTCGAGGGAGAGGGCTTCAGCCTTCCGCTTCCTAGCCAATCAAGGTCGGCTGCCGCTGCGCGCAATGCGCCACGCAGCGGGCGATGGTGTCGAAATTGCCGTCCAGGCCGTACCAGAACACCTTCCACTTCGGTTGCTTGAGGCAGCCGTCCGACTCGGCGTAGTAGAAGATGTTGACCGGGTTGTGGTGGCGCGAGCGCCAGAACAGCTGCGGGTTTTCCTCGCGCATCACCTGCCACACCGCGCGGCCAAGGCCTTCGCCCTGCGCATCGTCGAGCACCGCGAACTTGTCGAGATACGGCAGGCCGTCCTCCATCGTCAGGATCATCGCGGCGCGGTAGTTCTCGCTCACGTAGACGCGGTACGGCCTGGTGCGCTCGAAGTAGTCCGGCACCAGGGTGCGGCCGAAGCTGGATTCGATCAGCTCGCGCATGCGCGCCTGGTCCACGCCCTCCCACGACTCGTAGCGCAGCACCTTCTCGCCACGCCGCACCAGGGTGCCCGAGCCCTTGTGGGTGAACAGTTCCTTGGCCAGTTCGGACGGCCGCGTGATCGACACCGAGGAGGTGAGCGGCAGGCCGGCCAGCAAGTCGGCGATCTGCTCGATCTTCAGCCGCATGCCGCCGTTGATCCACGGCTGCGCCATCAGGTGCTCGTACTCGGTGCTGAGGTTGATCGAGTCGATGACCCGCCCCTCGCCGTCGAGCAGGCCGCCGGTGCCGGTGAGGAACACGATCTTGTACGGCTGCAGCACGCGCACCAGCTCGTTCGCGGCCACGTCGGCGTTGACGTTGAGGATCTGCCCCTCGTCGGTTTCGCCGAGGCTGGCGATCACCGGGATCGAGTTCGCGTGCAGGCTGGCCTCGATCGGCGCGAGGTTGATGCCGGTCACCTTGCCGACCATGCCGAGCTGCTCGCGGTCGAGGTAGCTGGCCATGAACACGCCGGAAGCCACCGCGGTGGCGCGCGTGTCCATGCCCTGCAGCGCTTCCACCAGCTTGAGGTTCTGCTGCATGAACACCCGGCGCACGATGCCCATCGCCTTCGGCGAGGTCACGCGCAGGCCGCCCACGGTCTGCTTCTCGATGCCGGCGGCGGCGAGTTCCTCGTCCAGCTGCGGGCCGGCGCCGTGCAGCACGATCGGCGTGAGGCCCACCTGCTGCAGGAAGGTCAGCGAGGACGCGAGGTCGGCCAGTTCGTCGCGCAGCACCGCGCCGCCCACCTTCACCACGGCGAAGCGCTTGGCGTCCACCTCGGAGAAACGCTTGAGGTACTGCTGGATTTCCTTGGCGCTGCCCATTGCCGAGAGCAGGCGCACGATGGTCTTGCGGGTGTGCTTATGCGTTTCCACGGTCCACGATCCGGTAGAGGGTTGCTGCGTATTGGTCAAGCTGGTCGAGCGCCACCCATTCGTCGGCCGCATGCGCCTGCGCGATGTCGCCGGGGCCGTAGACGAAGGCGGTGTAGCCGGCGGCGGAGAACAGCGAGGCCTCGGTCCAGAAATCCACTGCGTTGCCGACCGGGATCTCCAGCTCGTCGGCGAGATCGCGCGCGGCCAGCCGGCGCGCCTCGGCGGTGGCGGTATCGCCCGCCGGCAACGAGGGGCCGCGGAAGGTTTCCTCGAAATGCGCGGGCGCGGGTTCGGCCAGCGCGCGGAAGCGTTCGAGCAGGCCATCGGGATGCATCGTGGGCAGAGGCCGCATGCCGAAGCGCAGCTCGGCGCTGGGCGCGATCATGTTCGCCTTGATGCCGCCCTCGATGCGGCCGATGTTGAAGCGCAGCCCAGTGAGCCCGCCGAAGCGCTCGTGCGCCTGCGCCGCCACGAAATCCAGCGCCGCATCGCCCCAGCGCACCGCCTGGTGCAGCGCGCTGTCGCTGGGCTTCTGCTCGCCCGAGGCGTGGCCCGCGTGGCCGGCGAAGCGCATCAGCACCGACTGGATGCCGCGGTGGGCCAGCACGGCTTCGCCTTTGGTGGGTTCGGCGACGATCACGGCTTCAAAGGCCGGGACTCGGGACTCGGGACTCGGGACTCGGTTTAAAAAGCCGGCAATGCAGCGCGGATCGTTGGCTTCCTCGTCGGTGGTGAACAAAAGAGCCAGCGGGCCGTCGGTGACGTTCGCCACCGCCAGCAGCGCGGCCGCGGCCCCCTTGATATCGCAGGCGCCCAGACCGATGGCGCGGTCTTCCGTCACCCGCAGCACGTGCGGATCGGCGCTCCACGCCGGCGAATCGGGCACGGTATCGAGGTGCACGTTGAACAGCAGCTTCGGCTGGCCGCGCACCGCGTGCAGGCTCACCGCGCCGGCACCGTGGTCGGTCACCGTGACGTCGAAGCCCGGCAACTGCGCGCGCAGGTAATCGAAGATGCCGTCGGTGCCGATCGCGCGCGGCGGGTTGCGCGTGTCGAAACCGACCAGCGCGCGCAAATGCGCCAGAGTCGCCTCAAGCAACCCCGAGTCCCGAGTCCCGAGTCCCGAGTCCCGCTGCATCACCGATTCACCTCGGCCCACAACGTGCTGCTCATGCCGAACAGCTTGATGAAGCCCTCGGCTTCCGCCACGCCCCAGTCGGCGGACTGCGCGTAGGTGGCGCCCTTGGCGCTCAGGATGTGCGGCGAGCTCACCGCCACCGCGCCCACGCTGCCGCCCTGGGTTTCCAGCGTCACTTCGCCATTGACGGTGGCCTGACTGGAGGCGAGGAAGGCTTCGAGGTCGGTCTTGATCGGGTCGTGGAAGAAGCCTTCGTACACCACCTCCACCCACTTGCGCGCCACCTCGGGCTTGAAGCGGTTCTGCTGCTTGCTGAGCACGGCTTCTTCCAGCGCGCGATGCGCGGCGAGCAGGGCGATCAGGCCCGGCGCTTCGTAGATGATGCGGCCCTTGAGGCCGATGGTGGTGTCGCCGGTGTAGAGGCCGCGGCCCACGCCGTAGGGCGCGAACAGCGCGTTGAGCTTGGCCAGGATCTTGTGGCCGGCCAGCTTCTCGCCATCGAGCGACACGGCTTCGCCGTTGACGAAGCCGAGCTTCACCTGCAGCGGTTGGGACGGCCATTCCGCGCGCGGCTTGCACCACGCGCGCGCACCCTCGCCCGGCGCCTGCCAGTGGTCGATCTCGCCGCCGGACATGGTGACGCCGAGCAGGTTCTCGTTGATGGTGTAGGCCTGCTGCTTGGCGCGCACGCCGAAGCCGCGCTCTTCCAGATACTTCTGCTCGTAGGCGCGCGTCTGCGTGTGCTCCTTCTGGATCTCGCGGATCGGCGCCACGATCTCGTAGTCGCCCTGCGACTTCACCGCAAGATCGAAGCGCACCTGGTCGTTGCCCATGCCGGTGCAGCCATGCGCGATGGCGCGCGTGCCCAGCTCCACCGCGCGCTGCAGCGCCGCGTCGACGATCAGGTAGCGATCCGAGACCAGCAGCGGATACTGGCCCTGGTAACCCTCGCCCGCCCACACGAAGGGCTTCACAAAGCCAGCCCAGATCGCCGGGCCACCGTCCACGGTGACATGGCTGGCCACGCCCAGCTCCTTCGCGCGGTTCTCGATGAAGGCGCGTTCGGCGTCGTCCACGCCGCCGGTGTCGGCGAATACGGTGTGCACGGCCCAGCCGCGCTCCTTGAGGTAGGGCACGCAGAAACTGGTGTCGAGGCCGCCGGAGAAGGCGAGGACGATGGCTTTGTTGGCGGGACTCGGGACTCGGGACTCGGGACTCGGGGAAGCGGTTTGAGGCGTCATGGCAGGTTCCTGAGAAAAACAGATCAAGAGAAAGATGCGGGTGGGTCGGAGCCGGCTTTCAACCGAGTCCCGGGTCCCGAGTCCCGAGTCCCGGCTCCACGACTATTCGCGGCTCGCAGCGCACCGGGAAGTTCACGGAGTTGGCGATGAAGCAGGCGTGATGCGCGTCGTCGTGCGCGGCCAGCGCCTTGTCGGGGTCGCTGTCGGCGCGGATGGTGACCACCGGGCGCAGCACCACTTCGGTGAAGCGGCCGCCGTTGCCCTCGGTGAGCATCGTGCCTTCGGCGCTGTCGTCGTAGGCCACGACCACCACGCCGGCCACGGTGGCCATGTGCAGGTAGGACAGCATGTGGCAGGTGGAGAGCGCGGCCACCAGCATGTCCTCGGGGTTGTGCTTCGTGGCGTCGCCGCGGAAAGTCGGATCGGACGAACCGGCGAGATCCGGCTTGCCGGGTATGCGGATCACGTGGTTGCGGCTGTAATTGCGGTAGCCGTCGGTGCCGCTGCCGCGGTTGCCGGTCCAGACCACGTCGACGCGATAGCGATGCGGGTGGTTCATGCCTTCGACGCCTCCTGCCGCGCCATCAGCGCCGCCAGCTCCGCGTCGCCATCGCCGTCGCGGCGGCGCAGGCCGGCGATCACGCCGAGGCGGTTGCGCTCGGGGTGGTTCTGGTTGAGCTTGAACTTGCCTTCGATGCGCTCGACGGCGATCTCGATGCCGACGATGGCGTGCAGCGACTTCTCGACATGGTTGTCCGGGGCGTCGGTGACGCGCCAGGGTTGCGGTTCGGTGGCCTCGTGGTGATCGGTGAGGCGCTCCAGCAGGGCACGCAGCCAGGTCGCATCCTCGACCACCTTCAGCCGCCCGTGCACGTGCGCCACCGCGTAGTTCCAGGTGGGCACCTCGCGATGCGTCTCCTGCTTGGTCGGGTACCAGTTCGGGCTGATGTAGCCGTCCGGCCCCTGGAAGATCGCCAGCACCTCCGCGCCATCCAGCTTCGCCAGTTCGTTGCCGCGCGCCACGTGGCCGTGCAGCGCGCCATCCACCCACTCGAACGGCAGGTGGTTGGCGACGAGACCGTTCGCCGTATGAACCACCACCGCGGCGAACGGGTGGTCGTGGATCAGCCGGCACAGTTGTTCGGCGCGGTCTTCGCGGAAACAGGAAGGCGCATACATGCAGATTTCCCTCAGCCCGCCGAGTCCCGGGTCCCGAGTCCCGAGTCCCGCGCCAATTGCGCCATCACCGCCTTCTGCACATGCAGGCGGTTCTCGGCCTCGTCGATCGCGAAGCAGTACGGCGCATCCATCACCGCGTCGGTGGCCTTGACGTTGCGGCGCAGCGGCAGGCAGTGGCTGAACAGGCCGTGGTTGGTCAGCGCCATCTTCGCCTCGTCCACCATGAAGTGCTTGTGCGCCTCGCGGATGGACTTCTCCTGCTCCCACCGGCCGAAGTACGGCAGCGCGCCCCAGCTCTTGGCGTAGACCACGTCGGCGCCCGCATAGGCCTTCTCGATGTCGTGACTGACGGTGAGCGAGCCGCCGTTCTGCTCGGCATTCAGACGGCCGAACTCCATGTAGCGCTCGTCCAGCACGTAGTCGGGCGTGGGGCACAGCAGGGTCACGTCCATGCCCATCTTGGTGGCGATCAGCAGCGCGGAGTTCGCCACCGCGGTATTGAGCGGCTTGGGGTGGTAGGTCCAGGTAAGCACGTACTTCTTCTTGGTGAGGTCGCCCAGGCGCTCGCGCATGGCCAGCGCATGCGCCAGCTCCTGGCAGGGGTGGGTGATCGTCTCCATGTTGATCACCGGCACCGTGGCGTATTTCGCGAAGGCCTTGATGACCTTGTCCTCGCGATCCACCGACCAGTCCTGGAACTTGGGAAAGGCACGCACGCAGATGAGGTCGGCATAGCGGCTCAGCACGCGCGCCACCTCGGCCACGTGTTCCTCGGCCTCGCCGTCCATCACCGTGCCTTCGGCGAACTCGATCGGCCACGCGTCCTTGCCCGGCTGCAGCACCACCGCATGGCCGCCGAGCTGGAACGCGCCCAGCTCGAAGCTGGTGCGGGTGCGCATCGAGGGGTTGAAGAACAGCAGCGCCACCGATTTGCCGGCGAGCTGGCTGCCGGCGGGAGAGCGCTTGAACGCGGCGGCCTGCTCCAGCAGCGCGTCGATCTCGGCGCGGCTCCAGTCCTGGGTGGTGAGGAAGTGGCGGATGGTCATGGGCGAAAACGCTCTGTGGTGGTGGGCGGGCGGATGGCTAAACCCAAAAACAAAAAAACCCGGCTCGATGGCCGGGTTTTGTCGTCGATACACATGCAACGCGTGCGACAGCCTACCCGGCCGGATGTTCGTCCAGCGGTCGGCGCGCACGCGAGGTCATGCCAGCAGCCATGCGGGCGCTGGTCAGGACATTGGCGGTATAGACGGCTGTGGACATGGGTGTTCCAGTCGGGCGAGGCGCCATCATGACGGGATTTTCGCTGCCATGCAACATGGCCGTCGCGGGCCATGATTCTTGCGCGCATCCCTGCTCGCGAAAGTCAAACGGGCGGCCATCCATGGCCGCACTCCTAATCGGCAGGGGTCACGCTGACCCGCACGCGCAGGCGCTCGCCGGGGTCGTAGTTCAGGCGCGACTCCCAGACCTCGCCGCGATAGCGGTATTCCACGTCGTAGCCGACGATCTGGCGCTGCTCGCTGACCGTGCTGACCTCGCGGCAGCGGGTCTGGGTGGTTTCGTAGCTGCCGCCGTGGTCGGAGGCGCGATTGCCCACCGCGCCGCCCACCACCGCGCCGGCCACGGTAGCGGCCTTGCGGCCGTCGCCCTTGCCGATGGTGCTGCCCAGCACGCCGCCCACCACCGCGCCGAGGATGGTGCCGGCCGTGCTGTTGCCCGGATCCTGGCGCACCACCTGCTGGTCGTAGCACTGCTGGCGCGGCACGGTCGTCCGGGTGACGCCATAGACCGGATCGACGCGCAGCACGTCGGCCCAGCCATAGTGGGCGTTGTCGTCCGGCGGCGGGTTCGAATAGCGCGTGTCCTGCGCCTGGGCGCCGGTGGCGGCCAGGACCAGCACCAGCGCGGCAAGGAGAAACTTGGGCATCGCAGACTCCAGACGGTGTTACGGGCGCAGCTCTGGCGCATGACCGATTGCAGCAAACGGACACTGAATCGCGGCTTAGAATCCCCGGCCTGCGACGCCGTGCCGCTGCTCGGCTTACGCCTTGTTAAGATGCACGGCTGGCCCGCATCCGCCTCCCCGGAACCCCTTCCATGCCGATTTCGCTCTACAACAGCCTGACCCGCCGCACCGAGGTGTTCGCGCCGCTCGATCCGAACCGGGTGACGATGTACGTGTGCGGCCCCACGGTCTACAACTACGTGCACATCGGCAACGCGCGCGGCCCGGTGGTGTTCGACGTGCTGGCCAAGCTGCTGCGCCGGCATTACCCGCACGTGGTCTACGCCCGCAACATCACCGACGTGGACGACAAGATCAACGCTGCCGCGCTGGAACAGGGCGTGGGCATCGAGGCGATCACCGGCAGGTTCACCGCGGCCTACCGCGAGGACATGGCCAAGCTGGGCATCGCCCCGCCCGACGTGGAACCCTGCGCCACCACGCACATCGCCCCGATCATCGCGATGACCGAACGGCTGATCGCCGACGGCCATGCCTACGCGGCGGAAGGCCACGTGCTGTTCGACGTGGCCAGCTACCCCGCCTACGGCCAGCTCTCCGGCCGCGACACCGAGGAGCTGATCGCCGGCGCGCGGGTGGAAGTGGCGCCGTACAAGAAGAACCCCGCCGACTTCGTGCTGTGGAAACCCTCCACGCCCGAGCTGCCCGGCTGGGACAGCCCCTGGGGCCGCGGCCGCCCCGGCTGGCACATCGAGTGCTCGGCGATGGCCGAACGGCATCTGGGCGAGACCATCGACATCCACGCCGGCGGCAACGACCTGCTGTTCCCGCACCACGAGAACGAGATCGCCCAGTCCACCTGCGCCCACGGCGGCAAGGTCTTCGCGCGCTGGTGGCTGCACAACGGCATGCTCACCTTCGACGGCCGCAAGATGTCCAAGTCGCTGGGCAACGTGCTGCAGCTGCACGAGATGCTGAAGCACCATCCCGCCGAGGCGCTGCGCCTGCGCCTGATGAGCGGCCACTACCGCCAGCCGCTGGACTGGTCCGACGCCGCGATCGCGCAGTCGGTGAGCACGCTGGACGGCTGGTACCGCGTGCTGCGCGACCTCGCCGATGTCGCCGTGGACGCCGCGCCGCTACCGGTGCCGGCCGCGGTCGAGGCCGCGCTGTGCGACGACCTCAACACCCCGCAGGCGCTGGCCGAGCTGGCCGTGCTCGCCGACGCCGCGCGCCAGCACGGCACGCCGGAGGCGAAGGCCGCCCTGCTCGGCGGCGGCGCCCTGCTCGGCCTGCTGCAGCAGGACCCGAAGCTGTGGTTCAGGTGGCGGGCTACCAGCCCATCAACTTTCGCTCAGGCTTCTGATCCATTTCTGGGCGACGTGACAGAGATGAGCTTCGAGGCTCAGGTCGAAGCGTTGATCGCCATGCGCCAACAAGCACGCCTGAACCGCGATTTTGCGCGTGCTGACGAAATCCGTGAGCATCTCGCCAAATGGGATGTGGCGATTGAAGACAGTGCACAAGGCCCACGCTGGAGCTTACTGAAGTGACATGTACCATTTCGCGCGGTCTCGTACGTTGCGAGATAATGTGCACATGAACGACACCGCCACATCAAGCGCCGACGAGGCGCAGCGCGAGATCGCCGAGGAGTTCGCCTACTTCAGCGAGTGGAGCGAGCGCTACCAGTACCTGATCGACCTCGGCCGGCAGCTGCCGCCGTTCCCGGACGCGCACAAGACCGAAGCCTTCCGCGTGCACGGCTGCCAGTCGATGGTGTGGCTGGTGCCCAGCGGCGACGCCGCGCGCATGCACTTCGACGCGGCCAGCGACTCGGCCATCGTCTCCGGCCTGATCGCGCTGGTGCTGCGCGTGTACTCCGACCGCCCGGCCGCCGAGATCCTCGCCACCGAACCGGACTTCATCCAGGCCATCGGCTTGGCCAAGCACCTCTCGCCCACGCGCTCGAACGGGCTGGCGGCGATGCTGGCGAAGTTGAAGGGATACGCCGCCGCGGCTGCGGCGGGGGAGAAGTGAGTGGAGAGGAGTGAGGAGTGAGAGGAAGCTGCTCTCGCACACACGTCACTTCTTCATTCCCCATCGCAAAAAGCCCCGCTCGAAGCGGGGCTTTTTGCTGAAAGGATGCCGTGCTTGATCCTTGCGCCCACGGAGGAGCGCAAGGAAACCGCAATCAGTCGCCCATCTGCTTCTGCAGGTGCTCGCGACGCTCCTGCGCATCGAGCGACAACGTGGCGATCGGACGAGCATCCAAGCGCTCGATGCCGATTTCCTCATCGGTCTCCTCGCAGTAGCCGTAGCTGCCTTCCTCGATGCGGCGCAGCGCCTTGTCGATCTTGGAGATCAGCTTGCGGTAGCGATCGCGGGTGCGCAGCTCCAGCGAGTTTTCCGTCTCGCGGGTGGCGCGCTCGGCCTCGTCGCCCACGTCGCGCACTTCCTCGCGCAGGTTGTCCATGGTCTGGCGCGACTCCTCCACCAGCTGGTCGCGCCACTCGCGCAGCTTGTTGCGGAAGTAGGCCAGATGCATCGGGTTCATGTACTCCTCCTTGGAGGAGGGGTGATAACCCTTCGGCAATGCGATCTGCGTGGTGGCGGGGAGGGCGTAGCGCCCGTCTTCGCGGGTGACGCCGTTGTCTAGGTTTTTTGCAGCCAGCTTGTTCATTGGGGACGACGTGTTTTTCGATGGCTTGAGGGATGCATTGGCCGTGGCGTTCGCACTGCGCGGCAGCACCATGGCCGTGGCACTCGCCACCTTGCCCTTGAGCGGCAAGGCGACGGGTGGGGATGGTTTCTTTGCGGCAAGCGCCGGCGCGACCTTGGCCGGCGCAGCCGCCGGCAGGGATGCGACGGGCTTGCCCTTGACCGGCGTGGCGACGGCTACCGGCTTGGCCACCGCCGCCGGCTTCGCGGCGGGCTTCTTCGCCGCAGGCTTGGCCGCTGGCTTGGCGGCGGGCTTGGCAAGCTTTTTCGCGACCGGCTTCGGTGCCGGCTTGGCGGCTGCCTTGCGGGCGACGGGTTTGGCTGCCGGCTTCTTCGCCACCGGCTTGGCCGGCTTCCTGGCCGCCGGCTTCGCGAGCTTCTTCGGGGACGTTTTGCTGGCGGGTGCCGGTTTCTTCACCGCGGCTTTCTTCGCCACCGGCTTCTTCACGGCAGGCTTGGCCACCTTCTTCGCAGCCGCCTTCCTGGCGGGAGCCTTCGCGACGGACTTCGATGCCCGCGCGCCGGCGGCTTTCGCCTTGGCGGATGCAGCATCCCGCGACTTGGCCGGCGCCTTCCCCTTGCTGGCCTTGGTGGTGGTCGAACTGCGCGTGGTTTTCGCCATATTCCTTCACCATTTTGGTCTTGGCGGCCGGGTGTTATAGCCCATGTATCCTGCACCGGCAAGCCGGCTTCTGGGATACTGGCAACACTACTGGCGGCAAGCTGTTCCGGCAACGTGAACGTACTGACCCGATCCCTGCTGTTCCTGCTGCGCCTGTACAAGCGCTGGCTCAGCCCCCTCTTGGGTCAACGTTGCCGTTTCTACCCCAGTTGCTCCGATTATGCACGGATCGCGGTCACACGCTTCGGCCCCTGGCGCGGCTGCCTGCTCACCGCCTGGCGCCTGCTGCGCTGCCAGCCGCTGTGCGCGGGCGGCGAGGATCCGGTGCCGGAACACTTCCACTTCGTGCGGTGCGGGCATCGCGGCGAGTCGAACCACGTGCATTGAGGCGGCTTGCAGGCCGCGGGCATCGCGACCTTCGTGGCCCTGCGGGACCGGCTAAGATCGAGCCGCCTTTCCCCAGGAGCAGCCCCATGCACCAGCCTGCCTTGTCCGCCCTCGCGCTGGCCTGCGTCGCCGGCCTCGCCTGCGCCGCTCCCGCCGCCGCGGCGACGCCTGCCGCCAACGGTGCCGACATCACGCTGTACCGCAGCGACAGCGCCGCGCTGTACGCGAGCAGCGGCGACGGCAACCTCGACGACGGCTATGCGGTGATCCGCGAGCGGCGCGCGCTCACGCTCAAGCCCGGCATGCAGGACATCACCTTGGGCGACCTGCCCGACCATCTCGACGCCGAGGCGCTGGCGCTGGGCTTTCCCGACGGCGGCGCCAAGGTGGTCTCGCAGCGCCTGCTGCTGAGCCAGGGCGGCAGCGGCGCGCTGACCGGCCTGCTCGGCCGCGAGATCGCCGTGCTGGGCGACAACGGCCAGGCCATCGTCAGCGGCACGCTGCTGCGCGCGAGTAGCGACGGGCTGGTCGTCCAATCCCCGTCCGGCAGCACGCTGGTGCGGCAGTACTCCGCGATCCGCGCGAGCGACGGCAACATCCCCACCGGCTCCAGCCTGCGCCTGCGCGTGGACGCCGCGCGCGGCGGCGACACCGCCGCCGTGCTCAGCTACCCCACCGCCGGCCTCGGCTGGCGTGCCGCCTACGTCGCCACGCTGCAACCCGGCGCAGCCTGCCGCATGCAGTTCGAATCGCGCGCCAGCATCGCCAACCGCAGCGGCCGCGACTGGAGCGATGCGAAGCTCACCCTGATCGCCGGCGAGCCGAATTTCGCCAAGACCTCCGGCCCGCGCCCGATGATGGCGGTGGCGAATGCCAAGGCGTATGCCGCCGCACCGCTGCCGCAGCAGGAGCAACTGGACAACTACCGCAGCTACACCCTGCCCGCGCCGGTGAACCTGCCCGACGGCAGCGTCAGCCAGGTGCCGCTGTACGCCACGCGCACGCTGGCCTGCGAGCGCACCAACCTCTTCGAAAACGGCGGCAGCTGGCAGCCGCCGCAACCGATGCTGGGCCGCGACTTCAACGGCGGCAACGGCAGCGGCAACATCACCAGCACGCTCAAGCTCGCCGCCTTCGACAGCTTGCCCGCCGGTTATCTGCGCGTGCTGGCGCAGGACAGCCACGGCACGCCGCAATTCATCGGCGAAGGCCGCATCGAGGACACGCCCAAGGGCGGCGACGCCAGCATCAACCTGGGCCAGGCCTTCGACCTGCGCGCCCAACGCGAGCGCACCGCCTTCCACGTGGACCAGACCGGCCGCACGCTGGACGAGGCGTTCCGCATCACGCTCACCAACGCCGGCGACGGCGCGCGCACCGTCACCGTGCGCGAGCACCCCAACCGCTGGCGCGAGTGGAAGCTGGCCTCGTCCACCATCAAGCCCAGCCGGCAGACCACCGACACGCTGGAGTTCCGCGTGGACGTGCCCGCCCACGGCGAGGCCATGCTGGACTACGCCGTGCACTACAGCTGGACCGCCGACCAGCACCCGCAGCAGTAACCCACGGAGCCACCCCATGCTCGACATCATCCGGCACGACGCCGTCACCGAAATCCACCTTGCGCGCCCTCCGGTCAACGCGCTGAACCTGGAGCTGCTGCATGCGCTGCGCGGCGCGCTCGCCGACGCCATCGCCGGCGGCGCACGCGGCATCGTGCTGTCCGGCGTGCCCGGCATGTTCTCCGCCGGCGTGGACGTGCCCGCCGTGCTGCAGATGGACCGCGCCGGCGCCCGCGCCTACTGGCGCGAGTTCTTCGCCGCCGGCGCCGCACTGGCCTGCTCGCCGGTGCCGCTGGCCGCCGCGATCACCGGCCACAGCCCCGCCGGCGGCGCCGTGCTGGCGCTGATGTGCGACTACCGCGTGATGGCGCAAGGGCCGTACCGGATCGGCCTCAACGAGGTACAGGTGGGCCTGCCCGTGCCCGACTGCATCCAGCTCGCGCTGCGCCGCGTGGTGGGCGCGTACCGCGCCGAACGCCTGCTGGTGTCCGGCGTGATGGTCGACGCACAGGAGGCGTTGGCCTGCGGCTTCGTCGACGAAACCACCGGCATCGACCAGGTGACGACGCGCGCGCTGCGCTGGATGGACGAGCTGCTCGCCCTGCCCGACCACGCCATGCTCGCCACCCGCCGCCTCGCCCGCGCCGACCTCGTCGCCACCTTCGCCGACGTCGACGCGCTGCCGCTGGACGACTTCCTCGACGGCTACTTCCACCCGCAGACGCAGGCCACGCTGCAGGCGCTGGTGGCGCGGCTGAAGAGCAAGGGCTGAGCGGCTTGCGAACCCGCCGCCGCGGCCACAAAATGCCATGGCAAACTTTGCCAAGAGGCTTGCCATGGCCACCATGAACATCTCCCTGCCCGACGACCTCAAGGCCTTCGTCGACGCCCAGGTCGCCGAACACGCCTACGGCTCCAGCAGCGAATACCTGCGCGAACTGATCCGCAAACAGCGCGACGCGGAGAAGCTGCGCAACATGCTGCTCGACGGATTCAACTCCGGGCCTGCCGAACCGGTCACCGAGGACACCTTCCGGCAGATGCGCAAAGAGCTGCGAGAACATCTCTCGCGATGAAGCCGTTGCACTGGCGCCGCCCCGCACGCCACGACACCATGGAGGCGGCGAAGTGGTACGGCCGCGAGGCTGGTCACGCTACCGGCGAACGTTTCCTTGCTGCCGTCGATACCAGTCTCGCCCGCATCGCACGCCATCCTTCCGCCGGCTCCACGCGCTACGCACTTCCCCTTCACCTGGATGGCCTTCGTTTCTGGCCGGTCGACGGCTTTCCGTACCTGGTGTTCTACGTCGAACGTGAGGATCGCATCGACGTCTGGCGCGTGCTGCACGAAAAACGCGACATCCCGGCGTGGATGGGCGGCACGAAGTAACCGCGCCGCTCACTCACCGCCCGTCGCCACCGGCCGCGCGCGGTCGCTGCACCAGCCGCTCCACGACGGCGCGTACAGGCGCGAGCCGGCGAGGCCGGCATGCTCCATCGCCAGCAGGTTGTGGCAGGCGGTGACGCCGGAGCCGCACATGTGCACCACGTCGCGTGGCACGCGCGAGCCGAGCACGGCGAGGAATTCGTTTTTCAGTGCTGCCGCCGGCTTGAAGCGGCCGTCGGCGGTGAGGTTGTCGGCGAACGGGCGATTCAACGCGCCGGGCACGTGGCCGGCGACGGGATCGAGCGGTTCGGTGTCGCCGCGGTAGCGCGGCGCGGCGCGGGCGTCGAGCAGCAGCGGCGCCGGCGCGGCGTGCAGCGCGGCGTGGTCGAGCACGACCCGGGACGCATCGAACCGCACCGCCACCGTGGTCGGCGCACGTTGCGGCACGGCGGTTTCCACCGGCAGGCCAGCCGCCTGCCACGCGGCGTAGCCGCCGTCGAGCACGGCCACGGCGCGTTCGCCCGCGTAGCGCAGCAGCCACCACAACCGCGCGGCGGCCAGCGCGCCGTTCGCCGCGTCGTAGGCCACCACCTGCAGGCCCGGCCGCCAGCCCCAGCGGCCCAGCACGGCGGCGAAGGATGCGGCGGAAGGCAGCGGATGCCGGCCCAGGCCCTGCGCTTGCAGCGAGAGGTCGGAGAGGTCGGTGTCGAGTTCGGCGTACACGGCTCCGGGGATGTGGCCGGCCGCGTAGTCGCGCCGCCCCTTTGCCGGATCGGCGAGATCCTTGCGGCAGTCGACGATCAGCACCTCGGCCGGCGGCAGCGCGGCCAGCTCGGCGGCCGCAATCAGCGTGGTCTTCATGCGCGTCCCATCCTCGTCAGCAGGTTCTGCAGGATCGCCGCGGTGGCGCCCCAGATGCGGTGGCGACCGTGCACGAACTCCACCATCTCGCGCCGGTGGCCGCGGTAGTCCATGACATAACGGCGCAGGTTGGCCGGTTCAAGGAAAAACGCCAGCGGCACCTCGAACACCTCGGCCACCTCCGCGGGCGCGGCATGCAGCTGCGCGTGCGCGGCGATGCGCGCCACCACCGGGGTGATGCGGTAGCCGCTGATCGTCTCGAAGTTGTCGAGGTAGCCCAGCGGCGTCACCAGCGCGCGGTCGAGGCCGATCTCCTCCTCGCTCTCGCGCAGCGCGGTGGCCAGCGCGCTGGCGTCGCCGGGGTCCATGCCGCCGCCGGGAAACGCCACCTGCCCGGCGTGCGACTGCAGATGATCGGTGCGCACGGTGAACACCAGCCGCGGATCGACGCTGTCGCGCAGGCCCAGCAGCACCGCCGCCGGCCGGCGCTGCGCGTTGCCCAGCAGCGTGCTGATGTCGGCGTGGTTCCAGCCCGGCGCGGTGGTCGGCGCGGACAGCGGCCGCAGCGCCTGCAGCAACTCGTCATTCATGGGCGGGCGCGCGCGGGCAGCACGGCGTGCATCACGTGCAGGCGCTCGGCCTCGCTCATGCCGCGCCAGCGGCCGATCTCCTCGATCGTGCGGCGGCAGCCGATGCAATAACCCTGCGGATCGAGCCGGCAGACGCCGATGCAAGGCGTGGCCGGGGGCGTCAAGGCAGGAGGTTCGCTGGACATCCGTGTGATTTTAGCAGCGCACGCGCCCGCTCAACGCGAAGCCTGGTCCGGTTCGGGCGGCTTGATCGCCAGCAGCTCGATCTCGAACACCAGCGCCTCGTTGGGGCCGATGCGCGGCAGCGCGCCTTCCTTGCCGTAGGCCAGCTGCGGCGGGATCACCACCTTCCAGCGGTCGCCCACGCGCATGCGCGGGATCACGTCGCGCCAGCCCGGGATCACCCGGTCCACGGCGAAGCTCACCGGCGCGCCGTGCGCCCAGGTGCTGTCGAACTCGGTGCCGTCCACCAGCATGCCGCGGTAGTTCACCACCACCGTGCTGGTCACGCTGGGATGCACCGTGCCGTCGCCCTTCTTCATCACCGAATACTGGATGCCGGAAGGCAGCTGGATCACGCCGGCCTGCTTGGCGTTGCGCGCCAGGAAGGCCGCGCTCTTGCGCGCGTTGGCCTCCGCCAGCCGCTCGAACTCGGCCTGCGCGTCGGTGCGCAGCTGCTGGTTGAAGGCGCTGAGCTGCTGGTGCATCGCCTGCATCGACACCGCTGGCGTGCGCTTGCTGTAGGCGTCCTGGATCGCGCGCTGCAGGGTGGCGATGTCGATCTCCGGGATGCCCGGCTGGGCCTTGCTGTCGACGAACTGGCTGCCGATCTGGTAACCGATCGCGTAGGAGAGCTTGGCCTTGTCCAGCTTCACCGGGGCCGCCGCGGATGCCGCCGGACGCTGCTGCGCAGACGCCGCTGCCGCGACGCAAAGCAGGCCGAAGGCAAGCCAACGCAATCGTGTCATTCCTCGCTCCATCCCACGCTCACACCTGCGACATCCTAGGCGGTTCCGCCGCCGCCTGCAGCAGCCGAGGCCACCCGGGCGCACGGAACCTGAGAAACCCGGCGGCGGCAAAGGTTCCCGCAGTACCATGCGCGTTTCGGCATCGTCGGAGTCTGCAGCATGGCCTATCGCAACCTGGAAATCGCCAACCGCGGTGCGGTGCGCACCATCACGGTGAACCGCCCCGACAAGCTCAACGCGCTCAACCGCGACACGCTCAACGAGCTCACCATCGCCTTCGCCCAGGCCGCGCAGGACGACGCCGTGCGCGCGGTGGTGCTCACCGGCGCGGGCGAGAAGGCCTTCGTGGCCGGCGCCGACATCGCCGAGATGAACGGCTACACGCCGATGCAGGCGCAGGGCTTCTCGCGCGCCGGCCAGCGCCTGATGACCAGCATCGAACGGCTGGGCAAGCCGGTGGTCGCGCGCATCCCGGGCTTTGCGCTGGGCGGCGGCATGGAGCTGGCGATGGCCTGCCACCTGCGCGTGGCCAGCGAGAAGGCGAAGTTCGGCCAGCCCGAGATCAACCTCGGCCTGATCCCCGGCTTCGGCGGCACCCAGCGCCTGCTGCGCCTCGCCGGCCGCAGCGCCGCGCTGGAGCTGTGCCTCACCGGCGCGCCGATCGGCGCGCAGCGCGCCTACGAACTGGGCCTCGTCAACCGCGTGGTGGCGTCCGAGGCGCTCGACGAAACGGTGAACGTGCTGGCCGACCAACTCGCCGCCGCGGCACCGCTGGCCGCCGCCGGCATCCTCGACGCGGTGCTGCAAGGCGGCGAGGCGTCGCTGGACCAGGGCCTGGAATTCGAGACCCAGGGCTTCGCGCTGATGTTCTCCACGCAGGACATGCGCGAAGGCACCGGCGCGTTCCTGGAGAAGCGCAAGGCGGCGTTCAAGGGCGACTGATCGCCGCCAGACGTAGGTCGGGCTTCAGCCCGACACTGCCCACGGAGTCGGGATGAATCCCGACCCACGGACTCGTGCGAGACGCGGCGATCAGTGGTGCCCGCCGCGGTACTTTTTCTCGCCAGCGGTGATCGCGATATCCAACCGATTCTCCGGCGGCGCCAGCGGGCAGGTAGCGAACGGGGTGAAGGCGCAGGGCGGGTTGTAGGCCTGGTTGAAATCCAGCACCAGCTTGCCCGGCTTGGCTAGCCCGCCGGCGGGCAGCGCCGCGTAGAGGAAGCGCGCGGCGCCGTAAGTCTCCTTGCCGGAGGTCCGGTCGGCGAGCACGAAGAACAGCTCGCCGCCCGGCTCCTCCTGGTAGGGCAGCAGCTCGAACGTGTGGCCGTCGCGGCGGAACACCGCCTTGCCCGGCACCTTCACCGTGTCGATGGTGCCGATCACCGAACCCATCTGCAGATCCTGCGCCGGCACGAACGGCACCCAGTCGGCCTCGATGCGCCAGGACGGATCGATCGGGAAGTAGTCGATGCCCGAAAAGTCGCGGCGGGCCTCGGCATCGCTGTCCTTCACCCGCAGCGCCTTGCGGCCGTCGCGCTCGATCACGTGGAAGTTCGCGTGGCCGAAGCGCACCGTGGTGGGCGCGGCACCTGCAGCCACATGCATGTCGTCGACCAACGCGGCCTCGGCGACGGGCTTGCCGTCGATGGTGGCGCCGCTGTCCTTCGCCAGCGCGATGCGCACCGCGCCATCCGCCGCCAGCGTCACCGTGCCCAGGTGCGCGGGACCGGCCTTCAGCACGATGTCGTTGTCCGCGGCGCTGCCCACGCGGTTCGCGCCCTCGTGCAGCCATTCCAGCCCGATCAGGCTGAGCCAGCCGTCCGGCGCGGTGAGCCGCGCCACGCGCGCGGCGCGCCACTGCTCGATCTCGTGGGCGTAGGTCGACGGGGCTTCGGCGGCAGACACGGTGGCGACTCCGGAAATCAGGGCAAGCAGGAAAGCGGCGACTCGCGACATGGGGACGATCCGCGGCGATGGAAGATTCGAGTATGGGCGGCCAAACGCGGCATCGGCAAGCGCGTCATCACCCTCCCCTGCGAGCAGGGGGAGGAGAGAATTCACCGCCCGCGCATGAACAGCCTGTCCAGCTCGGCCATGGACAGCTGCGTCCAGGTGGGCCGCCCGTGGTTGCACTGGCCGGAACGCTCGGTGGCTTCCATCTCGCGCAGCAGCGCGTTCATTTCGGGCACGGTGAGGCGGCGTCCCGCGCGCACCGAGCCGTGGCAGGCCATGGTCGAGAGCAGTTCGTTCTCCAGCTCCTGCAGGCGGCGCGAGCTGCCGTGCTGGGCGAGTTCCGCCAGCACGTCGCGGGTGAGCTGGCTCACGTCGGCGCCTTCGAGCAGGGCCGGAATGCGCCGCACCACCACGCCGGACGGGCCGCTGCGCGACAGCTCCAAACCCCAGTCGGCCAGCGCCTCGGCGTGTTCCTCGGCGGCGGCGGCTTCCTTCGCGCTTACCGCAAGGTTCAGTGGCACCAGCAGCAGTTGCGAGCGCAGGTTGCTGCAGGCGCGGCCGGCCTTGAGCTTCTCGTAGGTGATGCGTTCGTGCGCGGCGTGCATGTCCACCAGCACCAGGCCCTGCGCATTCTCGGCGAGGATGTAGATGCTCTTGAGCTGGGCGATCGCATAGCCCAGCGGCGGCGCCTCGCCCTCTTCCGCCATTGGCATCGGCGCGACGGGCGCGCTGCGCGGCACCTCGCCCAGCAGCGCGGCGTAATCGGCCAGCGGTTCGTCACGCACGCCCAGCGCGAGCCGGCTCTGGTCGGCACGGGCGGGCCACGATGCAGTGCGCGCGACCGCCGGCAGGCCGGGCGCGGACGCATGCGCGGCACCCGCATTTGCGGTGCTCATGTGCAGGCGACCGTCCTCGGCCTCGGCGTGCGACTCCACCTGCCCCGCGCGCGTCTGCGCCAGCGCCTCGTGCAAGGTGCGGAACAGGAAGTCGTGCACCAGCCGCTGCTCGCGGAAGCGCACCTCGTGCTTGGCCGGATGCACGTTGACGTCCACGCCCGCCGGGTCGAGTTCCAGGTACAGCACGAAGGCGGGATGGCGGCCGTGGAACAGCACGTCGGCATAAGCCTGGCGCACCGCGTGCGCCACCACGCGATCGCGCACCAGGCGACCGTTGACGTAGAAATACTGCTGGTCGGCCTGGCTGCGCGAGGCGGTGGGCAGCCCGACCCAGCCGGACAGGTGCATGCCCGCGGCGGCGTGGTCCACGCGCAGGCTCTGCGCGGGGAAATCCTCGCCCAGCACCTCGGCCACGCGCGCCAGTTGCGCCTGCGCATCGCGCGCGGCCTTCCAGATGCGCACCGGCTTGCCGTTGTGGCTGAGCCGGAATTCCACCCCGCCGCGCGCCAGCGCCAGCGATTTCAAGAGGTCGTCGATATGCGCGAACTCGGTGCGCTCGGCGCGCATGAACTTCTTGCGCGCGGGCACGTTGTAGAACAGGTCGCGCACTTCCACGCTGGTGCCGGGCGGGTGCTGCGCCGGGCGCGCGGCCAGCAACTTGCCGCCGTCCACCTCGATGCGGAACGCGGCCTCGGCATCGCGCGGGCGCGAGGTGAGCGCGAAGCGCGCCACCGAGGACACCGAGGCCAGCGCCTCGCCGCGGAAGCCCATGCTGGCCACATGTTCGAGATCGTCGAAGCTGCCGATCTTGCTGGTGGCGTGCGAAGCCACCGCCAGCGGCAGCTCGTCGGGCGCGATGCCGCCGCCGTCGTCGCGCACGCGGATCAACCGCGCGCCACCGGCTTCGATGTCGACTTCGATGCGCGAAGCGCCAGCGTCGAGACTGTTCTCGACCAGCTCCTTGACCACGGACGAGGGGCGCTCGATCACCTCGCCAGCGGCGATCTGGTTGATGAGTTCGGGGGGCAGCGGGCGGATGACGGGCATCCGCGCACTTTAGCATTCGCGCGAGATCAGCCGGCTGGAATGGCGAGCACGGTGCCGGCGCGCACCACGTTGCCGTCGAGGTGGTTCGCGCTCTTCAATGCGCTGACGCTGATGCCGTACTGCTGCGCGATGCTGTCCAGGCTCTCGCCCGCGCCCACGCGATGCAGGTCGCGCACGTTGGCGTCGGCCGTCGCCGCAACATCGTCGGCGGGCGCGGCGGCGGCACGCGGCCGCACCGCGGCCAGCTCGGTGCCGTTGCGGCGCGCGGCCTGCGCCGCGAACCAGGTGCCCGGCGGCGGGGTGGATTCGAAGTAGCCCTTCACGCCGCTCATCACCGCCTCGGCCAGCGCCCGCTGGTGGCCGGGGTCGCGCAGCTTGCGCTCCTCGGCCGGGTTGCTGATGAAGGCGGTCTCGACCAGGATCGAGGGCACGTCGGGCGAGCGCAGCACCACGAAGTTCGCGCGCTCCACGTAGCCGCGGTGGGTGGGACCGAGCTGCGCCAGCGACTTCAGCACGTTGCCGGCGACGGTGTCGCTGGCCTGCACCGCCCAGCCCTGCTGCATGTCCAGCAGCACCTTGGCGAGACCGTCGCTCTTGTCGTCCAGCGACACGCCGCCGATCAGGTCGGAGCTGTTCTCGCGGTCGGCCAGCATGCGCGCCGCCACCGAGCTCTTGCCGCGCGAGGACAGCACCCACACCGAGGAGCCGCGCGCGTCGCCGCTGGTGAAGGCGTCGGCGTGGATGGAGACGAACAGGTCGGCGTCGTGCTCGCGCGCGATCTGGTAGCGGCGCGCCAGCGGAATGAAGTAGTCGCCGTCGCGGGTGAGGATGGCCTTCATCCCCGGCTGCTTGTTGATCTGCGCGGCGAGGTCGCGCGCCACCGCGAGGGTGACGTTCTTCTCCAGCGTGCCGTCCGGGCCGTGCGAGCCCGGGTCCTTGCCGCCGTGGCCGGCGTCGATGCACACCACCACCTTGCGCTGGCCGTTCAGCAGCGCGGCGGCCTGCTCGGTGATCTGGCGGCTGGCGCCCACGGCCTTGTCGCCGCGGCGCACGTTCACCGTTGCAACGGCGGGCGGCGGCGCGGCGGCGGGCGCGGCGTCCGGCGCAACGGCCGGCTTCGCGGCAGCGACCGGTGCGGCGGCGCTCTTGTCCGTGCCGTTGCCCGGCAGCAGATCCAGCACCAGCCGGTAGTGGTCGCCACGGCTCGGCGGCAGCACGAAGCTGCGCACCTGGCTGCCGGCGGTCATCTTCGCGGTGAGCTGCAGGCGCTCGCCCTGCCGGTCCTGGCTCATGCCGCGGTACAAGCCGTGCGCGGCGGGATCGGTGTAGCCGGCCGCGAGCTTGCCGCGCGCGAAGTCCACCACCACCTGGTCGTTCTGGCGATCGATGCGGTAGTCCGGCTTGCCGTCGAGGTCGAACACCAGCCGAGTGTGGCTGGCATCGGCCCAGACGCGCGCGGCGGTCACGTCGGCGGCGCGCACGCTGCTCGGCGCCAGCGCGGACGCCAGCGCAACGACGAGCACTCCACCCAGGCTGTTCAGGTATCCACGCATGCGGCGCATTGAATCGCAGCCACCCGCGGATTGCAAGAAGTTTTCCCTTGAATATCCATAACCTGCGAGCCATTCGTCAGCCGGCATCTAGCTATGGATCGCAAGTGGCGCTTGACCGGGTGCACATGAGGGCGCCGAACCTTCGCCCGGCCGAGATATTTTTCGAGGGAAAACCGCGACTTGCCGTGGGGGTTCAGCGCAGGCGCCGCTGCAGCTCCCGCCCGCGCGCGGTATGCGCCTGCAGCCGCGCCTGCCGGCCGCCGTCGGCGTAAGCGAGGTGCAGGGTGAGATCCGCCGCGGGCAGCGCGCCGCGGCCGCGCTCGGGCCATTCCACCAGTACCAGCGCGGCCGGATCGGCCAGCGCATCCAGCCCCAGCCATTCCAGTTCGCCGGAATCGGCGATGCGGTACAGGTCGAGGTGCCAGGCCGGCCGGCCCTGCGCCCGGTAGCCCTCGATCAGGCTGTAGGTGGGACTCTTGATGCGCTCGCCCACGCCCAGCGCGCCGAGCAGCGCGCGGGCGAACGTGGTCTTGCCCGCGCCCAGCTCGCCGTGCAGGTAGATCACCATGCCGCCGCCCTCCAGCGCCGCGGCGAAGCGGCGGCCCAGCGCGTGGGTGGCGGCCTCGTCGGCCAGCGACCAGACCTGCCCGATCATGCGTCGATCCCGTTGCCCAGCGCGCGCAGCGGCGCCAGCAGGTCGCTGGCGACGAGGCCGCGCTCGCCCTGCCGCGCCGCGCGGTCGCCCGCGCGCGCGTGCAAGCCCACGCCGAGGCAGGCCGCCTGCCAGGCGTCGCACCCTTGCGCCAGCAGCGCCGCGACCACGCCCGTGAGCAGATCGCCCATGCCGCCGCTGGCCATGCCGGGATTGCCCCACGGACAGACGTCCAGACGTCCATCCGGCGCGGCGACCAAACTGCCCGCACCCTTCAACACCACCACGGCGCCATGGCGCTCCGCCAACGCGCGGGCGGCGGCGAAGCGGTCCGCCTCCACCTCGGCCACCGTGCTGCCGAGCAGGCGCGCCGCTTCGCCGGGATGCGGCGTCAGCACCGCGGGCTGCGCGAAGCGGCGCGGCTCGCGCGCCAGCAGGTTGAGTCCGTCGGCATCGAGCACCAGCGGCTTGTTGCTGTCCAGCGCGGTGAGCCACAGCGCGTGGCTCCACGCGCCCTGCCCCAGGCCGGGGCCGAGCGCGAGCACGCTGGCGCGCGCCAGTAGCGGTTCCAGCGCCTGCGGACCGTCCACACCATGCGCCATCAGCTCCGGCCGCGCCGCGTTCAACGCGACGATGTGCTCGGCGCGCGTGGCCACGCTGACCAGGCCGGCGCCGGCGCGCAGCGCGGCCTCGCCGCACAGGCGAATCGCGCCGCCCATGCCGTGCTCGCCGCCGATCGCCAGCACGTGGCCGTTCGCGCCCTTGTGCGCGTCGCGCGCACGCGGCGGCAGTTGCGTGGCGGCCAGCAAGTGCGCGTCGGGCACCTCGTCCTGCCACAGCGACTCGGGCAGGCCCAGCCCATCCAGTTCCGGCACGCCGACATGGGCTGCGGCGCGGCCCGTGTGCAGGCCGCGCTTGGCGGCGATGAAGCTCACCGTGACCGCGGCGCGGATCGCCGCGCCCGGCACGTGGCCGGTGTCGGCATCCAGCCCCGAGGGCACGTCCAGCGCCAGCACCGGCGCGCCGCTGGCGTTGATCGCCTCGATCAGCGCCGCTACCGACGCTTCCGGCGCACGGCGCAGGCCGGTGCCGTACAGCGCGTCGACATGCACGTCGGCCGCAGGCAAGTCGTCGCCCACCTGCCACCGCCGCACGGCGCCGCCCGCGTCCTTCCACGCCTGTCGCGCCGAGCCGGCATCGCCGCTCGACACGTCGCCCAGCGCAAGCACCTCCGCGTGCAGGCCCGCCTCGCGTGCCAGCACCGCCAGCAGAAACCCGTCGCCGCCGTTGTTGCCCGGCCCGCAATGCACCACGATGCGCCGCGCTTCCGGCCAGTGCCGACGCAGGCTGGACAACGCCGCCCACGCCGCCCGCCGCATCAACTCGAACCCCGGCACGCCCAGCACCTCGATCGCCTGACGATCCAGCGCACGCACCTGGGCGACGGTGTAGAGCTGGTTGCGGTGCGAGGATGTTGGCATGCGAGGAATTATAGGGAGCCGGGCTGGCAGGTTTGCGCTCCGGCGTCCAAATGCCGCTTCGGCATGGGCTGTTTTTTCGCAAGTTTCAAAGCGGTTTCGGTCGCCTGCCGGCGCCCGAGTCACTTCTCTTTGCTGGCCCACGCCACCGCAGGAGCGGTGGCGAACGGCGAAGCCGGCCCGAAGGGCGGAGGGCAGGATGCCCGGAGTCAAGAGAAGGAACCAAGAGAAATGGCCTGATTCAATCCGCCGACCCTACAAGCCGGCTGTGTCGAGGGCATTGGACCAACGCTCGTCGACACGTCGCCCCACAGCGGCCACACCGCGACGTATCTGGAAACTGAGGGGCCAAACCTTGCGGCACTTCGCTTCGCCTAGCGCTGTATCCCCCTCCCCTACGTGCAGGGGAGGGTTGGGGTGGGGTGCTGTTGCTTCTGCGCGCTGGGAGCACGCTGCTTTACCCGGGGGCCCCTCGGCGACGGTGAGGCGGGGACGACAAGGCCGCGCAGCGGGCGTTGCCATGGAAGGCAACGCCTTTTCGCGCGGGCAGGAGCCCGCTCGAAAAGCCAGGCCCCGACTCACGGACTCGGAGGGCAGGATGCCCGGAGAGCGTCGCCGCGGGGTGTCGTTTCCTCTTGGTTACTTCTCCTTTGGACAAGCAAAGGAGAAGTAACTCGGGCCGCGGCAGCGGCTCGAAACCGCTTTGAAACGAGCGATGACGCAGAAGCAAAAGCCACCCCCTCACCCCAACCCTCTCCCCCAACGATGAAGCTGTTGGGGGAGAGGGAGTGAACTGCCGCAATCCCGCAACCCCATAAGCGAGCGAGAGAAAAACCTCAAGCGCCCCGCGGCAAGATCAGCATCGCATCCCCATACGAGAAGAACCGATACCGCTGCTCCACCGCATGCCGGTACGCGTCGAGCACGAACTCGCGTCCGGCCAGCGCCGACACCAGCATCAACAGGGTCGATTGCGGCAGGTGGAAGTTGGTGATCAGGCCGTCGATGCTGGTGATGCGGTAACCGGGGAAGATGAAGATCCGCGTCTCGCCCGCGAACGGGCGCAGTTCGCCATTCACGGTGGCGCTCTCCAGCGCGCGCACCACGGTGGTGCCCACCGCGATCACGCGGCCGCCGGCGGCGCGGGTGCGGTGGATCTGCTCGATCAGGCCGGCGCCCACGTTCAGCCACTCGCTGTGCATGTGGTGGCTGCTGATGTCCTCCACCCGCACCGGCTGGAAGGTGCCCGCGCCCACGTGCAGGGTCACGTAGCCGAAACTCACCCCGCGCTCGCGCAGCGCGGCCAGCAGCGACTCGTCAAAGTGCAGGCCGGCGGTGGGCGCGGCCACCGCGCCGGGTTCGCGCGCGAAGACGGTCTGGTAGCGCTCCATGTCGGCCGCGTCGGCGTGGCGCTCGATGTACGGCGGCAGCGGCATTTCGCCGAGCTTGAGCAGCAGCTTCTCCAGCGGCTCGGGCGCCTCGAAGCGCAGGCGGAAGAAGCTCTCGTCGCGGCCCAGCACCAGCGCATGGCTGCCGTCGGCCAGCTCGATCCGCGCGCCCTCCTTCGGCTTCTTGCTCACGCCCAGCTGCACGGTGGCTTCGTGCGCGCCGGTGACGCGCTCGATCAGGATCTCCACCGCGCCGCCGCTCTCCTTGCGCCCGTACAGGCGCGCCGGCAGCACGCGGGTGTCGTTGAACACCAGCAGGTCGCCGGGTCGCAGGAAGTCGGGCAGCTCGCGGAACAGGCGGTCCTGCCGGCTGCCGGCGGCCACGTCCAGCAGCAACAGGCGACTGGCCGAACGCTCGGCCAGCGGCGCCTGCGCGATCAGCTCATGCGGCAGGTCGAAATCGAAGTCGGACTTTTTCAAGGAGAGGCTCGGCGCAGGGACGAATGCCGTGGGCAACGGCGCATTATCGCGCAAGCCCGTGCGGCTTGGCGCTTGCATTGCCCGCATGGCCGACAACGGCCAGAATCCGCGCATGCAGACACCTTCTCCCGCCGCGCCCTGGAGCGGCTTTCTCAAGGGCATCTCGATCGCCGTCACCCTGCTCCTGCTGGGCGTGTCCTGGCTGGTTGCGGCCACCGTGCCGATCCATGCGCTGCCGGGCTTGCGCACGCTGACGGTCGCCTTGCCGCTGGTGATCCTGCTGGCGGCCGTGCCCTTCGTGGTGCGCGACTACGAGGTGCGCGACGGTGTCCTGCACGTGCGTCGCCTGTTCTGGACGACCCGCGTCGCACTCGGCGAATTGCAGGAAGCGACGATCGATCCGCAGGCCTGCGCCGGCTCGATCCGGCTGTTCGGCAACGGCGGCCTGTTCTCGTTCTCGGGCTGGTTCCGCAACGCGAAGCTGGGCCGCTATCGCGCCTTCGTCACCGACTGGCAGCGCGCGGTGGTGTTGCGCGCGGCGAACTGCACGGTGGTGCTGTCGCCGGCCGATCCGGCCGGCTTCGTGCGTAATCTGCAAGCCGTGGCCACGCCACCAGCGCACGCCCAGCCACGGCCGCGCTGGCGACAAAGCCGGCGCTGATTCGCGGCCATCCGCAGTCGGGATGAATCCCGACCTACAACCAGCCTTTCTGCCGCGCCAGCCGATACGCCTCGATGCGATTCGCCACGCCGAGCTTGCCGATCGCCTCGGACAGGTAGTTGCGCACGGTGCCGTGCGAGAGGTTGAGCGCCGTGGCGATGTCGCCGGCGCTCTGCCCTTCGCCGGCCAGGCGCAGCACCTGGCGCTCGCGGTCGTTCAGCGGGTCGGCCTCCGACCACGCCTCCAGCGCCAGTTGCGGGTCAATCGCGCGGCCGCCGCGATGCACGGTGCGCAGCGCCTCGGCGAGGTTCTCGGCGGGCGCGTCCTTGAGCAGGTAGCCGGACACGCCCGCGTCCAGCGCGCGGCGCAGGAAGCCGGGGCGCGCGAAGGTGGTGACGATGATCACCTTGATCGGCAGCTCGTGGCGCTGGATGCGCTGCGCCAGCTCCAGCCCGGTCAAGCCCGGCATCTCGATGTCGGTGACCAGCACGTCGGGCTTGAGCTTCTGCAGCTCGCGCCAGGCCGCCTCGCCGTCGCAGGCGGAGCCCAGCACCTCGATGTCCGATTCGAGATTCAGCAGCGCGGACAGCGCGCCGCGCACCATCGCCTGGTCCTCGGCCAGCAGCACGCGGATCATGCGGCATGCTCCTGTCCGGCCGGCGTCAGCGTGGCGAACCGCGCCGCCGCGCGCAGCGACACCGCGACCTCGAGCGTGGTGCCGCGCCGTGCGGGCGAGTCGATGCCGAGCTCGCCGCCCAGCGCACGCACGCGTTCGCGCATGCCGCTGATGCCGTTGCCGTGGGCGGCGAGGCCGCCGCGTCCGTTGTCGCTGATGCGCATGTGGAACCTTTCCGCTGCACGGGAGAAAACCACGCGCGCGCTGGTGGCGCGGGCGTGGCGATGGATGTTGGTGACGGCCTCGCGCAGCACCAGCGCCAGCGAGGCCTCGATTTCCGGCGGCAGTTCGAGCGCGGCCGGCGCCTCGGCGTCCAGCGCGATGTTCGAGGCTTCCAGCATCAGCCGCGCGGAAGCGAGTTCCGCCGCCAGGTCGCTGCGCCGCATGCCGGTGACCGCCGCGCGCACCTCGGCCAGCGCATGCCGCGAGACGCGCTCCACCTCTTCCATCTCGCGCTGCGCGCGCGGCGGATCGGCCAGCGCCAGCTTGCGCGCCAGTTCGGACTTCAGCGTCACCAGCGACAGCGTGTGGCCGAGCAGGTCGTGCAGGTCGCGGCCGATGCGCTCGCGCTCGGCGAGCACCGCCAGCCGGCGTATCTCTTCCTGCGACAGGCGCAGCGCCGCGTCCTGGCGCAGGTTGCGCGCGCGCAAGTGGTGACCGAAACCCGACAGCACGGTGAGCATCAGCAGCAGCGGCATCAGCCACGGCGACACCTGCAGCCACAGCGCCATCGCCGTGGCGAACACGAATGCCACGGCCGTGAAGGCCAGCCAGCGGCGCCACGACGGCAGGCAGGCGCAACTGATGCAGCCGGAGATCACGTAACCCAGCGCCACCCCGTTGAACGGCCAGGCGGCCAGCCCCAGCAGCATCATGCCTGCACCGTACCAGGCCAGTCGCCGGACGGAATCCGCATACACCAGCCGATGCAGGCAGAGATAGAGCGGCACCGACAGCAGCGCCGACAGCAGCCACGCCCAGCCCGGCTGTTCCTGCGTCAGCGGTATCGCGAACAGCGCGACCACCCACAGCCGCCCGCCCCATTCCTCCCAGCGCAGGCGCCGCGCGCCGAACTGGCCCAGCAGCGAATCGGGACGGGGAGCGAACAGACGGATCATGTCGCATGCTGCCCGTGGGGCTGCCAGCCACCGACCGGGGCGAACTCCTGCCCAGCCTTGCCTGGCTCCGAAGCTTGTTCGCGCATGCCGTTCGCGGCCGGCAACGGCACCTCGATGCACAGGTGCGTCCCCTGCCGCCGCGGCGACTCGATGCGCAAAGTGCCGCCCAGCCCATGCACCCGTTCGCGCATCCCGCTGAGGCCGTTGCCATGCGCATCGATGCCGCCGCGGCCGTTGTCGTCGATGCGCAGGCGCACAACGCCGCCCTCGGCGGTCAACGCCACCTGCGCGCGCGTGGCCTGGGCGTGCCGGGCGATATTGGTCACCGCCTCGCGCAGCACCAGCGCCAGGCTGCGCTCGATCTCCGCCGGCAGCGACGATGGCAGGCGCGTGCATTCCAGTTGCACCGCCGAAGACTCCAGCAGCAGGCGCGCCGAGGCCAGCTCGGCGGCGATGTCGGTGGCGCGGATGCCGGTGACCGCACTGCGAACTTCGGCCAACGCGTGGCGAGCCACCCGCTCGGCCTCCTCCAGCTCGCGCCTGGCCGCCTCGTGATCGCGGTCGAACAGCTTGCGCGACAGTTCCAGCTTCAGCGTGATCAGCGACAGCGTGTGGCCGAGCAGGTCGTGCAGGTCGCGGCCGATGCGCTCGCGCTCGGCGGTGGCGGCCAAACGGCGCACTTCGTCCTGCGAAAGGAGCAACTCCGCATCCCTGCGCTTCTCCATGAACTCCACGCTGGTCACGAAACTGATGGTCAGGGCCATGCCCGACACGCTGAACAAGGTCTGCCACGGATAGCCGGCCAGCCAGCCCAGCAGCACGTATGCCGCGTTCAGCAGCAGCAGTCGCCCCAGGTGCCGCAGGAAGCGGCTGTTGGGCACGTGCAGCATGATGCAGCCGTAGATGAAATAGCTGATGCCGCTGGGGTACCACGGCATCAGCACGAAGCTCAGCAACACCATGCCCAGCGCATAGCGATACGCGACCCGCCGCGACGCCAGATGACTCATCGCGTACAGCAGCACGAACAGCGGGTACGAACCGAGCGTGAACAGCGCCCATTGCCAGTCGTAGCCATGGGTGAACAGCGGCGTGATGAACACCCACACCGACCACACCAGGTGGATCGCTTCGAACCAGAGCGATTTGCCCTGGCGCAGGTTGGCGGCGATCGACGAATCGGGCGCCGGCGACAACCAGGCAGGGAGCAACTTGAGGTTCACGCGCGTCCCCTTGGCAACGGACAGCAAGCCAGCATGCTACTGCGCCTCAGCCGACCCGGCGCAGCCGCCGCAGCGCCAGCGCGAAGAACGCCGCGCCGAAGCCGGCCAGCACCAGCACGTGCGGCAGCACCGGCTCGCGCACGATGCCCACAGCAACCAGCGCGACGCGGTCGAGGTGGTAGCTCGGCCACAGCGGCGCGAACTGCTGCAGCAGCTTCGGCAGCATCGACAGCGGGAACCACAGGCCGGACAGGAAGGACATCGGCAGGTAGACCAGTTGCAGCATGCCGGGCGCGCCCTGCCCCTTGAACAGCGTGCCCACCAGCATGCCCAGCGCGCAGAACGGCAGCACGCCGAGCACGCCCGTCGCCAGCAGCGCCGCGGCCTGCACCGGCGTCAGCGCGACGCGTGCGATGCCCATGGCCATCGCCAGCAGCATCAGCACCACCACCGCGGCGGCGGCCATCGCCATCAGCATCTTGCCCAGCAGGTAGGCGCCCGGCGGCATCGGCAGCGCGCGCTTGAGCGTAAGCAGGCCGCCGTCGCGCTCGATCGCCAGCGACACGCCGAAGCCGAACAGGCCCGGGCTCATCACGCCGAACACGCCGTAGCTGGCCAAGAGGTAACGTGCCGCGTCGGCGCCCTCGGACTTGCCCATCAGCACCCCGAACACGAGGTAGAACAGGCCCGGGAACAGCAGGATCGGCAGCATGAAGCCCGGCGCGCGCAGGTAGCGCAGGCATTCGCTGCGCGCCTCGGCGAGGTAGGCGCCGAGCACGCGGCGCGGCGGCATGGCGGACATGGCGGCCGACGGCGCGGCGGGAAGGGTCACGGCGTGCATCAGGCGGCCTCCTGCTCGGCGGCGGTATCGCGGGTGAGTTCGGCGAACGCCTCGGCGAGGCCGGCGCGCTGCACCTCCAGTTCGGCCAAGGCGGGATCGGCACCGAGCAGCCGGCGCACCACCGCCTCGGCCTGCGCGGTGGCGATGCGCAGGTGGCCGTGCTCGCGCGCGGCGGAGGCCACGTTCGGCCAGGCGGCGACCGCATCGGCATCGAGATCGCTGACGCAGCGGATGCGGGTGAGCGCCACGCGCTTGCGCAAGTCGTCCACGCTGCCTTCGCTGAGCACGCGGCCCTGGCCGAGCACCACCACGCGCTGCGCCAGCGCCTCGGCTTCCTCAAGGTAATGCGTGGTGAGCACCACCGCGCAGCCTTCGGCCACCAGCGCGCGCATCGCCGCCCACGGCTTCTGCCGCGCGTCGATGTCCATGCCCACGGTAGGCTCGTCGAGGAACAGCAGCTCGGGCCGCCCGCACAGCGCCAGCGCGAACTGCACGCGCCGCTGCTGGCCGCCGGAAAGTTTGCCGTAGGGCCGCAGCAGCAGGTCGGCGATGCCGGCCAGCGCGGCGGTTTCGTCGTAGCCGCGCGGGTTCGGGTAATAGCTCATGGTCAGCCGCAGCAGCTCGCCCACGCGCAGCGTGGGCGGCAGGTTCGCGGACTGCAGCATCACGCCGATGCGCCGGCGCGCCTCGATGCGCTGCGGGTCGAGCCCGAACAGTTCGGCGCGGCCCGCATCGGGACGGATCAGCCCCAGCAGCAGGCCGATGCTGGTGCTCTTGCCGGCGCCGTTGGGGCCGAGCACGGCCAGCAATTCGCCGCGCCGCACGGCGAGGTCCACGCCGTCCAGCGCGGTGAGGGTGCCGTAGCGTTTCGCGGCGGCGGCGAGGCGGGCAACGTGGGTGTCGGTCATGGTTTTCCTCCGTGCCGCACAGGCTAGGCAGCGCAGCGTGCCGGCCCCAGTCGCCGCCGTCAGCCATCGCGTGTGACAAGCGTCACTCGCGCGCAAGTTGCTGCAGTGCAAGGCGTTTCGATGCCGCCAAGGGGTACCGGGCACCCGGTCTCGCGCGCTATCCTTGGCGTTCGTGATTGCGCGCCGCCCGCGAAGCCGGATGACTTGCCGCGCACATCACGCCCCATACGTCGGCCTGCTTTGCGCTGGGTGCGAGGCGCCGACGGCACCGAGGAGAAAACCATGGGTTTGATCGATCAGCTGCGCGAACTGCGCGAATTCGGCGGCAAGCCGCGCACCACCGGTTTGGACGATGCCAGCATCGAGCGCATGGCCGCGGCCGACGCCATGCTGGGCGAGGCCGTGGCCGCCGCCGTGGCGCGCCATCGCGAACTGCGCGCCGAGCTCGGCGACTTCCTGAAGCTGGACGAGGCCGCGCAGCTGGCGCAGGCGCAGGCCGGCTTCGTCAACTTCTATCCCGACGACGCGATCAACCCCTACCTGCCGGCCGCCGCGCGCGGGCCGTGGATCGTCACCCTGAAGGGCGCGGTGCTGCACGACAACGGCGGCTACGGCATGCTCGGCTTCGGCCACAACCATCCGGCGATCGACGCCGCGCTGGCGCGCGAGCAGGTGATGGCGAACGTGATGACGCCCAGCGTGGCGCAGCTGCGCTTCGCCCAGGCGCTGAACCGCGAGCTGGGCCGCAACCGCGGCGGCAACCCGTACGCGCGCTATTTGTGCCTCAACTCCGGCTCGGAGTCGGTCTCGCTGGCCTGCCGTGTCGCCGACGTCAACGCCAAGCTGATGACCGACGCCGGCGGCCGCCACGCCGGGCGCACGATCAAGCGCCTGGTGGTGAAGGGCGCCTTCCACGGCCGCACCGAGAAGCCGGCGCTGTATTCCGACTCCTCGCGCAAGACCTACCAGCAGTACCTCGCCAGCTACCGCCACGAGGACAGCGTGCTGGTGGTGGAGCCGTACAACGTCGCGCAACTGGAAGCCGCGTTCGCCGACGCCGACAAGCACGGCTGGTTCATCGAGGCGATGTTCCTCGAACCGGTGATGGGCGAAGGCGACCCGGGCCGCGCGGTGACGCCGGAGTTCTACAGCGCCGCACGCCGCCTCACCGAAGCGCACGGCGCGCTGTTCCTGGTCGATTCGATCCAGGCCGGCCTGCGCGCGCACGGCGTGCTCTCGATCACCGACTACCCCGGCTTCGAGAAGCTGCCCGCGCCGGACATGGAGACCTTCTCCAAGGCGCTGAACGCCGGCCAGTACCCGCTGTCGGTGCTGGCGGTGAGCGAGCGCGTCGCCGGCCTGTACCGCAAGGGCATCTACGGCAACACCATGACCGCGAACCCGCGCGCGCTGGACGTGGCGCTGGCCGTGCTGGGCGAGCTCAGCAACGCGGTGCGCGCCAACATCCGCGAGCGCGGCAAGGAGTTCGTGGACAAGCTCAACGCGCTGAAGGACGAGCTGGGCGGCCTGATCACCAAGGTGCAGGGCACCGGCCTGTTGTTCTCCTGCGAGTTGGCGCCGCAGTTCAAGTGCTACGGCGCCGGCTCCACCGAGGAATACCTGCGCGAGCGCGGCATCGGCGTGATCCACGGCGGCGTCAACTCGCTGCGCTTCACCCCACACTTCAACGTCACCAGCGCCGAGGTGGACTTGGTGGTGTCGCACGTGCGCCAGGCGCTGCTGGAAGGGCCGCGCAAGAGCGAGAGCAAGGCGGCCTGAAGCGACGACTGCACCGGGCTGCCACTGCCTGCCAAAGCTGAGCATTCGCTTTGGCAGGCAGCCCTCCCGGCACGGCGCGGTCATGCGGCGTTGTCCTAGATGAATGCGGCTTGCACCGGAATTTCTGCAGGCCGCCACGACGCTCCCCGAGCGGCGATAGACTGCACCCGCCGGCAGCTGCCGGTCACCATGGGAGGTCACCACATGTCACTGTCGATTCGCATGCTCGCCGTCAGCGCCGCCATCGCCCTCGCCGGCACCGCCTTCGCGGCCACGGCCGCCCCTGCCGCAGCGCAGGCAGCCAGCGCCGCGGCAACGGCCCCGGCCGCCAAGAAGGAAATGACCGCGCAGCAGCAGCGCATGGCGGACTGCAACAAGGAAGCCACCAGCAAGAAAGGCGCCGAGCGCAAGGCCTTCATGAGCTCCTGCCTGAAGGGCGAGACCGCCGCGCCGGCCACCGCCGCCGCGCCGTCGGCCAAGGAGACGCAGCAGGAACGCATGAAGAGCTGCAACGCCGAGGCGAAGACCAAGGCTCCGAAGGGCGCCGCCCACAAGGCCTTCATGAGCTCCTGCCTGAAGGGCGAAGCCCCCGCGGCTGCGCCTGCGCACTGAGGCCTGTTGCTCTGTTTCAAAGCGCCGCCGCAAGGCGGCGCTTTTTTTTGTTGCACGCCCTGCTCCTCTCTCACTCCTCACTCCTCTCCACTCGCTCCTGCTGCGGCTATGCTTGGCCGATGAAAATCGTCGAAGTCCGCCATCCCCTGATCCGGCACAAGCTCGGCCTGATGCGCCGCGCCGGGATCAGCACCAAGGAGTTCCGCGAGCTGGCCGGCGAGGTGGCCTCGCTGCTCACCTACGAGGCCACCAAGGACCTGGAGACCGTCGAAGAACGCATCGAAGGCTGGGCCGGCCCGCTCACCGTGCAGCGGATCAAGGGCGCCAAGATCACCATCGTGCCAATCCTGCGCGCCGGCCTCGGCATGCTGCCCGGCGTACTCGACCTGATCCCTGCCGCCAAGGTCAGCGTGGTGGGCCTGCAGCGCGACGAGCACACGCTCAAGCCGACCGCCTACTACGAGAAACTCACCGGCCGCATGGACGAGCGCATCGCGCTGATCGTCGACCCCATGCTCGCCACCGCCGGCACCCTGGTCGCCACGGTGGACATGCTCAAAGCCGCCGGCTGCACGCGCATCAAGGGCCTGTTCCTGGTCGCCGCGCCGGAAGGCCTCCAGCGCATCGAAGCCGCGCATCCCGACATCGAGATCTACACCGCCGCGATCGACGAACGCTTGAACGAACACGGCTACATCCTGCCCGGCCTGGGCGACGCGGGCGACAAGATCTTCGGCACCAGGCCGGGCTGAATGCACGCGCCACGGGGGACATTCGACTACATCATCGTCGGCGCCGGCCCGGCCGGCTGCGCCGCCGCCACGCGGCTGGCGCTGGCGCGGCCGCAAGCCTCCGTGCTGCTGCTCGAAACCGGCCCCGCGAAAAGCGGCCTGCGCTCGGACGTGCCGCTGGGCATCGCCACCCTGGTGCCGTTCCGCAACGCACGCAACTACAGCTACCGCACCGTGCCGCAAGCCGGCTTGGACGGACGCCGCGGCGTGCAGCCGCGCGGCCGCGGACTGGGCGGCTCCAGCCTGATCAACGCGATGATCTACATCCGCGGCCAGCGCGAGGATTACGACGGCTGGGCGCGCCTCGGCGCCACCGGCTGGGGCTGGCGCGACGTGCTGCCGTACTTCCTGCGCAGCGAGGACAACGCACGCGGCGCGGACGCATGGCATGCCACCGGCGGCCCGCTGGCGGTGAGCGACCTGGCCAGCCCCAGCGACTGCGCGCGCGCCTTCGTCGACGCCGCCGTGCAATGCGGCCATCCGCGCAACACCGATTTCAACGGCGCCAGCCAGGAAGGCGTGGGCCTGTACCAGGTGTTCCAGCGCCACGGCCGGCGCTGGAACGCGGCGCGCGCCTACCTTGCCACGCTGGCGCCGAGGAACCTGACCGTGCTGGCCGACACGCCGGTGGCGCGCGTGCTGGTCGAGGACGGCCGCGCTCGCGGCATCGCCTGCGCCGATGGCGGCACCTACGCGGCGCGCGCCGAAGTGGTGCTCGCGGCCGGCGCCTTCGGCACGCCGCAACTGCTGATGCTCTCGGGCATCGGCCCCGCCGACCACCTGCGCGAACTGGGCATCCCCGTACTGCACGATGCACCGGAGGTGGGCGCGAACCTGCAGGACCACGTGGACTTCGTCATCAGCCGCAAGGTGAACGACCGCGGCCTGTTCGGCACGGTGCCGTCCATCGTGCCGCAGGTGATCCGCGCGATCGCCCCGTTCCGCCGCGGCCGCGGCCTGCTCACCAGCAACGTGGCCGAAGCCGGCGGCTTCCTGCGCACGCGGCCCGAACTGGATCGACCCGACATCCAGCTGCACCTGTGCATCGGCATCGTCGACAACCACAGCCGCCGCATGCACGCCACCCGCGGCATGTCGCTGCACACCTGCGTGCTGCGGCCGCACAGCCGCGGCAGCGTGCGCTTGGTCAGCAACGACGTCCGCCGCGCACCACTGATCGACCCCAACTTCCTCGGCGACCCACGCGACCTCGACACCCTCGTCGCCGGCGTGGCGCTCGCCCGCGGCATCCTCGCCGCACCCGCCTTCGCCCGCTACGCCGGGCCGGCGCTGTACGACGCCGAGACCACCGACGAAGCGCGCCTGCGCGAGATCATCCGCGCCCACGCCGACACCATCTACCACCCGGTCGGCACCTGCCGCATGGGCAGCGACGCAGGTTCCGTGGTCGACCCCGAACTGCGCGTGCGCGGTGTGGCGGGCCTGCGCGTAGCCGACGCCTCGATCATGCCCACGCTGATTTCCGGCAACACGCAGGCTGCCTGCGCGATGATCGGCGAAAGGGTGGCGACGTTTCTCGCACGCTGAGCCCTCGTCCTTCCACGCCCCGCCGGGGTGAGTAGAGAGCGCTCACGACAGCTCATGCTTCCGCAAGCGACAGAGCGGTTTCGGTCGCCGGCCGGCGCCCGAGTCACTTCTCTTTGCTGGCCCACGCCACCGCAGGAGCGGTGGCGAACGGCGAAGCCGGCCCGAAGGGCGGAGGGCAGGATGCCCGGAGTCAAGAGAAGTAACCCAGAGAAATGGCCTGTTCAATCCGCCGACCCTACAAGCAGGCCGTGTCGAGGACGTTGGATCAACGCTCGTCGACACGTCGCCCCACAGCAGCCACCCCGCGACGTATCTGGAAACTGAGGAGCCGAATCTTGCGACGCTTAGCTCTGGCCGTTGCTTCTGCGCGCTGGGAGCGCGCTGCTTTTCCCGGGGCCCCTCGGCGACGGTGAGGCGGGGACGAAGAGGCCGCGCAGCGGGCGTTGCCAGGGAGGGCAACGCCTTTTCGCGCGGGCAGGAGCCCGCTCGAAAAGCCCGGCCCCGACTCACGGACTCGGAGGGCAGGATGCCCGGAGAGCGTCGCCGCGGGGTGTCCTTTTCTCTTGGCTACTTCTCTTTGACTCCGGGCATCCATGCCCTCCGCCCTTCGGGCCGGCTTCGCCGTTCGCACGCGCTCCTGCGCGTGCGTGGACAAGCAAAAGAGAAGTAGCTCGGGCCGCGGCAGCGGCTCGAAACCGCTTTGAAACTTGCGAAAACCAAGAAAAGCAAAAGCCCCTCTCCCCACCCATCTCCCCCAACGGGGGAGGGAGAAAAGCAGGATCAGCGGCGCCCAAACCGATCCGTCGCCTCCACCAACTCATGCGTGATGCCCGGCTCGAACGCCGAGTGCCCCGCATCCTGCACGATGCGCAGCTCCGCTTCCGGCCAGGCGCGATGCAGGTCCCAGGCGCTGCGGATCGGGCACACCACGTCGTAGCGGCCCTGCACGATCACCGCGGGGATCTTGCGGATGCGCTCCACGTTGCGCAGCAGCTGGTCGTCGTGCGCGAAGAAGCCGCCGTGCACGAAGTAGTGGCATTCGATGCGCGCGAAGGCGAGCGCGAACGCGTCCTCGTCGTGCGAGCCGATGCTGGCCGGGTCCTGGAACAGGTAACTGGTGGCGCCCTCCCACACCGACCAGGCACGTGCCGCGGCGAGCCGGGTGGCCGCATCCTCGCTGGTGAGGCGGCGATGGTAGGCGCTCATCAGGTCGCCGCGTTCGGCTTCGGGAATCGCCGCGAGATAGGTTTCCCAGGCGTCCGGATACAGCGCGTCGCAACCCTTCTGGTAGAACCATTCCAGCTCCCAGCGGCGCAGCATGAAGATGCCGCGCAGCACCAGCTCGGTGACCTTGTCGGGATGCGTCTGCGCGTAGGCCAGCGCCAGCGTGGAGCCCCAGGAGCCGCCGAACACCTGCCAGCGGGCGATGCCGAGATGCTCGCGCACGCGCTCGATGTCAGCCACCAGATCCCAGGTGGTGTTCTCGCGCAATTCCGCATGCGGGGTGGACTGGCCGCAGCCGCGCTGGTCGAACAGCACGATGCGGTACACCGCCGGATCGAAGAAGCGCCGGCACTTCGGGTTGGTGCCGCCGCCGGGGCCGCCGTGCAGGAACACCACCGGCTTGCCATCCGGATTGCCGCACTGCTCCCAGTACAGCGTGTGCAGCTCCGAGACCTTGAGCGTGCCGCGCTCGTAGGGCTCGATCTCGGGGTACAGCGTGCGGCGCGGTTCGGCCATGGCGACTCTCGTTGGGTGACGGGGAGTCGCAAGGCTAGGCGCAGGGCCGAGGGGAACGCAACCGGGTTCCAGCTTGTCGGGCTGAAGCCCGACCTACGAATCCGGGTAGGTCGGGCTTCAGTCCGACACCCCCACCTCGAACAACTTGCCAGGATTCAGGATGCCGTTCGGATCGAACACCATGCGCACGCCGCGCATCAACGCGATCTCCGCCGCGCTGCGCGTGCTGTCGAGGTAGGGCCGCTTGACCAGGCCGATGCCGTGCTCGGCGGAGATACTGCCGCCGTATTCCTTCAGCGTGGCGGCGAGCAGCTTGGTGACGTGTTCGCACTGCGCGATGAAATCCGCGTCCGCCATGTCCGCGGGCTTCAGCACGTTGATGTGCAGGTTGCCGTCGCCGATATGGCCGAACCACACCACCTCGATCTGCGGGTACTCGCGCGCGAGCAGCGCCTGCATCGCGTGCAGGAAAGCGGGCACCGCGCCGATGCGCACGGAGACGTCGTTCTTGTACGGCTTGTGCGGGGCGAGGCTTTCGGTGATGCCCTCGCGCAGCCGCCACAGCGCGGCGGCCTGCGCCTCGCTCTGCGCGATCACGCCGTCGACGATCCAGCCCTGCTCCATGCCCTCGCCGAACACCGCGAGCGCCGCCTCCTGCGCGGCCTCGTCGGGTGCGTCAAACTCGGTGACCACGTAGTACGGATGATCGCCCTCGATGGCGCGCTGCGCGCCGTGCGCCAGCACGTGCCTGAGCGCCACGTCGGTGAAGAACTCGAACGCCTGCAGCGCGAGCTTCGCGCGGAACAGCGCGAATACCGCAAGCACCGCCTCCATGCTCGGCAGCGCCAGCAGCATGGTCTGCGCGGGCGGCGGCGGATCGGTGAGCTTGAGCGTGGCTTCCACCACGATGCCCAGCGTGCCTTCCGAGCCGATCAGCAGCTGGCGGAAATCGTAGCCGCTGGAGTTCTTCACCAGCGCGCGGTTCAAATCCAGCAACTCGCCGTTGCCGGCCACCACCTTCAAACCCGCGATCCACTCGCGGGTGTTGCCGTAGCGGATCACCCGGATGCCGCCGGCGTTGGTGGCGATGTTGCCGCCGATGGAGCAGGAGCCGCGCGCGGCGAAGTCCACCGGATAGATCAGGCCGTGCTCGCGCGCCGCCGCATGCACGGCTTCCAGCGGCATGCCCGGCTGCACGGTGAGCGTGCGGTCGGCGGCGTCGAAGCCGAGCACGCGGTTCATCCGCTCCAGGCTCAGCACCAGTTCGCCGCGCGCCGCCACCGCGCCGCCGGAGAGCCCGGTGCGGCCGCCCGAGGGCACGATCGCCACGCGGTGCTCGTTGGCCCAGCGCACGATGGCCTGCACTTCCCCGACGCAGGCCGGCAGCGCGATCGCCAGCGGCGCCGGCGTCCAGCGGCGCGTCCAGTCGCGGCCGTAGTGTTCGAGGTCGCCGGCGGCGGTGAGCAGGCGCAGGTCGGGCAGGCGGCGGGCGAGGTCGTCCAGGGGGGCGCTCATGTGGTCTCCGGCTGGCTTATGAATGCAGCATCGTTTGGACGTCCAAATATCATGATGCTGCAACGCGGCAATTCTGGCATAGTAGCAGCTCCATTCCACCTCCGGAGCCATCATGAAGACCTCGTTCCCACGGCAAGACATCAAGGTGCTGCTGCTGGAGGGGGTGAGTCAGACCGCGGTGGAAGTGTTCAAGCGCGCCGGCTACACCAATATCGAATACCACCAGAAGTCGCTGCCCGAGGCGACCCTGCTGGAACGCATCGCCGACGCCCACATCGTGGGCCTGCGCTCGCGCACCCAGCTCACCGCCGAGGTGCTGCGCCACGCCAAGCGGCTGATCGCGGCGGGCTGCTTCTGCATCGGCACCAACCAGGTCGACCTGCCCGAGGCCGAGCGGCTGGGCATCCCGGTGTTCAACGCGCCCTACTCCAACACGCGCAGCGTGGCCGAGCTGGTGATCGCCGAAGCGATCATGCTGTTGCGCGGCATCCCGCAACGCAACGCGCAGTGCCACCGCGGCGGCTGGAGCAAGTCCGCCGCCGGCAGCTACGAGGCGCGCGGCAAGGTGCTGGGCGTGATCGGCTACGGCCACATCGGCACCCAGGTGGGCGTGCTGGCCGAGAGCCTGGGCATGCAGGTGATCTTCCACGACGTGGAGACCAAGCTGGCGCTGGGCAACGCGCACGCGGCGGCGGGCCTCGACGACCTGCTGCAGCGCGCCGACGTGGTGACCCTGCACGTGCCGGAAACCCCGAGCACCAAGCTGATGTTCGGCGCGAGGGAAATCGCCGCGATGCGCCAGGGCGCCCTGCTGATCAACGCCTCGCGCGGCAGCGTGGTCGACATCGAGGCGCTGGCCGCGGCGCTGCAGTCCGGCCACCTCGCCGGCGCCGCGGTGGACGTGTTCCCGGTCGAGCCGAAGGGCAACGACGACCCGTTCGTGTCGCCGCTGGTGGGCCTGGACAACGTGATCCTCACCCCGCACATCGGCGGCAGCACGCTGGAGGCGCAGGACAACATCGGCATCGAGGTGGCCAGCAAGCTGGTGCGCTACAGCGACAACGGCTCCACCCTGTCGGCGGTGAACTTCCCCGAGGTGTCGCTGCCCGAGCATCCGCGCAGCCGCCGCCTGCTGCACATCCACAAGAACGTGCCCGGCGTGCTGTCGCGCATCAACGAGCTGTTCTCCGCGGGCAACATCAACATCGACGCGCAGTTCCTGCAGACCGACGCGGAAGTGGGCTACGTGGTGATCGACGTGGCCGCCGACGAGGCGCAGTCCAATGCGCTGAAGGACAAGCTGGCGGCGATCCCCGGCACGCTGCGCAGCCGCGTGCTGTACTGAGGGCGCGCGACGCGCCGGCCGGCGCGTCGCCGCGGATTCGTCGGCTCAGCGGCGCTTGCGGGCCGCCGCCTTCGCGGCCGGCTTGCGCGCCGCCGTTTTCGCCGCCGGCTTCTTCGCGGCCGCCTGCTTCGGCACGGCGGCCGCGCGCTTGCCCGCTTCGGCGCCACGCGCCGCACGCCGCCGCTCCACCGCGTGTTCCTCGCGGAACGCGGCGGCGTAGGACTTCAGCTCGGCCTTGAGCTTCGCGCCCAGCCCCGGCGTGCGCTCGAGATGCTGCTCCATCCGCTGCATCAGGTCGTAGTCGTGGTAGTCGCGATAGGGCTTGAGGTCGAGGTCGGCCGGCACCTTCTGCAGGTGCTCGTCGCCGACGGATTTCACGTACTTCTGCATGAAGCGGTCGTAGGCCTTCCAGGTGACGCGCTGCGCGTTCACCGCGGCCTCCTCGGCGCGCGTGGCGATCTGGTGCGCGTGCAGGTAATGCAGGCCGAGCTGGTCGATCAGGGTCTTCTCCACTTCCTCGTGCAGGATCAGGAAGCGGTCCACCTCGATCGTGCGGCCGCGGAACGTGAAACTCTTCGGCAAGTGGCGGTCGATGTAGATGGTCTTGCCGTCCTGTCTGTAGCCGGCGAGGTAGGGGATGTCGTGCTCGCGGTCGAGCTTCTTCACCCGGCGCAGGATCGCGTCCAGCGCGCGGTCCAGCATCAGCGCGGAAACGTACCAGTCGGGCGCCTTGAGCTTCTCGTGCGGCGCGTTCGGGTGGCAGCTGTTCGACGGCATGCGGCATCTCCTGGTGGACAAACCCGATGCCAGAGCCTAGCCGGCCCGCGCGGCAATTTCCTGCGGCGGATGATGGAAGTCCGCATACGCAAACGGCGCCCGCAGGCGCCGTCGGTGTTTCCAGATTGGTCGGGGCGGCCGGATTCGAACCGACGACCCTTTGCCCCCCAGGCAAATGCGCTACCAGGCTGCGCTACGCCCCGACTTGGACTTGAAAGGCGGCAACGTGGCCGCCTTGTGTGCTTCGCGATCGTGCGATCGGGAAGCGCGAACTATAGCAGATGAATGCGCTCAGCGACGCAGCAAGGCGAGAACTTCTTCGAGTTCCAACCGCACCTGGTGCACGATCTGGTGCGACATGCTCGCCTCCACCCGCGCCTGCGGGCCTTCCAGCCGCGCGCGTGCGCCGGTGATGGTGAAGCCCTCGTCGTACAGCAGCGCGCGGATCTGGCGGATCATCAGCACGTCGTGGCGCTGGTAGTAGCGCCGGTTGCCGCGGCGCTTCACCGGGTTCAGCGCGGGGAATTCCTGCTCCCAGTAGCGCAGCACGTGCGGCTTCACCCCGCACAGCTCGCCCACTTCGCCGATGGTGAAGTAGCGCTTGGCCGGGATGGGCGGCAGTTCGGTGTTATTCCCTTGGTCCAGCATAGCCCTCGACTCGCACCTTGAGTTTCTGCCCTGGCCGGAACGTCACCACCCGGCGCGCGGAGATCGGGATCTCCTCGCCGGTCTTGGGGTTGCGCCCGGGCCGCTGGTTCTTCTCGCGCAGGTCGAAGTTGCCGAAGCCCGACAGCTTCACCTGCTCCCCCCTCTCCAGTGCTTCGCGGACGACCTCGAAACAGGCATCCACGAACTCCTTGGCTTCACGCTTGTTGAGGCCCACGTCAAGGAAAAGCCGCTCGGCCATATCCGCCTTGGTCAGCGCCATCTCATCCTCGCAACTTAGCCTGGCAAGTCTGTTCCAGTGCGGCAATCGCCTGCCGCACCCAACGGTCTGCGTCGTCATCGGTAAGGGTGCGGGAAGCATCCTGCAAAATCAAGCCCATAGCGAGACTTTTTCGGCCCGCTTCGACCCCCTTGCCGCTGTAGCGATCGAACAGGCGCAGCTCCTGCAGCACGGTGCCGAGGCTGTCGCGGACGACCTCGCCGATCCGCGCCCAAGCCACGCCCTCCGGCACCTCGACGGCGATGTCGCGGCGCACCGAGGGGAAGCGCGCCACCGGTTGTGCCTTGGGCAGGCGGCGGGCCAGCAGCGGCTCCAGCGCCAGTTCCAGCACGTGCACGTCCGGCCCCAGGTCCAGCACCTTGGCCAGCTGCGGATGCAGGGCGCCGATGTAGCCCACCGTCGCGCCGTCGCGCGCGAGACGCGCGCCGCGCCCCGGATGCAGCCAGGCCGGCAGGCCGTCGGCATGCACCGACCAGCGCTGCGGCTCGCCGCCCCAGGCGAGCAGCGCGTCCAGATCGCCCTTGAGATCGAAGAAATCCAGCGCGCGGGACGGCTCGCCCCACTGCTCGGCGCGGGCGGTGCCGCAGGCGGCGATGGCAAGGCTGGGGGTTTCGATGGGCGGGTTGCCCGCCGCGAACACGCGTGCGACTTCGAACAGCCGCACCCGCTCCTGCTGGCGCGCGCGATTGTGGCGTAGCGCCTCGACCAGGCCCGGCAGCAGCGAGGGGCGCATCACGGCCAGATCGACCGACAGCGGATTGGCCAGCGGCACGCCCTGCCCGGCCAGGCCCCACTGCGCCAGCAGTTCATTCGCGACAAAGGACAGGTTCACCGCTTCGAAGTAGCCGCGCGCGGCCAACTGCTCGCGCAGCGCCAGCTCGCCGATGCGCGCCTCCGGCTCGGCAGCCAGCGCCAACGCGCCGGCCGGCGTGGCGGTGGGGATGTGGTCGTAGCCAAAGATGCGCGCGACTTCCTCGACGAGGTCTTCCTCGCGCTCGATGTCGAAGCGGCTGCTGGGCGCGGTGATGCGCCAGCCTTCGGCCAGCGTTTCCACCTGCATGCCCAGCGCGGTGAAGATGCGCGCCACTTCGGCATCGGCCACGTCCACGCCCAGCACGCGTGCGAGGCGCGCACGGCGCAGCGTCACCGGCGCGGGCTGCGGCAGGTCGGCGAGGTTTTCCGCCACCAGCACCGGCCCGGCCTTGCCGCCGGCGATCGCCAGCAGCAGTTCGGTGGCGCGCTCCAGCGCACGGCGCGGCAGCTCGGGATCGACGCCGCGCTCGAAGCGGTGCGAGGCGTCGGTGTGCAGGCCCAGCTTGCGCGCGCGGCCCATGATCGCGGCCGGCGCGAAGTGCGCGGCCTCGAAGAAGATGTCGTGCGTGGCGTCGGTGACGCGCGAGTCGAAGCCGCCCATCACGCCCGCCACCGCCAGCGGTTTTTGCTCGTCGGCGATCAGCACGAAACCTTCGTCCAGCGCCGCTTCGCTGCCGTCGAGCAGCTTCAGCGTCTCGCCGGCGCGCGCGTGGCGCACCACGATGTCGCCGTCGAGCTTGCCGTTGTCGAACGCGTGCATGGGCTGGCCCAGCTCCAGCATCACGTAGTTGGTGATGTCGACCACCGCGCTGATCGGGCGCAGGCCGGCGCGGCGCAGGCGCTCGGCCAGCCACAGCGGCGTGCGCGCGGCGGGGTCGATGCCCTCGACGACGCGGCCGAGGTAGCGCGGCGCGTCCTTGCCGGCTTCGAGGCGGATGCCGCGACGCGCTTCGCTGGCGACGGCGACGGGCGCCTGCGCGCCGGCCTTCACGCGGCTGCCGAACAGCGCGGCCACGTCGTGCGCGAGGCCGACGAGGCCGAGGCAGTCCGGGCGGTTCGGCGTGAGCTTCAGCTCGATGCTGGCGTCGGGCAGGCCGAGATAGCTCGCCAGCGGCTGGCCGACCGGCGCGTCCAGCGGCAGCTCCAGCAGACCCGAAGCGTCCGCGTCGATGCCCAGCTCCTTGGCCGAGCACAACATGCCGAACGACTCCACGCCGCGCAGCTTCGCCGCCTTGATGGCGATGCCACCCGGCAGGTTCGCACCCACCGTGGCCAGCGGCACGCGGATGCCCACGCGCGCATTCGGCGCGCCGCAGACGATGGTGAGCGGCTCACCCTGCCCCGCGTCCACCTTGCACACCTTGAGGCGATCGGCTTCGGGATGCTTTTCGGCGGAGACGATCTCGGCCACCACCACGCCGTCCAGGCTTTCGCCCAGCGGGGTGAGCTCTTCCACTTCCAGCCCGGCCATGGTCAGTGCGTGGGCCAGCTGGGCGCGGTCGGCCTTGATGTCGACCAGCTCGCGCAGCCAGTTCTCGGAAAATTTCATCGTGTGTTCCCTGCCCGGTTTACGCGAACTGCTTGAGGAAGCGCAGGTCGTTCTCGAAGAACGCGCGCAGATCGGTCACGCCATAGCGCAGCATCGCGAAGCGCTCCACGCCGAGGCCGAAGGCGAAGCCGGTGTAGCGCTCGGGGTCGATGCCGCAGTTCGCCAGCACGTTCGGATGCACCATGCCGCAGCCCAGCACCTCCAGCCAGCGCGATTCGCCGTCCCTGGTTTCCCAGCGGATGTCCACCTCGGCCGAGGGTTCGGTGAAGGGGAAGTAGCTGGGGCGGAAACGCATCTCGAAATCGCGCTCGAAGAAGGCGCGGATGAATTCGGCCAGCGTGCCCTTGAGGTCGGCGAAGCTGGAGGTTTCGTCGACCAGCAGGCCTTCGATCTGGTGGAACATCGGCGAGTGGGTCTGGTCCGAATCGCTGCGGTAGACCTTGCCCGGCGCGATGATGCGGATCGGCGGCTGACGGCCCTTCATCGAGCGGATCTGCACCGGCGAGGTGTGCGTGCGCAACAGGCGCCCGTCGCCGAAGTAGAAGGTGTCGTGCATGGCGCGCGCCGGATGGTGCGGCGGGAAGTTCAGCGCCTCGAAGTTGTGCCAGTCGTCCTCGATCTCGGGGCCGTCGGCGCGCTGGTAGCCCAGCCGCGCGAAGATCGCGGCGATGCGCTCCAGCGCGCGGGCGATCGGATGGATGCCGCCGCGCTCGCCATCGCGGCCGGGCAGCGAGATGTCGATGGTCTCGGAGGCGAGCCGGCGATCCAGTTCGGCCTGCTCCAGCACCGCCTTGCGCGCGGCCAGTGCGTCGGCGAGGCGTTCCTTGACGCGGTTCACCTCGGCGCCGCGCGTCTTCTTTTCTTCCGGCGGCAGCGAACCCAGCGTTTTCAGCGCGGCGGTGACGATGCCGCTCTTGCCGAGCAGGGCGACGCGCAGCGCGTCAAGCGCTTCGAGCGTGGCGGCCTTGTCGATGTCGGCCAGCGCGTTCTGCGCGCGGCTATCCAGATCTTCCATCGATGCGACTCTTTTGTTCCCTCTCCCCCACGGGGAGAGGGTCGGGGTGAGGGGCGGCTCTTGCGCCAACGCCATGTTCGAAGCGAGCTTCGGTGAGGTTCGGGGCAAGTCTTGTCCCCTCACCTCAATCCTCTCCCCGGAGGGGAGAGGAAGCGAACGCGAAAAGCGACGTCATTAAACAAAAACGGGGAGAAGGCTGATGGCCTTCTCCCCGCTCGATTCACATCATATCGTCAGCGAGTGACGATCATGCAGCCAGGGCGGCCTTCGCCTTTTCAGCGATCGCACCAAACGCCTTGATGTCGTGCACGGCGATGTCGGCCAGCACCTTGCGGTCGACGGTGACGCCGGCCTTCAGCAGGCCGTTGATCAGGCGGCTGTAGGACAGGCCGAACTGACGGGCGGCAGCGTTGATGCGCACGATCCACAGGGCGCGGAACTGGCGCTTCTTCTGCTTGCGGCCGATGTAGGCGTACTGGCCAGCCTTGATGACGGCCTGGTTCGCTACGCGGAATACCTTGCGGCGGGCGTTGTAGTAGCCCTTCGCGCGGCCGATGATCTTCTTGTGACGACGACGGGCGGTAACGCCACGCTTGACACGAGCCATGGTCTAGTCCTCCCGTCTCAGAGATACGGCAACATGCGAGCCACACCCTTGGTGTCGCACGCCTTGACGTGGTTGGTGGCGCGCAGGTTGCGCTTACGCTTGGTGGCCTTCTTGGTCAGGATGTGCGACTTGAAGGCGTGACCGGCCTTGAACTTGCCGGAAGCGGTCTTGCGAAAACGCTTCGCCGCCGCCCGGTTGGTCTTGATCTTGGGCATGAAATGCTCCGCATCATGGTTTTCTGACTGATTCGGCGGCGGCCGCGAGGCCACGCTTTCCATCCTGCCGACATCGGTGCACGACCCTTCCTGGCGGGTCGAACGGGCGATTATACGGGGGATGCGGGGTTGGCGCCAGTCTGGCCGCGGGACTCGGGACTCGGGACTCGGGACTCGGGACTCGGGACTCGGGACTCGGGACTCGGGACTCGGGACTCGGGAAAAGGCTATCGCTCCCGCGGGTGCGGGAGGGGAACGCGCGGAGCCGATCCGCAGCAGCAAAAACGGCAGCCCGGAGGCCGCCGTTCGCTTACTGCTTCTTCTTGGGGCCGATCATCATGACCATCTGGCGGCCTTCCAGACGCGGGAAGGATTCCACCTGGCCGTTCTCGCCGATGTCGGTCTGGATGCGCTTGGCCATTTCCTGGCCGAGGTCCTGGTGGGACATCTCGCGGCCGCGGAAGCGGATGGTGACCTTGACCTTGTCGCCTTCCTCGAGGAAGCGAAGCATGTTGCGCAGCTTGATCTCGTAGTCGCCCACGTCCGTGACCGGACGGAACTTCACTTCCTTGATCTCGACCTGCTTCTGCTTCTTCTTGGCGGCCTGGGCCTTCTTCTGGGCTTCGAACTTGAACTTGCCGTAGTCCATGATGCGGCAGACCGGCGGGTCGCCGTTCGGCTGGATCTCGACCAGGTCGAGGCCCGCCTCTTCCGCCGCGCGCAGTGCCTCGTCGCGGGAAAGAATGCCGAGCTGCTCGGAATCCGGGCCGATCACGCGCACGCGCGGCACGCGGATCTCATGGTTGCGGCGGTTGCCCTTGTTGTCGGTGGTAGCGATACCACTATCCTCCAGAAGAAGTCATCGACTGGCCGTGCAGCGCGGTTCAGCGCCGCGTTTCGGCCTCCAGCCGTTCGATGAAGGCGGCCAGCGGCATGCTGCCAAGGTCCTCCCCCGAACGGGTACGCACGGAAACTGCCCCGGACTCCTTCTCGCGATCGCCGACGACAAGCAAGTAGGGCAGTTTCTGCAAGGTGTGCTCGCGGATTTTATAGCCGACTTTTTCGTTGCGCAAATCCGCCTCCACCCGGAAGCCTTTGTCGACAAGGGCTTGCGTGACCTCGCGGACGTAATCGGCCTGGGCGTCGGTGATCGAGAACACCGCCGCCTGCACCGGCGCGAGCCAGGTGGGCAACAGGCCCGCGTGGTGCTCGATCAGGATGCCGATGAAGCGCTCCATCGAGCCCACGATGGCCCGGTGCAGCATCACCGGGTGCTGGCGCTGCGAGTTCTCGTCCACGTACTCGGCGCCGAGGCGCTCGGGCATCATGAAATCCACCTGCATGGTGCCCACCTGCCAGTCGCGGCCGATGGAGTCGTGCATGTGGTACTCGATCTTGGGGCCGTAGAACGCGCCCTCGCCCGGCAGCTCGGTCCACTTCACGCCGGCGGCGGCCAGCGCGCCGCGCAGCGCGGCCTCGGCCTTGTCCCACACCTCGTCCGAGCCGATGCGCTTGTCGGGGCGCAGCGCCAGCGCCACGTCGATGTGCTCGAAGCCGAAGTCGGCGTAGACCTGCATCGCCTGCGCGTGGAAGGCGGTCACCTCGGATTCGATCTGCGCCGGCGTGCAGAAGATGTGGCCGTCGTCCTGGGTGAACGCGCGCACGCGCATGATGCCGTGCAGCGCGCCGGAGGGCTCGTTGCGGTGGCAGCCGCCAAATTCGCCGTAGCGGATCGGCAGCTCGCGGTAGCTGTGCAGGCCGGTGTTGAACACCTGCACGTGGCCGGGGCAGTTCATCGGCTTGAGCGCGAAGGTGTGCTTCTCCGACTCGGTGAAGAACATGTTCTCCTGGTAGTTGTCCCAGTGGCCGGACTTCTTCCACAGCGACACGTCCAGCACCTGCGGGCAGCGCACTTCCTGGTAGCCGCTCTTCCTGTACACGCCGCGCATGTACTGTTCCACCTGCTGCCAGATCGCCCAGCCGCGCGGGTGCCAGAACACCATGCCGGGGCTTTCCTCCTGCTGGTGGAACAGATCCAGCGCCTTGCCGATCTTGCGGTGGTCGCGCTTCTCGGCTTCCTCCAACTGGGTGAGGTAGGCCTTCAGATCCTTGTCGCTGAGCCACGCCGTGCCGTAGATGCGCGTGAGCATCGCCTTGGACGAATCGCCACGCCAGTACGCACCGGCCACCTTCATCAGCTTGAAGGAATGCAGCTTGCCGGTGTTGGGCACGTGCGGACCGCGGCACAGGTCGGTGAACTCGCCCTGCGAATACAGCGACAGCGCCTCGTTGGACGGGATGCCCTCGATGATCTCGGCCTTGTAGTGTTCGCCCAGGCCCTTGAAGAACGCCACCGCCTCGTCGCGCGACTTCTCGCTGCGCACCACCGGCAGCGACTCCGCCACGATCTTGCGCATCTCGTCCTCGATCTTCGGCAGATCCTCGGGCGTGAACGGGCGCTCGTAGGCGAAGTCGTAGTAGAAGCCGTTGTCGATCACCGGGCCGATGGTGACCTGCGCGCCGGGGAACAAGCGCTGCACCGCCTGCCCCATCAGGTGCGCGGTGGAGTGGCGCAGGATCTCCAGCGCCTCGGGGCTTTTCTCGGTGACGATCTGCAGGCTGGCGTCGCGGTCGATGACGTGACTGGCGTCCACCAGCTTGCCGTCCACCTTGCCGGCCAGGGTGGCCTTGGCCAAGCCGGCGCCGATGGAGGCGGCCACCTCCTGCACGGACACGGGATGCTCGAAGGGGCGCTTGCTGCCGTCGGGTAGCGTGATCTCGATCATGGGTATTCCTGCCGCGCCGTCGCAGTGGACGTCGCTTTATTTTGATGAGTCCGGCCATGGATGGCCGGTTTTGCCGTTGTCCGCCCGGAAGGCGGACAAAACAAAAGCGCCGCAGCGCCTTCGTGGAGCACAAGGCGGAAGAGTCGTCAGCGGTGGTCGCGGGTAGTGGACATGTCGCACGCTCGGCCGGCGCGTTGGCGCGGGCCACCTTGTCTCTGGAATGAATGGAGAGACGCTAGTTTAGCCCATCGCGCGCTGTCAATTCAGCGCCCCGCCGCCGACAATAGGCCCGCCTCCACCGCCACCAAGGCCTTGCCCATGCGCATCCTCGTCACCGGCACCGCCGGCTTTATCGGCGCCGCCCTGGCCGAACGCCTGTTGGCGCGCGGCGACGAAGTGCTGGGCATCGACAACCACAACGACTACTACGACCCGGCGCTGAAAGAAGCCCGCCTCGCCCGCTTCGCCAACCACCCGAACTACACCCACCGGCGCGCCGACCTCGCCGATGCCGCCGCGGTGAACGCCGCCTTCGCCGAATTCCAGCCGCAACGCGTGGCGAACCTCGCCGCCCAGGCCGGCGTGCGCTATTCGCTGAAGAACCCGCAGGCCTACGTGCAGAGCAACCTGGTCGGCTTCGGCAACGTGCTCGAAGCCTGCCGCCACGGCCAGGTCGAACACCTGGTCTACGCCTCCTCCAGCTCGGTCTACGGCGCCAACCGCAAGTTGCCGTTCGCGGTGGAGGACGCGGTGGACCACCCGGTGAGCCTGTACGCGGCGACGAAGAAGGCCAACGAGCTGATGGCGCACAGCTACAGCCACCTCTACGGCCTGCCCACCACCGGACTGCGCTTCTTCACCGTGTACGGGCCGTGGGGCCGGCCCGACATGTCGCCGATGCTGTTCGCCGACCGCATCAGCCGTGGCGAGCCCATCGACGTGTTCAACCACGGCCACCACAGCCGCGACTTCACCTACGTCGACGACATCGTCGAAGGCGTGATCCGCACGCTCGACCACCCGGCCCAGCCCGACCCGGCCTACGACGCCAAGGCGCCGAACCCCGGCACGTCCAACGCGCCGTATCGCGTCTACAACATCGGCAACGACCAGCCCGTGCAGCTGCTGCGCTTCATCGAACTGCTGGAGCAGCACCTCGGCCGCACGGTGGAAAAGAACCTGCTGCCGATGCAGCCCGGCGACGTGCCCGACACCTGGGCCGACGTGTCGGCACTGCGCCGCGACGTGGGCTACGCGCCGAGCACCTCGATCGAGGACGGCGTGGCGCGCTTCGTGGCGTGGTACCGGGATTATTTCAAGCGATAACGTTCAAAACGGCTTGGCCAGCACCAGGAAGATCACGCCCAGCAGCAGCGGCAGCGGCAGCTCGTTCCACCAGCGCAGCGCCTTCGCCGACGGCAGCGCGCCGCCCGTTTCGCAGCGCTTCACCAACCGCCCCACCCACACGAAATAAGCCAGCAGCAACGCCACCAGGGTCAGCTTGGCGTCGATCCAGTGCATGCCCGCGGCCACGTTCGGCAGCTTCGTCGGCCACAGCCGCCAGCCCTGCCACAGCGCCAGACCGAAGACGAAGGCGATGCCGAACATGTTGTGGCCGAACTTGTACAGCCGCCGCCCCATCAGCAGCAGCCGCGCCTTCACCGCCGGCTCGTCGCCCGCCTCGGCGAGGTTCACCAGGATGCGCGGCAGGTAGAACACCGTGGCCATCCAGGCGATCACGAACAACACGTGGAAGCTCTTCACCCACAGGTAGACCATCGCGGCGCTCCGGCAAAAAGAAACGGCGCGAACCTGAGGTTCGCGCCGTCGCATGGTATCTGGTGGGCGGTACAAGGATCGAACTTGTGACCCCTACCATGTCAAGGTAGTGCTCTACCGCTGAGCTAACCGCCCGATTCGCGTGGCTGCAGGCCGCGCGAGCCGCGCAGTATAGGGGACTCCCCGGCTGGCGACAAGCTCAACGCAACGCCTGCTCACGCAGCTGGTGGATCTGGTCGCGCAGCCGCGCCGCGTCCTCGAACTCCAGGTTCTGTGCGTGCTTGTACATCTGCGCCTCCAGCTTCTTGATGGCGGCCGCGGCCTGGGCCGGATCCATCGCGGCGTAGCCGGCGGGCGCCTCGGCCACGGCGCGCGCCTTGCCCTTGCCGCGGCCGCGGGCCGGCGCCTCGCTGCGCGCACCTTCCATGATGTCGGCGATGCGCCGCTGCACGGTCTTCGGGGTGATGCCGTGTTCGGCGTTGTAGGCGAGCTGCCGTTCGCGGCGGCGGTTGGTCTCGTCCATCGCCGCCTGCATCGAGCGGGTGATTTCGTCGGCGTAGAGGATGACCTTGCCGCGCGCGTTGCGGGCGGCGCGGCCGATGGTCTGGATCAGCGAGCCGGTGGAGCGCAGGAAGCCCTCCTTGTCGGCATCGAGGATCGCCACCAGCGACACCTCGGGCATGTCCAGGCCTTCGCGCAGCAGGTTGATGCCCACCAGCACGTCGAACTCGCCCAGGCGCAGGTCGCGGATGATCTCGCTGCGCTCCACCGTCTCGATGTCGGAGTGCAGGTAGCGCACCTTCACGCCGTGCTCGCCGAGGTACTCGGTGAGGTTCTCGGCCATGCGCTTGGTCAGCGTGGTGACCAGCACGCGGTCGCCCATCGCGATGCGCTTGTTCGCCTCGCCGAGCAGGTCGTCGACCTGGGTGCGCACCGGGCGCACCTCCACCTCGGGATCGACCAGGCCGGTGGGGCGCACCACCAGCTCGACCACGGCGTCGCCGGACTTCTGCAGCTCGTAGTCGCGCGGCGTGGCGGAGACGTAGATCGCGCGCGGCACCCGCGCCTCCCATTCCTCGAAGCGCAGCGGGCGGTTGTCCAGCGCCGACGGCAGGCGGAAGCCGAACTCCACCAGGGTTTCCTTGCGCGAGCGGTCGCCCTTGTACATGGCGCCGAGCTGCGGCACGGTGACGTGCGATTCGTCCACCACCAGCAGACCGTCGGCCGGCAGGTAGTCGAACAGCGTGGGCGGCGGCTCGCCGGGCGCACGCCGGGTGAGGTGGCGCGAGTAGTTCTCGATGCCCTGGCAGTAGCCCACCTCGGCCATCATCTCGAGGTCGAAACGGGTGCGCTGCTCCAGCCGCTGCGCCTCGACCAGGCGGTTCTCCTTGTAGAGCCGCTCCAGCCGTTCGCTCAATTCCAGCTTGATCGTCTCGATCGCGTTCAGCACGCTCTCGCGGGTGGAGGCGTAGTGCGTGCGCGGGTAGACGGTGTAGCGCGGCACCTTGCGGATCGTCTCGCCGGTGAGCGGGTCGAACAGCGAAAGGTTCTCCACCTCGCCGTCGAACAGCTCGATGCGCAGCGCCTCGGTTTCCGATTCGGCGGGGAACACGTCGACGATCTCGCCGCGCACGCGGTAGCTGCCGCGGCGCAGCTCCATCTCGTTGCGCGTGTACTGCAGTTCGGTGAGCTGGTGGATCAGCTTGCGCTGGTCGATGCGCTCGCCGCGCGCGAGGATCAGGCGCAGCGAGAGGTAATCCTCCGGATCGCCCAAACCATAGATCGCCGACACCGTGGCCACGATGATCGCATCGCGCCGCGACAGCAGCGCCTTGGTGGCAGCCAGGCGCATCTGCTCGATGTGCTCGTTGATCGAGGAATCCTTCTCGATGTAGGTGTCCGAGGCCACCACATAGGCCTCGGGCTGGTAGTAGTCGTAGTAGCTGACGAAGTACTCCACCGCGTTGTGCGGGAAGAACTCGCGGAACTCGCCGTACAGCTGCGCCGCCAGCGTCTTGTTCGGCGCCAGTACGATGGTGGGCCGCTGCACCCGCTCGATCACGTTGGCGACGGTGTAGGTCTTGCCCGAACCGGTGACGCCGAGCAGGGTCTGTGCGGCGAGGCCAGCCTCGAAGCCTTCGCTGAGGCGGCGGATCGCCTCGGGCTGGTCGCCCGCGGGCTGGTAAGGTGCGGCGAGTTCGAAGCGCTCGGTCATGGCGGACGATATGCGGGCGGGTACCTGCATATTAAATCGCCGCTGCTGACAGTCCCTGTCAGCAGAAGCCGACACCGCGCCCAGCCGCCGGACGGCTGGCCGCGCGAGCACGGCTTCCTAGCATGGCCCTCCCGCCCATGCAGGAGCGCGCCATGGCGATGCGACAGGCTTGCGGACCGCGCGACCGGCAGCGCGGCGTCACCCTGATCGAGCAGATCATGGTGGTGGCGATCCTCGGCGTCATGGCGGCGATCGCCATGCCGTCGCTGGCGTCGCTGCTCCAGCGCAACCAGGTGCAGGTCGCACATGCGGAGTTCATCGGCGCCCTGCAGCACGCGCGCGGCACCGCCGTCACCAGCGGCAAGCCCACCCTGTTCTGCCCCAGCCGCGACGGCAAGCGCTGCAGCGGCGAGACGCGCTGGGAATCCGGCTGGCTGATCGGCCACGACCCGGCCCGCCAGGGCCAGCCCGAGGCGACGCCGCTGCGCGCCCGCGCTGCCTACGCCGGCATCACCATCCTCGGCGACAGCGGCCGCCGGCTGACACGCTTCCGGAGCGACGGCAGCGCCAGCGGCATGACCAACACCCTGCGCTTCTGCCGCCGTGGCCACCCCGAGGAAGCGTGGGTGGTGGTGATCTCCAACGTCGGCCGCGTCCGCGGCGCGAAAGCCAACGCGGAACAGGCCGCCAGTTGCGCCGCGGCACAGTGAATGCGGTTGCGTGGGAACCCGAACGCGAAAAGGCCGGCATCGCTGCCGGCCTTTTCATGTATGGCGCCGAAGTTGGACTCGAATAGAGGTCATCAAAGCCCTGTATGAAGCCATTTCATGGTCTTTCCACAGCGCTCATACCCTTAAATCTACCCCTTCCCGCTTGCGATGCCGCGCTCGCGCATTCCGTTTCCGTGCGTGATAGCCGGATGCGGGGACGCGCTACAAGCGATGCTCCCAGCCACCATTCCGCTCTAAATAATTAGTGAAACCACCACCCACAAGCGCGCGCCAAGGTCAAAGCTCGGAGCCACCTCAATTTGAGCTGTCGCTTGGGTTCGCAGTCTTATCGCACCTACCATCGACCATGCCCCACGCACGGAGGAAGGACAGGGCTTCATTGTCCGGCGAGTTCCAGATCGCGGCATCCCGCTGAAGCAGCTTGACGTATGTTGCAAGGTGCATCCGAGGTGGACGCTTCAGCGGTTCTAGAATCGTGCCCTGACCGGAGATGGACTGCCTTAGTGACCACAGTCTCATCAGCACCTTGTCCACGCCGGAGACACGTTGGCTAAGGTACGTCGGATTGATGCCAAGCCCTGTACGGTGACAAAACCGCTGCTGGCCGGGGAACAGATACAACTTGCTTGCCCGCCGGCCAGTGATCCCGCACCGGAACCACCAGCGGACTCCCCCGTAGTGGGGGCGCGTCGCTTCCAGCTTTATCGAGTCGGACGCCGGCCCCCATTGACCCGGCAGGCCAGCCGCATAGGTGAGTTCGACACGGCCCGCTGTCTCACCAAGGCTCAATTTGAAAAGCGCGCCATGCTCCCTGCCCCCAGCCCGCCAAGGCACTGGAGGTTGCCACAATGGAACGCTCCAAGCTCCTGCCGCATACGCCGCTAAAAGATCGGCGATGCGCAGGACGTAGGCATCCTCGATGCATGGGTGTGATGCCATGGCATCGACACCTCCTTCAGTGTCGTCGATTTGGCTTGAACGTAATCGAGACTATCATTGTGCAAGTGATCGGATGTAGGTGTTCCACGGGTTTCCCCGAGTTGCTCAGTCACACATGACGCCACACCGGCGGGATGCTTGCGCTTGTCGCTTCAAACTATCTCTCAGCGGCTTGCAATGGTCGAGCACACATAGCTCTGCATCTGACTCTCAACGGAATTCGGTTTGATGTGAATCGGGACGCTCAGTGCTTCCTTTAATAATTTCCCAGTAGCATTCCTACCCGAGTAGAATGCGACTTCGCGCGCCATGCCTTTATCAGAGTCACATCGAATTTCGACGTCGAATAGAACAGATTGGGTTGTCCCAATAAACAATAATTTGCTCGGCCTGTCATAGTTCATCATGACCTTGGCAAAAATTGAGCCGTTGCTGTAAATGCTGAGATGGTCGTCAATAATAGTCAGCGTATCAGGCACTTTTCGCGGCGGGTATTCTCTCCACTCTTTTGGTGCAATATGAATGTCCCTGATTGTAATAAATCCCTCTTGTGTCGCGGATTCGCTCAAGTTGGCGAGGGGGAGCGAATTCGACATTTGTGATTCGGTGGCAACAGCACTATTTGACTGACTAGTCATGACTTCACTGGTGTTGACGGGTGAGCTTGGTGTTCTATCGATTTTTCGTTCAACCCAGCCTGATCTTGCCATGCACATTCCGAATTGAGATTTGCCCGCTACGAGTGCATCCGCTTCTACGGCGAGCAGAATAAATGCTGCTTGGTTTTCATTGGATGCACTGGCGACTGATGGCTTCAGCTTGTTTTCATATTGCTGCTCAACGGCCATTTCCAATTGGCGGCATTCGAATAGATTTTGCTGTAATAGCCCATCCGACCTGAATTGGCCTGTCGCATCGACCCAATGGGTGGTGGTCGCGCAGCTGCTGAGTAAGAATGTTGTCAGAAGTGCGACTAGTTGGCTCTTTCTTCCGTCAACCTTATGCATGGCACTACTCCTGCTGCTTCGCATTGGCTACGCACGCACCGTTCATGAACTGCGCCGCTTGACGGCAGACATTGAAGTCGTAATAGGTGCATTGAGCGCCGGAGCTACTCACGACGCAGAAGGGGGCGCCGCTGCTCGTGGTTTGCTGCGCATCTTGATTAGCCACGCACGCGCCATTACTTAGGCGGGCTGCTTGCAGGCAAGATTGTATGTTGTAGTAGTAACAATGCTGGCCGCCGCTATCTACCTCGCAGAATGGCGCGCCTGCGATTGCAATTGATGGAGCGATAGCAAGAGTCAAAAGCGCTATGCATTTGGCGCGACTGAATGCGGCATGGTTGCGATTGACCAATGTGGTGGCGGCATGGGTGGCCATCAGTTGCTATTCCCGATGACTTTCCCATTAGTGGCAGGTTCTACAAAGGCGCGCGGAGTTAGGCATGGATAGGCTTCGGTGATCGCCTCCATTGTGCCGAGATATGTATTAGCGCTTATGTCATTGTCTGCTTTTATTGCTTGAGAGACATTTTTTAGAATCTTGTCTCGGTCCATTTTTTCATCAATGCAGCCTAGATGCCCTTGCTCCTTTTCTGCAACAGCCGTCAAAACTACATACTCGCCAATAACTAATGAGATGGCAGAGCTGAATCGCGCCGCTGTCATGGCATCTACTCTTTGGTCGGGTTTTTTTAGGAATGCTTGGATATCGGAAGCCATACCTTGCGTGGTGACGCCTTGCGCATGGGTTGGCAGGGAACTTAGGGCAAGCATTGCGCAAGCGACTAGGCGGTACTTCATGGTTTTCTCCCCCAGCTACCAACATGAGTAGTGCCGCCAGAGGCTATTCCGCCAGAGGTATTGCCGTCAACAGGCACCTATCTTTTCGCCGATGGCCACCAAGCACACCGGCAAGGGAACGAAGTCCACTCATGCAAAGACGAGGCAAGGACCTCCGTCCGGTTTGCTGATCGCTGTAGGGTCACGCATAAGGGCCATCCGGCAGGCAAAGAACATCAGTCAAGACAAGTTGGCCTACAGCATCCCCCTCGACCGCGCCCATATCGGCATGATCGAGAATGGGAAACGTGCCGCCACAATCCCCACGCTGGTCAAGCTCGCCATTGCCCTGAACTGCAACGTGGGCGAGTTCTTCCCCGACATTGAAGAACTGGCCTTGACGGCGAACGAGCATTCAGCGGACGACACTCTCTAGGAAAGGTCACGTGGACGGTCGCGGCACGTTGCCGCCAGCCTGCCGGGTGACGGCATCGTCCAATCCGCACAGGTAGGCCAACAGAGCCTCGGCAGGCACGCTCGCCCATCGCAATAGGTCAGCGGACGGGATACGCGCCATGATGGCGCGGTCGATGCCCAGCCGGTCGGTCAGCGTCAACAGGCCAGCACGGGTATCGGAGTAATGCAGTTCAGCCAACAGGTCGGCTTTGTGTTCGACGATGCGTTGGCGCAATCCCGGCGTGACGACGCCGACAGGCGCCTCGACGTGCAGATCGTCACCGCGTGCCGACAAGACGATGCCGGCCTGCTGCAATTCGCGGATCAGTGGAACGGCGATCATAGGTCGAAGGCCTCCATGTCTGTGCTGCCTCCATCCTTTTTCTCCGCACCCCTGTTTTTATCCGTGACATCGTGACAAGCCTTGTCCCATGCGGGTTCCGTGGCTTTGGCGATGCGTGACGCGTTGGCGGGTGTCACGCTTGGCGATACCTCACAAACCACGCTGCTATGCGGTTGTCCCGGTGTCACGGATGAATCCCCCCCATCGGCGGAAAGATAGCGGGCGAAGGCATCGGCGAAGTCGACAAGCGCGTAGCCCTTGAGCCGGTCGCCGTTCGGGAGCCGGGTTGTCTTGGGCGTGATGCCGAACTCCGAAAGCCTCGCGGCGAGTTGGCGCACCGACATCGGCTTGCCCCGGTTCCATGTCGCCCAAGGCGCCTCATCGTCGCCGGTCAGGATTTCCAGCAGCGCGCGACTGGCAAGCCGGCTGGCGCCTCGCTCCTTGAACGCGACCTCCACATCGCGCAACAGCTCTACGCCGATGCTTGGGGTTTCCTCCTCCACGCCGTGAAGCGCCACCGCTGCCGTGCGCGCCTGTCGCGGCCACTCCCCGCCTGCCTCATCTGCGATGGCGAACAACGGCTCCCAGCAATCTTGCGCGCGGTCGCCAAGCCCTGCCGCTGGTGCAGGCCGTGCCGCCGCGATATGTTGGCGGTGGTCATTCGCCCAACGCGTCAACTGCGCTTTCAAGTCGTCCCACAGCTGGGGATCAGACCGCCGGATACTGGCGACAACCTCGCCCTTAACCTTACGGCGCATGCGTAGCGGGATGGAACGATCTTCGATGGTTCCGGCCAGCTTGCCGATGCCGCAGAGAATCTTGGGTGACCACGTGCTGAATTGCGTGGGTGTGTTGTCATCGCCCATACAGCGGATGACCATCGCGCTCTCGCGGTACAGGCCGGAATTGATAAGGCCTCGCGCTTCATCATTGTCTCGCATGAAGGCGTCCACCTCGTCGATGCCCAGCGTCGGCGCCCACCGCTCCACCGTGCGGAAAATTGCTGCCGGGGAGATGCTGGCCACGTACAGCGGGCGGTACACCAGCCGCATCATCGCAGTGAGCAGCACTGTCTTACCGCAGCGCATTTCCGGTGAGGTGACGTGTGCGAGCGGAGACACTGTGAGCACGTCCATACAGTAGGTATGGACGATCCACAGGGAAGCCGCGCGGATCGTCGGCGGGTCGGCAATGACGTGTTGGGCGATGATGCTGTAGATGGCCATCAACATCGTTTCGCCGTCCACAGGATGCGGCCACGGCTCCACGTCCGGGAACATCTCAATGGTGCGATCATCATTCTGCGGCGCGGTCAGCTTGTCCAGCTCGGCCACACCGGCTTTGCCTTTCGCAGCCGCGCGTACTCGCTGGTATCGGGCCGGGTCAGTTTGGCGCACGGCGGTCAACGCTTTCAACACCGCACACTCGAACAATGCGCCGGGGTCAGTGTCCAGCTTCTGCAAGGCGACTTCGATGCAGTCAGACTCCTGCCGATGCAGCGGCAGCACAGCGCTCATTGTTCCACCTCACCCGCCATGACGCGCTGGAACGCTTCAAGATCGGCGACGTGATAGCGCACCAGTCGTGCACCGATCTTGCGATAGCGCGGACCTTTTTTATTACGTAGCGCACGCCAGTTTCTAAGCGTGCGGACGCCGATGCCAAGCATGGCAGCGGCTTCGTGTTCGGTGACAAGGTCACCGGGTACCAGCTTGGCGAGGGGTTGGGCTTGCGTGGACATTGCGGCATCTCCAATAGCTCCCGTTATCACGGGCTTACCGGCGATGTTCGCGAACGATCAATTCGTTATGGAGTAATTACCGTTTCGTCTTCGGCAATTACCGTTTCCGTCAAGGCTCAAGAGCGCGCGCCTCGCTCAAGACATCGCCAATGACTTTCACCTTAGGTGATCCGAATCCGAGTTCCTGCAACTGTTTTTCCACAGCGCCAGCTGCGCCGCGATCAGGAAGTTTCGCCATGACCGACAGAGCGCGGATGATCGCCAGCCACGTTCTGCGCTCCCGCGCAGATAGCGGCCTCTCATCAGAGGCATGCGTGTCATCCTGCCAAGGGTGCTCATAGCCGTATTCGTTACACCACTTGGCAAAATCTTCGAAAGCCAAGATCGTGTCATATGCGATTGGATCGCTGGTTGGCAGTTGGTCGGATGCCATGCATGTTAAGTTGCCATTTCGCACCACATAGAGTGTCCTCGGCAAAAGCTCGCGCTTTTGGATGGCATCTGTAATTACATGCCCCTTGCTTCTGACAGATGCAGGCAGGCCATCGTAACCCGTACCCGCGAAGGTCAGTGGGTGAACACCACTCAACAGACATGCCGCATGTCCTACTGTAAGGACTGAGTAATGCTGCCAGTCATTCCACCCCGGATAGTCCACCTCATCGAAGTTCGTCATACGCACACCTCTGTGCCCTTCAACAGGAACCGCGCCAGCCGGCGAAGGCGCCCGGCGTTCGGATGGCCATTCTAGGCGCAGCGTGAAAGGGGCAGTCCAACTTGCGCCGGAATGGCCTCACGGCGGCGTCAGAATGCAGGCCGTCCAGATAGTCGACCCGTGTCTGCATCGTTCGCTGGCGATCAGCCAAGTACTGCGCGCGGTTGGGCTTGCCTGCGACTAGCTGGCCTTGCGCTCGAACAGCACCACAGCACCGCCAGTGCGCAACCCGTCCAGATGGTCGGCCAGTGACTGCATCATGCGGCGGCGCTCGTCCATGTACTGTGCAAGGTTGTACGTGCCGCGAATCTTGTCCTTATCCTTGTGCGATAGCTGGCGCTCGATGGCGTCCGGCGGCCAGCCGTGTTCGTTGAGTAACGTGCTTGCCATATGCCGGAAGCCATGCGCGACCAACGCCCCCTTGTAGCCCAGCCGTGCCAGCGCAGCGGTAACGGCAGCCTCGCTCATGGACCGCTTCGGATCGCGTGCGCCGGGAAACAGATACCTGCCGCGCCCGGTCACGGCATGCAGCTCACGCAGGATGCCGACCGCTTGCGTCGACAACGGCACGATATGTGGCAACGTCTCAGGGTCTTCTTTCTGCACTCGCCGCAGCTTGCGGATACTGGGTGGAATGGTCAGCGTCGGGTGCTCGCTGTCCAGATCAACGTTGACCCATTCGGATTGCCGAATCTCGCCCGGACGGCAAGCCCACATGGCGGACAGCTTGAGCGCGCAGCCAACAATGAACGTTCCAGCGTGCGTGTCGATGGCGCGCAGCAGTTCGCCGATGCGTGTCGGGTCGGTAATGGTGGGCATCCGCTTCGACGGCCTGCGCGGTGGCATCAACTCCTTGAGCGGCGCAGCAGGGTTGGCGCCACGCGGGATGCGCTTGGTGGCGGCGGCATAGACGAAAATGCGACTCAGGTCCGCGCGCAGTCGGTGCGCCAACTCATGGTGACCGGCATCAGCCAGTCCCAGCACGATAGGCGACAGGTCATCCACGTCCAACTCGGCAATAGGCTTTTGGCCGATTTTTGGGAAGACGTGCCTTTCCAGATTGCGAGTTTCCTTCGCCGTCTGGGTCGCCACCCATTCATGCGCGGCCTTGCGTGCCACCCACTCGCGCGCCACTACCTCGAAGGTGTTGGCCGCTGATGTCGCGCTGGCGGCTTTGCAGGCTTGACGTTGCACACCCGGGTCGATGCCATCGGCCAGCAGGGCGCGGGCTTCCTCGCGCTTCTCACGCGCCCGCTTCAACGTGACTTCGGGATAGCTGCCCAGCGACAGCGTGTTTTCCGCGCCAGTACCGGGGCGGTGATACCGCCAACGCCACAGTTTGCTGCCGCCCGGCTGCACCAGCAGGAACATGCCGCGTCCGTCAGGCATCTTGAACGATTCACTCGCGCCCGGGGTACGCCTCGCATCCCCGACCGGCCACAAAGGATTCAACCCGGGTTTGGCGTTCTGAACAGCGGAAGGGGTCAACGGGTCTGCACGCTTTGGCATCGCGGTCACTCCGAAGTTTTTCGGGTACGCGCTCCGCCGGGCAGCCCCGTACCCGTACCCATACCCGCAAAATTGCGGGTAGTCCGATGCTATTCAAGGGTCGTGCGGGACGGTCGTGCAACAAAAAACCGCGCCGTAGCGCGGTTTCAAGGGTGTTGCGGGATGTTGCGTGACGCTTAGATGGCGCCCGAAGTTGGACTCGAACCAACGACCCCCTGATTAACAGTCAAGTGCTCTAACCAGCTGAGCTATTCGGGCGGGAGCTGCGTAGTTTGTCGATGACGCGGCGCGCTGTCAACCCGCCGCGCCGCGGCCGGCGCGTTGCTCAGCCGGTGATCACGCGGTAGCACGGCACGTAGGCCGCGCCGCCGGGCAGCTTCATGCGGTGCTGCTGCACGAAGGCCCGCAGCAGCTTGTCGAGCGCCTGCATGATGTCGCGGTCGCCGTCGATGTCGAACGGACCGTTGCACTCGATCGCCTGCACGCCCTCCTCCTTGACGTTGCCGGCGACGATGCCGGAGAACGCGCGGCGCAGGTCCGCCGCCAGTTCGTGCAGGGGGCGGCCGTGGCGGATCTGCAGGCCGCGCATCGCCTCGTGGGTGGGGCGGAACGGGGTCTGGAATTCCAGCGGGATGCGCAGCGCCCAGTTGAAGAAGAACGCGTCTTTGGTGTCGAGGCGGTTGTTGCGCACCTTGTCGATGCCACGGGCCATCGCCCGCGCCACCGTGGCCGGGTCGTCCACCACGATCTGGTAGTGCTCGGCCACCGCGTCGCCCAGCGCGAGGCGGAGGAACTTGTCGATCTGCTCGAAGTACGGCGCCGACTGCTTCGGCCCGGTGAGGATCAGCGGAAACGGAATGCCCGCGTTGTCCGGATGCAGCAGGATGCCGAGCAGGTAGAGGATCTCCTCCGCCGTGCCCACGCCGCCGGGGAACACGATGATGCCGTGGCCGATGCGCACGAACGCTTCGAGACGCTTCTCGATGTCCTGCATGATGACCAGGTGGTTGACGATCGGGTTCGGCGACTCGGCCGCGATGATGCCCGGCTCGGTGATGCCGATGTAGCGGTTGTTGCGATGGCGCTGCTTGGCGTGCGCGATCGTCGCCCCCTTCATCGGCCCCTTCATCGCGCCCGGGCCGCAACCGGTGCAGATGTCCAGCCCGCGCAGGCCGAGCTGGTAGCCCACCGCTTTGGTGTAGTCGTATTCCTCGCGCGAGATCGAGTGGCCGCCCCAGCACACCACCAGGTTCGGGTCGACGTTCGGCTTGAGGATACGCGCGTTGCGCAGCACCTCGAACACGCCCTGGGTCAGCGCGTCGGATGGCTCGAGATCGGCAATGGCCTGCTCCAGCTGGGTGGACACGTAGACGATGTCGCGCACCACCGCCACCAGCAGCTCGTTGATGCCGCGGATGATCTGGCCGTCCACGAAGGCCTGCGCCGGCGCCTTGGTCAGCTCGATCTTGATGCCGCGGTCCTGCTGCAGCACCTGGATGTCGAAGTCCGGATACTGCTCGAGGATCGCCCGCGGATCGTCGCTGATCGTGCCCGAGGTCAGCACCGCCAGCGCGCAGCGGCGCAGCAAACCGTGCAGGCCCGAATCGCTGGCGCCGCGCAGGCGCGCCACCTCGTGGCGGGAAAGAATGTCCAGACCGCCGGCGGGCGAAATGCGCGCGCTCACGGTGGGGGTGCGGCCGGCGACGCCGGCGCCTGCATCGTTCATCAGTATCTCCATGCCACTGTCCCGCAGGCGCACGCCCGCGCGGATGCGGCGACCTCGAAGCTTCCCGCCTCGACCGAATCCGCGTCAAGACAAAACGGCAGGGCTGCCGTTTTGCACGCCGCAGGCGCCCTTGAGGGTGGCACACATGGATGTGCGCCATGACAAGACGGCAGGACTGCCGTCTTGCACGCCGCAGGCGCCCTTGAGGGTGGCGCACATGGATGTGCGCCATGACGAGCCGACCGCAATGCGCGCCACATAAAAAACCGGCGCCCTCGCGGGCGCCGGTTCGACAAGCTCGATCGCGCCGCGATCAGAACTTGTAGCGCAAGGTCAGCAGGATCGACCAGCGCTGGGCCAGGTCGTCGTTGTTGTTGATGTACACAGGGATCGGCTGCGGGCTGTAGTGGCCGTTCCGGATGTAGTTGGTGCAGGTCGACGCACCGCCGCAGCTGATGTCGTAGATGTACTTGCCGGTGGCCGTATCCACGCCGTAGAAGTCGGCCAGCGCGCGAGCGCCCGGGAACGGCACGCGCTTCTCCACGCCCCAGTTCTTGTTGAGCATGTTGCCGAAGTTGTAGATGTCCAGCTTCACCACGCCCTTGTTGCCCTTGAAGATGCCGGGGATCTCCTGGCTGAAGCTGAGGTCCAGCTGGTTGATCCAGCCGGCGCGGGCGCCGTTGCGGCGGGCGATGCTGCCGGCGTGGTCGCGCAGGTACTGGTTGCCCTGGATGTAGTCGAAGAACTCCTTCTGCAACTGGGCGTCCAGCGCGGCATTGCCGCTGGAGCGGAACTCCACCTGGCCCTGCTTCGGGATGAACACCAGGTCGTTGACGAAGCCGTCGCCGTTCGCGTCGTTGCCATAGGTCCAGCTGTACGGCGAGGCCGAATGGCCATCGAAGAACGCGCCGACCGTGGTGGCGTAGTCGCCGAAGAAGCGGTGCTGCCAGGTCAGCGAGGCGATCACGCGCCACGGAATCGAATAGTTCGACGTGCTGGCCACGTTCTCGCTGGGGTTGACCAGGTAGTTGTTGCGGTAGTTGGACAACGCCACGCTGGAGGTGCCCGGATTCACCTCGGTGGAACGGCCCCAGGTGATGCCGGTCATCGCCATCCAGCCATCCGCGAACGGCTTCTTCAACGCCAGGGTCAGGCTGTCGGCCTTGCCCCTGCTGGAATTGGCCAGGTTGATGTTGGCGTTGGAGAACGCCGGGTTGGCGTTGTAGGTCACCTGCTGGTTCTTCGCCTTCGGATCCAGGTTCGGATAACGGAAGAAGCTCAGGCGGCCGTCAGGCAGCACGCCGGTGGGCGCACCCATGTTGAGGTTCTGGAACCAGATCGCATCGCGCTGCTTGATGTGCTGGTAGTCCGCGGTGGCGATCAGGCCCCACCACGGCAGCTCCTTGTCGAAGCCCAGGGTGAACTTCCACGCGCTGGGGATGCGGAAGCCCGGCGACACGGTGTTCACCGTCATCTGGCCGGTGCCGAGGGTGCCGTCGTTCTGCGCGTGCGGGTCGGGGCTGAACGCCGGCAGGTTGGTGTTGCAGCCCTTCTGGGTCGGGCCGCAGTTGAACTGGGTCTGGGTCTTGCCGGAGTTGGAGAAGATGTTGCCCAGCCACACGCCCGGCGGGTTCGACACGAACAGGCCCACGCCGCCGCGCAGCTGGGTCATGCGCTCGGTGTCGAAGCTGTAGTTGAACGACATGCGCGGCTGCACCACGCGGTTGCCGTTGATCGTGGTCTGGTTGTTGCGGCCGAAGGCGGCAGCGAACTGCGGGTTGTAGATCGGCCGATCAGTCATCAACGGGATATCGACGCGCACGCCGTACTGCACCGACAGATTGTTGTTGACCTGCCAGGTATCCTGCAGGAACACGCCCCACTGGTTGATGTTGTAGGCGGCTGCGGTATCGGCCAGCGCCAGCCCGTTGGCGGGACGGTTGTAGCGGTACTGGTAGTACTTGCCTTGCGCGAACGCATCGAGGCCGTTGTTCGGGCCGCCGGTCAGGTTCTCGAAGACGTAGCTGCCAAACAGGTTCTGCACGAACAGGTTGTAGTACTCGCCGCGCTCGAAGTCGACGCCGCCCTTCACGGTGTGGTCGCCCAGGAACAGGGTGCCGGCCCAGGCCGCGTTCCAGGTCTTCACCTTCAGCACGTTGGCCTGGCTGGAGTACTCGGTGCCGAACTCCACGCTCGGGCCGCCGAAGGTGGTCGGGTACACGGTGACGTCGGGCATCGCCACGCCGTTGTACGGGCCGCGGTTCTGGCTGAAGTCGCGGTACGCGACGGTGGTGTCGGTGGAGAACATGTCCGACCAGTCGTCGTAGAAGTGCAGCGCGTAGCTCTTGTTGTCGACCTTGGTGGTGTACCAGCCGCTGGACAGCCGCAGATTGGTCGGGCTGCCGGTGATGATCGGCTTGGTTTCCTTGGTCTCGCTGTAGGTGAAGCTGGCGCGGTGGTTGTTGCTGATGTTCCAGTCGATCTTGCCGAGGTAGCGCTTGTCCTGCAGGTTGGAGTTGCCGCCGCCCACGCTGCCGAGGTCGGTCATGCCGTACTTCTGCGCGGCGATCTGGCGGATCTGCTCGACCTGGGCCGAAGTCAGGCCGGCGACCGGGCTGGCGGCGCCGGAATCGGCCGGGCCGTACGGGCTGCCCGCGGCCACCTGGGTGCTCTTCTCCACCGAGGCGAAGAAGAACAGCTTGTCCTTGACGATCGGGCCGCCCACCGTGGCGCCGCCGGTCCACTGGCGCGAGAAGCCCTTGTAGCTGGCGCCCTGCCCGTTGTCGCCGATCATCTTGTCGTTCTGGAACGCGTAGTAGACCGAGCCGTGGAACTCGTTGGTGCCGCTCTTGGTCACCGCGTTCACCGCCGCGCCGAGGCCGCGGCGGTTCGCCACGTCATAGTTCGCGGTGGAAATGTTGTATTCGGCGATGGTGTCCATCGAGATCGGCGTGCCCAGCGTGGGCAGGCCGTTCGCGTTCAAGCCGAACGGATCGTTCGCGCTCATCGAGTCGACGGTGATGTTGTTGTAGCGGCTGTTCTGGCCCACCGCGGAGATCTCGCCGCGCTCGCGGTCGGTGATCACCACGCGCGGGTCCATGCGCACGATGTTCTGGATCGAGCGGTCCGGCGCCGGCGCGGCTTCCAGCTCGCGCTGCGAGACGTTGGTGGAGATGCCCTTGTTGTCCGACGTGAAGGTCTGCATCAGCGCCGAGGCCGACACGGTGACCGCGCCGAGGTTCTTCACTTCCTTGGCCTGCTCGGCGCCCATGGTCAGGTTGACCGCGGTGTCCTGCGCCAGCTGCAGGTAAACGTTCTTCTGCTCGGTCTGGGCCATGCCGGCCTTGGACACGGTGATGTCGAACGGACCGCCCACGCGCAGGCCCTGCGCCGCATAGCGGCCGTCCGCGCCGGTGGTGGCGATCTTGGTGGTGCCCGAAGGCTCGTGCACGATCTGCACGGTGGCGCCGGCCACCGGCTGGCCGCTGGCGTCGAGCACGCGGCCGCTGATCGAGGAGGAGGTGTCCTGGGCAAGCGCCGGCACGGCGGCCGTGGCCAGCAGGGAGGCGATCGCCAGCGGCAGCACACCGGCGCGGATTCGGCTGTTCATGATGTTTCCCTCAAGTTCGCAACGAAATTTCTTGCGGATGAAACCGAACAGCGCGCCTCCCGGCGATCCGGGCGGACGAGCTCAAGGTTTCCCTGTGTTTTGGTCCGGAACACGACGGTGACGGGGCCACCCCGTCTGCCAATCAGTTGTTAAGCAGACTTTAACGGCATTGTATGACAGTTTCGCAACATCTTCACACTCGCCTTGCCTGCGCGCATACAGGGCAGTGACGGGTGCGCGGAATGGATCAGCGCCGCCCCAGATAGCGCTCGTGCTTGGCCGGCTTCAGGCGATCCAGCTCCAGCATCACCAGGCCGTCCACGCAACCGGAAAAGCCGGGGTCCTCGCCGAAATCCAGGAACTGCACACCGTCCGGTTCGACCAGCCCCACGTACTGGCGGTACAGCACCGGCAGGCTCACGCCCAGCGCATCGAGTCGGCGATCCAGCCGGTCCAGGCCCGCGTCCGCGGCCAGGCCGCCCAGCGCCGCCCGCACGTCCGCCTCGATGCCGGCCGACACCCGGAACGGCTGCCGGGCGGTGGCCAGGCCGGACGCGCCGAAATAGTGCCGGTGGGCCGCCACGATCCACTCGCGCGCCTCGTGCGGCAGCTGCGCGGACAGGCTCACCGGGCCGAACAGGTAGCGCAGCTCGTCGTGCCGCTGCAGATACCGACCGATGCCGCGCCACAGCTGGTCCAGCGCGCGCGAACGCCAGTACGCCGGTGCGATGAAGCTGCGGCCCAGCTCCAGCCCCTGCGCCAGCCGCGATTCCAGCGCCGGCGAGTACTGGAACAGGCTGGCGCTGTACAGGCCCGGCAGGCCGTGCGCGGCAAGCAGGCGGCCGCCATGCCCCAGCCGGTAGCCGCCCACCAGGCGCCAGGCCTGCGGATCCCACAGCAGCAGGTGCTGGTAGTGCGCGTCGTAGGCATCGAGGTCGCGCCGGCGCCCGGTGCCCTCGCCCACCTTGCGGAAGGCCAGCTCGCGCAGGCGCCCCAGTTCGCGTTGCAGCGGTCCGTCGGCCAGCCCGTCGAGCAGCCAGACCTGCTTGCCGTCGGGGAAATCGCACAGCCGCTCGCCCTGGCGCAGCCCGGCCGCCACCAGTTCGGCCGGCTCGGGCAACGCCAGCGGCGCCTGGCCGCCGAAGACCAGGCCGCGGCGACGCGCCACGCGGTAGACATGCCGGCGCATCAGCCGCGCGATCCGCGGCGGCGAGCCGTCGCCGCGCCGCGCCAGTTCCTCGCTGTCGACCAGGGCGCCGATGCTCAGGCCGATGCGCCGGCCGGCCGCCAGCGCCTCGCGTGGCAGCATCGCGGTGCCCAGCGGGCGCGCCAGCATCGACATGCCGTAGAACGCCGCCGAATTGCGCGCCGCGATATGCACCGGCAACACCGGCGCACGATGGCGCAGCGCGAGGCGCGCGAAACCGTCCGACCAGCGCCCGTCGCGCACGCCCGCCGGCCCCAGCCGCGATACCTCGCCGGCGGGAAACAGGATCAGCGCCTCGCCGCGGTCCAGCGCCCGGCATACCTCGCGCAGGCGCGAACGCGCGCCGCCGCCGAACACGTCCACCGGCAGCAGCAGGCCGCGCAGCTGCGGCATCGCCGCCAGCCAGTCGTTGCCGAGCACGCGCACGTCGCGGCGCACCGAGCCGATCAATTGCAGCAGCGCCAGCGCGTCGGCCATGCCCAGCGGGTGGTTCGCCACCACCAGCAGCGGGCCGTCGGCCGGGATGTGCTCGCGCTCGCGCGGGTCGAGCCGGCAGCGCAGGCCCTGCTGGTCCAGCGCGCGCTCGACGAAGTCCAGTCCCTCGGCCGTGCCGAGGCGGCGCAGCGCGGCGTTGAAATCGTGCTCGCCGGCCAGCCCTGCCAGCGCCTCCGTCAATGGCCGCCGCAGGACGGGGCGCGCAGCCAGCCAGGGCAAGCGCTCGACCAGCGTCCGTTCGATGCTGAGCATGACCGCCTCCACGCAGGGGTTTTCCCCATCGTGGCGGCCGATCATGACAGGCCGGTTATCTGACCGAGGCGATCAGATGTGCAGGTGCAGGTAGGCGGCCACGCCGCCCAGGAACATCTGCACCGACAGCGCGATCAGCAGCATGCCCATCACGCGCTCCAGCGCGGTCAGCACGCTCTCGCCCAGCCAGCGGAACAGGTAGGTGGAGCACAGCAGGATCACCGCGGTGGCCAGCCACGCGCCGATCAGCGCGATCGCCCAGTCGGCGGTGCGGCCAGGCTGGGTGTTGGTGAGCAGCAGCAGCGCCGCCATCGCCGAGGGGCCGGCCACGCCCGGGATCGCCATCGGCACGATGAAGGGCTCGCCGTCGCCGGACTTGCCGAAGATGCCGCCGCCATCCGCCGGCGGGAACACCATGCGGATGCCGATCAGGAACAGCACGATGCCGCCGGCGATGCTGATCGAGTCGGACTTGAGCTGCAGCAGGTTCAGCAGCCCCTGCCCGCCCACCAGGAAGCCCAGCAGCACGCCCAGCGCAATCAGCAGCTCGCGCACCATCACATGGCGGCGGCGCTTGGGCGGCACGTCCTTGAGCAGGCTGAGGAAGATCGGGATGTTGCCGAGCGGATCCATGATCAGGAACAGCATGATTCCCGCGGCCAGCGTGGTCATCTGTGTTTCCATCAGCGCGTCTCCGCCAGGCGGTGGAAGCTCGTCATGCCGGCTCCCGCAGGTCGAGCACGCGGCCGCGCGCGGGCAAGCCCTGCGCGCCGAGCAGCCAGACCATCGCCTGCGCCGTGGCATCCGGCAGCGGGTGCTGCATGGTGTCCTCGCCGAAATACGCCTGCCGGCGCAGCCGGGTGCGCATCGGCGCGGGCAGCAGCGCGTGCACGCGCAGCGGGCTCTCGTCGGTTTCCTCGTGCAGGATCTCGGCGTAGCGCTCCAGCGCCGCCTTCGAGACGCCGTAGGCGCCCCAGTGCGCGCGCGCGAGCCGCGCCGGATCGTCCAGCACGAACACCACCGCGCTGTCGGCCGCTTCCTGCAGCAGCGGTAGGCAGGCCTGGGTCAGCGCGAACGGCGCGTTGAGGTTGACGTGCATCGCGCGCAGCCAGTCGTCGGGCTTGTGCATCGCGAGCGGGGTGAGTCCGGCGAAGCTGGCCGCGCAGTGCGCGATGCCGTCGAGCCGGCCGAAATCGTGGCGCAGGCCGTCGGCCAGCGCGGCGTAATCGCGCGGCGTGGCGGTTTCCATGTCCAGCGGATGGATCACCGGCTCGGCCAGGCCTTCGGCCAGCATCGCGTCGTACAGCTGCTCCAGCTGGCGCTTGCGCTTGCCGCTGATGACGACGGTGGCGCCGGCGCGCGTCGCCGCGCGCGCCACCGCGCCGCCGAGCCCGCCGTAGGCGCCGGTGACCAGCACCACGCGACCGGCCAGCGTGTCGCTCGCGGGCGCCCAGTCCGCGGGAAGACGCACGGTCGGCAGCGTCATTCCTGCGCCGCCCCGGTCACGTCGCCGGCCATGCGCGCCAGCTCGCCGGAGGCCTCGAGGTCCACGATGATGTCGCAGCCGCCGATCAGCTCGCCCTCGATGAACAGCTGCGGAAAGGTCGGCCAGTTCGCGTAGTGCGGCAGCGCGGCGCGGATCTCCGGATCGGCCAGCACGTTCACCGCATGGAACGGCGCGCCGGCCCGCTGCAGCGCCTGCGCGGCGCGGCTGGAAAAACCGCACATCGGGAACTCCGGCGTGCCCTTCATGAAAAGCACGATCGGGTGCGCGGCGAGCAGCGACTTGATTCGCTCGTTTACGTCCATGGCTGGATGCTTCATCTTTACAATGCAGGCGAAGCGGTATTGTATCAGGCGGTCATTCGCGGCCGTCGGCCGCCCTCCCCTTCTCCCAGCCAACCTCAAGGAACCACGACATGGCGATCGAACTTCCCCCGCTGCCCTACGAAAAGAACGCGCTCGAACCGCACATCTCCGCCGAGACGCTGGAGTACCACTACGGCAAGCACCACCAGGCCTACGTGACCAACCTCAACAAGCTGATCGAGGGCACCGAGTTTGCCGGCGCGGTGCTGGAAGACATCGTGCGCAAATCCTCCGGCGGCGTGTTCAACAACGCCGCGCAGATCTGGAACCACACCTTCTACTGGCACTCGATGAGCCCGAAGGGCGGCAAGGAGCCCACCGGCAAGCTGGCCGACGCGATCAACAAGGCGTTCGGCTCGTTCGAGAAGTTCAAGGAGGAATTCAGCAAGTCCGCCGCCGGCAACTTCGGCTCGGGCTGGACCTGGCTGGTGCAGCGCCCGGACGGCGCGCTGGGCATCGTCAACACCTCCAACGCGGCCACCCCGATCACCGGCAGCGACAAGCCGCTGCTCACCGTGGACGTGTGGGAGCACGCCTACTACATCGACTACCGCAACGCCCGCCCGAAGTACCTGGAGGCGTTCTGGAACCTGGTGAACTGGGAGTTCGCGGCGAAGAACCTCGCCTGAGCCGACCGGTAGCGAAACGAAGGGCGGGGCCGTTGCGGCCCCGCCTTTTTCGTGACCGGAACGCCCGCCGCGCTCGCCGCAGGAACCTGCAATCGCTACAATGCGCCGGTTTGCGCCAACACAATCCGGAGACCCCATGAGCGACCAGCCCAAGTACCGCCGCATCCTGCTCAAGCTCTCCGGCGAGGCTCTGATGGGCGAGGCCGACTACGGCATCGACCCCAAGGTGCTCGGACGGCTGGCCGACGAGATCATCGAGCTGCGCAAGCTCGGCGTGGAAATCGGCGTGGTGATCGGCGGCGGCAACATCTTCCGCGGCGAGGGCCTGGCCGCCTCCGGCATGGACCGCGTCACCGGCGACCACATGGGCATGCTCGCCACCGTGATGAACGCGCTGGCGATGGCCGACGCGATCGAGAAGCGCGGCGGCTACGCACGCGTGATGAGCGCGATCCAGATCCACGACGTGGCCGAGGACTACATCCGCCGCCGCGCGATCCGCCACATCGAGAAGGGCCGCATCGCGCTGTTCGCGGCCGGCACCGGCAACCCGTTCTTCACCACCGACTCGGCCGCCGCGCTGCGCGCGGTGGAGATCGGCGCCGACCTCTTGCTCAAGGCCACCAAGGTGGACGGCGTGTACACCGCCGACCCGGCCAAGCACAAAGACGCCACCCGCTACGACCAGCTCACCTACGACGAGGTGATCCAGCGCAACCTCAAGGTGATGGACACCGCCGCCATCGCGCTGTGCCGCGACCACAACACGCCGCTGCGCATCTACGACATGAGCGTGCCGGGCAACCTCGCGCGCATCGTGCGCGGCGAGGCGGTGGGCACCCTGGTGCACAACTGAGCGCCCGGTTGCGCGCTGCTATACTCGCCGGCTAGCCAGATCCACCGGGACATGTCCATGATCAACGACATCAAGACCGATGCCCAGACCCGCATGGGCAAGAGCATCGACGCGCTCAGGCACGAACTCACCCGCCTGCGCACCGGCCGCGCCAGCACCGCGCTGGTGGACGGCATCAGGGTGCCCGCCTATGGCTCCGAGATGCCGCTGAACCAGGTGGCCTCGGTCGCCCTGGGCGACGCGCGCTCGATCATCATCACGCCGTTCGACAAGAGCCTGGTCGGCCCGGTCGAAAAGGCGATCCTGGCCTCGGACATCGGCATCACGCCGACCACCGCCGGCACCGTGATCCGCCTCAACATGCCGCCGCTCACCGAGGAGCGCCGCCGCGAGCTGGCCAAGCACGTGTCGCACGAGGGCGAGAACGCGAAGATCGCGATCCGCAACGTGCGCCGCGACGCGATCCAGAAGGTCAAGGATCTGCTCAAGGAAAAGGCGATCAGCGAGGACGAGGAGCGCGCCGCCGGCGACGAGATCCAGAAGCTCACCGACCGCTACGTCAAGGACGTGGACGGCGTGGTGAAGGCCAAGGAAGACGAGTTGATGGCCATGTGATTGGCGCCGCGGCGGAACCGCAGCGCCCGGCCTGCGACTGCGCCCGGAACTGCGAACCCGCACGGCACCACGCGTTCCCCTCTCCCCGCCGGGGAGAGGGCAAAGGGAGAGGGGCCAATCTTGCGACAACCCTGCAACGAAGCTCGCCTGAAGCAGCCCCAAGGCGAGCACCCGCCCCTCATCCGCCTCTTCGAGGCACCTGTATTCGCGCCATCCCTGGCGCTCACCCTTCGGGCGGCTCACGCCGCACACATCGGCAGTCCTGCCGATGTGTCTCCCCGACGGGCAGAAGGATCACCTCGCTTCGAGCCATGAACTCCGAACCTCCCATCCCCCGCCATATCGCCATCGTGATGGACGGCAACGGCCGCTGGGCGAAGGCGCGCCACCGGCCGCGCAGCTTCGGCCACAACGCCGGCCGCAAGGCGGTGCGCGAGGTGGTGGAGGGCTGCCTGCGCGAGGGCGTGGAGGCACTCACCCTGTTCGCGTTCTCCAGCGAGAACTGGAAGCGCCCCGAGGAGGAAGTCGGCGCGCTGATGGCGCTGTTCCTGCGCGCGCTGGACAAGGAAACCGACGAACTGCACGCCCAGGGCGTGCGCCTGCGCTTCGTGGGCGACCTCGCCGCGTTCGACGCGCCGCTGCGCGAGCGCATGCAGGCGGCGATGGCACGCACCGCCGGCAACCGCAAGCTGGCGCTCAACATCGCGGTGAACTACGGCGGCCGCTGGGAAATCGCCCAGGCCGCGCGGCTGGCCGCAGCCGCCGTGGCGCGCGGCGAGCTGGCCGTCGAGGCGATCGACGAGGCCGCGCTCGACCGCTACATGTGCCTCGCCGAGCTGCCGCCGCTGGACCTGTTCATCCGCACCGGCGGCGAATGCCGGCTCAGCAACTTCCTGTTGTGGCAGGCGGCCTATGCCGAACTGCATTTCACCGATACCCTGTGGCCGGACTTCGACCAGGCCTGCCTGCGCCGGGCGATCGAGGATTTTGGCCGGCGCGAACGCCGCTACGGCCGTACCGGCGAGCAGATCGCCTCGGACAAGGGTTAAGCATGCTGTTCCAGCGCGTCATCACCGCCCTGCTGCTTGCGCCGCTGGCGATCGCCGTCATCCTGCTGCTGCCCACGCCCTGGTTCGCCGTGGTCAGCGCCGCGGTGTTCCTCGGGGCGCAGGAGGAATGGGCACAGCTTGCCGGCGTGCGGCAGGCGCCCATGCGCATCGTCGTACTCGTCGTCGCCGCCGCGCTGTTCGTGCTGCTGTGGCTGGCGCACGCCGGCGCGCTGACGCCGCTGCTGCTGGCGCTGGGCGTGGCGTGGTGGCTGCTGGCCTGCGTGTGGCTGGGCCGCTTCGCCTTCGGCGCGGCGCCGACGCCGGAAAACCGCGCGCTGAAACTCGCGGCCGGCGCCTGCGTGATGTTCCCCGCCTGGATCGCGGTGCTCGCCCTGCACGGCCGCGAACCGCACGGCCACTGGTGGATGCTGCTGGCGCTGTTCATCGTGTGGGCCGCCGACATCGGCGCGTACTTCAGCGGGCGCCGCTTCGGCAAGCGCAAGCTGGCGCCGCAGATCAGCCCCGGCAAGACCCGCGCCGGTGCCTACGGCGCGCTGGTGGCCGGCACCCTGGTGTGTCTCGTCGGCGGCTGGCTGCTCGGCGTGCGCGGCGGCGACCTCGCCGGGCTCGCCGTGCTGGCCGTGCTCACGGTGGCCGCCTCGATCGTGGGCGACCTGCTGGAAAGCCTGATGAAGCGCCACGCCCAGGTGAAGGATTCGGGCAGCCTGTTCCCCGGCCACGGCGGCCTGCTCGACCGGCTGGACAGCGTGTTCGCCGCGCTGCCGGTGTTTGCCCTGGGCCTGTGGGTGTTGGGGCTGTGATGATGAGGCGGGACTCGGGACTCGGATCGCGCAGGCAGGACGCCGGAGCGAACATCGGCAACGCCGATGGCCCTGTGGGCAAGCCGATGGATCGGCGCGTCACTCGGGACTCGGCAAGGCAGGCCTGCCGAGCGCTTGACGCAGGGCGATTCCCCTTCCCGCCGCAGGTGGGCGAAGTATGAGAAATGTCGCGGTACTCGGCGCCACCGGCTCGATCGGCGCCAGCACGCTGGACGTGATCGCGCGGCACCCGCAGCGCTTCCGCGCCAGCGTGCTCAGCGCGCACCGCAACGTGGACGCGCTGGTGGAGTTGTGCGTCGCGCACCGCCCGGAGCTGGCGGTGATCGCCGATCCCGCGCTGGAGGGCGAGCTGGCGCGCAAGCTGGCGGCGTCCGGCGTGCGCTGCGACGTAGCCAGCGGCCACGACGCGCTGACCGCCGCCGCTGCCGGCACGCTCTGCGACACCGTGGTGGCCGCGATCGTGGGCGCCGCGGGGCTGGATTCCACGCTGGCCGCCGCGCGCGCGGGCAAGCGCCTGCTGCTGGCGAACAAGGAATCCATCGTGCTGGCCGGCCCGCTGCTGCTGGCCGCGCTGCGCGAGGGTGGCGGCGTGCTGGTGCCGGTCGACTCCGAGCACAACGCGATCTTCCAGTGCCTGCCCGGCGGCCGCCCCGAGCTGGCGCGCAGCGGCGTGCGCCGGCTGATCCTCACCGCCTCCGGCGGCCCGTTCCGCGGCCGCACGCGCGCCGAGCTGGCCGCGGTGACGCCGGAGCAGGCCTGCAAGCACCCGAAGTGGTCGATGGGCCGCAAGATCTCGGTGGACTCGGCCACGCTGATGAACAAGGGCCTGGAGGTGATCGAGGCGCACCACCTGTTCGGCGCGCCGGCCGAGGCGATCGAGGTGCTGGTGCACCCGCAGAGCCTGGTGCACTCGCTGGTGGAATACGTGGACGGCTCGGTGCTGGCCCAGCTCGGCAACCCCGACATGCGCACCGCGATCGCCCATGCGCTGGCCTGGCCGGAGCGCGTGGCGGCGGGCGTGCCGCCGCTGGACCTGGCCACCGCGGGCACGCTGCAATTCGAGGCGCCGGACCTGGGCACCTTCCGCTGCCTCGCGCTCGCCTTCCAGGCGCTGCGCGCGGGCGGCGACGCGCCGGCGATCCTGAACGCCGCAAACGAAGTGGCGGTGGAGGCCTTCCTCGCCGGCGCCCTGCCGTTCCTGGCGATCGCCGAGGTGGTGGAGGCCGTGCTGGCGGAACTGCCACCGCAAGCCGTGGTCGATGTGGAGTCCCTGGTCGCGCGCGACACTGAGGCACGGGCCGCCGCCCGGCGCCAGTTGCGGCGGGCTTGCTGATATCCTGTCACCGATAGATTTCCTGCCACGGCGCTTGATGACTTCCTTCTTCGGCTCGGTGTTCTGGTTGCTGGTCACGCTGGGCGTGCTGGTGACCTTCCATGAGTTCGGCCACTACTGGGTCGCGCGCCGCTGCGGCGTGAAGGTGCTGCGCTTCTCGGTGGGCTTCGGCAAGGCGGTGTGGAAGCGCATCGGCCGCGACGGCTGCGAATACCAGATCGCCGCGATCCCGCTGGGCGGCTACGTGAAGATGCTGGACGCGCGCGAGGGCGTGGTGCCGCCGCAGTTCGAGAGTCAGGAATTCACCGGCCAGCCGGTGTGGAAGCGCATCCTGATCGTGCTGGCCGGGCCGGGCTTCAACCTGATCTTCACCGTGGCCGCGCTGTGGCTGATGTTCATGCTGGGCCGGCCCGACGTGGCGCCGATCGTCACCGCCAAGCCGCAGAGCATGGCGGCGGTGGCCGGCATCGCGCCGGGCGACCGCATCCTCAGCGTCGGCGGCCGCGAGGTGACCACCTGGAGCGACTCGCTGGACGCGGTGGCGAACGCCCTGCTGGACCGCAGCCCGCTGTCGCTGACCGTGCGCGATCCCGACGGCACGCAACGGCAGCTGCAGCTGCCGCTGGACCGGCTGCCGCCGGGCCAGACCGTCGACCAGTACCTCACCGCCCTGGGCCTGCAGCTGGCGCCGCCGCCCCCGGTCGCCGCCACCGTGCTGGACGGCCAGCCCGCCGCGCTGGGCGGCATGCAGGGCGGCGACCGCATCCTCAGCGTGGACGGCAAGCCGGTGGCGGATTTCGAGGCGCTGGGCAAGCTGGTGCAGCAGAGCGCGGCGGAGTCGCCGAAGCTGGCGATCGTGGTCGAGCGCAACGGCCGCACGATCCCGCTGGACGTGGTGGCGAAGCACGAAGCGCTGCAGGGCCGGCCGACCAACTGGGTGATCGGCATCGGCGCGCCGCCGATGGAAACGGCCACCCTGCGCTACGGCCCCGTGCGCGCACTGCGCGAAGCGCTGGCCGGCACCTGGCGCAACACCGCCCAGACCTTCGGCATGATCGGCAAGATGCTGGGCGGCGAGGCTTCAACCAAGAACCTGTCCAGCGTGATCGGCATCGCGCAGATGGCCAACGCCACCGCCCACATGGGCCCGGCCTGGTTCCTGCAGTTCCTCGCCATGGTCTCGCTGAGCTTGGCGGTGCTGAACCTGCTGCCGATCCCGGTCTTGGATGGCGGCCACCTGCTGTATTACCTTATCGAGTTGCTCAAGGGCAGCCCGCTCAGCGAGCAGGCGATGGCGATCGGCCAGTACATCGGGTTGGTGCTGCTGTTCAGCCTGATGGGCCTGGTGTTCTACAACGACATCCATCGCCTGCTGCTGTCGTGACGCCGATGATCCGCACCACCGGTTCGTCGACGCCGCAAAGGTTCGTGCCGGCCGCGCCATCGCGCGGCGGTTTGCTGCATCCGGTGCCCCTCGCGGGCACCCGTTCTTTCTCGCGGCGGGGCCCTGCCCTGCCGCGTGCCTTGATCGGGCCGGCGGCCTGATCGAAACCCTCCACCGGAACCGACGATGAAGCGTATCGCCGCCCTGATCCTGCTTGCCTCCCTCTCCGCCCAGGCGTTCGCCTTCGATCCGTTCACGATCTCGGACATCCGCATCGACGGCCTCTCGCGCATCTCCGCCGGCACGGTGTTCAACTACCTGCCGGTGGGCAAGGGCGACCGCATGACCGACGCCGTGGCACAGCGGGCGATCCGCGCGCTGTACCAGACCAAGTTCTTCAGCGACGTGGAGATGGAGCGCGACGGCAACATCCTGGTGATCAAGGTGACCGAGCGGCCCTCCATCGCCAAGCTCACCATCCGCGGCAACAAGGACATCAAGACCGACGACCTGAAGAAGGGCCTGAAGTCGATCGGCCTGGCCGAGGGCGAAACCTTCGACCGCCTCGCGCTGGACAACGTGCAGCAGGAGCTGATCCACCAGTACTACAACCGTGGCAAGTACAGCGTGTCGGTGGTTCCCCACGTGGTGCGGCTGGAGCGCAACCGCGTGGCGATCGACATCGAGATCCGCGAAGGCCAGGTGGCGAAGATCAAGGAGATCAACATCGTCGGCAACCACGCGTTCACCGACAAGGCGATCCGCGACGACTTCGAGCTGGGCACGCCGAACTGGATGTCCTGGTACTCCAAGAACGACCAGTACTCGCGCGAGAAGCTCTCCGGCGACCTGGAGAAGCTGCAGTCCTACTACATGGACCGCGGCTACGCCGACTTCGGCGTCGATTCCACCCAGGTGACGATCGCACCGGACAAGCAGTCGATGTACATCGCCGCCGACGTCAAGGAAGGCGAGATCTACAAGATTTCCGACGTGAAGCTGCTCGGCACCCTGGTGCTGCCGGAGGCCACGCTGCGCCAGCTGGTGTTCGTCAAGCCGGGCGAGGTGTTCAACCGCGGCGCGATCGAGGCCAGCACCAAGGCGATCAAGGCGCTGCTCGCCAACATCGGCTACGCCTACGCCAAGGTCACGCCGTATCCCAAGCTGGACAAGGACAAGCGCACCGTCGACCTCACGCTCTACCTCGAGCCGGGCCAGCGCGTGTACGTGCGCCGGGTGGTGTTCGAGGGCAACACGCGCACCGAGGACAACGTGCTGCGCCGCGAGATGCGCCAGCTCGAAGGCTCCTGGTACTCGCAGGCGGTGATCGACCGCTCCAAGATCCGCCTGCAGCAGCTGGGCTACTTCAAGAAGGTCGACATCGACAAGAAGAAGGTGCCGGGTTCCGACGACCAGGTGGACGTCACCGTCAAGGTCGAGGAGCAGTCCGCCGGCAGCCTGCAGTTCGGCATCGGCTACTCGCAGTACTCGGGCATCATCCTGTCCGCCTCGGTGTCGGAGCGCAACCTGTTCGGCAGCGGCGACAGCGTGTCGGTGAGCGGCGAACGCAGCAGCTACTACACCCGCTTCAACGTCAACTACTACAACCCCTACCTCACCGACAACGGCGTGGGCATCGGCTACAACGCCACCTACTCCAAGACCGACTTCGGCAACGTCAACAACAGCGAGTTCGCGAACTACTCCACCAGCCAGAAGGCGTTCTCCACCTTCCTCGGCTTCCCGATCACCGACTTCCAGAGCATCCGCGCCGGCCTGGGCCTGTCCAGCAACAAGATCAACGCGATCCCCGGCTACACGCCGCAGCAGCTGGTCGACTACCAGAACCAGATCGGCAACTACACCGTCCACTCCACGATCGGCACGCTGGGCTGGAACATGGACACCCGCAACGGCTACTGGGCGCCCACCCGCGGCGGCCAGCTGTCGCTGAACGCCGAGGTGGCGCTGCCGACCTCCACGGTGAAGTACTGGAAGCTGACCGGCGAGGCGAACCACTACTGGCCGATCGGCCACGGCTTCGTGCTCTACCTCGACGGCCAGGTCGGCTACGGCAAGACCTACGGCAAGAACGGCATCAGCGACAGCGCCTTCGCCGCGCTGAAGAGCGCCACCGAAGCGGCCGATCCGAACCACGTCCTCACCGACATGCGCAACGACTTCCCGTTCTGGGAGAACTTCTACTCCGGCGGCGTGCGCGACGTGCGCGGCTTCCAGGACAACACGCTGGGCCCGCGCATCTGCTCCGGCAGCGGCAGCCCCGACGCCAGCGGCATCTGCAACGGCAGCTACTACTCCTACGCGCAGCCGATCGGCGGCGCGTTCAAGGTGCTGGGCACGGCCGAGCTGTACCTGCCGTTGCCCTTCCTGAAGGACGTCAACACCGCGCGCGTGTCCTGGTTCGTCGACGTCGGCAACGCGTACAAGAACTGGCAGAGCTTCGACGCCAAGACCCTGCGCGCCTCCACCGGCCTGTCGCTGCACTGGCAGGCGCCGATCGGCCCGATGATCATCAACTTCGCGGTGCCGTTCCGCACCCAGCGCGACGACGGCCACTACGAGGAGCGCATCCAGTTCACGTTCGGCTCCACGTTCTGAGCGCGCGGAACCACGTCGCACCGGCGAAAAGCGCGGCCTGCCGCGCTTTTCGCCTTTTGGCCGCCGCCGATACAATCACGGGCCTGCCGCGGAGACGCCCTTGAGCCAGCACCCCAGCCCTACCCCCGCCAGCCATTCCCTTGCAGAACTGGCCGCACGCTTCGGCCTGCGCCTGCACGGCGACGGCGGCCGCCGCATCGAGGGCGTCGCCACGCTCGCGAACGCGCAGGCCGGACAGATCGGCTTCCTTTCCAACGGCAAGTACGCCGCGCAACTGGCCGCCACCGGCGCCGGCGCGGTGATCCTGCGCGAGGAGCACCTGGCCGACTGCCCGGTCGATGCGCTGGTCGCCGCCGACCCCTACGTGGCCTACGCGAAGATCGCCGCGCTGTACGAGCGCCTGCCCGCCGCCGCCCCCGGCATCCATCCCACGGCGGTGGTGGACGCCGGCGCGCAGGTCGCCGCCGGCGCCAGCGTCGGCCCCTGCTGCGTGATCGAGCGCGGCGCGGTGGTCGAGGACGGCGCCGTGCTCGGCCCGCACTGCATCGTGGGCGAGGACTGCACCGTCGGCGCGCAGTCGCGGCTGGTGGCGCGGGTGACCCTGGTGGCGCGGGTGCGGCTGGGCAAGCGCGTACTGGTGCATCCGGGCGCGGTGATCGGCTCGGACGGCTTCGGCCTCGCCTTCGAGCGCGACCACTGGCTGAAGATCCCCCAGCTCGGCGGCGTGCGCATCGGCGACGACTGCGAGATCGGCGCGAACACCACGATCGACCGCGGCGCGCTGGACGACACCGTGCTGGAGGAGGACGTGCGCCTCGACAACCAGATCCAGATCGCCCACAACGTGCACGTGGGCGCGCACACCGCGATGGCCGGCTGCGCCGCGGTGGCCGGCAGCGCGAAGATCGGCCGCTGGTGCCAGATCGGCGGCAACGCCGGCGTGCTCGGCCATCTGGAGCTCGCCGACCGGGTTACCATTACCGCCAAGAGCCTGGTCACGCATTCGATCCGCGCGGCCGGCGAATATTCCTCCGGCACGCCGCTGCAGGACAACCGCGCCTGGCGCAAGAACGCCGCCCGCTTCAAGCACCTGGACGATTTCGCGCGCCGCATCGCGGCGCTGGAGAAGGACGAGAACGATGAATGACAACGCCGCGACCGTGACCCTGCCGGTGAGCGTGGAAGGAATCCAGCAGCTCCTGCCGCACCGCTACCCGTTCCTGCTGGTCGACCGCGTGGTCGAGCTGGTGCCCGACCAGAGCGTGGTGGCGATCAAGAACGTCACCATCAACGAGCCGTTCTTCAACGGCCACTTCCCCGGCCACCCGGTGATGCCGGGCGTGCTGATCGTGGAGGCGATGGCGCAGGCCGCCGGCCTGCTCACCCAGCTCAGCAACCGCATGAAGGGCAACACCGAAAGCGCGCTGTTCTACCTGGTCAAGGTGGACAACGCGCGCTTCAGCGCGCCGGTGGTGCCGGGCGACCAGCTGCGGCTGGAGGTGTCGGTGAAGCGCGTGATGCGCGGCATGGGCCTGTTCGCGGCGCGCACCGTGGTGGACGGCAAGGAAGTGGCCAGCTGCGAACTGATGTGCGCGGCGAGGTCGGACAAATGAGCCGGGCCGCGGCTATCCATCCCACCGCACAGGTCGATCCGGGCGCGAGCATCGGCGCCAACGTCGCCATCGGCGCCTACAGCGTGATCGGCGCCGAGGTGGAGATCGGCGACGGCACCGTGATCGGCCCGCACGTGGTGATCGAAGGACCGACCCGGATCGGCCGCGACAACCGCATCGCGCAGTTCGCCTCGCTCGGCGGCGACCCGCAGGACAAGAAATTCTCCGGCGAGCGCACCGAGCTGGTGATCGGCGACCGCAACCTGATCCGCGAGTTCGTCACCATCAACCGCGGCACCGGCGACGGCGGCGGCATCACCCGCATCGGCGACGACAACTGGCTGCTCGCCTACGTGCACATCGCGCACGACTGCCGCATCGGCAACCACACCGTGTTCTCCAACTACTCGGCGCTGGCCGGGCACGTGGAGATCGGCGACTGGGTGATCATCTCCGGCTACGCCGGCGTGCACCAGTTCTGCAAGGTGGGCGCGCACGCCTTCATCGCGATGGGCTGCCTGGTCGGCTCCGACGTGCCGCCGTTCCTGATGATGGCGAACGAACAGCACGGCCGCCCGCGCGGCATCAACAGCGAAGGCCTGAAGCGCCGCGGCTTCGACGGCGCGCGCGTCAGCGCGATCAAGCGCGCCTACCGCACCCTGTACATGGCCGGCCTGTCCCAGGCCGAAGCGCGCGAGCAGCTCGCCCAGCAGGCGAAGGACAGCGCCGACGTGCGCGAGATGCTGGATTTCATCGACCGCAGCGAGAGGGCGCTCGCCCGATAGCCGGGACTCGGGACTCGGGACTCGGGACTCGGGAAAAGCGTCGCATACTGCCTCAAACGCGCAAACACCATCGCTGCGCAGGCCAACGGCTAAACTTGTGCGCATGAGCACCGCCGCGCCCCCCTCCGAGTCCCGAGTCCCGAGTCCCGAGTCCCGGCCTCTCATCGCCCTCCTCGCCGGCGAAGACTCCGGCGACCAGCTCGGCGCCGACCTGATCGCGGCGCTGCGCGCCCGCTACCCGCACGCGCGCTTCGTCGGCATCGGCGGCAAGCGCATGGCCGCGCAGGGTTTCGAATCCTGGTACGACATCCGCGAGCTGTCGCTGTTCGGCCTCGCCGAAGTGGTGTCGCACCTGCCGCGCCTGCTCAGGCTGCGCAAGGCGCTGGTCGCGCGCCTGCTGGCCGCGAAACCGGCCGTGGTGATCGGCATCGACGCGCCGGACTTCAACCTCGGCGTGGAGCAGCGCCTCAAGCGGGCCGGCCTGCGCACCGTGCATTACGTCAGCCCCTCGGTGTGGGCGTGGCGCGAGCACCGCGCCGCGAAGATCGGCCGCTCCGCCGACCGCGTGCTGTGCCTGTTCCCGATGGAGCCCGCGATCTACGCGAAGCACGGCGTCGATGCGCGCTTCACCGGCCACCCGCTGGCCGACCGCTTCCCGCTGGTCTCCGACCGCGCCGCCGCGCGCGAGGCGCTGCAACTGCCGCAGGACGCGCCGGTGCTGGCCGTGCTGCCCGGCAGCCGCGGCAGCGAACTGGCCCGGCTGGGCGAACCCTTCCTCGACGCCGCGCGGCGCGTGGCCGCCGCCCTGCCCGGCCTGCGCGTGGTGATCCCCGCCGCCAACCCGCGCATGCTGGAGCGCCTGCGCGGCATGCAGGCCCACGACGACGCCCTGCAGTTGCTCGACGGCCAGGCGCATCTGGCGATGCAGGCCGCCGACGTGGTGCTGTTGGCCTCCGGCACCGCCACGCTGGAGGCGATGCTGGCCAAGCGGCCGATGGTGGTGGGCTACCGCGTCGCGCCCGCCAGCTACCGCATCGCGAAACTGCTGCGCCTGCTCAAGACCGACGTCTACGCGCTGCCGAACATCCTCGCCCGCGCCTGCGGCATGGGCGAGCGCGTGGTGCTGGCGCCCGAGCTGATGCAGGACGACTGCACCGCCGCGAAACTCGCCGACGCCGTGCTCGCCCTGTTCAACGACAGCGAACGCCGCGGCGCGATCGTGGCGGCGTTCGAGCAACTGCACCGGGCCTTGCGCGCGGATCTGGACGGCAACGCGGCGGAGGTGGCGGCGGGGGCGATTGGGGAGTTGATCGAGCGCGAGCGTGCGTAGCTTTTCTCCCTCTCCCCTCCGGGGAGAGGGCTGGGGTGAGGGGACACGCTGGCGAAAGTGCTGCCGTCGAAGCGCGCTTTGAATGGCTAAACCGCAAGCATTGACCCCACCTCAATCCTCCCCTGCATGCAGGGGAGGAGGCGAACGCGCCGTGCGGTTCTGCACCCACCAACATCTCGGCACACATGAATACCTCGACTTCGTCCAACCAAGGTTTTTTAAGAGCGGGGGTGGACGAAGCCGGCCGCGGCCCGCTGGCCGGCCCGGTGGTGGTAGCCGCCGTGATCCTCGACCCCGCCCGCCCCATCGCCGGCCTCGACGATTCCAAGAAGCTCAGCGAGAAGAAACGCGAAGCGCTGTACCCGCTGATCGTCGAACGCGCGCTGGCGCACTGCGTGATCGTGGTGGAGGCGGAGGAGATCGACCGCCTCAACATCTTCCAGGCCACCATGGCCGGCATGCGCCGCGCGGTGGCCGGTCTCGCGCCGGCCGCGCACGAGGCGCTGGTGGACGGCAACCAGCTGCCGAAGGACCTGCCCTGCCCCGGCCGCGCCATCGTGGGCGGCGACGCGCTGGAGCCGGCGATCAGCGCCGCCTCGATCCTCGCCAAGGTGAGCCGCGACCGTCTGATGGTGGCGCTGGACGGCGCCCACCCCGGCTACGGTTTCGCCATCCACAAGGGCTACCCCACGCCGGCCCACCTCGCCGCACTGCGGCAGCTGGGACCATGTGCGCAGCATCGGCGGAGTTTCGCGCCGGTGCGCCAGTTGCTCGACCAGGGCGTGCTGTTCTGACGGTTTTTCCGGCGTCCGGCACGTGCGAGACGACGCACCGGAGCCGCGGATTCGTGCGCAAAAATCGCATGCAACTTTTCCGCGATCGGGCGCATCATAGTCATCGGGATCATCGCCCGCACGGACGCACCGGCCATGCCGGCGGCAGGCATCGCCACCGCACGGCCGTCCGCGCCAACGAACCGCTGGAGTCGTGCCATGATGCTTCCGAATCGTCCCAAGACCGACGCGCCGTCGCCTGTCGACACCGCCGCGCCCACCCCGCCGGCCACCCCAGCCGGCAAGGCCACGGTCCCGCCCGCGCCGCACACCGACTACAACCTGCGGCCGCTGCCGGTGCCGCCGCTCGACCACTACGTGGAACGCGAAGAAGACGAACGCTTCCGTGTCGTGGATTGAGCCCACGTGCGTGACAAACATGCTGTCAAGCTTGTGAGCAATCCCCGCCACGGTTAGCCTTCCCGGACTCACCCGGTGAGTCCGCATGCCCGCACGCTTCGTCCATACCCACCTGCACAGCGAGTATTCGCTGGTCGACTCGACCATCCGCATCAAGGCGCTGGTCGGCGCCTGCGTGCAGGCGGGCATGCCGGCGGTGGCGCTCACCGACGAATGCAACATGTTCGCGCTGGTGAAGTTCTACAAGGCGTGCAGCGCGGCCGGCATCAAGCCGATCTGCGGCAGCGACCTGTGGATCTCCGCGCTGGACGACCCGCGCCCCTGGCGGCTCACCCTGCTGTGCCAGCACCGCGAGGGCTACCTCAACCTGTCGCGCCTGGTCTCGCGCGCCTGGCAGGAAGGCCAGCACGGCGGCCGCGCGCTGGTCGATGCGGGCTGGCTGACGAGCGCGGCCACCGACGGCCTGATCGCCCTGCTCGGCCGCGAGAGCGAAGTGGCGCGCAGCGCGCTGGCGCAGGGCCACGACGCCGCGCTGGCGAAGCTGCGGCCGCTGGCGCGGCTGTTCCCGGATCGCCTGTACCTGCAGCTCACCCGCTGCGGCCGCGAGGGCGAGGAGGCGTGGAACACCGCCGCGCTGGCACTGGCCGCCGAACTCGGCCTGCCGGTGCTCGCCGGCAACGACGTGCGCTTCCTCAAGCGCGAGGATTTCGAAGCGCACGAGGCGCGCGTGTGCATCCACCAGGGCCGCGTGCTGGCCGATCCCAAGCGCCCGCACGACTACAGCGACCAGCAGTACCTGAAATCGCCCGAGGAAATGGCCGCGCTGTTCGCGGACATTCCCGAGGCGCTGGAAAACACCGTCGAGCTGGCCAAGCGCTGCAACCTGGAACTGAAGTTCGGCACCTACTACCTGCCCGACTTCCCGGTACCGGCAGGCTACGACCTCGACAGCCACATCCGCGAACTGGCGCGGCAAGGCCTCAAGGAACGCCTCGCCCACGCGCCGCTGGCCGCGGGCCACACCCTCGCCGACTACGAGGCGCGGCTGGAACGCGAGCTGGACGTCATCATCAAGATGGGCTTCCCCGGCTACTTCCTGATCGTGGCGGACTTCATCAACTGGGGCAAACAGAACGGCATTCCGGTCGGCCCCGGCCGCGGCTCGGGCGCGGGCTCGCTGGTGGCCTGGGTGCTGAAGATCACCGACCTCGACCCGCTGCAGTTCAACCTGCTGTTCGAGCGCTTCCTGAACCCCGAACGCGTGTCGATGCCGGACTTCGACATCGACTTCTGCATGGACCGCCGCGACGAGGTGATCGACTACGTGGCGCGCAAGTACGGCCGCGACCACGTCAGCCAGATCATCACCTACGGCTCGATGGCGGCGAAGGCGGTGCTGCGCGACTCCGGCCGCGTGCTGGGCATGGGCTACGGCGCGGTGGACAAGATCGCCAAGCTGATCCCGCCACGCCCGCTCGACCTCACGCTGTCGGACGCGCTGGGCCGCACCGAGAAATCGAAGAAGGAGCCCGAGCGCGTCGTCAAGGAATTCTGCGAGCTGTACGAGCAGGACCTGGACGAGGCGCGCCCGCTGATCGACCTCGCGCTGAAGCTGGAAAACCTCACCCGCAACGTGGGCAAGCACGCCGGCGGCGTGGTGATCGGCCCCAAGCCGCTGACCGAATTCGCGCCGCTGTACTGCGAAGCGGGCGGCGGCGGCGTGGTCACCCAGTACGACAAGGACGACGTGGAAGCGGTCGGCCTGGTGAAGTTCGACTTCCTCGGCCTGCGCACGCTCACCATCATCGACTGGGCGGTGAAGGCGATCAACGCGCGCCGGGCGCAGGGCGGCGAAGAACCCCTGGATATTTCCAAGCTGCCGCTGGACGACGCCTACACCTACGCCGAGATCTTCGCCAAGGCGAAGACGGTCGCGATCTTCCAGTTCGAATCCTCGGGCATGCAGCGCATGCTGAAGGACGCCAAGCCCGACCGCTTCGACGACCTCATCGCCCTGGGCGCGCTGTACCGCCCCGGCCCGATGGACCTGATCCCCAACTTCGTGGCGCGCAAGCACGGCCGCGAGGACGTGGAATACCCCGACCCGCGCGTCGAGCCGATCCTGAAAGAGACCTACGGCATCATGGTCTACCAGGAGCAGGTGATGCAGATGGCGCAGATCGTGGGCGGCTACACGCTCGGCGGCGCCGACCTCTTGCGCCGCGCGATGGGCAAGAAGAAAGTCGAGGAGATGGCGAAGGAGCGCGCCAAGTTCCGCGAAGGCGCGGCCAAGGACGGCGTCGGCAGCGACAAGGCCGACGAAATCTTCGACGTGATGGAGAAGTTCGCCGGCTACGGCTTCAACAAGTCGCACGCCGCCGCCTATGCGCTGGTCAGCTACCAGACCGCGTGGCTGAAGGCACACTACCCCGCCGAGTTCATGGCCGCCACGATCTCGTCGGACATGGACAACACCGACAAGGCGGTGACCTTCATCGACGAGTCGAAGGCGATCGGCCTCACCGTGCTGCCGCCGGACGTGAACGCCTCGGAGTTCATGTTCGTCGCGGTGGAACCGAAGGTCATCCGCTACGGCCTCGGCGCGATCAAGGGCGTGGGCCAGGGCGCTTGCGAATCCATCGTCGAGGAACGCCGGCGCGGCGGCGCCTACAAGGACCTCGCCGACTTCTGCCGCCGCGTCGATCCCACCAAGCTCAACCGGCGCGTGCTCGAAGCGCTGATCCTCTCCGGCGCGCTGGACGCGCTGGCGCCCAACCGCGCCAGCCTGATGCTGCAGCTGCCCGACGCGATCAAGGCCGCCGAGCAGCACCTGCGCGACCGCCAGTCCGGCCAGAACGACATGTTCGGCGCCACGATGGGCAGCGCCGCACCGGTGGTGCAGATCGAGCTGCCCACCGCGCCCGACTGGCCGCTCGAACAAAAACTGCAGGGCGAGCGCGACACGCTCGGCCATTACTTCTCCGGCCACCCGGTCGATCCCTGGCGCGAGGAACTGGCCCAACTCGCCACCTGCCCGCTGGGCGAGATCGCCGCGCGCTACCAACCGCCCAAGCCGCGCAAGAACGACGGCGACGACGGCAACCGCTTCCGCCGCGGCCCCGACACGCCATGGACCGTGGCCGGCATGGTGGTGGCCGTGCGCAAACGCGGCGACAGCGACGCCTTCGTGCGGCTGGAAGACGGCACCGGCGTGATCGAGGTGAGCTTCTTCGGCGAGCTCTACCAGCAGGTCGCGCCGCTGCTGGTGCGCGACGAAATCCTGATCGTCGACGGCGGCCTGCGCATCGACGACTTCTCCGGCGGCGGCTTCCAGGTACGCGCCCGCAGCGCCACCACCCTCGCCGACGCCTGCCGCCGCCACGCGCGCCTGCTGCAGGTGAAGCTCAACGGCATCGCCCCCAGCTTCCCCGAACAACTGCGCCAGGCCCTCGCCGGCTACCGCGGCGGCCGCGCCGGGGTCAGCCTGCACGGCTACCACAACGCCACCGCCCAGGCCGACATGGAACTGGGCGAAGACTGGCGCGTCGACCCCGTGCCCGATTTGTTGCGCGCGGTGCGCGCGCTGCCGGGAGTGGCGGCGGCGCGGTTGCGTATCGTGAAGGGTGGCGACTAGCGGGCGCTGTCGCCTGAGCGTGCTTTGCCCTCGTCCGCTGGCGGGAGAGAGATTGTTGCTCTCGCACTTTCGCAAGGAACAAAGCGGTTTCGAGCCGCTGCCGCGGCCCGAGTTCCTTTCTCTTTGCTTGCCCAAAGAGAAAGGAACCAAAGAGAAACGGCACCCCGATGGCGCGCCCTCCGGGCATCCTGCCCTGCGGGTGCGC